>Ga0210405_10004768_pt1 | contig 12608 bp, 9 predicted proteins | sample IncBWH11MmetaG_FD_155492 | JGI IMG/M metagenome (GOLD analysis project Ga0210405, IMG submission 155492) | Forest soil microbial communities from Barre Woods Harvard Forest LTER site, Petersham, Massachusetts, United States - Inc-BW-H-11-M | ecosystem: Environmental > Terrestrial > Soil >... | reverse complement strand
CGGAATTCAAATCGGTTCCATGCCGATCGAGATCGATCAGCTCGAGCGCCGCACCACGCAACTCGAAATCGAGCGCCAGGCGCTTGTGCGCGAGAAGGACACCGCCTCGCGCGACCGCCTGCGAACGGTCGAGAGCGAACTCGAGCGCTTGCGCGCCGAAGCAGCGGGCCTCAAGGAGCGCTGGAATACCGAGAAATCCGCCATCTCCCGCGTGCAGCAGCTCAAGGAAGAGCAGGAGCACTTGCGCCAGGACGAAGAGAACGCCACGCGCGCCGGCGATTGGGAAAAGGCCGCCAAGCTGCGCTACGGACGGCTGTCGGAGATCGAGAAGCAACTGGAATCCGCCAACCATGAGCTGGAGTTGATCAAGGGCGGCGGCTCTGCGTTACTGAAGGAAGAGATCGACGAAGAAGATATCGCGCGCATCGTCGCCAAGTGGACCGGCATCCCCGTCTCCCGCATGCTGGAAGGCGAAATCCAGAAGCTGGTGCATATGGAAGAGCGCCTCAAGGAACGCGTCGTCGGGCAGGACGAAGCCGTGCAGTTTGTCGCCAACGCCATCCGGCGCAACCGGGCCGGCCTGGGCGATCCGCACCGGCCCATCGGCAGCTTCCTGTTCCTCGGGCCCACCGGTGTCGGTAAGACTGAGCTCGCCCGCGCGCTGGCCGAATTCATGTTCGATGACGAACGCGCCATGGTGCGTGTCGATATGTCCGAGTACATGGAGAAGCACTCCGTGGCCCGGATGATCGGCGCGCCTCCCGGCTATGTCGGCTACGAGGAAGGCGGTCAGCTCACCGAGCACCTGCGGCGAAAGCCGTACTCGGTGGTGCTCTTCGACGAGATCGAGAAAGCGCATCCCGATGTCTTCAACGCGCTTCTCCAGATTCTCGAAGATGGCCGTCTGACTGACGGCCAGGGCCGTACGGTTAGCTTCAAGAACGCTGTCGTGGTGATGACTTCCAACGTGGGTTCGAGCTCGATTAAGGATACCCATATCGGCTTCTCGGTCCACGCGCGCGGTACCAACAACGAAGAAGCCCGGAAGAACATTCTGGATGCGCTGCGTTCCATGTTCCGTCCGGAATTCCTGAACCGCGTCGACGACATTATCGTCTTTAATACTCTGAGCCGCGAGAACCTGGAGAAGATCATCCAGATCCAGCTCAAGCGTGTGATCGCGCTGTTAGCCGAGCGCGGCCTGAAGCTGGAGCTCACTCAAGCGGCAGAAGACCTCCTAATGACGGAAGGCTACGATCCTCAGTACGGAGCCAGGCCCATGCGCCGCGCGATCCAGCGCCTAATTCAGGATCCGCTGGCGATGCATCTCCTGAGCGGCGAGTTCCTCTCTGGAGACACCGTAGTGGCCGACGTAGATCCAGCATCGCGCACGCTGCGATTTGAGAAGCGTGTACCAAGCTCGAGCTTGGTGGGAGCATGAGTGGAATATGCTTTAGCTTGTTCGTAAAAGGAACCTATGACCACCACAAACACTCTGAAGACCGTCGCGTTACTAGGCCTTCTGAGCGCAATCCTTATAGTAGGCGGCCAGGCCCTAGCCGGACGCGGCGGCATGTACATCGGCATGGCCTTCGCCGTGATCATGAATTTCGGCAGCTACTTCTTCTCCGAAAAAATAGCCCTGGCCACCTACAACGCGCAGCCTGTAACCCCGTCGCAGAACCCAGACGTATACCGCAGAGTGCAGCCCCTGGTAGCAAACCTCTGCCAGCGCATGGGGCTTCCGATGCCGAAGCTCTGGCTGATTCCCGACGAGTCCCCGAACGCGTTCGCGACCGGCCGCAATCCATCCCATTCCTCAGTGGCCTTCACCGAAGGCATCCTGAAGCTAATGGACGATCGTGAACTGGAAGGCGTAGTAGCCCATGAATTAGGGCACGTCTTAAATCACGACATCCTGACCAGCTCGATCGCCGCCACCATCGCGGCCGCAATCACGCAGTTATCCTACATGGCGATGTTCTTCGGTGGCGGCCGCGACGACGAGGATCGTGGCGGCGGCCTGGGCGGCCTGCTGATGCTGATCCTGGGACCCATCGCCGCCACCCTGATCCAGTTTGCGATCTCTCGCACGCGTGAGTACTCCGCCGACGCCACTTCCGCCAAGTACACCGGGGATCCGGGCGAGCTGATCTCCGGTCTGCAGAAGCTCGACACCTGGTCGCAGCGCATCCCCCTGGAGGCGACACCCGCCACTGCCCACCTCTTCATCATCAAGCCATTCACATCCGGAGGCGGCCTGATGAGCCTGTTCTCCACGCACCCTTCGACGGCCGATCGGATCGCGCGTCTGCGGGCGATGCGTTGACGGAAGTCAGTGTCAACCGCAAGGCAGCGGGCCGCGTAGCATCCGGCCATCCCTGGATCTTCTCGAGCGACGTGACCGAGCGCGGCGACGCGGCGCCGGGCTCGGTAGTCCAGGTCCTCGATCACAAGCGCCGCTCGCTGGGCATTGCGCATTACAGCTCGTCTTCACAGATCTGCCTGCGGCTGCTGGGCCCGCGAGTCGAGACGGTGGACGCGCCGTTCTTCGAGCGCAGACTGGCGGCGGCGCTCGAGTACCGGCGTTCGGTGGTCTGCGATAGCGACGCCTACCGGCTGGTCCATGCGGAAGCCGATCTGCTGCCGGGCCTGATGGTCGACCGCTATGGCGATTACCTCGCCGTGCAGACGCTCGATCAGGGCATGGATGCCGCCAAGGAGTGGATCGTCGCGGGGCTGGTGAATCTGCTCGCGCCCGAGGGCATCGTCCTGCGCAACGACGCCTCGGTGCGGCTGAAAGAGCAGTTGCCGCTGGAGACCTCGATCGCCTATGGCGAGGTCCCGCCCGACGTTGTAGTCCACATGAACGGCCTACAGTTTCATGCCGACCTGCGAGGCGGCCAGAAGACCGGCGCCTTCCTCGACCAGCGTGAGAACTACCTGGCGGCGGCGCGATATGCGCGCGGCAAGGCGCTCGACTGCTTCACCTCGGGCGGCGGCTTCGCCCTGCACCTGGCGTCCCGCTGCGAGTCCGTCGAGGCCGTGGACAGCTCTGCCGAAGCGCTAGCCACCGCGGAGAGGAACCGCGCCGCCAACGCGATCGCCAATGTCGAGTTTCGCGAAGCCAACGTGTTCGACCTGCTGGCCGGCTACTCGTCGGCGCGGCGTGAGTTCTCGATGGTGGTGCTGGACCCGCCGGCCTTCGCCAAATCGCGCAGCAGTCTGGAAGGCGCGCTGCGCGGATACAAGGAGATCAATCTGCGGGCGCTTCGGCTGCTCGGTCCGGGCGGCGTGCTGGTAACCTGCTCCTGCTCGCATCACGTAAGCGAAGCGGCGTTCCTGGAGACCGTAGCCGCAGCGTCGCTCGACGCCGGCCGGAAGCTGCGAGTGCTGGAGCGGCGCACGCAATCCCAGGATCATCCGATCCTGCTGACGGTCCCGGAGACGCACTATTTGAAATGCCTAATCTTGCAGGTAGTATGACAGCCAGTCTACTTCCGCTCGATCCGCATCTTGTAAAACGACCGCCATATGAACGTCAGCGCGATCAGCATGAAGACAGCCGCCAGAACGCCGCCCAGCAAGGGGCCTTGTTCCGCCTTCAGAGATACCGCAAGCTGCACCGCCAGCAATCCGAACAGCGTGGTGAACTTGATGACCGGGTTGAGCGCCACCGAGGACGTATCCTTGAACGGATCGCCGACGATATCGCCGATCACGGTGGCATCGTGCAGCGGGGTACCCTTCTGCTTGAGCTCGGTCTCGACGATCTTCTTGGCGTTATCCCAAGCCCCGCCGGCGTTGGCCATGAAGATCGCCTGGTACAAGCCGAACAGCGCGATCGAAATCAGGTAGCCGATGAACAGGAACGGCTCGGCGAACGCGAACGCCAGCGTCGCGAAGAAGATCGCCAGGAACATGTTGAACATGCCCTTCTGCGCATACTGCGTGCAGATCTCGACCACCTTCTTACTGTCCGCCACCGAGGCCTTGGTGGCGCCCTCGAGGTTGATGTGCAGCTTGATGTACTCAACCGCCCGATACGCGCCGGTGGTCACAGCCTGAGTGGATGCGCCGGTGAACCAGTAGACGATCGATCCGCCCGCCATCAGTCCCAACAGGAACGGCGGGTGCAAAATGGACAGCTTGTCCAGGTCCGTCGTCAGGCCCTTGGTGAGCAGCACGATGATCGAGAAGATCATCGTAGTGGCCCCGACTACGGCCGTCCCGATCAGCACCGGTTTGGCAGTCGCCTTGAACGTATTGCCGGCCCCGTCGTTCTCCTCGAGGTTCTCTTTGGCGCGCTCAAAGTTCGCCTGGAAGCCGAACTTCGACTGGAGCTCCTGCTGGATCCCGGGGATGTGTTCGATCAGCGACAGCTCATACACCGACTGCGCGTTATCGGTCACCGGCCCATAGGAATCGACTGCGATCGTCACCGGCCCCATGCCGAGGAAGCCGAAAGCCACCAGCCCGAAGGCGAACACGGCCGGCGCGACCATCAGGCTCGCCAGGCCGAGCGTGCTCACGCCGTAAGCGGCTGCCATGAGCAGCAGCATCGCGAAACCCAGCCAAAAAGCGCTGAAGTTGCCGGCCACGAACCCCGACAGAACAGTGAGCGCCGCGCCGCCTTCCTGCGAAGAGGTCACCACTTCGCGGACGTGCGCGGATTCGGTCGATGTGAAGACCTTCACCAGCTCCGGTATCAGGGCGCCGGCCAGCGTTCCGCAGGTGATCACCGTTGAGAGCTTCCACCATAGCGAGGTGTCGCCGCCCAGGTCGGGAACGATCAAGTAGGATACGACGTAGGTCAGTCCGATGGATACGATCGACGTGAGCCAGACCAGAAACGTGAGCGGGGCTTCATAATTGAACTTCGCAAGAGTAGAGTAGCGGGCCTTAGCGATAGCCTCGTTGATGAAGTAGGAGATGCCTGAGGAGACGACCATCATGATGCGCATGATGAAGATCCAAACCAGCAACTGCACTTGTACGAGCGGGCTCGTGACGGCGAGCACGATGAACGTGATGAGGGCCACGCCGGTGACGCCGTAGGTCTCGAAACCGTCGGCGCTCGGGCCCACCGAATCGCCGGCATTGTCGCCGGTGCAATCGGCGATCACGCCAGGATTGCGCGCATCGTCTTCCTTGATCTTGAACACGATCTTCATCAAGTCCGAGCCGATGTCGGCGATCTTGGTGAAGATGCCGCCGGCCACTCGCAGGGCCGCTGCGCCGAGCGATTCACCGATGGCGAAGCCGATGAAGCAGGACCCGGCGTAATCGCGCGGCATAAACAGCAGGATGCAGAGCATGATGAGCAGCTCGACGCTGATCAGGACCATCCCGATGCTCATGCCCGCGCGCAGCGGAATCGCATAGCAGGGATAGGGGATCCCGCGCAGACTGGCGAAGGCTGTGCGCGAGTTGGCAAACGTGTTGACGCGGATGCCATACCACGCCACACTGTAACTCCCGGCGATTCCGAGGACGCTGAACAGAAGAATGACGATGACCTTGACCGCTTCAAAATGCTCGAAGTAGCCGAAGTAAAAGACAATGATGACGCCGATGAATAGCTCGAGGATGAGGAGGAATTTACCCTGCGTAAAGAGATAGGTCTTACACGTTTCCCAAATCAGCTCCGAGACTTCGAGCATGGCGGAATGTACGGGCAGGTCGCGAAGCTGCATGTAGGTGATCAGCCCGAACAGCAGGCCTAGCGCGCAGATTCCCAATCCACCCATCAGCAGCGTGCGGCCATTGGCGCCCAGAAAGGTCCCCTGGCTCAGGTCCGGAATGACCAAGCTTGCTTCACCGCCGGTTTGAAGCGGGGGAGCTTGCGCCAATCCATGCGCCGGGGCCATCAGCAAAACGGCGATCGCGAGAAGGAACGGGAGTGCGAGATACAGGCGTCGGAACAGCGTGGTTGCACGATGCAGTGGCAAAAAAGACTCCTCCAAAAGGGTGTTAGCAGAACACGTAGCCTCGGCACGGGCTAGCTATGCGTTGACCAGCAAGGCTTAGGTCAACATCTCGTTACGATACCGCACGCGCGCAGCCCGGCGCAACGTGGGCGGCGCTCTTTCAATCCGTGGGTACGCGCTTTCGCATCGCTTCAATCCAGCGGTCCATCAGTGGTGCGTACGTGAGGATCCGATGGTAGATCTCCTCGGCCAGGTCTTCATTGTAAGTATGGACCGTGAGGTTTCGGTCATCGGCCATTCGAAGGGCCGTGCGAGATTGCTCGTCTTCCAGCAATCCCACCTGTCGGCAGGCGCGGATAGTCGACTTCGGCGAACCGGATTCCAGGCTCTCGACGGTTGCGAGGTACAGTTGAGCCGCCTTCCAGACAGCCTCAAACGTGAACTCGAATCGCTGAATGGAGGCGTCCCTGACTATGGGAGACTTGGGCTCGTGGAGAACCTGATCCAGAGCGGCCCACGCCTTCCGGGCGATCGACAGCCTTTGCCTCAGTCGCTCCAATCGACTCCCTCCTTGACCACGCGCTCGCGGAATTGCGGTGAGACCCGCGAAAGATCCACGACGTCGACCGGGTAGACAACCAGACTTTCCTCCAGCGCCTCTCGGATGCCGCTTAGGATATCCTCCGGCAGAGGTTCCGCCGGCAGAATTGCGATGTCGATATCCGAAGTTCGCCTATTGTTGCCGGTGGCCCATGAGCCGAAAAGATAGACTTGCGCCGGATGGCCACGCAGCCCGGCGCGCACGATACGGCGAGCTTCGTCTAGGTCGAACGAGGTTTGCATTCAAAACTCAATGAGAGGCAAGGGCTTCGGTAGAGCGACAAGGGGACTACGCGTTCTGCGCTTATTTGCAGCTTATCGATTGATTGTTCCATGTGGGGTCCGGCTCTTCTATTAAACCGCACTCTCGGCAGCGGGCTCGCCCTTCGAACAGCGGGACCAGGGGGCGGCGACAGCCGTGCGTCACCCACTGGGTCTCCGGTGAGCCACCGGGGCGGGTGAAAATTCTCAGGCTTGGGTATTATGGTGATCGCGCTGTGCCTATCCTGCTGCAGAACCTACGCTACGGGTCGCGCCTGGCAGTTCGGAATCCAGGCTTCACCGCAGTGGCGGTGCTGACGCTCGGTTTGGGCATCGGCGCAAATACCGCCATGTTCAGCGTGGTGAACGCAATCCTGCTGCGTCCGATTCCCTGGGAGAATCCGGACCGGCTTGTTCTTCTACGGGAGGTGAATCGCAAGCAGGGGGGCGACTTCATTAATCCGTCCACGGCGAACTATTTCGACTGGCGGGAACAGAACCATGTCTTCGAGCGGATGGCTCATTTCCGCTTTGTCTATTTCAATTTGTCGGATAACAAGAGGGAGCCCGAGCGCGTGCAGGGATTTCGCGTATCGGAGGATTTCTTCCCGCTGATCGGGGTCAAGCCCGCTCTCGGACGCGGCTTCGCAGCACAGGACGAACAGCCCGGCCACGACCGGGTCGTGTTGCTCTCAAACGGGTTCTGGCGGCGGCGTTACAGCGCGGATCCCGGCATCGTTGGCAGGACGATCACGATCGAGGGAGAGTCCCACACGGTAGCCGGTGTGCTCCCGGATTTTACAATGTTCCGGGTGCTCGATCGCGAGATCGAAATCTACACGCCATTGGCGCTTCCCGCAGCGGCGCTGAGCCGGGGAGATCATTCCCTCGTTGTTTACGGACGGCTGCGCGCGGGTATCTCGATCGAGCAGGCCCAGAGCGAAATGGCGAACATCGCGCAGAGGCTTGCCGACGCCTATCCCAAGACCAACACCGGCTGGAGCGTGAACGTGGCGCCGCTCCACACCTACACGATGCGCGACCGCTCGACGCTCCAGTTTCTGTTGGCTGCGGCAGCCTTCGTTTTGCTGATTGCCTGCGCCAATATCGCCAGTCTCACGTTGGCTCGGTCGGTGTCGCGAAACAGGGAGCTTGCGATACGGATGGCGCTCGGCGCGGGACGGCTGCGAATCGTTCGCGAGTTGTTCGCCGAGAGCGTCATCCTGGCTCTGGCGGGAGGCGCGGCCGGAGCGCTGCTGGCGTGGTGGGTCGTGGCATTTCTGGACAGGTCCATCAGCTACATCGAGCTACAGCGGATGAACAGCTTCCGCGTCGATCTCCGCGTACTCGGGTTTACGGTCGCGATTTCACTGCTCGCGAGCTTGCTGTTCGGCCTCGGTCCGGCGGTCCGGTCGTCGAGATTTGAAGTGAACGATTTGATGGCGCGCGCCGGGGGAAGAGGCGTCACGGCTCGCGGGGACCTGGGCAGCCTGCTTATCCTGAGCGAGGTCGCGCTGGCCACTATGTTACTCATCGGCGCGGCCATCGCTGCGAGAAGCACGCTGCGCCTTCTGCACATGAATCGCAATCTCGATCCGCACAACGTGCTCACGGCCCAGCTTTGGATGCCACCATCGCGATACCCATCCGCGGCCGCTGAGCGCCGGTTTCTCGATGCGGTCCTCGATCGCATGCGCTCGCTGCCGGGTGTGGAAGCGGCGTCGGTCGTCAATTATCCGCCGCTGGGGATACTGGGGACCGGCGTCGATTTCGAAATCGAAGGAAGGCCGCCGCCCGCTCCGGGGGAAGCGATGGGGGCACGGTTCCAGGTTATCGATCCCGCTTACTTTCGGACTCTGCGCTTACCGTTGATCGCCGGGCGCGCCTTCGAAACCGGAGATGCGGACGAGTCTCGCGGGGTGGCGATCGTTTCGGAGAGCTTCGCGCGCCGATTTTTCGCCGGCCAGGACGCGATCGGGCGGCGTATTCGGCCGCATTTTCCAGGAGGCGGCGCCTACTGGTATCCGCTCTCGGCCAATCAGCCGCTGCGGATCGTTGGGGTCGCGCACGACGTTCGCGAAGACGGCATCAAGGACGGCGATCCGCCGCAGATGTATCTTCCCTATGCGCAGAATCCTTCGCGCATCATGCATCTGCTGGTTCGGACGCAAGGTCCGCCACTTGCTTGGGCAGCGGCCGTGCGCCGAGCGATTCTGGAGGTAGATCGGGACGAGCCGCTGTTCGACGCCAAGACTCTCGACGAGATTACTGCGCAGAGCTTCTCGCGGCAAAGCGCTTTCGGCGCAATGCTGGGCGCCGCGGCGGGGCTGGCTCTGCTGCTGGCGGCGACGGGGATCCATGCGTTGTTGGCGTGGTCGGTGTCGCGGCGTACTCGGGAGATCGGAATCCGAATGGCGATCGGCGCGGCGCAATCGGATGTAGTGCGCATTGTGCTCCGGCAGGCGCTGCAACCCGCGCTGGCGGGCATTGCGGCTGGCATCGGCGGGGCGGCGGCGCTCGGCGCCATCCTAAGGACACTGGTGGTTGGCGCGGATCGCTTCGATTCGATCGCATTTGCAGGGTCGGCGGGGATTCTGGCGCTGGTGACCGTTGTGGCCACTGTTGTGCCGTTGGTACGAGCCGTTCGGGTTGATCCTATTAACGCGCTGCGGATGGAGTGATCGGCGCTTCATCGCTTCTGGAGCCGGGCTAGCCAGAGGGCACCCTCAAGACCTACCTTGCTTGGTAGGCGTGCTCCGGGGATCCCTCCTTGGTCCATTGTCTGAGTTGGATCATGTATAAGAGGTTGCCGTCCGGATCCTCGAAGTAGGCGATTTCCCCGGCGTTGTCTTGGCTGACGGCGCCGCGGAATTGCACACCCTGCTGCTTTAGGGTCGCGACCGAGTCCTCGATGTTACCCGATAACTCCAGGCCGATTACGGTTGATCCATTCCTGCCCATCCATGTCCGACACGAAGATCGTCGCGTTTCCGTTCGAGAACATCTCTTTCTCTCCTGATGGCCCGGAATGAGCCAACTCCATAGTATTCAGAATTAAAGTAAGATTGAAAAGAGCCATTTTGAAAATACCTGTCAAAGCGATCATCCCCCAGATTCGCCTGGAGCCACGTTCGCCAGTACCATTGCAACGGCAACTGTATCAGGCGCTTTGTCAAATCATCATTCGTGGACGGCTGGACCGCGGTGTTACTCTACCCCCAACCCGGCGACTTGCTACGGCTCTTGGAGTCTCCAGAAACACGGTCCTGTTCGCGTACGAGGAACTGGCGGCGGACGGAGTGGTTTACGGACGGACCGGTTCCGGCACGCGTGTAGACCGAACCAATACGGCCCTTTGTTTCCTTGACCCCGATGGCCACGCCCTGCACTGCCTGCGAGGGCCGTCTACTTCAGGTTAATGGGGGCGCTGCTGGATTGGGCGGACAAGCCGTCCGGTTGCGGATACAATGGGCCGGGATATAAAGAGCGCACCTATGGCGGTGAAGATTTGGCCAGCCTCGCGACTGGGCTTGGTTCTCAGTAAGTTCGAGGTGCACTATGGTAGACCCAAGCCGCCGCAGTTTGCCGGGCCGCTTGAGATGATTCTTTGGGAGATAGTGGCCTACCTGGCAGACGATACCCGACGCCGTGTTGCTTTCGAGGCGCTCCGAGAACAAGTTGGCTTGACACCGCAGAAGATCCTTGCCGCCCCGAAGAAGCTGCTCAGAGACATCACGCGCATAGGTGGCTCGATTGCCGCCGAAGAGCGCGCCGAACGTTTACAGGCCAGCGCTCAGCTTACATTAGACGAGTTCGGCGGGGATCTCGCTAGTGTACTGAAACTCCCCCCGCAAAAGGCGAAGAGGTTGCTGATGCGGTTTCCTATGATTGGTGAGCCGGGCGCGGAGAAGATTTTGCTGTTCTCAGGTGTGCTCCCGGTGCTGGCGCTTGAATCGAACGGTGTTCGCGTTCTTATACGACTTGGCCTCGGCGAAGATCGCAAGAGCTACGCCGCCACGTATAGATCAGTTCGCGAGGCTACCTTGGAACAGCTACCGCAGGACTGCAAATTCTTGACGAAAGCGTATCTGCTATTGCGGCGGCACGGCCAGGAGTTGTGTCTCCGAAACGGACCTACATGCTATGCCTGTGTAGTGAGCTCTGATTGCCAGTATTTCCACCTTCGGCGATGAAAAAAGCCCATGCTGCTTTTCAGGAACGAAGCCGCACCTCGGTCGGGTCACCACACAGTCCGAACTTGATACTGCCGGATGTGATCATCGGAGGTTACCAACCACATATCTTCCGTTCGAGCTTGAGCAATAAGCATTCGATCGAACGGGTCCTTGTGTATATCTGGCAACCGGAGCAATTCACTCACGTGTTCTTCCCGAACAGGAACCGTCTCCAAGTCAATGTACGGTAGAACCCGGTGATCCCACCATTTTTCGACGTCATCGATTTGAAAAATCCTCTTCTTCGCCTTGATCGCGACTTCCCAATATGAAACCACGCTCACTGCAACTAGTTTTTTCGGGTTCTGCCAGATTGCTTTGGCGGCTTCCGAGAGCCGACGCGGCTCCATGATTAACCACAGGAGTGTCGAAGTGTCCAGGAGGTAAACATCCGGCGCAGGCTTCACCGAGTCGCCGTGAAGGCCGATTTCTTCAGCGCCCATTCAGGAAGTCATCAACCTCATCATCGGTCATCGGCCTTTCCCAACCTTCGGGAAGTTGAAAATCCCGGCTTCCGAATCCGACGGGTCGCGGCTCGGAGCGTGCGATTCGTCGGGGGTTCATTCGATGTAGAATGATCTTCGCTCCATCAACACGAGCGAGGATTTCGTCCCCGGACCGCAGATCGAGACTACGAACCAAAGAGTGCGGCAAAGCCACTACACCTTCTGCGCTTATTTGCAGCTTATCGATTTGTCGTTCCATATAGCGCCTCTTCTATTAAACCGCAATCTCGTCAGCCGGGCTCAGCGAATGCCTCCCCTGATTCATCCTGCTCGCCTTCGAAGTGCGTGTCCACGGCCTGCGCTTGCAATCCCTTCTCCGATAGCCAGCGGACCAGGGGACGGCGATAGCCGTGCGTCACCCAGATGGAACTGGCGCCCGTCGAGTCGATCGCACTCAGGAGAGCCGGCCAGTCAGCATGATCGGACAGAACGAAGCCACGGTCGAGCGAGCGGCGGCGGCGGGCGCCTCGGATGCGCATCCAGCCGGAGACGAATCCGGTGGATAACGGGCCGAAGCGGCGCATCCAGGGGGTTCCATTTGCCGACGGCGGCGCCAGGATCAGGGCTCGGGACCAGTCTGGCGCGACGGCGGTCGCCGCGTGGATGGTTTGAGCCAGAGGAATGCCGGCAGCCCGATAAACCTGAGTGAGCTTTTCAACCGCGCCATGGGTATAAATAGGGCCGATCGAAGGATCGATACCAGCCAGGACGCGCTGCGCTTTTCCGAGGGCGTAGGCAAATAGCAGGCTGGCCTTGCCCTTCGCCTGGTTGGACCTCCACCAGGCGGCGATTTGCTCGAAGACCTGCGACTGCGGCTGCCATCGATAGATCGGCAGGCCGAAGGTGGACTCGGTCAGGAAAGTATGGCAGCGGACGGGCTCGAAAGCGGCGCAGGTGGGGTCGGGCTCTAGCTTATAATCGCCTGAGACGACCCAGACTTCACCACGATGCTCCAGGCGCACTTGAGACGACCCCAGGAGGTGGCCGGCCGGATGGAACGAAACACGCACTCCATCGAGCGACACGGACTCTCCATAGGGGAGGGTGTCAATGGCGGCGTCCTCCCCGAGGCGGGC
>Ga0210405_10004767_pt1 | contig 12611 bp, 12 predicted proteins | sample IncBWH11MmetaG_FD_155492 | JGI IMG/M metagenome (GOLD analysis project Ga0210405, IMG submission 155492) | Forest soil microbial communities from Barre Woods Harvard Forest LTER site, Petersham, Massachusetts, United States - Inc-BW-H-11-M | ecosystem: Environmental > Terrestrial > Soil >... | reverse complement strand
CGGCCCGGACCGGCCCAACGCGTGGGGGCAGAACGGCGCCGAGCCCGGTTACCTGGTCAAGCTGGGCATGACTCCGCTGGAGGCGATCGAGGCGACCACCGCCACCGGGCCGCTCACCCTCGGGCCGCAGGCCCCGCGCAGCGGCCAGCTCGCCGAGGGCTACGACGCCGACGTGATCACCCTGGACGCCGACCCGCTGGCCGACATCGGCGTGCTCGCCGACCCCGACCGCATCACCGGCGTCTGGACCCGAGGCCGCCGGGTCAAGGGCCCGGCGGCGTAGCTTTGCGGGTCCTGGGTCGTTGGGCTGCTTTTTTTGTGGGTCGATGGGGCCGTTGTACATGCTAGGACGCGTCTCGCAATAACACGCCGGTTCGGGAAACGGCCCTGTCGCTTGTGGTCCGCACCGTGATGGGCTGCGGAAAACCGGGGTGCCCGGCCCGGGCCGCGGGGTCCGCGGTCCCCGGCCGCGCCAGCCCGGCCGATCCCGCATTCCCGGCACGGCTTCCCCTATCAGCGGCAGCAATACGCACACGTGAGCGAAACTTCATGATCGCGAAGGATTTACTACTCCATAGAGTAGTAAATCCTTCATGATCATGGAAAACAGCCAGATTCCTGCAGCTCCGAGGCGGCAGCACATCACCATGGGGACAAACCCATAACGCGTGTGATTTCCGACGCGCCCTAGAGCAGGTACGACGGCCCATCGACCAGGTCGCTAGGACCGGCGCTGCGGTGCTGAAGGGATGGCTGAGGTTAAACGGGGCGGGTGAGGTCGATCTCGTCGTGGAGGGGGATGCCGTAGTCGCCGACCCGGGGGATCTGCGGCTTGCGCTGCCGGGACTGGTCGACCGCGCCGGGCCGGAGCTCGGCCATCCGGAAGCCGCGGCGCTGGTAGAAGCGGAGCGCGTCGACGTTGTCGTTGGTGGTGGTGAGGCGGATCTCGTGGCAGCCGAAGCGCCGCGCCTTATCCACGGCGGCCTCGATGAGCATGGTCCCGATCCCGGCGCGACGATCGATGGCGTTGAGCGTGACGATCTCGAGCATGGTGTCGACCAGCTGGTAGGTGAGCAGCCCGGCGACCCGGCCGGACCGTTCGGCGATGAACCCGCCCAGCTCGGCGGGCCGCAGGCTGCTGCCGTGGACCGCCACGGTCTCCGAGCCCCACAGCTCGGTGACGAGCCAGGCCAGCATCGGCCGGTCGCCCTCGTCGATGGGCCTGATCCGGATCTCCGGCTCCTTCACCCCGCCATTATCGCCACTGGCGGGACCGGCTCACGGACGCGAGGTTATAAGGCACTGTGTGCTCGCATGCGCCGGGCATGCCCGGGTCGGGCTCGATCTGAGCCCCTTCGGCTCAGGACCGGCTGGACCAGCGGCGTACGTAGCCGGCGTGGCTGGGCGGGCGGCCGGGAAGGGCCTGCCTCGTTTGCGGCCGCGGCCCGTCCTGCGTTCGGAGACCGTCCAGGGCGATGGCCACCAGCCGGGCACGGACGTTGCGTTCCTCGTCGGCGTCGACCGGGTCCGGGGGGCGGCGGCTGAACTGCTCGATCAGCCAGGCGACGTCCAGCGCGGTGACATCGGGCCGCAGGCCGCCGTCACGGTGGGCGCGGGCCACGATCTCGGCCAGGCGCGTCATGCTCCGCCGGGCGACGGCGCGCATCTGCGCCGTGGTCTCGATCTGCCCGGCCAGCGCGGCGAGCGCCCCGCTGCGCAGCTCGACGCAGGCCCGGACGTAGCCCGCCAGGCCGGTCCACGGATCGTCGGCGCCCAGCGCGTCGTCCGCGGCCGCCACGGCCTGTTCCATGGCCAGCACGCACAGCCGCTGCAGCAGCTCGGCCTTGCTGCCGTAACGGCGGTACAACGTGCCGATACCGACTCCGGCGCGGTCCGCGACCGCCGAGACCGGCGCGTCCGCGCCCAGCGCGCTGAACACGTCCCGCGCCGCCTCCAGCACGACCAGGTCGTTGCGCCGGGCCTCGGCCTGCCGGCCGTGCACCGAGTCCGGGCGCAGGGAGCGGAATGTCACCGGGTCAGCCTACCTTTATCCGGAGCAAAACGTTCCGATAGGATGCTGGGAGTCGGACGGAATCGCTCCGGTACGGTGCGGTGACCGGTGAGGGTGCGGTGAGGATGCGGTGACCGGTGAGGATGCGGTGACTGGTGAGGAGGCGCGGTCGTGCGTGCGGTGGTGATGCGGGAGTTCGGGCCGCCGGAGGTCCTTGAGGCGGCCGAGGTGGAGGAACCAGGGGCCGGGCCGGGCGAGGTCGTGATCGAGGCCGAGTTCGCCAACGTGACGTTCGTCGAGACCCAGATCCGGGCCGGGCGGGCGCCGCATCCGTCGATGCTCCCGGCGCTGCCGGTGATCCTGGGCAACGGGACCGGCGGTACGGTGGCCGGCCGGCGGGTGGTGGCCAGCCTGAACGGCAACGGAGGCTACGCCGAGCGCGTCGTGGCCGACGCGGGGCGGCTGATCGAGGTTCCCGACGAGCTGTCGCTGCGGGACGCGGTGGCGCTGCTGGCCGACGGCCGCACCGCGCTCAGCCTGGTCGGCCGCGCCGGGCTGACGGCGGGCGAGACCGTGCTGGTCGAGGCGGCGGGGGGCGGCGTGGGAACGCTGCTCGTGCAGCTGGCCCGGCGGGCCGGCGCGCGGGTGGTGGCGCTGGCCGGGCAGCCGGGCAAGCTCGCCCTGGCCCGCGACCTCGGCGCCGACGTGGCGGTCGATTACCGGGACGGCGACTGGCCGGATTCGGTCCGCGAGGCGGCCAGCCAGGTCGACGTGGTCTTCGACGGCGTCGGCGGGGAGGTGGGCCGGGCGGCGTTCGGGCTGCTGGGCCCGGGCGGCCGGTTCTATCCGTTCGGCATGGCCAGCGGGAGCTTCGCGCCGGTCACGCCGGAGCTGGCGAGCGAGAACGGGGTCACCCTGCTGCGGGGCGGGCCGGCGAACGCCGAGGAGGCGGCCGCGCTGACCCGGAAGGCCCTGGCCGAGGCGGCGGCGGGCCGGCTCCGGCCGGTGGTCGGCCAGGAGTTCGGCCTGGCCGAGGCCTCGGTCGCGCACGCGGCGATCCAGGCCCGAGCCACGGTCGGCAAGACCCTGCTCACCGTGCCGCGCTGAGCGGCTCATCGTGGCACGCGAGCGGCTCATCGTGCCGCGCGGGCGGCTCATCGTGCCGGGCTGAGCGGCTCACCATGCCGCGCTGAGCGGCTCATCGTGCCGCGTGCGGCGGTCAGTTGAGGGCACGGAAGAAGTCCCGGACGTCGGCGCCCAGGAGGTCGGGCGCCTCCAGGGCGGCAAAGTGGCCGCCGCGGTCGAACTCCGACCAGCGCACCACGTTGTGAACCTGGTCCGCGAACCGGCGGACGGTCACGTCGGTGGTGAAGACCGCGACCCCGGTGGGCACGGTTCCGCGGTCCTTGGGCACCCACATGGCCGGGTCGTTGAACCGTTCGTAGTAGGTGTGCGCGGCCGAGCCGGCCGTGCCGGTGAACCAGTAGATGCTGACGTCGGTCAAGATCTTGTCCCGGTCCACGGCGTCCTCGGGCAGTTTGGCCGCCGGGTCGGTCCAGTCCTGGAACTTCTCCACGATCCAGGCCAGCAGCCCGGCCGGGGAGTCGGTCAGCGCGTGCGCGATGGTCTGCGGCCGGGTGCCCTGCAGCTGCATGTACGCCCCGGAACCCTCCTGCCACTGCTGCATCGCGGCGAGCCGGGCCCGATCGGCCTCGGTTAGCGCGGCCATGTCGGCCGGGTCGCCGGTCGGGAAGGTGACCAGCGCGTTGACGTGCACGCCGATGATCCGGTCCGGGGCCGCGCGGCCCATGAGCGGGGCGATGAACGCGCCCACGTCCCCGCCCTGCACGCCGTAGCGGTGGTAGCCGAGCCGGTCCATCAGCTCGACCAGCGCGGCCGCGGTGCGCCCGTCGGTCCAGCCGGTCTCGGTCAGCGGCCCGGAGAACCCGTAGCCGGGCAGCGACGGAATGACCAGGTGGAACGCGTCGGCCGGGTCACCGCCGTGCGCGGCCGGGTCGGTGAGCGGGCCGATCAGGTCGGTGAACTCCACGACCGAGCCCGGCCAGCCGTGCAGGAGCAACAGCGGGGTGGCACTGGGCTCGGCGGAACGGACGTGCAGGAGGTGCAGCTTGGCGCCGTCGATGGTGGTCAGGAACTGGGGATAGGCGTTCAAGGCGGCCTCGTGGGCCCGCCAGTCGTATCCGACGGCCCAGTAGCCGGCCAGCTCGCGCAGGTAGGCGGCAGGGACGCCGCGTTCCCATCCGGTGCCGGGCAGGTCGCTGGTCCACCGGGTCCGGGTCAGGCGCTCGCGGAGATCGTCGATCTCGGGCTGAGGGACGCTGATGCGGTAGGGGCGGAGGCTGTCGTTGTTCGTCATGAGTTCGAGGCTAGGGAGTAATGGTGTCAGGTTCTGGCATCAATAAGCGGCAGACTTTATGACATGCTCGAAACCTCGGCCCGGCTCCTCCGGCTGCTCTCGCTGCTGCAGTCCCGCCGGGACTGGACCGGTACCGAGCTGGCTACCCAGCTCGGCGTCGGCCTGCGGACCCTGCGCCGCGACATCGACCGGCTGCGGGACCTGGGTTATCCGGTGGACGCCACGCCGGGGGTGGCGGGCGGCTACCGGCTCGGGGTGGGGGCCGCGCTGCCGCCGTTGCTGCTGGACGACGAGGAGGCGGTGGCGGTGGCGATCAGCCTGCACACCGCCGCGACCGGGAGCGTGGCCGGGCTGGACGAGACCGCGCTGCGGGCGCTGACCAAGCTGCAGCAGATGCTGCCGTCCCGGCTCCGGCACCGGATCAGTGCCTTCCATGCCACGACGGTGGCGCTGGCCGGGCCGGGTTCTGCGGCGGACCGGGTCGATCCCGACCTGCTGACCGCGCTCGCGGCGGCATGCCGGGACCAGCGGCGGCTGCGCCTGCGATATCCCGGCCGCGACGGCGTGACCACCCGCGAGGTCGAGCCGCACCGGCTGGTGCACACCCCGCGCCGCTGGTACCTGGTGGCCTGGGACCTGAGCCGCGGCGACTGGCGGACCTTCCGGGTCGACCGCATCCAGGGCCCGCAAGGGCCGCCGGGGGCCCGCTTCACCCCTCGGCCGCTGCCCGCGCAGGACGTGGCCGCCTACGTCTCGCAGTCCATCGCTTCGGCCCCGTACCGGTACCAGGCCAGCATCCTGTTCCGGGCGCCACTGGCGGAGGTCGCGGAGCATACCTCCCCGGCCGCGGGCCGCCTGGAAGCCGCCGGCCTGGACGCCTGCGTCCTGCACACCGGATCCAACTCGCTGGACGAGCTGGCGCTGTACGTCGGGCTTAAGGGTTTCGACTTCCAGGTCCTCGGCCCGCCCGAGCTCATCGGTGTCCTCCGGTCCCTGTCGGAGCGGCTCCTTCGGGGCGCCACCCAGGGTCAGGTGTAGCTGTGCGCCGGGTCGGGGTAGTGCTGGCCGGCGACCTCGGTGACGTAGCGGTGCGCGGCGTCGAGCAGGGTGCCGCGGACGTCGGCGTAGCGCTTGACGAACCGCGGGAGGCGGCCGGTGGTCAGGCCGGCCATGTCCTGCCACACCATGATCTGGGCGTCGCAGTACGGGCCCGCGCCGATGCCGACCGTGGGAATGCGCAGCGCGGCCGAGACCTGGCGCCCGAGGTCCGCGGGCACCGATTCCAGCACGACCGCGAACGCTCCCGCGCGCTCCAGGGCTCGCGCGTCGGCCAGCAGCTCCTGCCCGGCGTCACCGCGGCCCTGGACCCGGCGCATGCCGCCGAGCACGTTGACGCTCTGCGGGGTCAGGCCGAGATGTCCCATCACCGGGATGCCGGCCCCGGTCAGCGCCTCGACCTGGGGCAGCACCCGGCGGCCGCCCTCCAGCTTGACCGCCTGGGCGCCTCCCTCCTTCAGGTGCCGCACCGCGCTGGCCAGCGCGGCCTGCGGACCGCCCTGATAGCTGCCGAACGGCAGGTCGGCCACCACCAGCGCCGATCTCGTTCCGCGTACCACGGCCTGGACCATCGGGATCAGCTGGTCCATGGTCACCGGCAGGGTGTCGGGGTAACCCAGCACCATCTCGGCGCTGGTGTCGCCGACCAGCAGTGCCCGTACCCCGGCCTGCTCGAACACCCCGGCTGTGAGCGTGTCGTAGCTGGTGAGCATCGACCATCGCTCACCCCGATCGGTGGCCGCCTGGAGGTCACGGATGGTGATCCGCCGGTCGTCCGGCCACGCCGTCGCAGTGGACATGGCAGTTCCCTTCTGGTCGCCACCACCTTGGTTGGCGCCACTGCCCATGATCACACGTGCACGACGGCGATTCGCTGCGCCTTCGGCCGCTCGGGTTCCTCGACGAGCCGGTTCATGTCGTCGAGATCACTGCTTAGCAGCACAACCGGACGTTCCAGGTCAAGCGCGGTGGCAGCGACGACGGCATCGATGGCGCAGCGATGACCCGAAAGGCCGGTGATCCCGAGCAACTCGCCGGCCCGTCGCGGGATCGTGGCCGTCACGGGCACGACGGCAATCCTGGCTAGCACACGGTGCACGGCGGCGCCGCGCGGGCCGCACCTCAAGACCTCGGCCAGCGTGACCGCGCTCACCGCCACCCGCGCGTCTCGGGCGCGCGCGCTGTCCAGGTAGCCACGCACTCGCGCGTCGCTGGCGGCCAGCTTGGAGAGTCCTTCGCCGTCGAGGACGAGCGTTCCTCCCGCTACTCGCCGTCCGGCCATGCGGCGCGGGCCTCCGCCAGATACTCCCCCGGAACCGGCCCGTGCTCGGCGGCAAGCAACTCCGACAGGTCGGCCAGCAGGTCCCGTTCGAGCTGCCGGGTGACGGCCTCGGTCACATACTGGCTGAACTTGGTCAGATGCGGCGCAGGACGGCGACGACCTTGCCGACGATGGTGGCGTTGTCGCCCAGGATCGGCACGTAGGCCGGGTTGTGCGGGATCAGCCAGACGTGCCCGTCGCGCTTCTTGAACGTCTTGACCGTGGCCTCACGGTCGGCCGACGTATCGCTCTCGATCATGGCCGCCACGATGTCGCCGTTCTCGATGTCGGACTCACGGCGGACGACGACCCAGTCCCCGTCGGTGATCGCGGCGTCGATCATCGAGTCGCCGACGACCCTGAGCATGATGAGCTCGCCGTCGCCGACCAGCTGGCGGGGCAGCGGGAAGACCTCTTCGATGTGCTGGTCGGCGAGGATGGGGACGCCCGCCGCGACCTGCCCGACGAGCGGCACCTGGGCTAGTCCCGCCCCGCCGGGCTGTTCGCGTGCGCGATCGGGGCCCCGTTCGGCGGCCGGCGGAGCGGGCGCGCGCAGCGCGGCCGTGCGCGGGCGCCGCGCCTCCCGGCTCAGGTAGCCCTCTCGTTCCAGGACCGAGAGCTGGTACGAGACGCTCGACGTGCTGGCCAGGCCGACGGCCTCGCCGATCTCGCGCATGCTGGGCGCGTAGCCGTGGCGCCGCACCGAGTCGTCGATGACCTCGACGATCCTGCGCCGGACCGGAGTCAGTCCCCGGCCGGCCGCGTCGGATGGTTCAGCTCGTCGCATCGTCGCACCTCCGGCTGTGGCAGCAGTTATGGTGACACGATAGCAGCGTGACGGCCTGTATCAAATACAACGTCGAAACTATTGCTCGGATGATTAAAAATAAGATCGTACCTGCGAATACACTGGATCGTCTCGGCGTCGGCGAACTGGGAGCTGACCTGCCCGCGGCCTGGGTCCGGCGCTTCACCAGGTGTTCATCCGGGAAACGGAATGCCCCTGCGGAAGGCCGTGCTTGGATTGTCGTGGAACAGGATCAACAGGACATCACTGGCCAGGCCAGGCTGCCCGATCTGGCGGCCCTGAGCCAGGACCGGCAGCCAGAGGCCGCGCCGGGCGCGGTCATCCTTGACGTGCGGAACGTCTCCATCCGGTACGGCTCGTTCAAGGCGGTCACCGACGTATCCCTGACCATTTACGAGCGTGAGATCACGGCGTTCATCGGCTCATCCGGCAGCGGCAAGACGACGGTGCTGCGGTCGTTCAACCGGATGAACGACCTGGTGCCTGGCAGTCGGCTGGAAGGCGAGATCTACTACCGCGGCGAGTCGCTGTACAGCGCTGACGTCTCCCCCATCGCCGTGCGCCGGCGCATCGGCATGGTGTTCCAGAAGCCGAACCCGTTCCCCAAGTCCATCTACGACAACGTGGCCTACGGCCCGCGCATCAACGGCGAGCGCCATAAGGCCAAGCTGGACGAGATCGTCGAGCATTCGCTGCGCCAGGCCGCGCTGTGGGACGAGGTCAAGGACCGGCTGGGCACGTCGGGCCTGAGCCTGTCCGGCGGGCAGGCGCAGCGGCTGTGCATCGCCCGTACGATCGCCGTCAATCCCGACATCGTCCTGATGGACGAGCCGGCCTCGGCGCTGGACCCGATCGCCACGGGTGCCATCGAAGACCTGATGAAAGAGCTCAAACAGCAGTACACGATCGTGATCGTCACGCACAACATGCAGCAGGCCACCCGGGTCAGCGACCGGACCGCCTTCTTCTCGGTGCTGGTCAACCCCCAGAGCGATACCCGCACGGGCGTGCTGGTGGAGTACGGCACGACCCAGCAGATCTTCGGCGACCCGGTGGACCCGCGCACCCGGGCCTACGTCACCGGCCGGGTGGGCTGAGACGTCTGGGCCGGGCTCAGGGCACCGTGCTTGGTTGGGGGTTCATCTGAGCCGGGGTGGCGACGTCGACCGCGGTAACGGCACGGTGCTCTGACGGGCCGGGCGCTTCGTGGTCCGGTCGGGCTTGGATGATCGCGATGATGAGCAGCGGGTAGCACCAGGTGAGGTAGCTGTAGAACCAGTAGCCCAGGAGTAGCTGCGCGCCGATGAGGAGCGCGGCGGCGAGGGCGGCGTGCTGCCGTGGGTCCTGCACGGGGGGCCGCGCCATCGGCGCGAGCGCGACCAGCACGAGCGCGGCGGCGAGCACGGGCCTGGCCACGACCGCCACGTGCGGCATGGAGGTCCAGATGCTGAACTGTATGCCGCCGCCGCGCTGGATCAGCTGGTAGGCGGCCGTCGAGTCGAGGAACTGCGCGGGGCCGGAGGTGATGAGCGGCCAGGCGAGCATCGCGGCGAGCGAGGCCACGAGGGTCAGCACGTAGCGCGAGCGCCCGGTTCTGATGCCCAGGAATTGCAGTGCGAGCAGCGCGGGGAGGAATTTGGTCAGGGCGGCGGCGGCCATGAGCAGCCCGCGAGCGGCCGGGCGCTCCGCTGCGATGACGATGGTCCACACGCACAGGGCGGCGATCAGCGCATCGTTGGTCTGCGCCATCAAGGACAGGTCGGTAAACGGGTAGAGCAGGTACGCGAACACGAACGCGTGCGCGAGCGGTCGCCCGCCGAGCCGCCGGCCGAGCTTGTGCAGGCCGGCGATCGTCAGCGCGTCGAAGCACACCGCCGGCAGCAGCGTCGCGAGCAGCGCTGGCACCGGCGGAAAGATGGCCACGAACGGGATGTACGCGTAGTAGGCGAACGGGCCGTAGGAGTCCGGGCGGTAGATCCGGAGCCCGCCGAGGCCCGGCCAGGACACCGCCCCGTACAGGTGCAGTCCGTGCAGAACACGCCAGGCGCCGAGCGAGCTCGCCTGCCCGACATCGGAGATGTTGCCCCTCGTGATACTTCCGATCCGGACGAGCAGCAGGATCAGTATGGCCAAGCCCAACCATCGGGAGCTGATGGACGGGCGGAGTTCCGGCATCGGCCACATCCCGAAGGCCGCGCCGAGCATCCGGGAGAACAGCCAGCCCAGACAGACCGCGGCCAACCACAGGCCGGCTTGGGACAGATCGTCGCTGAGCAGCATGGCCACGGGAAAGAAGCCAGCGAGCGCCAGCAGGTCCAGATGCTCGACCCGCCACGGGCGACGCCAGTCGAGCAACCCGAGAACAAAGCAGGCCGCCGACGGTACGGCGAAGAGCAGCGGATGCAGCGTGAACGCGCCGCCGACGACCGCCGGGGTGAACCAGCCACCGCCCTTCGGCACGAACCCATGACCAACTGGCACGAGCGCGGCCAGCACGGCCAGCCCGCAGATGAACACGAAGACCAGCAGCCCGAGGATCGCGCGTTCGGCCGCCCGGTCCAGCCGCCTGCTCATTCGCGGGGTGTGACCGGGTGGCCGTTCGGTCGGGTGCCGCATGTGTGCTCGGTTCGCTTGAAGGCGGGTAACCCAGGCGTGGGCGTGGATCTGTCCGATGTCGATCCCCGCGCAGGGAACGTCGGATCCCCGTTGTTCAAGACACCCCGTACGCGCGGTTCACGTCGTACTCGCGCGGCCTGCCGATCGGGCCAGCCACCGGTCACGCTACGGACCGGCGGACGAGAGGCCATCGGCCCGCAGGCTGATTATCGCTATGAGATCCGGGCCGGCTTGTCATACCGGGGCATGAGACCCGAATCCCCCGCGAGAGGCATGTCCATAGCACTCAGGAGGGACAGGGATGCCCCAATACTGGCAGAGTGCCCGTATTCGGCTTGGGCCCTGAGTCACTCGATGTCGCGCGACGCGCTGGTCAGCAGCCGCCATACGCCCGTGTCGCCGAGAAACTTGAAACGCCGCCGCATATCCGCAGCCGCCGCGCCCGCATCCGGCCAGGACGCGAGATAGGCCCGGATACTGCCGTACTCGTCGAGGATGGCGAGGACTTCCCGCGCGTTCTGCACCGTCGCCCGGATCTTCGCCTTGTTGCGGATCACGCTGCGGTCGTTTTCTACCGCCGCGATCTCGGCGGGTGACATCGCGGCGACTTGCGCCGGGTCGAAGCCGTGGAACGCCTGCCGGATGCCATCCCACTTGGCCTCGACGACGCGCCAGCTGATCCCCGCCTCGAAAACCGAGCGCGACAGGTGCTCGAGGAAGAACGCGGGATCAGCCGGTGCGTGGTCGCGGAGCTTCTCGAATGGCGCAGCCAGCTCGCGCGCCCGCGTCCGCAGCGTCGACTGCTCGGCCGCGGCCGTATCCCCGGACTTTACCTGCGCGACGAGCGCCGTCGCCTCGTCGTGGGTGAGGATGTTGAGCCACAGCGCGCTACCGGACTCCTGCAGCCGGCTGTCGTCGATGCCACCCAGGTCAACCGGGTCGAATCCGGCGTCCCGGATCAACTGGGCGACGACCCCCTTGGCGTCCTCATCGCCGGACAGGAACATGACCCACGGCGGCGTGCGGTGGTTGTCGTCGGCCATGATGCTCGCGGAGAGCGAGTTGAAGGCACGCACCCAGCGCGCCTGCGGGAACGCGTCGGCCAGCGACCGCAGTGACAGTTGCTGCTGTCCGAACGAGTTGGCCGCGTCGATCATGACGCGGCCATCCAGCGGGCCGGCTGCCTGCAGCACATCGGTCACGACAGGGCCTGGCACGGCCACGAGCACCACCTCGGCGCCCGCCACGGCGTCGCCGACCGAGGCCGCGTGTGCGCGCTCCCCGAGTTCCGCCGCCAGCGCCTGCGGCCGGGCGGCGTCCCGTGCCGCGAACGTGACGTCGTGGCCGGCGGCGTGCCAGAGCCGACCTATTGTCGAGCCGACGCGGCCGGCTCCAAGAATCGCGATCTGCACCGCTCCTCCCGCCATAACCGGGTCAGCGAGTTGTTCCAGTAAAGCGTCGCATAGGTACAGGCGCAGCGGCCTAGGTAGCCGGCACCGGGTCGGAGATGTCCGCCACCGACGCATCAAGGGCCTGCAGGATCTCGTCGGCGTCAACCGCAAGGGCGAGACCGTGCTCGCCTGCACCGAGGGTGATCGCGCGTCCGCGCATGCGCTCATCCGCGATCACCGGCCAGTACCTGATCGATCCAAGTGGCGTGATCGTGCCGCGTTCGTATCCGGTTGCCTGCCTGGCCACCTCGGCATCAGGCATGGACAGGCGGCTGACGCCCAGCAGGGCCCTTAGTTTCGGCCAGGAGATCACGCGGTCGCCGGGCACGAGCACGAACAGGAAGTCATCCTCTCCGCGGCGTACCACCAGCGTCTTGACTACATCGGCGGGCGCCACGCCGCGTGCCTGTGCTGCCTCGGCCAGGCTGCTTACTGGGCCGTGCCGGATCACGCGGTGGGCAAGGCCGACGGCCTCAGCAGCCGCCAGCGCGGGGGTGGACACAGTCCAGTATTGCGTGCTGGTACTCAGTCAGCGGAGGCATCAGGTGGGGTGCAGACGAACTCTGGCACCCCACCTGATCAGGCAAGTTCTTTGCCGACAGCGCGGTTTCAGCTGCAGCCGCTGGTGGAGCCGCAGCCTTCGCAGACGTAGCAGCTGCCGGCCGGGCGCATCTTGGTGCCGCAGGTCAGGCAGAGCGGGGCGTCGGCGGTACGGCCCTGCTGGGCCTCGATCAGCTCAGTGGAGCTGTGCGGGGCCGCGGGCACCGAGCGGCTCGGCGCCGCCGGGGGGGCGGGAGCGGGGACCGGGGGGTGCACCACGGGCCGTTCGGAAGAAACTGGCTGTTCTACGGCGGCCGACTGGGCAAGTTCCTCGGGATCCACCTCCTCGCTCAGCCCGGCGGGGTCGTGCCCGGCCACCTCGGCGGCGCGCTCGGCCGCGGACAGGATCCCGAGCGCGGCCCGGTCCTCGT
>Ga0210405_10004764_pt1 | contig 12614 bp, 9 predicted proteins | sample IncBWH11MmetaG_FD_155492 | JGI IMG/M metagenome (GOLD analysis project Ga0210405, IMG submission 155492) | Forest soil microbial communities from Barre Woods Harvard Forest LTER site, Petersham, Massachusetts, United States - Inc-BW-H-11-M | ecosystem: Environmental > Terrestrial > Soil >... | reverse complement strand
TCACCGACTTTCAGCTCACCCTTCTTCCCTTCCTCGAACTGTGCGTAAGCTGAACCTGAGGTGTAGGCGCGGATGCAATCTTCCAGCGAAATTTTCTCCTGAGGTTCCCATCCGCCGACAGGACCGGCATCCGGCAGCTCACGCGTCACGCAAGCATAGAGACCGCGCATGGGGTTGATGGGCTCGACGTCGTAATCTGTGCCGAAAGCAAGACGAGCCCCGCTTTTCAGCAAAGAGGCCCAAGCGTATGCGCCCTTGGAGCGGTCGGGACCAATCCGCAAGCCGGCCCAGCGCATGTCGGTGGTTTCATGCGATGGCTGCATCGAAGCGATGACCTTTAGCTGCGCAAAGCGCGGCAAATCTTCCGGCGCCACGACTTGGGCATGCTCGATGCGGTCGCGTCGGTCGCGCGGTCCGTTGGCTTTGGCGACGGCTTCAAATACGTCGAGAGCCACGCGATTGGCGCGGTCACCGATAGCGTGAAAATTAATTTGGAAGCCGGCTCTGTCGCGCTCGATTGCCATCGCGCGAAGCTTATCCGGATCGTTCGTCAGGATTCCGCTTGTGGAAGGATCATCTGAATATGGCGCGAGCAGGGCCGCGGTGCGCGAACCGAGCGCGCCATCCGCAAAACCCTTGAGCGCACCAGTCCTCAGCCATGGATCGCTCGTGCCGCCTTGCGCACGCATATTCAAGAGTTGGTCCATCGGCTGAAGAAAAGGCAGCCACTCCGTTATGCGCAGCGTAAGCTTCCCTTCTTCTTTCAATTGCACATAAACAAGATAATCCGCCCAATCGGAAAAATCCTGTGCGGAGGTCACACCGTTTTTAGCGGCGTCGGCAAGAACCATCTGGATACCGCGGCGGCGCTGGTCGGATTTCAAATCAGGAATCCTAGCGGAAACCAAGCTCATCGCGGAATCTTCTTCGAGCATGCCGGTGGCTGCGCCGTCGGCGTCGCGCTCGATCATTCCGCCGGGTGGATTCGGCGTGTCCTGCCTGATCTCGCCGTGCAGCAGCGCGAGCGTATTGGCCACGGCTACATGCCCCGAGACATGCACTAGAAAGACGGGATTCTTCGGCGCCACCGCATCCAGTTCCTGTTTGTTGGGAAATTTCTTATCCGCCCAGAGCGTGTGATCCCAGCCGCTTCCGGTGATCCACTCGCCCTCCTTGTGCTGGGCAACGGCATCGGCAATGCGCTTCTGAAGTTCCTCGATGCTGGCGACACCATTCAGCCTTACGGAGAGCATATCCGCACCCGCGCCCCCGAGGTGCACGTGGGCATCATTAAACCCAGGCATCACAAATTTGCCCTTGAGCTGGATCGTTTCTGCGCTTGGTTCGTTTCCACCGCATTCGAGAAGTACGTAGTCGATTTTGCCGACGCAGCGAATCTTGCCGTCGCGAATTGCCATCGCATCGGCCCACGGCTGCGCCGAATCATTCGTATAAATCCTGCCATGCAGATAAACCACGGTATGGGACTCGATCTGCGCCGATTGGGCTTTTGCTCGCAGAACAAATATTTCGGCACAACAGCTCAAAAGAACAAATCCGCCCAAATACAGCAAGCTGGTCCCGCGAATCTTCATCTCGTTTTCTCCGGCGCCACGTCTGCCATTCCAAGCAGTGTGAGCAGGGCGCGTTTCAATCCCATTTCGCGGCCTGTTGGCTCATACCATTCCTGGAGCGAGTGCGCGCCACCGCCGTTGCCACCGGCCCCGATGGAAATCGCGTCGATGCCCTGCGAGAGAGGGATATTCGCATCGGTGGAAGAACGCTCGATCCGTGATTCGTTTTCCACGATAGCATCCGCCGCGCGCAACGCCGCGAGAAGCGGCGACTCTGCTGCCAATTCGCCACCGGGGCGGCTTCCAAGGGGCTCGACCTTCCATTCGAGCTTGCCTTTCGAGCGGTCGCGGGAGGACTCCATCTCATCGCGAACGCCAGCGGCCATGCACTCGCGCAGAGCGGATTCAAGTCGCGTCAGCTCGCTTTCGCTCTCCGAGCGCACATCGACTTTGAGGCGGGCTTCGTAAGGAATGGAATTTATGGAAGTGCCGCCCTCAATTTGTCCGAGATTGAACGTGGTGCGCGGCAATGCCGGAACTTTGGTGTTGATGAAGCGCACCGAGCCGCGAACCAGCGCATTAATTGGATTGGGCATGCCGAAATCCGACCAGCTGTGGCCGCCTGGGCCCGTTATGACGACTTCGAGGCGCCGCGAGGCAAGTGCGATCGTCGTCACGTGATCGGTGCCCGCGCCGTCGAGAACGACCACGGCTTTTAACCTGCTGTGGTAAGTATCGACAAGCGCGCGCATGCCGCGGAGGTTGCCTTCGCCTTCTTCGCCGACGTCGGCAACGAAGAGGATGGTGCGCTGCGGCTTGATTTGCGTTTCGTGAATGGCGCGGGCAATGGCCGCCAGCGCGGCGAGGCCGGTGCCGTTGTCGGAGATTCCGGGCGCAAGCATGCGGCTGCCTTCGTGCCGAACTTTGACGTCCGTTCCCGCGGGGAAGACGGTATCGAGGTGTGCGGAGAGCACGACGATTTCCTTTTCGCTCACGCCGCGGAGCTCTCCGATCACGTTACCGACGGAATCGACCTGGACGTTCAGTCCGGCCGAGGACAGCAACGCTTTGAAAGCCACCGCGCGCTGGCCCTCCTGAAACGGAGGAGCGGGAATCTCGGTGAGGCGCGCTTGCTGCTCATTGATCCAATTTAGATTGGGCGCGAACCACGCCAGCGCCGCGCGCACCTGCGCGTTTTCACCAAGCTGGACGGAGGAAGCAGAACGAGTGGCGTGTCGGGCGAGAGAAGAGCGAACCGGCATAGCGAAGAGGATAACCCAAACAACGACGCGTTTCACTGTCCTGCTCCTCGCTGTTGTGCAGTTCAATGCCGTGTGGCCTCGGAGCAGAGTGCCGAGACTTCCGCGTCGGTCAGTACGCGAGCTGATTGCTTCGCGGCATCAAAGATGCGATTGACGATGGTGTCGTCGGCTGGAATTTTGTGGCGCTCTAGCCAGAAAAGCACGTTGGATTTGCCGCTCATGGGCCCGATTTCGATCACCTGTTCAAGACCGAAAAGATGCGAAGGCACGCCGCTATAGACGGAGTCAGCGAGCGACTCGTTTCCTTTATGAAATGCTTTGATGATCGCGGCGGCGTGGACGCCCGTTGCCGTACGGAACGCATCGCGGCCAATGACAGGATAGTTTGGCGGTATCACCGTGTGCGTGGCTTTGGCGACTTTTTCGCAATACTCTCTGAGCCGCGAAAGGTCCTGGTGTATGACGCCCATCAGTCGCAAATTCACCAACATCAATTCCATCGGCGTGTTGCCGACGCGCTCGCCAAGCGAATTCGCCGCTGCGTGAACCTGATCCGCGCCCGCGGCAATCGCTGCAAGAGAATTCGCAATAGCCAAGCCGCGATCGTTGTGGCCGTGCCAGTCGACGCGGATTTTTTCTCCGCTGGGCTTCACGACTTCTTCGATCACGAATTTCACGAGATTGTATGCGCCATTGGGAATGGCGTGCCCCACGGTGTCGCAAAGCACGATGGCCCGCGCGCCGCTGCGAATCGCGGTGGTGTAGAGACGCTTCACGGTATCTGGATCCGTGCGGATCGTATCCTCGGTTACGTACATTGAGGGAAGCCCGTGCTCGACCGCGAACTTCACCGCTTTTTCGGTGGTGCGCTCAAGATGATCCACGGTCCAGTCTTCAACAAGCCGACGAATGGGGCTCGATCCCAGAAAAGTTGCGGCTTCAATTGCCATGCCTACGCGCTGGGAGATTTCGGCGATGGGGCGAATATCGGCTTCAATCGTTCGCGCGGCGCAGTTTGGCTTAATCTTCATCCGCTTGTTCACGATTTCGCGAGCCAGCGCTTCGGTGTGTTCGACGGCGCGCGCGCCGGCTCCCGGCAAACCGATGTTGAGCGAGTCAATGCCCAGCGCTTCCATCAAGTGTAGGATTTCGATTTTTTCTTCGATGCTGGGATCGTGCACGCTCGGATTTTGCAGGCCGTCGCGCAGCGTTTCATCGTTCAGAAGGACCCGGGTGCCCGGAGCGATCAGGGGGGCGGCGGCGATGTTCCAATCGTAAATCCATTCGTTTTGCGTGGGTCTGGTCATTCGTTTATTCTCTCGTGAGCGACCAACTCGGAACTACCTTCCTGAAACGCTTTCAATTTACATTTGACGACATCGCCTACCGAGAACGCCCAAACCTCATCTTCCCGTCTTTCTCCAACAATACGATAGAGTTCATTTCCCAAATATTCTGCGTCGACCGGACGCCAGCAGGGAGTTCCTTCCTCCAACAATTCAACATAAATTGTTCGCTTCTCGGTTCTGGTCATCGAAGTCCGTGATCGCGAAACATTGTTTTCAAAGCGCTGCGGGCATTACGCAATTTTGCGGCGAGGCCCCCGCCGAACTCGAATTTCAGAAACCCGTCGGCGGCGCGCTCCAAATCGGCGCCATAACGATACCACCATGGCTTTTCACGGCTTGGCAAGCGATCCACATCGATATATTTGGTTTGCACCATTTCAAGCAAGCCCGCTCTTCCATGCGTGCGGCCCCAGCCGCTCGCACCGCAGCCTCCGTGAGGTGCTTCCGCGATGCCGAAGTAGCTGATCGCGTCGTTGACCATGACCGCTCCCGCTCGCAACCGTGCGGCAATGGCTTGGCCGCGCTTTGCATCCGTCGTCCAAACGCTGGCGGCAAGCGCAAAGGTTGAATCGTTCGCGCGTGCGACCGCTTCTTCCGCGTCTCTTACCGTTTGAACCGCAAGTATGGGGCCGAAGGTTTCTTCCAGAAAGAGCTTCATCGAGGAATCCACGCCGGCAATTACGGTCGGCCCAAAAAAGTTCGCGCCAATGTCGGGACGTGGTTTGCCACCGCACACCACGCGAGCGCCGCGCGCCACAGCGTCGTTCACCAAATCACTCATGCGCTGCACATGCTGCGGCCGAATCAGCGGCCCAACATCCGTCGCCGGATCGCATCCCGGACCGAGACGCAGCTTTTTTGTTTTCTCGACGCAAAGCGTCAGAAATTTCTCCTCGATGGCCTCTTCCACGAAAAGACGCTCGACGGACAGGCACACCTGTCCGCAATTCGTGTAGCTGCCCCAGACCGCAGCGCTCGCCGCGACATCCATATTCGCGTCCGCGAGCACAATCATCGCGTCTTTGCCGCCCAGCTCAAGTACGCTAGGAACCAGCCTTTTGCCGCAAGCTTCTGCGACCCGGCGGCCTGTGGCCACGCTTCCGGTAAACATGACTTTGTCCGGTGCGGCATCAATCAGCGCCTGCCCCACTTCTCCGGCACCTTGAATGACAGTGACGAGATTTTTAGGAAAGCCCGCGTCTACGAAGAGCTTTTCGATCAGCGCGCCGCATTGCGGAGTGAAATCGCTCGTTTTGCAAACGACTGCGTTTCCCGCAGCCACGGCCGGAATTATTTGGCTTAGCGGAATGGCAAGGGGATAATTCCATGAGCTGATGATGCCGATCACACCCATGGGGTCGTAGACCAAGCGACCGGCCTTCGTTTTGCCCGCGCTGCTGTGGTGCGGCACGCGTTCAGACCGCAAAAGCCGCTTGCCCCATTTCGCGTAATACTGTGCCGTGTCGAGTGCAACAAAGAGATCTGCGAAAAGAGCCTCAACGCGCGGCTTGCCGGACTCCGCCACAACAGCGTCGGCCAGCGTATCTCTCGAAGCCATCATGTGCTCGCGCAATACGCCTAGTTGCGCGCACCGCTTTTCGATCGGCACCTCGGACCACACAGATTGTGCTGCACGCGCTCCCGCCAGAATTTGCGGCAGCTCCACCGGCTGGGTCTTCTCAAACTGTCCAAGGATTTTGCCTGTAGCAGGATCAATCGACGGAATCGTCTCGACAGGGATGGCCGTGGCCGCCATGAATATGATTGTATCCGATTTTAATCGCGCGCTGGGACTGCAGAGGCTTCGGAACTCCCCGTGCAGATTCAGAATCATGCGCTTCGCTGTTTGGATCCTTGGAGTATTTGCCTTACCAAATTCTGCGGACGGAAAGTTTGTCGAAGATTTTGTCGTTGCTAAGAATCGGCAAGCCCTCAAGTTGAGCCTGCGCGGCGAGCATGCGGTCGAACGGGTCCTTGTGAGCTGCCTTGATCATTCCGGCGCGGACGGCGTGCTTAATCGAAATCGGCAGTTCCAGAAAACCCTCTTTTTCTAGTTCCGCGGAGAAGCCCGAGATTAGTGCCGACGACTTGAACTTACCAATCCGGGCTTTAATCGCCAATTCCCATACAGACGCGGCCGAGATATAAATAGTGGTTTCCGGGTTTTCAAGAATCTCGCGTACTTGATACGATAGCTGTTCGCGCCCTTCGATCCACCAGACAAACGCATGCGTGTCTGCCAGAACTCGCTCCATATTTCACTCGATTCCCCAATTCTTCAACTCTTCGTTCGAGAGCGGGGCAAAGGCGTCCGGCGAATACCATATCTTGCCTTTCAGGCGTCCCGGAATACGCTTTCTCCTACGCCGGCTGACTGGGACCAATTTCACCACGGGTTCTTTGCCGCGCGCGATAATGACCTCTTCTCCCTTAAGCGCATCTCGAATCAATTTAGAGAGATTAGTCTTCGCCTTGTGGACGGTATACATGGTTAGCTAAGTATATTAGCTAAGCGTTTGATTTTCAATGCACATTTCGGTGAAATCTGAATTAGCGTTACAGCTCACCGACGCGCCAGGCTTCGTCGTGCATCACCTGCACCATGCACAGCCCCTGCGGAGGCACGGTCGGCCCGGACTTGGAACGATCTCGCAATTGATAGAGGCGCGGAATATCGTCGGGCACGAGTTTGCCTCGGCCCACATCCAGGAGCGTGCCAACCATTTTGCGAACCATAAAGCGCATGAACGAACGGCCGCGCACCGTGTAGACGAGTTCTTCGCCATCGTCGCTGCGCACCAACTCGCTCGCATAAATCTCGCGCACCGTCGAGCGTTCTTTGTCGTCATCCTCCGAGCCCGTGGACGCGGCGAACGCAGCGAAATCGTGCGGACCGACGAAGCGCGAAGCGGCAATACGCATCGCGTCTTCATCAAGCGGAAACGGATAGTGCAGTACGTAACGCCACACCGCCGGCGGAACAACTTTGCCGCGATACAAACGATAGCGATAAATCTTCCCAAGCGCCGACCACCGCGCGTGAAAATCCGGCCCCACTTCCTCGGAACCGACGATGCGAATCGCGGAAGGCAGAAGCGCGTTCAAAGCGCGCTGAAACTCCCCCGCCGACAAACCCGACTGCGTGCGAAAGCTAGCCACCTGTCCAAGAGCGTGCACGCCTGCGTCCGTGCGTCCCGCGCCATTCAGCATCACATTCTCCTGCGTGAGCTGCCGTAGCACTCTGGAAATCTCTCCCTGAATCGTTGGCTTATTGGACTGAATCTGCCAACCGTGAAAGTCCGTACCGTCGTAAGCAATCGTGAGCTTGAAATGGCGCATGAATGGAAAGTGTTCTACCTACGGCGATCAATTCTCAGAAGAGTCGCAAGGTTTGGCAAGTGCTTTGGGTGGGTCACGTTCAGGGAGCCGTACGAGCGAAGCGGCTGCCAGGCTTCACGGCCGCGCCGCCTTCGCGGCACAGAGGACAATCCTCGGGTTCATACTTGGCGATGGGAAGGTCCAGCAATGCCTGAGTCTCAACGCCCAGCTCAAGCGTGCCGCCGCTGCGGTCGATCAAAGCCCCGGCAGCGACAACTCGCCCGCCTGCTTCTTCGACCACTTGAATGGTTTCCTGCGTCGAGCCACCGGTCGTCCAAACATCTTCGATCACCAGAACATGCTCATCCGGCTTGAGCGAAAACCCGCGCCGCAGTGTCATCGTGCCGCTGGCGTCCCGTTCCGCGAAAATAGCAGGCACTCCCCTACCTACGCTGCCCTTTGGTTCTGGCAAAGCCCGTGCCACTTCTTGCCCGATAACCACTCCGCCCAAAGCCGGTGAAACAACAGCCGCGATGATGGCGTCGGAAAAGAGCGCGGCCAGCGCTTGCCCAAGCTTCTCGGCGAATCGAGGATACTGCAGGACGAGCGCACACTGCACATAAGTCCCGCTGTGCAAGCCGCTGGTAAGCTCAAAATGACCATGCCGGATGGCTCCGGCGGACTCAAACATGCGCAGCAGTTCTTCTCGTGAGAGCATCATTTTCGGCCAGCCGCATTTAACCTCTAAATACCGATTCGTGAGCAGCCTAGCCGCCGTGCGCCGCGTTGTCAAGGAATGGAGCGCCTGCTAAAGTCTGAGGCAAGTTTTCCGGGCCGCGCCACTGCTTTCCAGCCGCTTCCTGGTCAAAACGGTGATGGATTCCCCTGAATAGACCTATCTCTCAGCCTCGATCCCGGTGTTTGCTTTCGCTTGGCAGGAAACCTACCAATTGAGTGTACCAACACCCGTTCAGGGCACGTTCCACACTGTCAGTGTGAAACAAACCAGTTTGAAACAAATATGTCCCACAGGGACAGAATCTCGAGGAATAAAATTGTCATGCCAACTCTATGGGGACGCGTCAAGAATTTCTTTTTGGTCGCTAACAAAAAGCAATCCGCTCTGCAGAAGAGAGGGACGCGGCAAAGTTTGCTCGTTGCCAGATCTCTTCTTGCCATCCTGATGGCCGCGCTTCTTGTCGCGGGCCAGATCTCGCCCGCTTTTGCGCAAAGCCCCGCGCAGAACCCTCCGCCGAATCCTGCACCCGCCCCACCCACAGCTGCGCCGGACTCGGCCATCGCTCCCGTAAGCTCTCTGGGCCTCGCGAAGTACAATTTCACGAACGGACCCCGGGCCTTCCCAAGTCTCCTCAAGCCCTATCAACAGATTCAGATCGATCAACCGGTCATCGCCAATTCACCGCGGCTCGATCAATTGGTCCACGATGGCAAGCTGGAGCTAACCCTGCAGGACGCTGTCGAACTGGCGCTCGAGAACAGTATGGACATCGCAGTCCAACGCTACTATCCGTGGATCGCGGACGCCTCCATTCTCAAAGCCAAATCCGGCGCCTTGGGTTACTCGACTCCTGGCAGTTCTCTCAGTTCGTCGACGGCGAACCTTCCGAGCCTCTCCTACGACCCCACTCTTACCGCCGGAGTCGGTATCAGTGATGCCTCGACGCCCGTAAACAATCCGTTCACCTCCGGAACGGGCGCGGCCGGCGTCCTGGATTTGATCACCCATACCACGCAGTTCAACACCCAGTTCACCCAAAACTTCGAAACAGGGACAAATCTGTCCGTCATTTGGGACAATACGCGCAGCAGTACGAGCTCCACACAAAACTTTTTTAACCCGGCAGTTCAATCAACCTTGACCATCGGCTTCTCTCAGGCGCTCTTGAACGGCTTTGGCATCGCCGTGAACACCCGCAACATTCGCATCGCAAAAAACAACCGCAAAATCGCTGACTGGGCGTTCGCGCAGCAAGCCATCACCACGATTACTGCCACCATCACAGCGTACTGGGAACTCGTCTACGCTCGTGCAAACGTCAAAGTCAACGAGCAGGCCGTCACCGTTTCTCAGAAACTTTACAACGACAATAAGAAACAGCTTGATGCCGGTACCATGGCGCCGCTAGACGTAACCCGCGCACAATCCGAACTGGCAACCGACCGCCAGAATCTCATCGTGGCACAAACGGTCCAGCTACAAAATGAACAGATCCTGAAAAATGCCATCACGAAGAACCCGTTGGCCCCCAATGTAGTCAACGTCGAAATCATTACTTCCGACAAGCCCACACCTCCCGCCGCGATCGAAAATCCGTCGTTCGAGGATTCCATCCAAGAAGCGTTTACCAAGCGGCCGGAGCTTCAGGAGCAACTCTACAATTTGAAGAATGCCGACATTGATATACAGGCCACGCGTAAAGCGCTGCTGCCTACTCTCACGCTGGGCGGACAATACAGCTCCGTCGGTTTGGCAGGCAATTCGCCGATTCCAGGCGCGAAAACCTATACAAACAGCAACGTCCCTATCGTGGATGCAAACGGCAATCCCGTCACTGTGGACATTGGAGGCGTCCCAACTCCGATTTTTGAGCCTATCGTTAACACAGCAGTAGCAGGCACGAATCAGCAGGGCTTCGGAACGGCTCAAAGCCAAATCTTCCATAATCGCTTCCCCGAGTATTCCGCGCAGTTGACTCTGAACCTCCCCTTGCGGAACCGTTCCGCTCAGGCAGACAGCGCCCGCGCCATCCTCACCCAGCGCCAGCAGGAGGCCCTGCTACAGCAATTGAAAAATGCCGCTCTACTTGATGTTCGCAACACCTATATCGCGCTCACACAAGACCGCGCACAAGTAGATGCCGCCAGCGAAGCTCGCCAGCTTCAACAGGAAACGTTTGACGCCGAACAGAAGAAATATCGTTTGGGCGCGTCCACCGTTTACAACGTCATTTTAACGCAGCGCGACCTCATCACCGCGCAAGGCACGGAGCTCCGCGCCCTGGCCAATCTCGAGGAGGCCAAAGCCAACTACGAACGCGCGCTCGGGCGCACTCTGGACGTGAACCACGTCACCATTGCCGAAGCCAAATCCGGCGATGTCGAGCGCGAGACGCTTATCCCCGGCACGATTCACGGGAAGGTCGCAGGCACGGAAGACCTCTTCCGTAGCAGCGGAATGCGCTAAACTCAGAGCGAAGCCGCTCCGGCAGTCCCTCCGGCGCGGCATCGTCTTACTCCTTCAACTCCTTTTTCCTTGTGTCGATCCAGCCTTGCCGAACGGCGCACGTTCTCTAAATCCTTCGATCCTATTCCTGAACCGCTCCAAATCCTTGTTTGCCAGCCCCTGCTCCATTATCCTCGTTATACCTAACGCGGCCGCGTTTCTGGTTCATGGCACAGGGTTTATTGCTCCCCGTGCCTCCAAATCCAGCCCGCAAATGAAACAAAATCCATGGTTCGAGCGTTTTACAGAGTTAGGTCAAAATACAAACGTCCCGCTGGGACAGAATCTCGAGGGGAAAAGATCACTATGAAGACACTGAGGGCGACCTGGAAGCGGTCGATTTTAGGGGCCGTCACCCGTAGGACAGCTTCGCAATGGGCCCGATCTCTGTTGGCAATCGTTTTGGCAGGCCTCCTGGCCGGAGGACCACTTTCGCCGGTTTTCGCGCAGACTCCCGCTCAGAATCCGCCGTCCACTCCTGCGCCGGCGTCCACCGGGGCCACTATCGCACCAGTCTCTTCTCTGGGCGTTTCGACCCACAATTACACCCACGGTGTACGATCCTTTCCAAACATTCTCAAGCCCTACGAGTCACAACACGTCGATCCGCCGGTGCTCACCAACTCACCCCGCATCGATCAGCTCATTCGGGATAACAAGCTGGAGATCAGCCTCCAGGACGCCGTCGAGCTAGCGCTCGAAAACAGCATTGACATTGCCGTCCGGCGCTACTATCCATGGATCTCCGACGCCGGCCTCCTCAACGCCCAAGCTGGCAATACTGGTTTTGGCACGCCTGGGGTGCAGATCCCCGCCTCCTCCGCCGTGATTAACCCGTACGTCTTCTTCGTTCAAAACTTCGATCCCCTGATCACGAGCAGCGCTTCAGTTGGCGACTTCACCACACCCATCAACAACCCATTCACTTCGGGCGCCGGCACCGCCAACACCACCGGCGTTGCCTCCGTCACTTCCCACTCAACTCAATTTAATAACCAGTATTCGCAGACCTTCCAGACCGGAACGAACCTCCAAGTAAACTGGAACAACAACCGTAGCAGCGCCAACATCGCCAATTTCTTCAATCCTTATGTGACTTCCGCGCTTAACGTCTCTATCTCTCAGCCGCTCTTGAACGGCTTCGGCAAGTCGCAGTGGACTCGCAACATTCGCATCGCTAACAACAATCGCCAAATCGCCGATTGGGATTTTGCGCAGCAGGCCATCACCACCATCACGAACACCATCACGGCTTACTGGGAACTCGTTTTCGCGCGGGAAAACGTCAAGGTTAACCAACAGGCGGTGAACGTTTCTGAGAAACTCTACGAGGACAACAAGAAGCAGCTCGAAATCGGAAGCCTCGCGCCCCTCGACGTGACTCGGTCAGAATCCGAAGTCGCTACAAACACTCAGAATCTTATCTTCGCGCAGACTATCCAGCTCCAGGACGAGCAAACACTGAAAAATTACATCTCCAAAGACCCGCTCGCTCCGAATCTTATCAACGTGGAGATCATTCCTACCGACAAGCCATCGCAGCCGGCTGCGATTGAAGCAGCATCCTTCGAAGATGCCATTAAGGAAGCTTTTGCCAAGCGCCCGGAACTTCAGGAAGAGATCTACAATCTAAAGAACGCCGACATCGACGTTCGGGCTACTAAGAACGCCCTCCTCCCCTCGCTGACAGCGAACGCGTTCTATCAATCCAACGGCCTGGCAGGAAACAGCCCTATCCCGGGCACCACCTCCACCATCATCAGCACCGGCGTGCCCATCGTCGACGGCGGCGGTAACCCCATCAGCGTGGATATTGGCGGCGTGCCGACTCCCATATTCGAATCTGCCGCCGTCACCCCTAGCACAG
>Ga0210405_10004762_pt1 | contig 12618 bp, 5 predicted proteins | sample IncBWH11MmetaG_FD_155492 | JGI IMG/M metagenome (GOLD analysis project Ga0210405, IMG submission 155492) | Forest soil microbial communities from Barre Woods Harvard Forest LTER site, Petersham, Massachusetts, United States - Inc-BW-H-11-M | ecosystem: Environmental > Terrestrial > Soil >... | reverse complement strand
GGGCAACAAACCGGCGAGCAGGGCGACAGCCGCCAGCAGCGTCGCTACCATGACGAAGGTCGCGGGATCGGTGGGCTTCACTTCAAACAGGAAGGCGCCGAGAACACGCGTGACAGCCACAGCCCCGGCCAGGCCGAGCGCCACCCCGGCGGTCACCAGCGTCAAACTGCGGTGAAGCACCATGCGGGCGATATCGGCCTTGGCGGCGCCCAAGGCCAGGCGAATCCCGATCTCGTGCGTGCGCTCGGTAACCGAGTAGGCCAGGACGCCGTAAATACCTACGCCCGAGAGCAGCAGAGCCAGCATCGAGAAAACCGAAATCAGGCGCGCTTGGAACCTGGGCTCCGCAGTTGTGGTGGCGAGGACGTCCGCCATGGAAGCGATCGACTGGACGGGCTGATCCTTATCCACTTCCTGCAGGACGCCGCGCATGGCCGCGGCTACGCTCAACGGATTCCCGGTCGTGCGCACGACGAAAGTCATGTGGCTAACGAAGAACGGGCGGGCCGCCTGGTTGTAGGGCTGATAGATTGCCGGATCGGGCTTCTTCGTCAGGCCTTGCTGTTTGACGTCGTCGACTACTCCGACGACGGTGAGCCAGTCCTGCGGCTTGGGATGGTCTTCCAGGGTGATGCGTTTTCCGATCGGGTCCTCCCCAGGCCAGATGCTGCGGGAGACAGCCTGACTGACGATAGCAACGCCTGGAGCGCTGCTAGTATCTTGCTCGGTGAACACGCGCCCGCTCAGCAATCGGATTCCCATAACCCGGAAGTAGTCCGGACTGACGGCGGGCTTGTCCACGACGTAGCGTGGCGGCAGCGGCCGGCCGCCTTCCAGGTGGAAGTCTCCGCGCATCAGCGACGAACGAAGAGGCAGCCAGTTCACCGCGCCTGCAGCTACGACTCCTGGCAGGCTCGATAACTTCCCCAAGACCCGCGTATGAAATGCCTGTATCTGGGCCGTGGTTTGATACACGCTCATGCGGGGCAGGTCCACGGTAATGGTCAGCACGTTGTCGGTGCGGAATCCGGGATCCACGGCAAGAATGCGGGAGAAGCTCTTGAGCATCAATCCCGCGCCGGTGAGCAACACCAGCGCCAGCGCGATCTCCGACACCACCAGGGTGCTGCGCAATCCTTCGCGCCCGCGCGTGACGGCGCGACCGCCCGAATTCAGCGACTCGCGCAGATCGCGGCGGGTGGCGTGGAAAGCGGGCGCCAGGCCAAACAGAATTCCCGTGAATATCGCCAGGCCAAAGGTGAGCGCAAACACCCATGCGTCGATATGGATCTCGTCAATGCGCGGGATTCTGCCCTTGGGCGCTAGGCCGAGCAAAGCGGGCACGCCCCAGACTGCCAACAGGATTCCGGCTGCTGCACCAGCCAGCGAAATCAGTGTGCTCTCGGTGAGCAACTGGCGAACGAGCCGGCGGCGGCTCGCTCCCAGCGCCGCTCGCACGGCGATCTCCTGACGCCTTGAGGCGGCTCTCATCAGCAGCAGATTGGCTACATTCGCGCACGCAATCAGCAGCACGAACGCCACCGCGCCCATGAAAATCAGCAGCGACTTGCGAATTTTTCCGGCTAGCAGATCGTTGAGCGGAAGAATCTCCGGCGTCATGCCTCTGCTCTCGCCGGGTCCCAAGGTCACATGGTTGGCAAAGGCTTCAAGTTCCGCTTGCGCTTGTGACGGTGAAACACCGGGCTGGAGCCGTCCGACGACTGGCCGGAAAGATGAGTTGTGCGGGTCATCGCCAACCGCCAGGGGCAGCCATAACTCGGCCTGGTACGGAAACGTGAACCCGGCCGGCATGATCCCGATGACTTTGCGGCTGACTCCGTCCAGCGTGATCGTTCTCCCCAGGGTTTCCGGGTCCGCGCCAAAGCGGCTGCGCCAAAGCTTGTCGCTGAGCAGCGCCACACTGTTGCGGTCCGGTCGATCTTCCTCGGAGAAGAATGCTCTTCCGAGTGACGGATTCACGCGCAGCACAGGAAGGAAACTCGGCGTCACCAGGGCCGCCGGCAGACGGACGGCTTGTCCCGCTCCGGTCAGAGTGACCGAATTCTGGCCAAAGGTGGCGACGGCCTCGAAGGCCTGGTTGCGGCGTTGAAATTCGAGATAATGGCGGTCGCTGAGGCTAGGTCCGTTGTCAAAGAGAGGTTGCGGTGGCTTGCAGGAGATCAGGAACAGGCGCCCGGACTGAGGAAACGGCAGCGGACGCAGCAGGACTCCGTTCACCACCGTGAAAACGGCCGTGTTCGCTCCAATGCCGAGTGCCAGCGTCAGGACGGCGACGGTTGCGAAGCCTGGGCTGTTGCGCAGTCCGCGGAGAGCGTAGCGCAGGTCCTGACCGATTGTTTCGATGATATCCATTTCGCGGGTCTCAATTGCGCGCACTCTTGGCAGGCCGGGGACCTGCCCCACTTAGGACGCTGCTGATTTTTTCCGCCAGCGCCCGCGGTGTGTATGGCTTCTGGATGAATCCGCTGAGTCCTTCGCCAAAGCGCCGTAACGCTTCCATTTCGTTATAGCCGCTGGTGGCAATCACCGGCACACCGGCGCGCAGCGCCCGTATGGCCTTGAGCGTATCCTCTCCACTCATGCCGGGCATCGTCATATCCAAGAGGACCAGAGAGATCCTGTCTTGTTTTTCTTTAAGGATGCCTATCCCTTCGCGGCCTCCGCTGGCAGCCAGCACAGTATACCCGTATCTCTCCAGCGCCGCTTTTAACGTGCGCTGGACCATTTCCTCGTCATCGACCACCAGGATCGTGCCCTCGCCGCGAAACTCGCTGGAGGGACCGATGGCCACAGGGGCCGACCGCTGCGCGCGGGCTGCGGGAAGAAAAATCTTGAAGGTCGTGCCCCGGCCCGGCTCGCTGTACACCGTCAGTGCGCCGTGATGCCCTCGCACGATGCCGAGAACCGCGGCCAATCCTAATCCGCGCCCGGTGAACTTGGTGGTGAAGAAAGGATCGAAGATCCTGGCTTGTGTGGCCGCATCCATTCCGATGCCGTTGTCATGCACTTCGAGGCACACGTAAGAACCGGGCGGGATATTGTCTCCGGCCAGGTTATCCCGCACATAGTCCGGGCCGATTTCTCGTAATTTGGTTGAAATCGTCACGGTTCCCCCGCCTGGACCGATCGCCTCGGCGCCATTGATCACCAGGTTCATGATGAGCTGCTGCAACTGACCGGAGTCACCTTCAATCGACGGCAGGTTGGGTTCAAAGCTCAGCTCGATTTTTACGCTCTTGGCGATAGAGGCCTCGATCAAAGCGAGAATTTGCTGCACCTGGAGGGGCAGGTCAAGCCGTTCGACCACGAAGCGGCCCTTCCCGGAGTAAGCCAGCATCTGGCGCGTCAAGTGAGCGGCCCGCTCGCTGGCTTGCATGAGATTATCCATTACGTTCCGCAGCGGGGAGTCTGGCGGCGTCTCTTCCTTCAACAAACTGGCGTTACCCAGAATGCCGACGAGCAGATTATTGAAATCGTGCGCGATTCCTCCGGCCAGGATGCCGAGGCTCTCCAGCTTTTGAGCTTGCTGCATCTTCTCTTCCAGGCGCCTGCGCTTGGTGGTGTCCATGGTTATGCCCGCCAGGGCGACGGCCTTGCCTCCGGAGTAGAGCGGGCGGCCGCGGGAGAGCATCCAGCGGACTTCCCCATCCGGGCGAATGGTGCGGTATTCCACCTCAAAGTCTCTATCGGCTTCGATGGCGTGAGCGGCCCCCTCGGAAACTCGCTGCCGGTCGTTGGGATGTACGACCGATGCCAGGAACTCCTCCACGCTCTTCGGATAGGCGCCGGGCGCCACTCCGAGAATATTTTCGAGCTGCGGCGAGCCGGTGAGGCGCCCGGTGGCCAGATCGCGGCGCCAGACGCCGAGCTGCGCCGCTTCGGCCGAGAGCCTCAACTGCGCCTCACTTTCACGTTGAGCGTCCAGCATCCGGTTGCGTTCGGTGACGTCCCTGCAGATTCTCGACACGCCGATCAAGTCCCCAGCGCTATCGCGAATGGGCGAGGCGACGGCGGTTATTTCAAGCAGGCTCCCGTCCTTGCGATGGCGCACGGCCTCATAATGAACGGCCGCCTCACCGGCGTCGAGGCGCTCCAGGACATGCTCCGGATCTTCGCTCTTGTCCTCGATCGCGAGGATCGAAAGCTTGTGGCCTACCATCTCGGCTTCCGAATATCCAAACATAGCAGTGGCGGCGGCATTCCAGCTCAGCACGACGCCATCCAAGCGCTGCGAGACGATAGCGTCACCGGAAGATTCGACGATCGCGGCCAGGCGCAGGCTGGCTTCTTCGGCCTTCTTCCTGGCGGTGATATCGCGAAACACCAGCACCACCCCGATCACCGATCCCTGTGGATCGCGAATCGGGGCGCCGCTATCGTCAATCGGGATCTCACGGCCGTTTTTGCCAAGCAGGACGGTGTGATTGGCCAACCCGACGATGGTCCCCTCGCGAAGCACCCGCGTCACGGGGCTTTCCACCGTTTTACGCGTACTTTCATTGACGATGCGAAAGACCTCAGCCAGCGGCTGGCTGGTAGCTTGCTCCGCGGTGTATTGTGTGAGCGCTTCAGCGACCGGGTTAATAAACGTCACCATGCCCTGCGCATCGGTGACCATGACGGCGTCACCGATACTCGATAGCGTGGTTTGCAACAGGTCCCGTACCTCGGCAGTACGACTCTCACTGACGCGTAACTCACCGATGAGACGATCGCTTCGCTTTCCGGCGGCGGCGATCATGGCGCCGGCGATGAGGAGCAGGACAAAAAGAATGGCGTTGCCGAGCAGAGTAGCAAGCCGGGTGCGCTGGCCATGCAGATCCAAGGCCTCGCGGCGCCCGGTGAGGCCCGCGGACTCGGCATTCTTGATTTCACCGCACAGCTCCCTGATCCGGTCCATGTCCCGCCTGCCGCGGCCAGCGCGGACGATCTCGGCGACGGCGGCGATTCCCTGGCTTTGCCTGACTTCAATGGTGTGATCGAGCTCGGCCAGCTTGTCGGAAACCACTGGCGCGAGGAGTTTCAGCCTATCCGCTTGCGGGGGATCGTCGTGCGTCAGCGCGGTGAGCCGGGTTAGGGCCCCGGGGATAAGGGCCAAGGCCTGTTGGTAGGGCTCCAGGTACTGTTTATCGCCGGTAACGAGGAAGCCTCGCTGGCCGGTTTCGGCGTCCTTTAAGGCGGAAAGAAGGGTTTCGTTTGCGTCCAGAACAGAACGGGCATGCCTGGATTGGGCCATCGCCCCGCGAAAAATCTTCCAATCCTGCCAGGAGAGCAGGATTGCTCCAAGCAAGATCAGCAGCGCACTGCCGGCAAGCAGAAATGCTTTCCGTCGCACGTTGTCCATTTTACCGTGGGGCTGGGTGTTTTGTGCCATGGGGGAAAAGCCTTAGGGTGCGAGCGGCCAAAGCTTTATAAGCAGGGATGAGTTTTATGGGTCACGATCCTCCGAATTTTCGGTTTCCGAGGGGCTGGGCAGGTCGGGAACCTGCCCCACGGGGGTACACAAGTGAATATTTGGCGAAGAAGGCGCGATCCCGCCTAGGTGTGTGACCACTTCGGGTTGATCGATCGGCGGCCAGCCGAATCGACGCCGCCGCGCGGAACGATTGGCGGCCACCGGGCCGAGCCTGCGGTTGTGCAACAGCAGGCTCGCCGGCGCTTGGAGAAATGGAGTCAAACACCTCTGCTCGGCATCGCTTCTCCGCGTGAGTATTGCTCTCAGTTAGCCGCACCCGGAGGAGTAATGGTCCCGCTATACGAGCCGCAGGTCCCATGCGTTCCATCGCTACGGGGTACCACATCATGGTAGAGCGTCAAGGTAAAGCTCCCTTGGGCTCCGGCGAATCGACCCGTGCCACCGGTAATGGTGTAAACTTGCGTGATCTTATCGTAACTGTCTTCAGGCTGCGCACCCACAACCTGGCAACGGGACATAATCACAGGTTCTTGCGAGCCGACAGCAGTCGTATCGATCGTGTCTCCATTGGCCGCGATCCAATGACCCGACCCTGTGGCTGCGGGCAGTGTGAATACCGCGGTAGATGAGAATTGACCGACAAGGGTGCCGATTCCCGTGATGTTTTGAGTGAGCGTGGGAAAGGCGACGGTGTCACTCCCTTGGAACGTACCCTTGAAAGGTACTTGTTGCTGTGCTGCCGCCGGGATGGCAAGCGCCGCCGTCAGAATCATCGCCGCCATTGGCAGGTAGATCTTGGTTCTCGTTATGCTTTTCATATGGGCTCCTTTAAAGTTGTTCGATTCGGGCGGCCAGTTCGAATCCGGCTCACCTGCCACGAATAAGGAATCGCGGGGCTGAAGGTTACAGCCTTTGGGCGAAAGGTATACACTAGTTGTGCAAATCCGGTCGAAATGCCAAACTGCCCTCAGTGCGAAGCCGAACTGGGCTCCGACGATCCCGTCGGACTGTGCCCGAAGTGTCTGATCCTGGGCGCCTTCGAGAGTTCGGTTGGCGCGGGCGAATCGCGAACGGAGACTATCGATACAGGGGCAGCGGCAGCCGGGAATGACGACTTCGGCCGATATCGCGTCCTTTCGCATCTAGGCGAAGGGGGGATGGGCACCGTGTACCTGGCCGAACAGCTTGAGCCCATTCACCGGCGGGTCGCTCTTAAAGTTGTGAAGCTCGGTATGGATACCGCCCAGGTGCTGGCCCGCTTCAACAACGAGCGCCAGGCACTCGCCATGATGGACCACCCGAACATCGCCCAAATTTTCGACGCCGGCGCGACCTCCCAGGGGCGCCCGTACTTCGTAATGGAGTACATCGAGGGCGCACCCATCACAGAGTATTGCGATCGCAAGCGGATGACCACCAGGGAGCGGCTGGCGTTATTCCTCGCGGTCTGCCGTGCGGTCCAACATGCGCATCAGAAGGGTGTGATCCACCGTGACCTGAAGCCGTCGAACGTGCTCGTCTCAGAGCAGGACGGCGCGCCGGTCCCTAAGGTGATCGATTTCGGCATCGCCAAGGCCACCGACAAGTGGGCCGTGGAAAACACGTTGCTCACGCAGTTCGGCCAGATCGTCGGGACACCGGAGTACGCCAGCCCTGAGCAGGCCGACACGATGACGGGCCAGATCGATGAGGCCTCCGATGTCTATTCGCTCGGCGTGCTCTTGTACGAGCTGCTGATCGGAGCTGTGCCGTTCGACACGGCCACGCTGCGCAACGCTGGCTTGGCGGAAATGCTGCGAATCATCCGCGAAGACGAAGCGCCGTCGCTGCCAAGAAAGCTCACCTCGATGGGAGCGGCAGCGAGCGACATTGCCGCGCGCCGCCAGACCGACCCGGTTTCGCTGCGCCGCCTTGTCGATGGCGACCTGAACTCTATCACGATGAAGGCGCTGGAGAAGGCGCGGGACCTGCGATATAGCTCGGTGTCGGACGTCGCTACTGATATCCAGCGGCACCTGGAGCACCGGCCCGTGCTGGCCTCGCCTCCGAGCCGGCTCTACCGCGCGCGCAAGTTTCTGCGCAGGCACAGGCTGGCCGCCTCCGGCGCAGCAGCAGGAATCGTGTTTCTCGCGTTGAGCGGCGTGACGGCCTGGTCGCTTTCGCATTCCTTGGCGAGACCCAAGCTGACCGACAAGGCTCCCCTTGTCCTCGCGGATTTCGAGAATAAGACCGGCGATCCGGTATTTGACGATACGCTGCGCCAGGGGCTGGCCATCGAACTCCAACAATCGCCGTTTCTCAGTCTCATCTCGGACACGCGGATACGACAAACGCTGCCTCTAATGGGGCAGCGGAAAGATGCGCGGCTGACTCCTGAGCTCGCACAGCAAGTCTGCGCGCGAAACGGAGGCGCCGCGGTTCTGGACGGCTCTATCGCCAGCCTGGGAAGTCAGTATGTCCTGGGCTTGCGGGCAACGAACTGCGATAATGGCAGTATCCTGGATCAAGAGCAGGTTCAGGCGGCAAGGCGAGAGGACATCCTCAACTCTCTCAGTCAGATCGCCCGTAAATTCCGAACCCGCGTGGGGGAATCGCTGCCTACGGTGGAAGGGCACTCGAAGCCGCTCGCCGAGCTTACGACGCCGTCACTCGAAGCCCTCAAAGCTTACAGCAGAGCAATGAAGGTGAACTTATCCGCCGGGGGCGCCGCGGCTATACCTTTCTTCCGTCGCGCTGTCGAAATTGATCCCCAATTCGCGCTAGCCCTCGCGGAATTGGGGCTCAAGTACAACGATAATGGTCAGCCCGTGTTGGCGGCTGAGAGCACCACAAAAGCGTGGCAACTGCGGGATCGCGTCAGCGACCGGGAGAAGTTTTTTATCGATTTTACCTACGACCGGCAGGTGACGGGAAATCTGGAAAAGGCGTACCAAACCCTCGAGCTGTGGCTTCAGACCTATCCTCAAGGGGACGATCCGAACGCCTTGGATTTGTTGTCTGGCCTTGCGGCGCAGGGGACGGCCCGATTTGAAAGAGGGATTGAGGCATCCCAAGCAAAGCTCACGACCGATCCCGATATGATCTTCGGTTACCACAATCTTGCCCTGAACTATTTTTTCCTCGACCGCTTCCCCGAAGCTGAGAGCACTATTCAGCGAGCTTCCGAACGTAAGCTGGAATCACCTTTACTTCTGGTTATTCGATACGACATCGCGGTGTTAAAGGGTGATAAGGACCAGATGGATCGGGTAGTGGCTCTGGCCAAGGGCAAGCATGCGGAACGCGGGGTGGCCGAGGCGGATGCTGTTGCTCTCGCTCGTTTCGGCCGCTTACAGGCCGCTCGGCGGTCATCGAGCCGAGCCATGGATCTGGCCCTTCAAGAGGGGCAACCCGAGACGGCGGCGGGTTATCGGGCTGCACGAGCGGTGTGGGAAGCCCTTTGCGGGAATGCTGACGAAGGAAAGAGGAGCGCCATGGCTGCGCTCGAGCTTTCTAAGGGCCGAGACGTCCAATACGCCGCCGGTCTTGCACTGGCTCTTTCGGGAAGCTCTTCTCGATCGGAGGCGCTCGCAGGCGATCTGGAAAAGCGCTTCCCGGAGGATACCTTCGTTAAGTTCACGTACGTGCCAGTTCTTCGCGCGTTAGCCGCACTGGGGCGGGGCAAGCCCGCGGATAGCGTGGAGGGCCTCGAAACCGCTCGTCAATATGAGTTGGCGGTAAATGGCCTCAACAACCTTAGTTTTAACCTTGGCGGTTTGCACTCGGCCTATGTGCGCGGAGAGGCCTTCCTTGCCGCGCACCGGTATGCGGAAGCCGTGGCCGAGTTTCACAAAATTCTCGATCATCGCGGTATTGTGGGGCTGGGTCCGATAGGCGCGCTGGCACACTTACAACTCGGGAGAGTGTACGCATCATCAGGAGACAAGGCCAAAGCGAAAGCCGCCTATGAGACGTTCCTAGCACTTTGGAAGGATGCAGACCCCGGTTCCCCGATCCTGAAAAGCGCCAAGGCAGAGTACAGTAGGCTGTAGTGATTGCGCTGTAACCTTTGGCTTCCGATTCCTTATCCTGTTTAGCGGAATGTCGTGAGGATAAGATTATGACGAACGGCCAGACCATGCATACGCTGCCCGGATCATCCCAGTTTCCGACAACGCGGTGGACCCTGGTGGTCGCTGCCGGCGATTCACAGCGGAAGGAAGCGCGGTCGGCTCTAGTTTCGCTCTGCGAAAACTACTGGTATCCCTTATATGCCTATCTCCGCCGGCGGGGTTATCCGACTGATCAGGCGCAGGATCTTACGCAGGAGTTCTTCGTGCGCGTGCTGGAGGGCCGCTATCTCGATCGCGCTGATCCGGAAAAGGGCCGGTTCCGGTCCTTTCTTTTGACTTCCTTGAAATTCTTTGTGGCCGACGAAGAAGACCGTCGGCGCGCACACAAACGTGGCGGTGGTATGGTTGTGTCGCTCGAATTCTCGTCGGGCGAAGAGCGCTACCAACGCGAGCCTGCGCACGATGAGACGCCGGAGCGGATCTTCGAACGGCGCTGGGCGCTGTCCCTGCTTGATCGAGTGGTAGCGAGATTGCGAAGTGAATTCGTCCAGCACGGCCGCCCGGAGCATTTCGAGCGATTGAAGGTGTTCCTTCTCGGGCAGTCCGACGCGCCGTATGCCGCGCTGGCACGCGAAATGAACACCTCAGAAGGAGCGCTCAAGGTAGCCATTCATAGGCTCCGCAAGCGATATCGCGACCTCTTTCGCCAGGAAATCGCCGATACTGTGGCCGATCCCGCCGAAGTGGAGTCCGAACTCCGGTTTCTGGCGGCCGTGCTGACGAGGAAGTAGCGGCCGGCCCCTAGAAGCTAGAAGCTAAAAGCTAGAAGCTAGAAGCTAGAAGCTAGAAGCTAAAAGCTAAAAGCTAAAAGCTAAAAGCTAGAAGCTAAAAGCTAAAAGCTAAAAGCTGACAGCGCTATACTTGCTCTCTATGCTCTGTCTCAGCCGAACAGCCGCGCTTCTACTGATATTGACGGCGAGCCTTCCCGCCCAACAGCCCAAACGGCCGGCCATGCCGGACAATGTAATCTTCGAGCCCGATCTGGAGTACGCTCCGACCGTCGGCGGCAAGCTTGCCTTGGACATCGTGCGTCCGCGGGACAATACCGGCGCGCCGCATCCGGCGGTGCTGTGTATCCACGGCGGCGGCTTTCGCGCTGGAAACCGCGAGAGCTATCTGCCCCTCTCCATCCGGCTCGCCCAGCGAGGCTATGTGGCCGCGACGGTTACTTACCGGCTCGCTCCGAAGTTTCAATTCCCCGCGCCGCTGCACGATGTGAAAGCGGCCGTACGCTATCTTCGCGCCAATGCCGCTAAATTCGGCATCGATACCGACCGCATCGGCGTCACCGGCGGCTCGGCTGGCGGACATCTGGCGCTGATGCTCGGCCTCACGCCCGGTGTCGCCGAATTCGAGGGATATGGACCCAATCTCGATCAATCCAGCCGCGTCTCCTGCGTGGTGGATTATTTCGGCCCCACCGATTTCACCCAATCCTATGGCCACAGCGTCGACGCCGCCGAAGTGCTGCCGCAGTTCCTCGGCGGCGACCTCGAGCACGCGCGCCTGGCGCACCTCAAGGCCAGCCCCGTGAATTGGGTGAGCCCGTCGTCGGCTCCCGTGCTGGCGATTCACGGAACCAAGGACCGCTACGTCGCTTTCGAGCAATCCGGCTGGCTGATGGACCGCCTGCATGCCGCCGGCGTTCCGGCCGAGCTCGTACCCATGGAAGGTTCCGACCACGGTTTCAAAGGCGATTACGCCGACCGCGCCGAGAAGCTGCTCATCGCCTATTTCGACAAGCAACTGGCGCAGCCCAAAGAAGAGCGCCGGATTCTGGTGTCGAACCACGGAGCCGCCGGCGAAGTGATGGAGCTTTCCTGGCCGAGCGGCAAAGTCCTGTGGCGTGTGCCGAACCAGCATGGACACGACGTGCAAGGTCTGCCCGGCGGCCACGTGCTCTACACCATCGGGCCGTCCCACAAGGTGGTCGAGATGGATGCCAATCATCATGCCGTATGGGAGTACGGCGAGGCGGAAGGCTTGCAGCATCCGCTGGCCGCCGAGCGCCTGTCCAATGGGAACACCCTCATCAGCGACGCCAAGCTGGGCAAGGTGATCGAAGTGGATCAGGCGCGCAAGGTCGTATGGCAGTACGAGAACCCGGACTTAGCTAACATGCGATCGCGCAGTGTCCGCCGCACCGATTCCGGAACCACGCTGATTTCGATCGAAGCGGCCGGCAAGATTATTGAAGTGGATCGCGCGGGCAAGATCGTCTGGACCTTCGAAGCGCCCGGCGGACCCCATCGTACACCCTATCAGGCGCATCGGCTGCCGAATGGCAACACCCTGGTGGGCTTGGCCGACCCAGGCGAAGTCGTCGAGGTCGACAAAGCCGGAAAGGTAGTCAGGTCCCTCGCGGGCGCAAAGGACAATCTCAAAATGAGTTGGTGCTCGGGCACGCAGTTGCTGCCCGGCGGCGGCCTGCTGATTTCCGACTACACCGGCAAGCGCCTGATCGAAGTAGATTCAGCCGGCAGCCTGGTCCACGAGCTGCCCACCGCCAACTGGGGCATCGCTAGCGTTTCTCTGGCAAGGTGAAAAATCCGCCGCCCACGCTGCGCATCAGCTTGCCCCATAGCGATTGAGCCAATTCCGCGAAGTCGGATTCGCGCGAGGCCACTACGTTGATGTGCAGTCCTGCCATTTCGTCGGTCGAATCCGGCCCCCATTGCACGCGCCGCGGCGGATGGCTCGGATTGTGCGGATTCGAATCCGAGTTGTCATAAATGAATTCCATCTCGAGGCGCGTATCGGCAGGCAGATGCACGGGCCGCAGGTAGCGATACTGCTCCTGCCAGTTGAAATCCCAATCCGAAATCTTGATCAGCCAGCGCGTCGAGCCGCCGGGCAGATGCGCCACGCCCCTCATCTCTTTGCAGATGTAGTGCGCATGCGGAATAATCTGGATGGCTTCCACGTCCACCGGCAGCGTGAAATGGTCGGTCACTTTGTAAGCTTTGTCTCCCGGCGGGATATCGATGTTGCGCGAGCCGAGCGGTATATCGATGAGCCGCCGCCGCGGTGGTTGGCTGGTGAAGCCCAGCGCCACCGCGCCCTGCTCGA
>Ga0210405_10004761_pt1 | contig 12628 bp, 9 predicted proteins | sample IncBWH11MmetaG_FD_155492 | JGI IMG/M metagenome (GOLD analysis project Ga0210405, IMG submission 155492) | Forest soil microbial communities from Barre Woods Harvard Forest LTER site, Petersham, Massachusetts, United States - Inc-BW-H-11-M | ecosystem: Environmental > Terrestrial > Soil >... | reverse complement strand
TTGACTGAGCACCATACCCCATTCTATCCTCCCCGAAATTACCGCGGGCGACCCTAATGGCAGCGTCTCGCCCCTCGCGTCTTCATCGGCCAGCGATGCGAGGATCTGAGAGGTGATCGCATCCTGCTCATCCTGGGGCAATGCGACGACTCTCTCCAGCGCTTTCTCCAACAGGGTGGACATGCTTCAATCCTATCAGCGGGCGCCGCCAGCCACTGTGCCCAACGCTTCTTGGAGGCGGGTGTTTCCAGAAGTCCAGGTTCGGCGACTTATCCGGCCGAGTATTGTCTTCAATGCCGACAGATGGCCAGCAGGCCGGGATAGCAGAGATCACGGCTTTGGCGCAATGGGGGCGCTCCATCAGAGCCGCGACCGTAAGGGAGCGGTCTTTGTAGAATAAAAGAAAGCATCGATGAAACGGCGGACTCAGCCTCTGACGGCCGATGATATTATTCCGCTGGTGGCGTCTCTGACGCCGCAAGAACGCGTTCGTCTGCTGCGGTTAATTGCCGCACCTCAGGGCGCCGATGCGTCGGTTTACCAGTCCGTGCCGCCTTCGCGCGACGAGTTCTCGGCGGACGAGGATCCGCTTGCTTGGGACGCGGAGGGCTGGGAGGGCGTGGGGTGAAGCGTGGCGAGATCCGCTGGTACACGTTTCGGCTTCCTGATAAGCGGCGTCCGGTCCTGGTTCTCACGCGAGACGATGTCATCGACAGTCTGAACGAGATCATCGTCGAACCAGCGACGCGAACAATTCGGGGATTGACGACCGCTCAAGGACTGAATTGCTTCCAAGCGCCTCCCGCCCCCAGGCCTCACGACACCACATCTACTCTTTGCCGACTAGGTGGCAATATCGATTTGAGCGAGAAACCGAAGCGCTGCTAGTCTCGTTTTCAGGTTGGTTAAGATCGAGGGATGAAGTCCAGCCTTTATTCGGAGACAACCGTTCCGAGCTACCTGACCTCGCGTCCGAGCCGGGATCTGATAATTGCGGGCCACCAGGAGATCACAAGGGAATGGTGGGAAAAACGAAGGGACACTTTCCAGCTTTACATCTCACAACTTGTAATTGACGAAGCAGGTGCGGGAGACCCGGTCGCCGCGCGTGAACGGCTCAAGGTGCTCCAGGATCTTCCCCTGCTGGACATCACGCCTGAGGTGACGGAATTGGCAACCGGCATTTTGGCCTCCGGCAAGATCCCTCGCAAGGCTGCTACCGACGCTGCGCATATCGCCATTGCAGCCGTGCATGGAATGGATTTCCTGGTAACCTGGAATTGCGTGCATATTGCGAATGCGGCGATTGCTAAGGCACTCGCCTCCATCTGTCGGGAGCACGCATGTGAATGTCCGGTGATCTGCACGCCGGAAGAACTCATGGGAGAATAGCTCATGGCGAGGGACCACATCGTCGATGAAGTCCGTCGCGTTCGCGAGGACGAGGCTGCCAAGTATGGGTTCGATGTCAAGGAGATTCTTGTGGCCGCGAAGAAGCGACAACGTCGCTCCAGGCGCAAGGTCGTATCGTTTGTGCCAAAAAAGAAGTTGAGCGCCTGATTTGCTCTCCAGAAACTTCCTCTGGCTGACGTGAGAATTGCCTCGCTGGTTGTTGTTTTTTGTGGATTGATTCGAAATGCTTCTCGATCCGGGTTGCCAAGCGAATCGCGGTAACGCCAACGCTGTAGGCTGGAGCAGGGGCCGTTTGCATATGAGCGCTATGCCCACGTTACATCCAAGTGGATAGTTTCCGAGTGACCGATGCAAGCACAACACATGTAACAACTCCGGCCGCGTGAGAAGCGCGAGTCCCGTAAACTGCTGGTCGGGGGGCGGCTATGGTAAACCTGCTGGCACGACTACGCGAAAGCCAAAATAGGCGTATCGACTGTACGGCTTAGCATCGCCGCGGGCTTCACGGCACATCTTTGGATCGTCGTTGTAAGAGCAACCGCACACTCGCGGAGCCACCGTGCTGGAGCACCATTGGAAGACGTTGCCTAGCATATCGTAAAGTCCCCAGGCATTCGGTTTGAACTTTCCTACCGGCGACGTGAACGGGTATCCATCGTCAAATGGAAAACCGCCAGAAGCATAATCCGGATCGCCGATTGCACGCAGCAAAGATCGGTCCGCGACATTGGCATAGCCTTGTAAACTTGAGGGAGCGTCACCGGTGAAATACACCCTCGTTCCGCCTGCGCGGGCCGCGCGATCCCACTCCTGCTCGGTGGGAAGTCTTACGGTCCGTCCGTCCTTGAGGCTCAGCCAGGAGCAGAACTTCGCAGCGTCATTCCAGGAAACGTTGGAGGCGGGGTGTTCGTCGGTGAGGGGCCAACCGGTGTAGCGCCATGTGTACTGCGGGAACCAACCCTCAAAGCGATGGCGTTCCGAGTTCCAGCCATGTCCGCCGACTCTTCCCGGTCCGTTCCCATTCGGATCTTCGGCGTCGGTCCGGTACCCCGTCTCTTCGACGAAAGCCCGGAACTGCCGCATGGTAACAGGTGTGCGTCCCATCCATAGCCTGGGTGATCCAGCGAGAGCGACCACGTCGAGAGTGACCACATCACTCAGACGAAGGGTCAACGATTCCTGTCCCCAGCCCGGGGCGCAAAGGGCGAGGATTAATCCGAATACCCGCATCGAACCTTATTGTACGCCTCTGTCTCTTGCTTTAAGGTTCCGTGGCGGTGTTCTACCGGGCTCCCTGCGCATCCGGAAGTAATCCACATGAGTGAGAAACGCGCGACCCGTAGAAGTGGCGCCAAGAACGCGAAAGTCCCAGTTGTGAAAGTAAAGGCCGAAGCGCCGGGTGAGTTTCTTGGAAAATCCGTCGACTCGCCTTAAGTTAGCGCCTCTGGGAGTCCGCAGCGGCCGGTGCAGGCCGGTTTGGGGGCTGTCCCGGGGCTACCAGGAGACCCGGCGTGAACTCTAAACATGATCGGCTCCCTCAAACCCTGATGGCCGGGTTCCAGCAATCGATGATATATGCTCTCCAAAATTAAAACTGTTTATTTTCAACCACTTAACCAGCCATGCAAATAGCCCAATCCGCCAGTCACAAGCCGACGAAATATATTTGTATATTGATAACAAAGCACTTAATCCGGTTTTAACCCAAATTCGCCCCGAATTCGCCACCTCCACGCGCTATCCTGAGGGCAGAAGAAGGAAATATCGCCAAATTGGCTCTGTTGGTCAGGAATCGACAAAATTCCCCTCCCGCAGCCCAAATTTGGCTTTGTTGGTAAGGATCACCCTATGGCAACACTCAAACAGTTCGAGGCCAACCGTCGCAATTCGCAAAAATCGACTGGCCCCAAAACCCCCGAGGGCAAATCTGCTGTCAGCATGAACGCCCTTCGTCACGGACTCCGCGCCCGCACCGTCGTGCTGCCGGGCGAAGATCCCACCGAATTCCATCAACTTTGCGACGATCTGGAAATCGAATGGCATCCCCAATCCCGAACCGAACAATTCTACGTGGAACAAATGGCCATCTCGCAGTGGAAGCTGACCCGCATGGAAGTAGTTGAGGTCAACATCTTCAAGGATAGCGACGCCAAATCTCAGCTCTCCAGGCTCGACCAACTCTGGCAAGCCGAGTGTCGCCTGGAGCGATCCTATTCCAGAGCGCAGCGCGAATTGCAGTGTCTGCAAAAATCCCGCCCCGAACATGTCCCAAATCCTGAAGAAGCAGAAGAAGCAAAGGTGGGACAGGCGGTTTCGCCTGTCGAGCAGGATGCCGCACCGCCGCCCACAACCCCGCCGACGCCGCAAGCCGACAGTCCGAACTCCCAACAAACCACCAAGTCAAACGTCCAACCAATTCGCGGTACCGACGCCGCCCCGTTTAGAGAGTTTTAACGTAACCAGCTAATTATGGATGCTCGCCCTTAAGTCCGGGCTAAACGTAGTAGCATAATGACAGACCAAGGAGGCGAACCCTGTCCCTGCTCAAGCCGCTGATCGCGTGTACGCTACTTTCTCGCGCGTGGGCACAAGCCCCAGTTCCCGCCCAACCCAACGCCGAGGCCTTCGAGTTTTTCGAAGCGAAAATCCGCCCCGCTCTGGCCAAGAATTGCTACGCCTGCCATTCCGGAGTAACCAAAGTCGCCATGGGCGGCCTGTTCCTCGATTCGCGCGAAGGCATGCGAAAGGGCGGCGCCTCAGGCCCCGCGGTCACGCCGTTCAAGCCCGAGGAAAGCCTGTTCATTCACGCCATTCATTATCAGGGTCGCAAGATGCCGCCCTCCGCGCAGTTGCCCGATAGCGTCATCGCCGATTTCGAGAAGTGGGTCCAAATGGGCGCGCCCGATCCTCGAGAAACACAAGCCGCCGCCTGGAAGCCTTCCGTTGTCGATATCGAAAAGGGCCGCAAGTTCTGGGCCTTCCAGCCCGTTCAAAAGCCGCCCACTCCCAAAGTGAAGAACGCGAAATGGTCCTCGCAGCCGATTGACCGCTTCCTCCTCGCGCGCATGGAACAGAAGCATGTAGTTCCGGTCGCCGACGCCGATCGCGCCACCTGGCTTCGCCGCGTCTCGTTCGATCTCACCGGACTTCCCCCCGCGCCCGAAGAGATCGATGCCTTCGTGAAGGATCGCAGCAAAGACGCGTATGCGAAGGTGGTCGACCGTCTCCTTGCCTCCGATCGCTTCGGCGAGCGCTGGGGACGGCACTGGTTGGATGTAGCGCGCTATGCCGAGTCGGTGGGCCGCGGCCGCAATTACGCGTTCCCCTATGCCTGGCGCTACCGCAACTACGTCATCAACGCGTTTAATAAGGATAAGCCCTACGATCAGTTCGTCAAGGAACAACTCGCCGGCGATCTGCTGCCCGCCGCATCCGATCAGCAGCATATCGAGCAGTTGACGGCGACAGGTTTTCTCGCGCTGGGCTCGAATGACCTGATCGAGATCAACCCCGCGGTCTTCCGCATGGATGTGATCGACGAGCAGATCAACGCCACCTCGCGCGCCTTCATGGCGCTTACCGTCGGCTGCGCTCGCTGCCACGATCACAAATTCGATCCCATCCCCACCACCGACTATTACGCCATGGCTGGCATTTTCCGCAGCACCGAAATGCTGTCGGGCCTGCAGCGGCGCCCGCGCGACAACGTCAGCTATTTCAATATCAATCTGCTCGCCAAAATCGGCAGTACTCCCGACCAGTCCACACCTGAGAAGCTCGCGCGATGGGAAGAGTTGCAGACGGAGCTGTCCGACATGCTCGCTCCGTCACAGCCCAAGCGTAAGCGCGGGGGCCAGGGCCAACTCGTGCCGGTCGCCAAGCTTCGTCAGCAGACCGCCGGAATTCTGGCTGAGCTGGACAGGTTTCCGCTGCCGCCCGACCTCGTGATGGCGGTCCGCGAGGCCGCCGACATTACCGATTGCGAAGTCAATATCCATGGCGACGCCCAGCAGCTTGGCCCCAAGATTCCCCGTGGCCTCGTCCAGGTTGTCAGTAAGCCGGGCGAAAAAGCGAACATCGGCGCAAACGAAAGCGGACGCCTCGAGCTAGCCCAATGGCTGACGCGCCGCGACAATCCGCTCACCGCCCGTGTGGCCGTAAATCGTATCTGGCAAGATATGTTTGGACGCGGCCTCGTCGCTACAGTCGATAATTTCGGCGCGATGGGTGAGAAGCCAAGCAACCAGGAATTGCTGGATTACCTGGCAGCGGGGTTCATGGACCACGGCTGGTCGGTAAAGAAGACGATCCGCGAGATCGCCCTCAGCCGCGCGTACCGCCTCGGCACGGCCTATCAGGTTAAGGATAACAAGATCGATCCCGATAACGTGCTTCTCTGGCGCATGAACCGCCGCCGTCTGGAAGTGGAAGCCATTCGCGATTCACTTCTCATGATAAGCGGACAGATCGATCTGAATCCGCCCGCCGAGTCCCCCGTCATGGGCTTCAAGCGCGGCTTCGACATCGGACGTGGCCGAGGCACTATGCCGCAGGATTACGCAGTGGCCCTGCGCAACCGAAGCGTCTACGTCCCGGTAGTGCGCAACTTCCTGCCGGCCATGTTCGAAGTCTTCGACTTCCCCGAGCCCAGCGAAACCAAAGGCCGCCGCGAAGTGACCACTGTTCCCACCCAGGCACTTTTCCTGATGAACAGCCCCTTTGTGCTAAATCAATCCAAACACGCCGCAGACAAATTACTGGCGGCCGGCCCCCTTACCGAGACAGAGCGAATCGCGCGCGTATACCGCGAAGTCCTAGGCCGCTCGCCTACCGCCGACGAACTGAAATCATCGCTCGATTTTATAAAAGCCAGTGCCGACTCCTGGAGCCAACTGTACCAAGCGCTATTCGCCAGCGCCGAATTCCGTTATCGCAGTTAGAAATTAGAGGAGGAAACCATGAATCGTCGCGACCTACTAAAGTCCCTATCCTGTGGCTTCGGCTACGTGGCCTTCGCAGCGGAAGCATCCCGTGGAGCGGCCTTTCAAGGCGGCCATGCCGGCATTCTTGCCGGCATTCCGGGAGCCTCAAAGGCTCCACTAGCCCCGCGCGCCCCGCACTTCCCCGCCAAAGCGAAGCGAGTAATCTTCCTCTACATGCAAGGCGCTCCCAGCCAGCATGAAACATTCGACTACAATCCTGAACTGACAGCCGCAGCCACCTCAGGCAACGTAATGCCCCCCGCCTTCAAGTTCCAAAAATGCGGTCAGAGCGGACTCCCCATCTCCGAGCTCTTCCCCAACCTGGGCAAGCAAGCCGACGAGCTATGCCTGCTAAACGGCATGACCACCGACAGCCCCGCGCACCCTCAGGCCACCATCGAGCTGCACACCGGCAGCTTCAATTTCGTGCGCCCCTCCATGGGAGCGTGGGTAGTCTACGGACTCGGCACCGAGAACCAGGATCTCCCCGGCTTCATCACCATCAATCCGAACGGCCTCGGCGGCTCGCAGAATTATGGATCGGCCTTCCTGCCCGCCACCTATCAAGGGACTCCCTACCAGACCCGAACCGGCAAGCTTCCCAATATCGCCAACCCCGATCTGACAACCGATGCGCAGCGCAAACAGATCGACCTCATTCAATCGCTGAATAAAGATTACCTGCACAAAGCGACAGTCGACCCGGAAGTAGAAGGCGTCATCCAGTCCTACGAGATGGCCTTCCGGATGCAAAGTTCCGTGCCCGGCATACTGGACATCAAAGGTGAATCCGAAGCGACTAAGAAAATGTACGGCCTGGACCAGACAGCCACGCGCGACTTCGGAACGCAGTGCCTGCTGGCCCGACGCATGGCCGAGGCCGGCGTGCGATTCATCGAAGTCTCGCACGGCAATTGGGACCATCACAATAACCTCCGCACGCGCATAACGCAGACCTCTCGCGAGATCGATCAACCCATCGCCGCGCTCATTGAAGACCTGAAACAGCGCGGATTGCTGAAGGACACGCTGCTGGTATGGGGCGGCGAGTTCGGCCGCACCACCACCGGACAGAACGGCGATGGCCGCAATCACAACAACCGCGGCTTCACGATGTGGATGGCCGGTGGAGGCATCAAAGGCGGCATGCGCTACGGCGCAACCGATGCGGTCACCGGATCGGCCGTAACGGGCAAGGTCCACCTGCATGACCTGCACGCCACAATCCTGAATCAGCTAGGCCTGGACCACACGAAGCTGACCTATCGCTACGGTGGCCGGGATTTCCGGCTAACCGACGTCCATGGAAACGTAGTCAAGGAGATCAGTTCTTAACCTGGTATTCGCGCAAGAACTCGGGCGAAAAATCGACACCCAACCCTGGACTCTCCGGAATCTCCCAATGCGACAAGTTAGCCTTCCAGCCATCGACGAAAATGTCTTTGTACTGGCCGGTGTCCTTGTTCCCCTCCTCCATAATGACGAAGTTCGGAATGGACGCCGCCACGTGCATGCTCGCCGCGGTGCAGATAGGTCCGTTCGGATTATGTGGCGCCACCGTGACGTAATTGGCGTCAGCCATGGCAGCGATCTTCTTCATCGACGTGATGCCGCCCGTCCTCGATACGTCCGGCTGAATAATCCGCGCCGCCTGTTTCTTGAGCAGGTCGCGAAAATTCCAGTGTGTTTGCAGCCCTTCACCCGTGGCGATCGGAATATTAGTCGACCGCTGCAGCGCCGCCATCGCGTCTACATCCTCCGGTGGCACCGGCTCTTCGATGAAGAAAGGGTCGAACGGCTCGAGCATCTTGATGATCCGTCCGGCCGTGGCGATGTTCCACTTGCCGTGCGCTTCCACGCAGATGTCGAAAGCCGGACCACCCTCGCGAATGCCGCGAATCATCTCGCGTACCTCGTTCAGGGTCCGCGTAGACAACTGGCGGTCTGGTCCCGGATACGCCCCAAAAGGATCGTATTTTCCGGCGGTCGCTCCCAGTTCAATCAGCTCCTCGGTGCGCTTCCGGTACGCCGCGGCCGTGCGCGGTATCTCGCCCCAACGGTAGCTGGTGTAGATTCGCAGCCGGTCATGGACCTTGCCGCCGAGCAGCTTGTACACCGGCACGTTCAGCTTCTTTCCGAGGATGTCCCACAACGCGATATCGATCGCGCTCATCCCGGCGAACAGGGTTCCGCCGAGCGTGTTCTCCTCCAGTATGTACATTCGGCGCCAGATTTTTTCGATGTCCCACGCGCTTTGTCCCGCCAGCAGCTTCTCGAACGAGCGGATCTGCGCCAGCACCGGCTGCACGTTCGGAGGCGTCGTACCCTCGCCCCAGCCGTGAATACCCTCGGCGGTCTCAATGCGCGCGCAAACGATGTCGCGCCGCCCGCCGATCCTCACCAGGTAGGGCTCCACGCGCGTGATTTTCAGCGTGGCGGAATCCGCCGCAGCCAGCAATGGGAGCGCCGCCCCAAGCCCCAGGAACTCTCTCCGCGACAACCCGTGCAACATCGGACGCTATCGTATCACGACTTTCGCCAGCCCGGCGTTGCCCGCGCTGTCGATCGCGCGTACAACAATCACATGTTCTCCCGCCGGCACGTCGCGCAGCCGAACCTGAAAGCTCTCCTGCGGCGAATCGATCACGCCGTCGACAGCTTCAAGCGGAGTCCACGGTCCGGCGTCAATCGAGTATTCACAGCGCCGCAGCGACGACGCCGCATCGGTCGCCTCCACGTCCAGCTCAACCGACGTACCGTTCCTTCGCGGCGCGCCCACATGCACCACCGGCGGCGTGTTGTCGATCAGCACCGGGACGCTCACCAGGTCCCCTTCCCGCGCGCTCGACGGTGGGTTCGCTTCCCGGTCCGACGCCGTCACGCGGAAGAAGTACCGGCCATCGGCCAGCGCGTCGCCGTCAATGGTGAATGTGTTCTCGTGCAGGTTGGCCTTCAGCAGCTTCCATTCATGTTCGTCGGCGCCGCGAAAGGAGAGTTCATAGACCAGCCGGTCGCCATCAGGATCGTCCGCTTGCCAGGTGATGTTGATCTGTTGGGCAGCGGCGCGGGACAGCGCCTGCGTGGGCGTGCCGGCCGACGGACCCGCGCTCGAGTCTCCCGTATCGGTCACCGTGATCGAGTAAGCAGCCGTCGCCGAAGACGGCGCCGAGGACTTGGAGTAGGACGACACCGGCGCAGCCACCGTGAACACGTTGATGCTCTTCACAGCCGGCGGCATATTCTGTGGAATGTAAGCCACCGTCACATCGTCCAACGTGGAGGCCCCACGGAGCTCCGCCTTCCATTGGATGAATCTGGCGTTGGGGCTCTGCACCGAGCCCGGCGTCCCCAACGGATTCGACCAATCGCTCCACGTCTTGTCGGGCCGCAGCGAATTGCCCGAGCGAGTTCGAAACTCCAGGCCCGTGCCCTCCGACCGCCAGTTGATCCGCCCCCATCGCGCCACGCCGCCGGCGTCATGCACCGGAGATTCGTACGTCCCCGCGCTTCCTGGCTGATCGCCCAGCCGGTAGATCTTGCCCAGGTTGCCCGTCGCCGCCAGCACACCGCCGCCTCCGGCAAGCAGTCGAGTCGCCTCCGACTCGTTGGTCTGCGTGACCAGCGTCACTTTGCGATCCGGCGTCAGGCGGTAAATCCGGCCATTGCCATCTGTCGAAAACAGAATCTCGCCGGCCGGGGCCAGCAGATCGTAAATGTTTTCCTCCTTCGAGCTCCACAAAGTTTCCACGGTGTTATCGGGATTGATCCGGTACAGTGCGGATTTTTCCACGCCAGTCAAGTCCAGCACGGGAGCTGCTGGAGCCGCGGTGACGGCCACCGGCTGGGCCAGCTTGGCTACGGCGGGATCCTGTGGCGTCTGCGGCTTGACGTCGGCGCCGGCCTGCGCCGCTTCCGCGGTGACGGTAATGGTGGTCACTGCCGTGGGAGTGGACGCCGCCGAACCCGCGCCCTGCGCGGCTTTCAACGCCCCTTGCGCCAGCCTTGCGACCGACCCGCCCAGCGCTGCCGCATAGATCGCGCCATCCGCCGCCGCTACGATGGAGCGGATCTCCGGCAGGTTCGCATCGTACAGCACGAAGGCTTTGTCCTTCGCGGTCACTCGATACAGAATTCCGTTCGGTTCGCTGCCCGCCAGCAGCCGGCCATCCCGATCGAGAGCAAGGCTGGTGATGTGGGATTGCCCGGTCTCATAATAGACTTCGCCCTTACCATCCGAGGTCACGCGGAAAATCTTCCCTTGATCGCCCGTGCCGACATAAAGAGCGCCGTCGGGACCAACCGCCAACGACCATATATATGTGGCGTCCGGCGCGAAGTACTCGCTGGCCTTTCCTTGGGCAATCCGGTAGACCTTCCCGTGCGGCGATGTGCCCGCGTACAGCACGCCCGCCGCATCGGTGGTTATTGCGAAAATCTCCGGCTGCTCGGCAGTCCACAGCAGGCGCGATTTGCCGGACTTGTCGATCTCATACAAACGGCCCCTGTGGCCGGTAGCGGCGTAGACGGCTCCGTCGCGGCCCCTTGCCATGCTCCACACGATGGGTTGGTCGGAGGCAAACAGCGTGTCGATCTTCGGGGCAACTTTCAACTGGCCGTCCCGCGTCAAAGACAGTCCCTGAAACCGCCCGCGGATGAAGTCCTGATAGCTGTTCATCTCCCAGGCCGTGGCGCCAGCTCCCCACGCGCCCGGCGCCATGGCCAGCAATCCGCAGACGCACGCTTGCAGGATTCTCATTCTTTGATTTCCACTTGGATCGTCTTCGATCCCGTCACTACGTCGCCGCCGCCGTCGATTTCCAGCTCCGCCAGTTTGGAGTTGAACGCTTGCGTCAGCCCGCCGTACCCCGCCTGCGCGCGAGAGAGGATCATCGCCAGCGACGGAGGCGGAGCAGGAAGATCCTCGCCTTGCAGTTGGAAGGCGGCGTCCGGCCGCCACACCCGCACATAGGCCTTGGTGTTGGCCTTCAGATTATTCACGTTGGAGATCAGTTGCCGCGCCGAGTTCGGCGTCACACCGAGCGCCTGGCGAAATTCGGTCAGGTTCGCCGTACCTGCGTCGGAGATCGTGAAGTAGAGCGGCCCCGGAGTCAGTCCGATCGGCGCCCGATACACCACCTTGCGTGTCACCACCGCGCCATTTTCACCGGCTAGCCCGACAGTCAATTCGATCGGCTCGCCCGGATGCGCTTCGTGCCGTCCCGCAAACACCGAATCGATCTGCATCTGCTTCTTCTGATCGAAAGATTCGATTTCAAGCGCGACGTCTTTGACGTGCAGCTTATCGAAACCGCCCTGCAGCACATAAGCCAGCGGTATGGCCGCTGAAAGGGCCACCTGCATGGCGGAATTGGCGTCTCCGGCGAACATGTTATCGAGCTTCACCGGTACTGCGCCATCCTGAAATCCGATCTGTCCCTTCACCAGAAAGCTGCTCGATCCAACCGTGCGCTCGGTCGCGTCAATAGCGGAAAACACACTCATCTGCAGAAGGAACGGCGAGAGGAATCGATCGTCCACCATTTCCATGTGATAGCTGGATCGCCTGCCGTTAGGGCTGGCCACGCTAATGGAAACCGGAACCATGACCGCGCGCCGGCCAAGCTCCCCGGCCACGGCGCTGTCACGGTCCTGCGAAATCGCCCCCATTAATTCCCGCGCCGCCGAAATCTTGAAGGAGGTCGAAAGCGATGGCAGCAGTGTCAGGACTTCGGCGCGGGCGAACGGCAGGTCCGTCGCTCCCACCGAAAGGAAGCGGTGTCCGAACGCATACACGCGCTCGCCATCGATATAGGTGACCGTCCCGTCAGCGCCGATGCTCAAGTCTCCGCTAACCAGTTGAACACTGATCATCGAGCCGGGCTTGAGCGCCGAGCGCGCGCCCATCGCGGCCGGCAGGCGCCCTCCACCGGAAACGCCCTGCACCGGCTCGAGCCCGAGCGCGCGTAATTGCGGAGCGAAACGGTCGATGGCTTCGCGCGTGAATCCACCGAAAGAAACAGGCGTCGCGATATCGATCATCTTGCTCGCGCCGAACGAAGTTTCGCCGCGTTTGGGCAGAGCGGCCAGCACGTCTGTTCCGTTCAGCCGGATAGCGGCCCGTGGAGCCGGCTTGCCTTCGCCCCAGGCCAGCATGTCGGCGATGGGTCGGATTCCGGCGATCGCCTCCTTCGAAAATGGAAACGCCATGGCCACCGCACCGATCAGCTTTCCAT
>Ga0210405_10004759_pt1 | contig 12628 bp, 9 predicted proteins | sample IncBWH11MmetaG_FD_155492 | JGI IMG/M metagenome (GOLD analysis project Ga0210405, IMG submission 155492) | Forest soil microbial communities from Barre Woods Harvard Forest LTER site, Petersham, Massachusetts, United States - Inc-BW-H-11-M | ecosystem: Environmental > Terrestrial > Soil >... | reverse complement strand
TCCCTCTAGTCGACGATGTGCGCGGTCTGCTCTCCTTCGGCGAAGCCCTGCGCCACGTCCCCATCGACTTCAAGCGATACTTCCTCGTGTTCGGCGTTTCGAGCGAGGAGGTCCGCGGCGAGCATGCGCACAAGACTTTGCATCAGTTCTTCATTTGCGTCCATGGCCGGTGCCACCTGGTCGCCGACGACGCCGTCAACCGCCAGGAGTTTGTTCTCGATAGCCCCAGCCTCGCCGTTCACGTTCCGCCCATGGTCTGGGCGCTGCAATATAAATACACCGCCGACGCCGTTTTGCTGGTGTTGGCTTCCGATTACTACGATCCATCGGACTATGTCCGCGACTACTCGGAATTCCTCGCCCTTTCCCGGACGCAGCCATGATCCAGTTGAATCACTTCGAACGCCAATGGCGCGACACCCGCCAAGGCGTACTCGAAGCCGTCGCAGCCGTAGGCGAGAGCGGCCGTTACATACTGGGCGAGGAGGTTCGGGAGTTCGAAGCCGCCCTGGCTCGCCACTGGACCACCGCGCACGCCGTCGGCGTAGCCAGCGGGCTTGACGCCATCGAGATCTCCCTCCAGGTGTTGGGATGCAAGCCTGGCGACCGGGTCCTCACTACACCGCTATCCGCTTTCCCCACCACACTTGCGATATTGAAGTTAGGCGCGGTTCCCGTTTTCGTGGATACCGATGAGTTCGGCCTGCTCGACCTGCACGCCTGCCGGAAAGTTCTCGAGACGCGCCGCGACATCCGCTTCCTGGTTCCAGTCCATCTTTATGGACACGCCCTCAACCTGCCCCAATTGCGAGCGCTGCAAGAGGAATTCCGATGCCCGATCGTCGAAGATTGCGCGCAATCGATTTCCGCCACGTTCGATGGTTTGCCCGCTGGCTCCGTTGGAGAGATGGCCGCCACCAGCTTCTACCCCACCAAGAACCTGGGCGCGATGGGCGATGGCGGCGCGATCGTGACCAACAAAGCCAATTTCGCCGCAGCCGTACGCTCCTCGCGCGGCTCCAGCAGGCTGGATGAGCTGCAAGCCGCAATTATGAGGCGCGTATACTTGCCCAAGCTCTCGCAATGGACTGAGAGAAGGCGCCAAATCGCCTCGCAATATCTAAATGGGATTAGCAATCCGCAAGTCCGCCTGCTTGGCCGCCCTTCAGGCTCGGATTCGGTTTGGCACCTGTTTCCGGTTCTGATCGATCCCCAGCGGAAGCAGGACTTCGTAGCGTATCTGAAGCACAACGGCATCCAATCCGGCGAGCACTATCCGGTTCCGATACCGGATCAACTTGAAGTGATGGGCGATTTCCCGGTTGCCACCCGCATCGCCCAATCGGAGGTGAGCCTCCCCATCCATCCTTACCTCACCGAAGCAGAAGTAGCCCGCGTGATCGAAGTTTCCAATGCCTACAGGTGAGGGAATCCGTTCTCGCCGAGCCGTGGTATTCTTGAATCTCGCGTTTCCATGGCGCTGAAAGTTTCATTTCCCCGGATTTGCATCGCTCTCGGCATCACCGATCCAACCAAGCTTTTCGAAGCAGCCGACCGCGAAGCCGAAGCCAGCGAGTCGTTCCTGGAATTCCGGCTGGATTATCTGAGCCGGCCCGAGCAGGGAATTGGAGTGATCCGCTCGATTCTCGAGCGCCACCCCGGCTGCGCTATTCTGGCCACCTGCCGCCGGCATCAGAACCAGGGCAAATTCAACGGCGGCATCGAAGATCAAATACGGATTCTGGAGGCTGGCGTCGAGGCCGGCGCCCAAGCCGTCGACCTCGAGATCGAGACCGCCGAGCTGGCGATCGCACGCTCGCAGACTCTGCGCGAGAATACGAAGCTCATCGTTTCCTATCACAATTTCGAAAGCACGCCGCATCTGGAGCAGGTGGTCAAGCGCATGACGCGGATCCCCGCCGACGCCTACAAGATTGTCACCACAGCCCGCAAGCCCACTGATTGCGCCCGCATCCTGGCGCTGCCGCGATCGAACCCGCGGACTCCCATGGTCGTGCTCGCCATGGGAGAGTCTGGCTTTGCGACCCGCGTCCTCTCGACGTCCTTTTGCGGCCTTTACACCTACGCCTCTCCCGCTTCCACCGAAGGAACCGCCAGCGGCCAGGTGACCGCGCGCCTGCTTCGGCATCTCTACCGCATCGACAAGCTTTCCAAGGCATCCAAAGTGTATGGCGTGATCGCCGACCCGGTGCGCCATTCCATTTCGCCGGCCGTTCACAATCGCGCCTTTCAAGCGCGCCGGCTCGATTCGGTCTACTTGCCATTTCTGGTCGCTCCGGCCCAGCTCAAGGACTTCATGGAACTGGCGAACGATCTGCCGGTCGCCGGCTTCAGCGTGACCATTCCGCACAAGCAGAAGATCATCCGGTATCTGGACGTGGTGGATCCATTGGCCAGGCGCATCGGCGCGGTGAACACCGTCTGGCGCAAAGCCGGCAAATGGCGCGGCGCCAACACCGACGCAGCCGGCGTGACTGTCCCCTTGTCGCGTCATCTGCGGCTCGCCAAGGCGGCGGTGCTGGTGATAGGCAATGGCGGCGCTGCGCGCGGAGCCGCCTGCACCCTGCTGGATGCAGGCGCGCGGGTCTCCCTCGCGGGCCGCAATCCGGATCGCGTGCGCGCTCTCGCCAAGTGCTGTGGAGCCGAGCCGCTAACACGAGACCAGGTGTCCAAGCAGCATTTCGACGCCATCATACACTGCACGCCGCTGGGGATGTTTCCCCATCCCGACGGTTGCTTCTTCGATGGCGATATCCCGGCCGATATCGTGTTTGACATGGTCTACAATCCGCTCGAAACCACGCTGCTCCGCCGGGCGCGGGAGCAGAAGAAGGCGGTCATTCCCGGAATCGAGATGTTCCTCGAGCAGGCCGTGCGCCAGTTCGAGATCTGGACTGGCGAGCTTGCCCCGCGCACCGCCATGGAGAAAGCGGCGCTCGAAGCGCTGGCCCGGGCTTAGGTGGGACAGGCGGTTCCGCCTGTCTTAGCCGGGCTCAGCCCGGCGAATGTTGGATAATGCGAATATGAAGATCACGCGCAGAACGTTGGCAATTTCGGCATTGGCCGGCGCAGCCGCAGCCCAGCAGGCTACGTCCGACGAACTGGAGCAGGCGCGAAAACAAGTCGAGCTCACTTCTCAGGTCTTGCTGAAGCACGAAATTGCGATGAGCGCCGAGCCCGCGTTCCAGTTCAAAGCCTGATCCGCCATGCCTGAACTTAGCGAAGAGCTCTACTTTTCCACCGTCGCGGAGTGGAATATCAAACTCAAAGCCAAACAGGTTTCCGCGATGGAGCTGGCGCGGGCGTTCGCGGCGCGGCTGGAGAAGCTCGGGCCCCGCTATAACGCCCTGGCGCTTCCCCTCACCGAGCGGGCTGTCAAGAAGGCCAAGAGCGCCGACGATGACATCAAGCGCGACCGTTTTCGCAGCCAGCTGTTGGGCATTCCGTTCGGCGCCAAGGATCTGCTGAGCGTGGCCGGCGTACCCACCACCTGGGGCGCCAAGCCTTACGCCGCTCAGGTCTTCGACTATGACGCCACCGTCCTGCAAAAACTCGACAAAGTCGGCGCGGTCCTGATCGGCAAGCTCTCCATGGTGGAGCTGGCGGGCGGCGGCGGCTACCGGTTTCCAGCGGCGTCGTTATTCGGCCCCGGCATCAATCCCTGGGACCGCAGCCGCTGGTCCGGCGGATCGTCAAGCGGCTCGGGAAGCGCCGTGGCGGCGGGCCTGGTTCCGTTCGCCATCGGCTCGGAAACCTCCGGATCCATTCTGACGCCATCGGCCTACTGCGGCATCACGGGGCTGCGGCCGACCTATGGCCTGGTGAGCCGGCATGGCGCGATGCCGCTCTCCTGGACCATGGATAAGCTCGGGCCAATGTGCCATTCCGCCGAGGATTGCGGGCTGGTGCTGGCGGCAATGGCGGGCGGCGATAGCAACGATCCGGGCTCGGCCGGAAAGAGCTTCTACTACGCGCCGGAGTTCGCCCGCAAGATGGAAGACCTGCGGCTGGGCTACGCGCCAGTCGATTTCGCCGAGTGGGCGGAGCCCGCGGCGCGTCCGGCGTTTGAGAAGGCGCTGGCCGATCTCCGCGCGCTTGGCTTGAAGGTGGTGGAAACCAAGCTGCCCGAGTTGCCCTAGCGGGCGGTGGTGGATACGGTCATCGAGGCCGAAGCCGGCTCGGTGTTCGAGCCACTCATTCGCAGTGGAAAAGTCGACCAACTGGCCGACCAGAAACAGATTGCCGGATTGAAGGCCTGCCTGGGAATCAGCGCGGCCGATTATCTCAAAGCCATGCGCATCCGCGGCGAAATCAGGGAGGCGTTTCGAAAGCTGTACGCCGATGTCGATGTGCTGCTCGCACCCTCGCGTTACGGCCCCGCCAGCAAGCTCAGCGATCCACTGGACAAAGGAATCACCGGCCGGCCGGTTCCACAGACGCCCGGCATGAACGTCCTGATCGGGGCGGGCAACCTGGTAGGCTTTCCGGCGCTCTCGCTGCCCTGCGGGTTTGCCGACAAGCTGCCGGTGGCGATACAACTTGTAGGCTTGCCCTTTTCGGAGAATATGTTGCTGGCGATCGGAAAGCAATATCAAAGCCACACCGATTGGCATCGCCAGCGCCCGCCAGTGTAGCCTGTGACCAACCAGCAGCCCTGGCGAACGCCGCTGTACTACTTCATCCTCGTTCTGCTGTCTGCCATCGCTGGCGTAGTGGCTACGGAATGGTGCCTTTCCTACCTCAACGCGCCTCGGCAGCCGCTGCCGTTTTATAACCGGCTCTATCCGTATGTCATGTTCCGGCCAATGGAGAACTATCCATACGAGACGGCCGAGACCTATGAGATGTCCCATTACAAGAGCCGTGTATTCGTGTACACCAACGAGGACGGCTTTCGCGTTCCTTCGCTGGGTTATCCGCTGCCAAAGGCGAAGCCGCCGGGTCAGTTGCGCATCGCCGTGCTGGGCGGGTCGCTGGTGCAGTTGGCCAGTACATTCGATACGACGCTGCCGGGTTCGCTGCGTGCGTTGTTGCGGAAGACCTATCCGGGCCGCGATATAGAAGTGATTAACGCGGGGATCCAGTCCTCGGTTTCGCGCCAATCGCTGGTGCAACTGCTCGTCACGGTGGTCGATTACCATCCCGACATCGTCATTCTGTACGATGGCGGCAACGATCTCGGACTGCCACTTACATACGAATCGCGCCCGAACTTTCCTTACAATTTTCAAACCATGGAAGAGGCCTGGGACCTGTACAGGCAGGAGCGCGAGGACTCTTTGCCGAAGCTACTGCTGCACCGCAGCCACCTGTACCGACTGTTGAGCCCGCGCTTCGACAAGTCGCAGAGGAAGCTTGCGCCAACAGCCGATGCCCCTTTCGCCGGCACCAATGCCGTTCCGGCGTCGCGCATTGTTCGGGACCGGGAATTCGTGACTGCCCACGTGGCGGCGTATCTATCGAACTGGAGAAAACTGATCGACTCTCGGCCGCGTATCACTATGCTCCGATCTGCATCGAAAGCGCGGTGGCGGGCCTGGATGAAAACTACGCGGTTCCGCTGATGATGAAATCCTTCCGGCTCGATCGGGCCGCGGCGCTGGAGTGGGTTCGCGCCTTCGAGGCCCTCTATGGCGAGACCGCGCGCCAGATCGGCGAGCTTCAGCAGGAGTATCCGCAGGCGCCTTTGCTCGACTTGTCCCGATTCCTGCAGCCGCCTGAAAAGTATTACTGGGATCTGGGACACGTTTACGACGAGGCGAACATGCTCATCGCGGAGCGCATTTACCGCGAGCTCAAGCCGGCAGTCGAACGGAAGTTGCCTTGAACAAGAGATGCCGTGATGCCGCCGTTGTGGCCTGCGCCCTGCTGTTCTGGACGGTGGTCTTCGAGATCGCGGTGCGCATTGCGTTCCGGCACAGCCTGGATTTCAGCATGGAAATGTGGAAGTATGCGGTGGCGCTCAAGCGTCCATTGGCGGATGCGAATCTCGGGTTTGTACACGCGCCGAATACATCGGCCTTCCTGATGGGGGTCGACGTGCGCATCAACTCGCAAGGTCTGCGCGACCGTGAATATTCGCTCGCAAAACCAGCCGGTGTGTACCGGGTCCTGATCCTTGGCGACTCCACTACGCTGGGCTGGGGCGTAAAGGCTGAGGACACGGCGGCCAAGATTTTGGAACGGGAGCTAGGTCCACGATTCGAGGTGATCAATGCCGGTGTAGGCAATTACGGCACTGTGCAGGAGTTCAGCTACTACAAGACGCGTGGCCGGCTTTTTCATCCTGACCTGGTTATCCTGCAGTATTTCATCAACGATCCTGAACCCGTCCCTCAGCTCAAGGGAGGATTTCTGGCCGATCATTCTTACCTCCTCGCGTTTGCGGAATCGCGATGGGACGGGCTGCTGCGAGTCCTTCATCTGCGGCCGGATTGGCGACAATACTATGCTTCGCTTTACGACGAAAATAGCGCAGGGTTCCAGTCTGCGCGGCGTGCGCTGGCGGAGCTCTCGGAAAACGTGAAGGCGGACGGCGCTCAATTGCTGGTCGCGGTCCTGCCTGAATTGCGGGTAATCGACGGGGATTATCCGTTCGATCGCGAGACGCGGAAGATCAAGGATGTGCTCGAGTCACAAGGGACGCCGGTTGTCGATCTCATCGAAGGACTGCGCGGCCACGGACCGGCGAGTTCACTTTGGGTCACGGCGCTCGATTCGCATCCGAGCGCGAAGGCGCATGCGCTGATTGCCGCTCAGCTATTGCCGCAGGTGCGGGAAAGGGCAGGTTGCACGGACGTGGCTCGGCCTTCAGGCTGCCGCATCGAGACTCGTCTCGATGCTCGGAACTCCGAAGCGCAAAGAAAAGCGTCGAGATGAGTCTCGACGCCGCAGACACGAGTGTCCGCGCCACGAAAGCTTGACCTTATGCTTTCACCGGACCTTCTTTGATCACGAGATCGAGGGCATCGTTGAACTTGCCCATCTCTTCGTAGGTACCAACCGTCACGCGGATGTGGTTGGGCCACTCCGGCCATCTATTGCCGGCGAGCAGGATTTTCTTCGCCGCCATGGCCACGCCGACCTGTTCTCCCGTCATGCCCTTCACCGACATCATGAAGAAGTTCGAAGTCGACGGAATGTAGGACGCGCCCACTTTTTCGATGTGTTCGTAGGCGAGCTCGCGATTTCTCTTGTTGATCTCAAGCCGTTCCTTCATGAGGCTGGGACCAACCTTCATGCTCGCGGCGGCGCACGCGGACGCCGTGACAGGCATATGGCCTAAGCCGCCGAACTCGCTGACCTTCGCCAGCAGGTCCGGGCGTCCGTAGAGCGCGCCCGCGCGGAGGCCGGCCATGCCATAGATCTTCGAGAAGGTCCGGAGAACAACAACATCCTTGTCCTGCCGGACCAGTTCGGTTGACATGTTTTCGGGGCCGGCAAAGTGCACGTACGCCTCGTCAACGATCAGGACGGCGTCCTTTCGCTTGTTAGCCAGAATGTATTCAAAGTCCTTCCGCGACGTGAGAGTGCCGGTGGGATTGTTGGGGTTGCAGATATAGTATGCGCCCGCATTCGGGTCGGCCTTTATCATGGCTTCCACATCGTGCGAATAGTCTTTTCTCAGCGGTACCCGGACCACTTTATTGCCGACGAAACGGCCTGCGCCGCTGCCGTAGCCCGGCATGCCCATCACCCAGCTTCGGGTAGGTGAAGTGAATGCGGGCGCGCAGTTCGCCAGAGGAATGCTGGAACCCGGATACGCGTTCACGTAGCCTGGTTTGACATTCTCAGTGCTGAGGAGCAAGGCGTCGAACTCGAGGTTTTCACCCTGGGGATTGTAGCGCCAGCCCAAGGGTCCCACTTTCGCCATCGCCTCTATGCCTTCCTTGCAGGGGCCCATCGGGTTCTCATTAGAGGTGATACGAATAGCGTCCGGATCGTAGGCCTGGCGTATGCGCGCGGCGCCTCCGCGCATGCCGCCGCGAAGGGCCATCCTCTGTTCGGCCTGCTGTGCCTGAGCAAATTCGCTGAAGAACGGAATGGCCGCACTCGCCCCTAAGGCAATTCGGGCGATGGAACGGCGGGAGTATCCCCTTTCAAGTAGCGATTGTTCTGTCTTGCGAGTAAGCGTCATTATCTAAATTCTCCTGGAGCGGGGCCGCTCCGGTTGGAAATCAGTTTAGAAGGGAAGCGCCGGTGGACTTGCAGCGCAGAAAACAACGGCTCCAGATCGAGGGAGCCTGATGGCGAACGGACCACGTCGGGGCGGGCCGTTTAAATCAATCTCTAGGTGGGATGATAGCGGTCTGCAAACCTGATGTCAACCGGGGGGGATCGAAACCATGCGTGCCGATGGACTCGAGTTCAGTTCCTCGCACATGATAGCTCGGTTTGTAATCTCGGTGGGTTAGAGAGGCAACTGTACTGATTGGTTGGTGCGCGGTAACCACCCAACCCGGTCGAGATCCATCAGTAACTGGGAACGCCTGCACTTTGATAGAGCTTCCGGATGCGCTTTAATTCCTCCTCCTGCTGGCTCAGCCCCAAAGAGCGAACCATCCGCCCGACTGCGACCCGGGGATCGTTGGACCAGAAGATTCCCTCATCTTCGTCTTCATAATAGTGGAAGCCAACCTTGTCGCCGTATTTCTCCCTCAGTGCCGCTCCATTCTTTAATTTTGAACTCCAGGGCAGAATGGCATAGCTGAGATCGAGCTGCTGTACGAGGATTTGTTCGGGAGGTTTTATTTGCGCGATGATCTTGCCGGTCGGCTCGAAAAAAGAAGCGTTGTTACGCCACGTACTGGAGACGATGTAGGAGCGGTTCTGCATTGCGCGGAAAGCGGGCAGACTGGTCCCAGGATATTGCGTTGGCCACACCACTAGCTCCGCACCCTTGCGCGCCAGTTCGTTCCATCCGTAGTCGTATCGCATATCGAAGCAGATTTGGATGCCCAGCTTACCGAAGTCGCAGTCAAAGACCGGCACTACCTTGCCCGGCGTCGTGCCTGCTTCGAGCGAGTTGCTTCCGTTCGCGACTGCCAGATGCAGCTTTCGGTAAATGCCCACCGTCTCGCCTTTGCGGCCGATCAGAATGGCCGCATTGGAACACAACCTCTTGTCCTTGTCCTCCAGCAAATACATGGGGACGACGATGTAGCAACGATGTTCCCGCGCCTTACGGGTAAAAACGTCCCGTACCGGACCGTCGAACGCGACCGAACTTGCCACAATGTCGGCTGACGTTTCGCCCGTCACAGCTACCTCTGGAAGTACCGCGAGGTCAAGACCGCGACCGTACCGCTTCTCGGATTCCGCAGCCATGCGGTCAATCATCCCGGACAGTTGCTCCAGGCGCTTCTCCAAGCCTGGATACTCTCCCCAGAGAGCCTGCATCGCTGTGCCGACAATCACCTTGCGGGGCGGGAAGTCTGAAGTGCTCTTAACGCCGATTTCTTCGGCCGCCATAATCCCAGGCGCTAGAGCCATCAAGCTGGCGGAAATCAACATTGCCAATATGCGCATCGCGAACGAATTTTAGCACGTCGGGAGGTTCCGTTGAGTTCCCTTTCCGACCCCGATGGCGGAGAGCGTCACGTAATCATAGTTAGCCGTGGGGCCTGCGCGGCGTAAATCAAAAGCTCAGCCGCAACATAAAATCGATTTCGCGCGGGCTGGGATCGCCGAACAGCGCCTTGGTCAGGCCACTTACAGTCCCGACCGTGGCCGGCGCGCTGATATTGTTGGCCGGAAAGGTGAAGTTCGGATGATTCAGCGCATTGGCCATCGTCATCGAGAACCGTAACAAGTATTTATCCGCGTATTTGAACTCCTTCAGCAGCGCGAAATCCAGGTTCCGGGTCGGCGGCGCCGCAAGAATATTGAGACCCGAGTTTCCGAACCTGCCGATAGGAGCGGGCGGGGTGCATAACGGAGTTGTCGCCGGACACCCCTCGCTCTCCGTTGGCGCCGGGATGAGGATTCGAACCCCATGCGCTTGGTTTGGAAGCAAGCTGCTCTCCCAGGAGCATCCCGGCTCAAAATTTGGCGGAGGGTAGGAGATTCGAACTCCTGTGCCCTTGCGGTGCGGCAGTTTTCGGGACTGCTGGGCTACCAATTGCCCATACCCTCCGCATGCTAATTATTGGTAGGCCAGGAGAGACTTGAACTCTCACGCCCGAAGGCACTAGTTCCTAAGACTAGCGTGTCTGCCATTTCACCACCGGCCCACTGGAGCACTGAGCCAGACTCGAACTGGCTAAGAACGGGTTTGCAATCCGCCGCCTCGACCGCTTCGGCATTCAGTGCTAAAAAAAATTGTTTAGAGGGAACAATAACTACTGAGTCGGGATGACCAGTAGTGGCGCAGCAGGGAGGATAATGACAATGCGCGGTTCACACAAGAAATATAGCACGAAATTATGTTGGCAGGGAAGCAAATTTTTGAATTTTAATCTCTCGCGTTAGAGCCGAGCGGTTTAAGCAGGGTCAGTTACTCCTGTTGGCGACGATGGCGGGATTTGAACCCGCGATCTCCTGACTGAGAATCAGGCGGCTTAAGCCAACTTGCCTACATCGTCAAACTGTTGGCGAAGTGGATGGGAGTCGAACCCATCTGGTCCTCATAGACAGTGAGGCGCCTTGCCGCTCGGCCACCACTCCGTATTGATTTGGTATCCCGCTCGGGAGTCGAACCCGAATCTGAACGTTCGTAGCGTTCTGTCCTGATCCATTGGACGAACGGGACATATGGCGCCGGCGAGGAGAATTGAACTCCCGTCCGCTAATTGAAGGTCAGCGATCCTAGCCACTAGACGACGCCGGCAAAATCGTTTTCGTTGGTGGAACTGGAGAGAATTGAACTCTCGCCATCTCGATTAAAAGTCGAGCGCCTCACCATTCGGCCACAGTTCCAAAAAATTGGTGCGTCCGGTTGGAATCGAACCAACTGCCTGACGAGTAAGAATCGCCTGCTCATCCTCATGAGCTTCGAACGCATTGGCGCAGTCTTGGCGCCGAGGGCTGGAATCGAACCAACGTAGAAGGCTTCAAAGACCTTCGTCCTGCCATTGAACGACCTCGGCATGGAACGCCTGGCTGGATTCGAACCAGCGTGTACCGCTTTAGAAGAGCGATGCCTGAATCCCCTCGGCCACAGGCGCGTAGTCAATTCGAATGTTGGTACCGGGGTAGAGGATCGAACTCTACTGCACCTCTTTGTAGGAGAGGGGCTCTCAACCAGAAAGCGACCCCGGTATTTGGCTGTGGGGGCAGGATTCGAACCTGCGCATGAACTGGGTAACAGCCAGTTGCCTTACCACTTGGCTACCCCACAAAAACTGGTCGGGGACCTCGGATTCGAACCGAGATTCTCTTGGTCCCAGGCCAAGCGGGTTAATCCGTTTCCCTAGTCCCCGAATGTCAAAGATGTGGAGTGAGCGGCTGGGATCGAACCAGCGGCCTCGGGCTTCGGAAGCCCGCGCTCTCATCCAACTGAGCTACGCCCACAAAATCATGGAACAGGCGGCCGGAATCGAACCGGCATTTCTTCGTTAGGACCGAAGCGTTCTATCCGTTGAACGACGCCCGCATACCTGGGGTGACCGGAGGGAATTGAACCCTCGTAGACAGATCCACAGTCTGCCGCCTAAGCCACTCGGCCACGGTCACAGTTGGCGCCAGGGGCACGAGTCGAACGTGCTTCGCTCATTGAAACAAGCTCGGCTTTTCAGACCGGCGCGTCGTTGATTGACGAGGGCGCAACGGCCTCCGTGGCGAACTTGGTGGAAGAGGAGGGAGTTGAACCCTCATTTTGCTGGTTGCAGGCCAGCGGTCCTCCCGTTGAACGACTCCCCAAACTGGCAATTACTAACCCGGTGTTCGCAATCCCTTCACGTAAGCGATACCTGGCTCTCGCGTGGATCGGCAGATACAGTGTCGTAGAAGAATGCTTGCGCCGTTTCCGTCTCGCGCTCAACCTTCCATATCCGGGTGTTCGTCACCTAATCTGATAAGACATGAAAGCCGAGCGCGCGGCCGTGGATCGATGCCGCTTCAAAAACGCAAACATGGATGAGTTCGCCATGATGCGCTTCGCCGTCGTAGAGGAATTCCTTGCGAAGAAAGCAATAGAACCTCGGCCACGTTCACGTGAAGTGTTGCCAGCTTCGATGTACACCTCCAAAGTCGAGAATTGAGTTGACACGATAAGATCGGACCGAAAACACGCGTTTTAAGCGACGAGTCGGCGGGTTGCTTGCCTGATGGCTGGTTGCGGGCTGGCGAGTTGAACGCCACTCGCTTGGCTTATGAGGCCAGCATGACACCGGTTCACTTGCCCGCAGAAAACTTGGTCCGGGAAGCTGGGGTCGAACCAGCGGCCTCTCGATTATCGATCGAGTGCTCAAACCACGCTGAGCTTTTCCCGGATGGAGCCCCGTGCCAGATTCGAACTGACTTTTCCGGATTACAGGTCCGGCGCATCGCCACCTATGCTTACAGGGCATTTGATTCTGGAGCCAATGGAGCGAATCGAACGCTCATCGGTTGCTTACCGTGCAACTGCTCTCCCACTGAGCTACATTGGCTGGAGCCAGAGGGGGTA
>Ga0210405_10004758_pt1 | contig 12629 bp, 7 predicted proteins | sample IncBWH11MmetaG_FD_155492 | JGI IMG/M metagenome (GOLD analysis project Ga0210405, IMG submission 155492) | Forest soil microbial communities from Barre Woods Harvard Forest LTER site, Petersham, Massachusetts, United States - Inc-BW-H-11-M | ecosystem: Environmental > Terrestrial > Soil >... | reverse complement strand
TCACATATCCTCTTATTACTGATCGCCGTGGTTCCGCTTGGCGGCTGTTTGTCCCGATCACGCCCAGTTGCTCTTCGCACGAGCACAGCGCAGCTTCAAACAGCGACCGGGAAGGACCTCGTTGAGCGCATCAACGCCGCGGCCACCGAGATTCAGACGTTAAAGGCTACAGTCGGCATTACGGCTTCCGTCGGCGGCAGCAAACTGGGCAAGATCACGGAATATCAGGAGATCCGTGGCTACATCCTGGCGCGGAAGCCGTCCTCGCTGCGGATGATCGGACTCTTCCCCATCCTGCAGAGCCACGTTTTCGATATGGTGAGTAGTGGCCAGGAGTTCAAACTGTGGATTCCGTCTAAGAATCAGTTCATTGTCGGTGACAACGTGGAAGCAAGACCATCCATAGAGCCTCTGGGAAATCTTCGGCCGCAGGTGATCTACGACGCTCTGCTCCTGCAGGCGGTAGACCTTCAGACCGAACTTGCTGTGCTGGAAGTGAGCGAGTATGAAGTGATCGATCATACAACGCAGAAAGGGACGCTCCAGCCTGACTACTCGCTAAACATCATTAAACAGAACGGCGGCCAGTGGTATCTGTCGCGCAAGGTTGTGTTTAACAGAACTGATCTGCGGCCACACCAGCAACTGTTATATGACGAGCACGGATCTATCGTCACAGACGTTCACTACGACGAATATAGAGAAATCAATGGCGTCTGTTTCCCAACGAACATACAGATTTGGCGACCGCGGGAGGAATACTCGATCAAGCTTCAAGTAACGAAGCTGACCATTAATGAACCCATTATGGATGATCAATTCGTGCTGCAACTCCCTGCGGGCGCAGGTCTGGCTTCGCGGTAGGTTTCGCTCTAAACACCGGAGCGCTGCCAATTGGAGGACATCATGGAATACGCAACTATCGGAAATACGGATCTCCTGGTTTCGAAACTCTGTTTCGGAGCCATGACGTTCGGGGATGGCAGAGGACTCTTCAAGGCCATCAGCACCCCTGACCAGGCCCGGGGGCCGATGAACTGGTCAAGACCTCGATTGACGGCGGCATCAACTTCCTTGATAAGGCGGACAATTACACTCACTGAGCGATCATGTCAGCGGCACATATCGTAAGAAAACTCATAACATCTGCAAGGAGAAAACCATGCCTGAGCTGTCGCACATCGATCCCGGCTCCCGGGAGTACCGCGCTGCTGGTGATGGATTACCAGGTCGATACTCTTACCAGGTTCATGACGGCTGCGCAGTCCGCCGATGTGATCGCGTGCGTGCCTGATCTGATCGCCATGGCACGAGACGCGGGCATAATGGTGATTCATGTCGTTGTCGCATTCCGGCCCGGTCATCCCGAGGTTAGCCCCCGTAATCTCCTGTTCAGCTGGGTGAAGGCAAACGGAATCGCGGTGGCCGGGACCGAAGGCGCCGCGATCCATCCGGCCGCAGCGGCACGAGAGGGGGAACCGATCGTGGTCAAGCACCGCCTCAGCCCGTTCGTTGGTACCGACCTGGAGACGCTGCTGCGCGCCAGCGGCATCGACACGCTGGTGCTCGCCGGCGTTCACACCAGCGGCGTCGTGCTGTCAACCGTTCGCCACGCCGGCGATCTGGACTATCGTTTGGTCGTCGTCCGCGATTGCTGCGCCGACCCAGATGCAGAGGTGCATGCGATGCTGCTCGACATCGTGATCCCGAAGGTGGCGGTCGTCGTCACCACGGCGGAGCTCGCCGGCGCCCTGTCTGGCAGGTCTTCATGAACGAGCACCGGCTTCCCGCAAATCGCATGCTGGCCCTGTCCGGAGTGGGTTGAGCATGACGAAGTAGCACACCGCTATCGAGGGTTGAACTGGCCGTATTCTGGTGGCGCTCCCCCGCTTTCCGGCTCTGCCCACATTCAGGCACCGCCCGCAATAGGGCATGACACCGACTTCTCTCACGCCAGAAGATCCTGCGCCTCCAGCAAGTTAGAACCCCAACTGCAATGGCATGCCGGCTGCACTATCTCAAGTAATCGATCGCGAAAGCTCGCCGATGGAGATTAATCGATGTTGCGTGTCGAATGCCACGATATTGGGGACACTGTGACCTTGCGTCTGGAAGGCCGCCTCGTCGGGGAATTCGCAAAGGATGCAAGGGACCTCGTGACGCGCCGCAAGATTCCGCTGCGACTTGTTGTGAATTTATCGGAGGTGACATTCGTCGATCTGAGAGGTGAAGAAGTGCTGTTGTGGTTAGCGCGAATTGGAGGGGAGTTTGTTGCTGAGAACTGTTATCCCCTTCATGTCTGCGAACACCTGCATTTGCCGATGGCGGCCGAATGAAGATCAGATGATTCCCGAGTTTGATTACACACGGGCGAAAGAGAAGGTAGCGCCCTCGGAAACAGAGAAAACGATGCAGACGATGAGAATAAGAATGCAGCACGGAAACAAACTAGTGCTAGCGCGACCTAGTTGTGAGAGTGTCGGCCTCTCAAGCGGAAGAGTCCTCGGCATAGACAGATTGTGCACGTTGATGCTGCTAGTCCTCGCGACGACTGCATCTTGGGCGCAGGTAGTCTCACCGAATCTCGGAAGCGTTCCCAGCGGCCCTACCACCAACGAAGTTCTACGGCTGACGCTTAACGAAGCCATCAGCCGGGCTATGCGATATAACTTGGGCGTCATCGAAAGTGACGAGAACACCAGGTCCGCCCGCGGTCAACGACTGATCGCGTTAAGCAATCTCCTCCCGCAAATAAGTGCAGGAATCAATGAGAACGTCGACCAGGTAAATCTCACAGCCTTGGGTCTCGGAGCCGTCAAGATACCTGGTGTCCCTTCGGTAGTTGGACCATTCAGCTACAGTACGGTGAGCGCAAGCCTTAGCCAGACGCTTTTCGGCTACGAATCGATTCAGCGTTTCCGTGCTGCTCGGACCGCCGAACAGGCCGCCCAGCTCAGTTACAAAGACACGCTGGATGTGATTACGCTGACCGTGGGCAATGCCTATCTGCAAGTCATCGAAGCCCACTCTCGGATTGAAGCCGCGGAGGCACAAGTCCAGAATGCGAAGGCTCTCTACGATCAGGCGGTGGACGAATTCCAGGCCGGCACCAGTCCACGAATCGATGTGACTCGGACGGCAGTCCAGCTTCATACCGAACAGTACAATCTGAGCGTTGCACGCAACAATTTCGAGGTTGCGAAACTCTCCCTCGGTCGCGCCATCGGCTTGCCTCTTGGCCAAGCCTTCGAGATTGCCGACCAACTTCCGTATGCGGACCTCAACCCGTCTACCGTCGAAGACGCACTGAAGACGGCCTACAATTCGCGCAGCGATTTCCGCTCGGCTCTAGGCTCAGCGAAATCAGCCGAGCAGGCACTGTCGGCGACCAAAGGCCAGCGCTATCCCGTGGTGGCGGTGAATGGCGGTTACGGCGACCAAGGACCAACGTTCGGTCAGTCCCACGGAATTTTCAGTTTCCAGGCAGGAGTCAACCTACCAATCTTCACCGGCGGCCGCGTCAAGGGCGACATCACCCAAGCGGAAGCGGCTCTGCGCCAGAGGAAGGCAGAAGCAGAAAACATCCGTGGGCAGATTGATTACGACGTTCGAACTGCATTTCTCAATCTGAATGCCGCCAAAGAGCAAGTTGACGTCGCTCATCAGAATGTGGACTTGGCCAACGACAACGTAGCTCGTTCCAAGGAGCGCTTTGCCGCGGGCGTCACTGATAGCGTCGAGGTAGTGCAGTCTGAACAATCCCTGGCCAGCGCAAACGACCAATACATAACTAGCCTGTATAGCCACAATTTCGCAAAACTGGCGCTGGCTCGTGCGCTCGGTGTTGCACGAACCAATTTCAGTCAATACCTCGGAGGACGCTAGATGTCTGGACAAGAGACGGAGTTGGACGAAACGTCCACTCCGGTTGCAAAAGTGAAACTAGAACTGCCCGACGACGACCAAAAGAAGCAGGGTCTGCGCCGGATTTTTCGCGAGCATCCGCGGGGGGGCCGTGCGGCGGCCGTGCTGCTACTCGCCGTCGTGATCATGGGCGGAGGCCTCTTCGTGAGGAATAGCCTCGCGTGGGAGTCGACAGACGACGCACAAGTGAATGGCCACGTTATGCCGTTGAGCGCGCGGATCAATGGATACGTGCTCGAAGTTCCGGTGATCGAGGGACAGCTGGTGCACGCTGGTGATGTGCTCGTGACTATAGATCCTAAGGACTACAAGATCGCGCTGGAGCAGGCCCAGGCGACGTTCGCGGACGCGCAGGCCAGTGCCACAAGTTCTCGCTTCAACGTACCAATCACTTCCGTTACCACCCAGAGCAACCTCGATTCCACGGGCACCGCAGTGCTCAATGCACAGGCAGGCCTCAATGCCGCCGAGCAAAATTTCGAGTCCGCGAAAGCGGTTTTGGAACAGGCCGAAGCCAATGCGGCGAAGAGCGACGCGGACCTGGTGCGCTATGGACAACTTGTCGCTAAGGAAGACATATCGCATCAGCAATACGATCAGGCAGTTGCCGCGGCCAAGGCAAATCGATCCGGGGTCGTGTCGGCCAGTGCCAATGTACAGGCGGCTGAGCAGGCAGTGCGCCAAGCACAAGGGAAGCTCTTGCAGGCGAGGGCAGATTTACGGAGCGCTCAGACCGCACCGCAACAGGTCTCGATGACCCGTGCCAAGGCAGACGCTGCCGATGCCCAGGCGCGAGAACGCAGGGCACAGCTCGATCAAGCGGAACTTAACCTTAGCTATACAGTCGTTCGTTCTCCAGTCACAGGAATTATCGGCAAGAAAACAGTCGAGGTGGGCCAGAACGTCGGCATCGGACAAGAACTGGTAGAAGTGGTGCCGCTCGACGATGTCTGGGTTACGGCCAACTTCAAGGAAACGCAACTTGCCCATATGCGGCCTGGCCAATCGGTAGAAATCGAGGTGGACGCCTATGGCCGCACCTGGAAAGCGCATGTAACCAATCTCGGCGCCGGCGCAGGCTCGGTGTTCAGTCTGCTGCCTCCTGAAAACGCAACCGGAAATTACGTGAAAGTTGTGCAGCGGGTACCGGTGCGAATCGATTTCGATCGCACTGCTGATCGCAATCTGGGATCGGACTTCAATGCGGAAGGACTGCTGAAGCCGGGCTTGTCCGTTGAGCCCGAGGTGAAGGTCCGATGAGCCCTGCCGGATCTGGTGCCGCTGGAGAGGAAGTTTGGCAGCCCAGAGTCAACCCTTGGCTCATCGCGGGTGCGGTTTCTCTGGCGGCGTTCATGGAAGTGCTCGATACCAGCATCGCCAATGTGGCTCTGCCACACATCGCCGGCGGTCTGGCAGCCAGCAATGACGAGAGTACTTGGGTGCTGACCAGCTATTTGGTCTCCAATGCAATCGTACTGCCGCTAAGCGGATGGCTGGTCGCATCGCTCGGTCGGAAACGCTTCTTCTTGATCTGTATTACGTTTTTCACGGCGAGTTCCTTCCTTTGTGGGATCGCACCCAGCCTCGGGTTTCTGCTCCTGTTCCGAGTCATGCAAGGCGCGTTCGGAGGAGGCCTGCAGCCGATGGCGCAGTCCATCCTGGGTGATAGTTTTGCTCCCGAGAAGCGTGGCTTAGCCTTTTCGCTCTACGGAATCACAACTATCTGCGCTCCTGCTATTGGTCCAACGCTGGGAGGCTGGATCACGGACAACTACTCGTGGCGGTGGATTTTCTACATCAACGTTCCAGTAGGAATTGTGGCCCTCCTGCTGGTCTCTCAGCTTGTCGAAGATCCGCCGTACATAGCCCGCCTGAAGGCCCGTCTCTCGGGCTTCGACTTTATCGGATTTTCTCTCCTGACCGTAGGCGTAGGCGCGCTACAGATCGTCCTCGACAAGGGACAGGAAGATGATTGGTTCGGATCTCATTTCATTACGACCTTGGTCGTGATTGCTGTCGCTGGCCTGGTGTCGCTTGTCATTTGGGAATGGTTTCAGAAACAGCCGATCGTGGATGTGCGTTTGTTCAAGAATTTCAACGTCGCGACCACCAATCTCATGTTCCTGATGCTGGGAGCCGCTTTATTCAGTTCCACAGTGCTCATGCCGCAACTCCTCCAGACTCTCATGGGATACACGGCACAAAAGGCCGGGATGGTACTTTCCGCCGGCGCTCTGGTAGTGCTGGTCGTGCTCCCCATGGTGGGCAGGCTCACCACCCGATTTCAGGCGCGTCACATCATAGCTTTCGGTTGGATAGGTCTGGCGGTAGCCATGTACATATCGAGCAAGCAGGTTGATCTGCTGATGAGTTTCCGCTCAGCCACCTTATTACGTGTGTGGCAGTACATCCCCGTGGCCTTTCTATTTGTCCCCCTCACGCTTGCCGGATATGTCGGGCTGGCGCCGGAAAAAACCAATGCTGCCGCCGGGCTCATGAATTTCTTCCGCAACATGGGGCAGAGCGTTGGGACGTCCGCGGTCACGACCCTGATTGCTCGACGCAGTCAGTATCATCAATCTGTCTTAGCGGAATACACTGCTTCTGGCCGGTTTCACGCCGCCATCACGGCTCTTGCCATGCGCCTGACGCACGCCGGGGTAAGTGTGCATACTGCTCAACAACAGGCAATGGGGCGACTGTATGCTCTCGTTCAGTCCCAGGCTGCAATTCTCTCTTACGTCGATATGTACTGGCTGCTGGCACTGGGCTCGGGGATTATGTTTGTCGCCTCATTTCTGCTGAAACGAAATGAACCGGGCAAAGGTGCGAAGGTCTCGGTTCACTAGCCTGCACGAAACTGCGCAGCTTAGACTTTGGATCAACGCATGGCGTTTGCTCCTTTCCCCAATGGCGACGTAACAACGTGCATCGCACGCCCCGCCAACATTCTGGTCATAGAAGGCGGTGGGCTTTACCGGCCGTCTTGAGCGCGGTGGTCCAACACAGCTGGTTATGTAGACAACACAAGGAGTGAGAATCATCATGGCGATAGAAAAAATCCGTGTTGGCATCATTGGAGCAAGTATGCGCAACGGCTGGGGGCGCGATGCCCACATTCCGGCGTTGAGAGCGCTTCCTGATTTCGAAATCACGGCGGTCAGCACGAGCCGTCAGGAAACCGCAGACGAAACGGCCAAGCATTTCAGAATTTCCCACGCTTTTGCCGATCCTTACAAAATGGTCCAGCATCCCGACGTGGACCTTGTCTCGATTTGCGTGCGGGTGCCTTTTCACCATCAACTGGGGATTGCTGCTTTAAATGCCGGCAAGCATCTCTACTGCGAATGGCCGCTTGCGGCCACTACGGCGCAGGCTCAGCAGATGCGTGATTTGGCCGTCCGCAAAGGGGTCCACCATATGGTAGGACTACAAGCCCGCGGGGCCCGCGAGTTCAATCGCGTCAGAGACCTGATCGCCCAGGGCTACATTGGCAAGGTGCTTTCGTGCACGATGATCGTAACGACGCCCACGTGGGGCGCCGAATTCACGCGTGACTGGGCCTATATGGCAGATCGCTCGAACGGCAATACTCTAATGACCAGCCCTGGAGGACACTCAATTGACGCGCTGTGCTTCTGCCTTGGGGAGTTCAAAGAACTGTCCAGCGTCGTGGCGAATCAGCGCCAGACAGTTAAGATCGTCGAGACGGGCGAGACGATCCCGATGAGCTCGCCCGACCAGGTGCTCCTCAGCGGCGTCCTCCAAAGCGGCGCGGTCGCATCGGTCCACCTCAAAGGCGGCTTCGCCAACGGGACGGGGTTCCTGTTCGAGATCCACGGCACCGAGGGCGACCTGGCTATCGTGCCGGCAGACCCTCGCCAACCGACTTACATACAGGTCTCCGAGTTCACGGTGCGCGGTGCACAAGCGGGCAAACCGCTGGCGGATCTCCCGATACCGGAGAGCTATCGCTGGGTTCCACCTACTGTCCCGTCGGGGCTTCCTTTCAACGTTGCGCAGCTGTACATGCGGATGGCTGAAGTCATTCGCGAAGGAAAGTGCGTCAGCCCAGACTTCGATGTGGCCGTCAAACGCCACCAGTTCCTTGACGTGATTCAGAAGGCGTCGGACACGGGGATCCGCCAGGTAATTTAGCGACGCTTCCTCCGAGCGCTGTACGACTTGTTCGCTGGCGGTGTCGAGGCATGGTGAACCGGATGTAGATCTCGGATAACTTCTGGCGGGTCACGATCGTTGCGCGCAGTTCGTCCAGCCTCCAGACCCAATTCGGAGTGGATCAGCCAACGAGCCCACGAAATCTGCGTAGCGCGCGGCAGACAGCACGGTCACGACTCCTAATACGATTTTCGTCGCAGCAGACAATCCTGCGAAACGCAAAGAACTGGACGAAAATGCCATCTCCCTCACCACATGATGAACCGGATGTCGTTCAACACGGGTCCGGAGCCCAAATTCGGGCGTCGCCCACAATTGGGCATGGCAACTATTCAGATCACATCCGGCGTGCCAGAACCTCCAATAACTTACGGCCAACTTCCGTTGGCATGCCGGCTGCACACACGTCTCTGTTGTTCGCACCATAACTCATCAACTCACAGGAGAATTTCATGAAAGTCAGGCACTACGGCCGTATGGCCGTATTATCGATGGGATGTACGCTTTTTCTGGCCCCGGGGATCGCTAGGGCTGAACATACCAAACTGTTTTGCCTAAGTAAGTCAGGCACCCTCAAGAGCGCCGTTTCTGGCGTCTGTCCCCCAGGCAGTACGAAGCTTCCCCTGGCCGTGGCCGATTCGGTTTCGGCAACGCAAGCAAGCGCTGAGATCACCGCCGACGGCAATGTCAGACAGCAAGACAAGGTCAACGGCAGCAACTGGCTGGATGTTGCGCTGAACACGGCGGGCAGCTATGAAATTCTTTTTCGGAATGGTGTATTCCAGAAAAATGTGAACTGCGTGGCAACCAATGTCGATAACAACGTCGCCCCTATTTCGTCGCTCCAGATTTCTACTAAAGGACCGGGGGGCATGGTGGTCAATTCGGTTGGCGCAAATGGCCTCATTCCCACCGATTTTGATATCGTCTGTTCGGGAAATTAACGGGTGCAAGGAGCGGCCTTATTCCCAGGATGTTCCCATGCCGCTAGGCGCGGGACGCCTGGGAAATGTTTGAACAATTAAATACGCTGGAGAATGGATCAGGCCGAAGCCTAGAGATTTTCTCTTTCGGCCAACCTTCCGCAACAGAAACCTGGCCGCGCGTACTCTGGAGACTCCGGAGAGAACCCAATCGCATTAATCGGCGTGCTGAAGTGCGGGTTGTCGGCGAGCTTTCTGTTTGCCATCGTGACTCGGCTCGTTAACCGTGAGATGCCGCTCTCAGACGAACCCCCGACGCCCAAATTCGGGCATGGCCCGCAATAGGGCATGGCAACCATTCAGATCACATCCGGCGTGCCAGAAGCTCCAATAACTTACGGCCAACTTCCATTGGCATGCCGGCTGCACTCTCTCATGCAGCGGGTTTTGAAAAGCCTCACCAATGGAGATCACAAAATTCAGACTGTTTGGGTTCTACCCTGGCTTTTACCGGATCTCCACTGCAGGACGGTTCATTGCGTACGTTGGCTGTGCAAGTGCTCTTCATGAAGCTGTCGCTCTACGTTGGCGAATTTGAATTGGGAGAATACGGAATGTTCAGTCGAGTGGTACTGGTTCGGACAAAATCAAACGCTCAGAAAAAGTGGTTCCCTATTTATTCATGTGCGCTAGCGATTTGGCTATGCCTATTTGTTGCGATGGCTGTCTCAAGCCTTCGGGCGCAAACCGCAACGACCGGAGACGTCGCTGGGGTGGCTACAGACCAGACCGGGGCTGTGTTGTCTGGTGTGTCTGTCACGTTGAAGAACGTTGACACTGGCAGCTCCGCCTCCACAACAACCAATTCGCAGGGATCCTACAATTTCTCTCTTCTACAACCCGGAAACTATTCGATCTCAGCGAACGTCGCCGGATTTCAAGGGACAGCCAAGAGGGTGACGGTCGCCCTTGGGTCTAGCGTTACTGCAAACCTGCAGCTTTCTATCTCGTCGCAGCATGAAACAGTTGAGGTTACAGACACGTTGACAGGCGTTCAAACCGAAGACGCCAATCTTGAAACAAATTTCAATGCCAAGCAAATTGCGGTTTTGCCCAATCCCGGCAATGATCTGAGCGCAGTCGCGCTGACTGCGCCGGGTGTGGTGATGAATACCACCGGAGGTTCCGTCTTTGGCGGTGGTAACTACGAGTTCTTTGGCTTGCCATCGAACTCCAACGTGTTCACTTACGATGGCGCCAATGACAACGATCCCTACTTCAACATTAATAACAGCGGTGCTACCAACCTGACCCTTGGCCTGAACGATGTGCAGGAAACCAGCGTAGTGACCAATGGCTACAGTGGGCAGTATGGCGGTCTGGCGGGAGCGAACATCAACTATGTCTCGAAGTCCGGCACCAATTCCTTCCACGGAAATGCGGAGTATTGGTGGAACGGGCGGGCTCTGAATGCCAATAACTATTTCCGGAATCAGGCAAACGGAATTGCCGGAAGCGAGGTCGACCCGCGCCCATTTGTGAATGCCAATCAGTATGCAGCCTCGATTGGCGGACCTATCAGGAAAAACAAATCCTTCTTCTTTGTCGACTATGAAGGCATTCGTTTGGTGATTCCCTCGCTCTTTTCGGTCAACTTACCGACTCAGCAGTTCGAAAATGCGGTGATCGCCAACGTAAATAATATCAGCCCTGCTTCGGTGCCGTTTTACAACAAACTGTTCGGCATCTTGAATGCAACTCCGGGCGCGGCAGGTGCTCAAAATACTCTGGCTGGTGGAGGTTGTTCAAACGTTACGACTCTCGCAGGAAAAGCATTCGGAGCCGGCAATCCGTGCGCTTTGCAATTGCAGGGTGGAACGTCTCAGGCCACCAACGATTACCTGATCGTGGGTCGGTATGACCAGAATATCGGTAACAATGACAAACTGTTCGTCCGAGTGCAACACGAAAGCGGCATCCAAGCCACTTACACGGATCCTCTCACCTCCGCCTTTAACGCCCATAGTACTCAGCCGGAGTGGCAGAGCCAGTTGAGCGAGACGCATACGTTCGGCGCCAACATGGTAAACAACTTCATCGCCTCACTGCAGTGGTATAGCGCACTATTCACGATGGTGAACCCGGTCGCCGAATTCCAGACGCTCCCTCAGACTATCGCATTCGGAGACAATTCACTGTTCAATCTAAACAACATGGGTACTGGCTTTCCGCAGGGCAGGGCTGTGACCCAGTACGGACTTGTGGACGACTTCAGTTGGACTCGCGGGAGACACAGCTTCCGGCTCGGAATTAACTTCCGTCGTGACGATGTGAGCGACCACAATTTCACTGGGGTGATTCCTTTTGCCCAGGAGGTTACCCTGAACGACTTCGCATTCGGAGGCGTGGCGCCTGCGAATACCGGCGTGGGGAATTTAGTGGCTCAGAACTTTCCCCTCACTACAAATGTACCGATAGCGCTCTATCAACTTGGATGGTATGCGTCCGACGAGGTCAAGGTCACCCCCAACTTGAAACTCACGCTGAGCATGCGCTTTGATCATTTGTCGAATCCGGTCTGCCAGACCAACTGCTTTCAAAGTCTGGGGGCTCCGTTTCAAGACCTGAATCCAACTGCACCCGTGAATCAGGCGTTGCGTACGGGTTTGAACACTGCTTTTCCTTCGGTCTCGTCGGTCGTCTATGAGCCGAGAGTCGGCTTCGCATGGTCGCCGTTCGGCATCAGGAACACTGTCATCCGTGGAGGATTTGGTATCTTCAGCGATGCCATTCCTACCGGTGCGATTGATAACATCCTGACCAACGCGCCGAATGATCCGTCGTTCGTGCTTTTTAATGGTGCGCTCTCGCCCGCCGCGTCAGGGAACCTGAACGGGCAAGCGATCGCAGCCAATGCCGCTTTCCGCGCCAATTTTGCGAACGGAGGAGCGGTTCCCCCCTTCAATTTCTTTAATCCTGGCAAAGTGCAGATTCCCCGTTATGACGAGTGGGACCTCGAAATACAGCAGGCTCTGGGTTGGCACACCACGCTGAGTGTGAAATATGTGGGCAATCATGGTGAGCACGAGGAAATCACTAATCCGGCCTTGAACGCTTTCAGTCCAACGGGCGCGGCATTCGGAGGTCTCCCGATCACGCAGCCAGACCCGCGCTTTGGAGTGGTTGCCCAGACTCAAAACGTCGGTAACTCAAACTACAACGGCCTCACACTGACTGCCGCGCACAACTTTACTGGAGGATTCCAATTCCAGGCGTCCTATACCTATAGCCATGCTCTGGATGAAATCTCTAACAGCTCTTTAAACCCCTTCGGCCTGAACGCCAACGGCAATGTTGATGTTGTCACGCCCTTAAATCCATTCAATATCGCGCAGCTTAACTACGGCAACGCTGACTACGATGTCCGTCAGTCGTTCGTCATGAACTACGTTTGGAGCAACGCCTTCCGTCATCTGACGAGTCGGGGTCCGGATGCTCTAGTGAAGGGCTGGACGTTCTCCGGAACGATCTTCAAACACACGGGCTTCCCGTACTCGATTTGGAGCAGCAACGCGACAGCCACGCTGCAAGGGAGCTTATTCG
>Ga0210405_10004757_pt1 | contig 12629 bp, 11 predicted proteins | sample IncBWH11MmetaG_FD_155492 | JGI IMG/M metagenome (GOLD analysis project Ga0210405, IMG submission 155492) | Forest soil microbial communities from Barre Woods Harvard Forest LTER site, Petersham, Massachusetts, United States - Inc-BW-H-11-M | ecosystem: Environmental > Terrestrial > Soil >... | reverse complement strand
CCGGTGCACCCGGGCCATGAACAGCGCGGTCAGCAGCAGGTAGAAGATCATCTCGTAGGACAGCGACCACACGACGTTGGGCAGGTTCTCCCCGGCCAGCACGTTGGACATCATCAGCATCTGGGACAGCACCGAGGTCTCAGGGTCGGCGCCCTCACCGCGCAGCCCGCCGACGTGCATCATGTACAAAGTCACGGCTATCGCCACCGCGAGCAGGTACAGCGGGTAGAGCCGGAACAGGCGGCTGACCCAGAAGGTGCGCACGCTGCCCTTGCGTTCCAGTGACGCGGGCACGATGTACCCGCTGATGAGGAAGAAGACGAACACGCCGTAATCGCCGGGGTTGATCCACTGGTAGACCGGGGTTTTCACCACCGGCGGGAGGAAGTACCCGAAGTGGTTGAACACGACGGCCAGGGCCGCCAGCCCGCGCAGGACATCCAGCCAGGCCAGTCGGCTCCCGGCTCCTGCCGCGGCTGCCGCCGCGGGGCTGGCCTGTGCGGCTGCCGCCGCGGACTGCGGCGGCTGGGGTGGTTCGATCGTGGCCGCTGGCTCGGCAGATTGTGGGCTGGTCATTCGGCTGTCACCGGCATAGGCCTGCTCGTCGTCCTCGCATTCGCTCTCCGCGCCCGCTTCGGCGCACACCGTAACCGCTGAGCCACGGCGTGCACGGGCTTCCCCCGTCTTGGCTACCACGCTCCGTTCGGAATATGGGTCTTCTAATTCTTTTCTTCCGAACCTCACACGGATCCCTCAGCCGGCACCGAGGTGGCCGCCCGTGATTGGCCATGCCCCGGCGATTGCTGCTACGATCACAGCGTTCTGACGCGCCGCTAGCTCAACTGGCAGAGCAGCGGACTCTTAATCCGCGGGTTCGGGGTTCGAGTCCCTGGCGGCGCACCCGTTCTGACCTGGGGTTTTATCGCTCCAGGTCGTTTTTATGTGTCCGATTTGTCCCCATGTTGGCTCCCTGCTCGCTCGTGAGTTAGGACCGGGTCGTGGCGGGCTTGTCAAAGCTGGCCGGATCCGCACTGCGGCGCCTGAAGTTGGCTAGACAACTTTCCAGACCAATGGCCTAGGACCTTAACGGACGGACTGTCCGCCGGCTTCGTAGTACAGCTACGCAGCGTGAAACCTGCTGGTAGCGCTGATCGCATGAGCGCGGTACCGGCCGGGCAGGACAGGGCCAGCAGGAAGTTTCGCCCATGCGTGATGACGGCAGCCGCTGTTCCTCAGCAACTAGTGCTACCGAGCCGTTCGCTTGCGCCGTTGAGTCCGCTGAGGACCGCCCGGCCACCGTCGGATGCCGGCTACGTGCCACCGTCGTGCCGGGTGTATCCGGGAGCCACGCGGTGCGCCGAACGTTCGCCAGGGCCGGTCACGTGCGGGCCGACGGCCCGGAATGCGCCATTTATGCCGACCCGGTTGCGATCGCCCGGCACGGGCGCCGTGGCGGGGCTGCAGCCCCAACGCGGACGGTTCTCCGCTAACTGGACTGGGGATGCGGGGCCGCCGCCGCCGTGGAGACGATGGAGCGACGAAGCTGCCGGAGGGCAGGAGGTGCAGCCGGGTGCTGGTGGTCTCGAGGCCGCACCGCGTGCGGCGTGAGCCGCATGACCTGGCCGACGGTGAACTGGCCGGGCGGGTGTACCGGCTGGCCCGGTGCGCCGGTTCCCGCGTCGATCCCGACGACTGGTTTCCCGTGGCCCGGGACGTGGCCAAGGCCCGGGACCAGGCGGCGCACGCCATCGCCGTCTGCGCCCGCTGCCCGGTGCGCCCGGATTGCCTGGAACTGTCGCTGCGGCACGCGTTCGGCGTCGGCGCGTACGGAGTGTGGGGCGGGCTGGTCGAGGAGGAACGGCGGGCGGTCCGCCGGCGGTGGCTGGCTGGGACCAGCGTCACCGAGTTCCTCCAGGACCAGCCCGCAGGGTTACGGAGAGACCAGCTTTCCACCGTGGCCACCCCCGGCGCCGCCGCCCTGGCCGCGGCCGCCTCGTGCGGCGAGTGTACGTGCCCGTTGAGCTGGGCGGTGTGGTCGGATACCTCGCAGGTCGGCGGCGGTCTTCTGGAGGCGGGTCAGGTCTTCCTCGACGAGCCGCAGCTCTTCGGTGAGCCCGGCGGTGCTCATGGCTGGCTGCCCTCCGGCGGTGGGACCGGGAACCGCAGTTGCGCCGCCGTGGGGTACTCCTCTGGCATAAGGTCCGCGGCGATCTGCCTGGCCGAGCCGCCGGTCTCGATGACGGCCGCCGCGAGCTCGTCCAGGACGTCCGGGGCGTACCGGGTGGGCTTCCCGCAGACCGGGCAGGTGTCCCCGGAGGCCGCCAGCCAGCGGGACTCGTCACAGACCACCCCGGGCAGGGTGGTGCCGTCGCGCACCAGCAGCGTGTCGATCGCGGACATGCTGCCGGCCCACAGGCAGTCTTGCGGGCCGAGCGCGGCCAGCCCGCCGACCGCGGCCAGCTCCAGGACGCGGTCCACCAGCCGCTGGTCCTGCTCGCGCTGGTAGCGCTGGAGGATGCCTTCGGCGCTGCTGCGTATCTCGGCCACCGGGGTGGCGACCGGATCGGCGCTGAACGTCCCGGCCACCCGGTCGCGCAGCTCGTGCGGCAGGAGGCGGAAGAATTCTCCCAGCTCGTACTCGTGACCGCCGACCACGAGGACGTCGTATCCGTCGGTGCGCAGCAGCTGGTCGATCAGGCTCGCGACCCGGCGGAAGTGCCGCTTGGCCTGCTCGTCCACCCGGTTCTGGATCCGGTCCTCGGCGCGGCTTCCGGTGTTACCAGCCTTGCGCAGCGGATCGGTGACCGTTTCCACCTCGCGTATCTCGTCCTGGTACATCTCCCAGACCGGGGCCTCCTCGCGGTTGACGACCAGGACGCAGGAGCGGTAGTACTCGCCGAGCACCGCGAGCATGGGACGGGCCAGCGGCGTGGCGTCGACCATGACCTGCTCACGAACCCGGCGCGGCAGCGGGATCGCCTCGTACAGGTCACGGCCGGAGCAGCAGAAGATGGCGATCGTCCCCGGCGGCCAGCGCTCGCTGCCCTGGGCGTCTTTGATGCGCTCGATGTCTGCGCGCACCGACAGCCGGTACCGGTGATCGAGGGCGCGGTCCTTGGCCAGCGGACGGATCTGGTCCAGCAGGCTGTCCACCCGGGCACGCACCTCCCGCTGGCTCGCGCCGGGGTCGACGCGGCAGTAGAGCGACACGACCGGCAGGCCGTTGGCCTGGAACCTGACGATGCCGTTGACCGTCTCGGCCGTGATCATCGGCTCAGGGCCGCCAGCGTGATCGCCCTGATCTCCTCGGCGGTGAGTTCGATACTTGCGGCCGCGACGTTCTCCTCGACGTGTTCCGGGTTGCCGGAGCCGGGGATCGGCAGGACCTGCGGCGAGCGGGTCAGCAGCCAGGCCAGTGCCACCTGCCGCTCGCTCACGCCGCAGCGCCGGGCGGCGGCCATGAGCGCGGGGATGGCCCCGGTTTCCTCGATCGGCGCCCATGGGATGAACACCAGCATCTCCTGATCACACAGGTCCAGCATGGGCTCGGAGGACCGGTCGGCCACGTTGTACCGGTTCTGCACCGACACGATCGCGGTCACCCGCTCGGCCTCCCGGAACTGGTCCTCGGTGACGTTCGATACCCCGACGTGGCGGATCTTGCCTTCATCCTTCAGCTCGGCCAGCGCGCCGATCGACTCGGCGATCGGTACCCGCGGGTCGGGCCGGTGGAACTGGTACAGGTCGATCCGGTCCAGCCGCAGTCGGGCCAGGCTGCCCTCGCAGGCCCGGCGCAGGTGCTCCGGGCGGCCGTCGGGCACCCACTGCCCCGGGCCCGGCCGCACCAGCCCGCCCTTGGTCGCGATGATCAGCTCTTCCGGGTAGGGGTACAGGGCCTCGGCGATCAGACGCTCGCTGACCTCGGGCCCGTAGGAGTCGGCGGTGTCGATGAAGTCGACGTCGAGCGCCACCGCCCGGCGCAGTGCTTCCTTGGCGCGGTCCCGGTCGGGCGGATCGCCCCAGATCCCTGGGCCGGTGATCCGCATCGCGCCGAATCCCAGCCGGTTCACCGTGAGGTCGCCGCCCATGTCGATCTTGCCCGCAGCCGCCGCCGTCGGCTTTCCGTTCATGGCTGCTCCTTCCCTGACGGCTGCCCAGTCTTCTCCGCGGCCGGCTGGGGCACATCCGTCATCCTGGTGGTCTTACGCTCGTGTCCTAGGGAGGCGCAGATGACTAGGCCGGGGCAGGCGCCAGTGGCCGAAGCGGCCGAGCGGTCACACCTTGCGCTCCGCCGCGCCGTGGTGGATGTCGCGATGAGCCTGGTGCGCGCCGGGGTGCTGTCTCACTCCGGGCACGCTGACCTCTCGGCCCGAGTCGGGCCCGGCACTGTGCTGATCGCCACGCTGGACCGGACCCGCGAGCTCGTGCCCGATGACCTCGCCGTGATCCGCCTCGACGGGAGCGTGGCCGAGGGCGACCCGGGCGGGATGAGCACTGAGGTCGTGGCCATGCACACCGAGGTGTACCGGGTCAGGCCGCAGACCGGCGCGGTGATCCACACGCATTCCCCGCATCTGCTGGCGTTCGCCCTCGCGGGCCGGCCGCTGCCGGTCCGGTATGAACCGCTGCCGCGCCTGGGCCAGGCGGAGGAGGTCCCGGTGGCCTCTTCGGCTACCGCCGTCATCGAGCTGATCGGGGAACGGCCGGGCACGCAGGCCGTCCTGCTGGGCGGCCATGGGGTGCTCGCCTTCGGCCCGGACACCGAAACGGCGGTCTCGCTCCTGGTCGCGCTCGAGGAGGCGGCGGAGGCCGAACTGCGCACTGCCCTCCTCGGCCGGTTATCCGCGCCGCCGGGACATTGCACATCTGGGGGATGGCCGCCGGGCGGCACAAGTGGTACACCGTGGGCTGGATCGGGCTGGTGGTCGCCGCGATCCTGCTCGGTATGGAGGACCAGGCGACCGCATATCGTGGCCATCGATGCCATAACGGGCGCGTGACCGGCGCGGGTAGCAGGCCCTCAGCACTGCGGACCGCCCAGGCCGCTTCCGCGGCGGCTTCGTCCGCGCCCGCTTCGTCTCGCTCCGCTGCGGCGCCTAGGCGACGCGGAGAGTTCTGAGTTTGAATCCTTGCAGGCGGGGGTGGTGCTGGCCAATGTGCGCCTGCACCGCCGGGAGCGAGTACAGCCGAGGAGCGCCACATCCTCTGGAATTTCCGCGTCACCTCACGGGTGCAGCCCGCGCGCATGGCCGCCGAGCAGGGCAGCTCGATTGGCGACGGAAATATGCCGTCATTAGGAAGCAGTAGGTTGATATGCGCTAGCCGGAGGGATCGCCGTACATGAGAGCCGCGGCGTCCCGGATGACGCTGTCGACTGGGTAACCCGCGCAGTCGGCGTACAGCTCCATGAACATGTTACCGAGCGCGGTAAGGCCGATAACGGCCTGTTCGGCCGCCGTCGGGTCGCGTTCGGCCGCCTCCGCCAGCGCCTTCGCGACAGCACCTTTGCGCGCGTCGCCCGTCCGCCGCCAGACGGCAATGAGACCGAGAGCGAGCTGCCAGCCTCTGTCCTCAGTCTGCTGCCCCATCATCTAGGCACCGTCCCAGACCTCCTCGGTGCGCGAGCGGCCAGTCGTGCTCATGTTCCTATTGCGGCCGGCCGACATTGACCTTGCAAGCGGAGGAATTTATAGGCCTTGCCGTGCGGTCCTGCCGTCGAGGAACGGCAGGGCGGGCATCATCGGCACCTGCTCGGGCGGCCGCCACGCCCTGCTGGCCGCCTTCCGGGCGCCGCGCTTCGACGCGGTCGCCGACCTGTGGGGCCGGGGGGATCGCGGCCAAGGAGGGTACTTGACTTCCTCGGCGGCGAACTCCTCGGCCTTGCCGCTTGGGTCCGGAACTGTCACCAGTCCTCCAGTTGTCGCTGGGCCGGTGGTGCCGTCGCCCTGCCTATCTCCCACGCTCCCCGCCCGTGACCCGGCCACATCATCAATCCGGCTAGTCCACAGGACTATCCGACGGTGGATGTGCCGGCCCGCTGGCAGCCGCGAGCCTGGGATATGGCGTTCCCCAGCCGGTCAGGAGGTGCCGCATGGTGGCCCCGGAAGATAATGACGTAGCCGGGCACGTTCACGTGAACGCCGGCCGATTGTGGGCGGGCGGAGTCGCGACAGCGGTGGTGGCCGCGCTGGCGGTGCTGGCCGGCGTCCTGATCACGCGCGGCGTCCTGGGCATTTCGGTACTGGCCCCGAAAACGGCCAACAACTTCGGGAACTCGGCTACCGCGGTGTACGCGCTCCTGGCCGCGGGCGCGGCGCTCCTGGCCACCGCACTGCTGCATCTGCTGCTGCTCGGCACGCCCCGCCCCTTCGCATTCTTCGCCTGGATCACCGCCCTGGCCGACGTGATCGCGGCCGCCGCGCCGTTCACCCAGCCCGCACCGCTGGCCAGCAAGGTCTTCACCGCCGAGGATCCGTCGGCCTTGCGCGCGGCGATGTCCGCGTCGTACGCGGTGCCGTCGCGGATCGCCCGGTCGAAGATGGTGGGGTTGGAGGTCAGGCCGGTCACCGAGTACTCGGCGACGTAGCGCGCCAGGATCCCCTCATCGAGCAGGGCCCGCGTGATGTTGTCCAGCCAGAGGCTCTGGCCCGCCTCCTGCAGCGCCTGGGTCGGCTTCATGGTCCCACCGTGGCCCGCGGGTGCGGCCGACCGCATCCCCCGTCCGGCTAGCAGCCGTGGCCGGAGGTGCCGCTCGCGGGATTGCGGTCCGGCGGGGCTAGTTGGGTGGGGGATGCGGGTGAGGGACGGGGCCGGGATTATGTCGGCATGGCTGGCGGCGCCGCATGAGCGGGGCGATCCGAAACCGGGAGCGGGCCGCGCAGATCTCCACCGTCGCGCGGACCATCACGCAGCGGGCGCCCGTGACCCTGACGCTGGTCCGCCACCGGGCCCAGCCGACGGCCGAGACCGTCGTCCGCCTGACCGTCACCGCCGTGTTCGCCTACCTATTGGCGCTGCTGGTCCCCAGTACCCCTCGTCCGGTGCTGGCGCCGCTGACGGCGCTGCTCGTCGTCCAGGTCAGCATCTACCAGACGTTGCGCAGCGGGGTGCGCAGGGTGGCCAGCGTGGTGGCGGGCGTCCTGCTGGCGCTCGGGCTGTCCGCGTGGGTCGGGTTCACCTGGTGGAGCCTGGGGATCGCGATCGCGGCGGGACTCACCGTCGGGTACGCGCTGCACCTAGGCGAGGAGGTCCTCGAGGTTCCCATCAGCGCGATGCTCATCATGTCGGTGGGCACCAGGTCCGCGGCGACCGGGCGGATCGTCGAAACCTTCATCGGGACGGCCGCCGGGCTCGTGGCCGGGTTCGTCCTCACCTCGCCGCGGGTGCAGCCGGCCGAGGAGGCCATCGAAGAGCTCTGCGGCACGATGGCCGGCCTGCTCGACCAGATGGCCGCCGGCCTGCGCGCCGGGCCGGTCCAGGCCGCCGCGACCGGCTGGCTCGCGCAGGCCCGGTCCCTGGGCACCGAGATACGGCGGGTGGACGACGCGCTCCGGCAGGCGGAGGAGAGCACCAAGCTCAACCCGCGCAGCCTGCGGCTGCCATACAGCGCGGTGACCCTGCGCGAGAGCCTGGAGACCCTGGAGCATGAGGCGATCGTCCTGCGCGTCTTGGCCCGGGCGCTCGCGGACAGTGCCCGGCTGGCTGACCACGACAATCCCGTCAATGACCCGGAAGTGCGCCACCGGCTGGCCGACGTGCTGGCCGAGCTCGCCGCCGCGGTCAGGACGTACGGCAGCCTCGCGACTGAGCTCGAGGCACCCGGCCACGAACAGCTGCAGGCCGAGCTGAGGCAGCACCTGGCCGCGGCGCGCGATAAGCAGGATCAGCTCAGTGAGCTGCTGGATACCGACCCGGCGGCCAGGCCGGTCGGCTGGCCGTTGCGGGGCGAGCTGATCAGCCATCTCGACCGGTTCAGGATCGAACTCGAGGCGGGCCAGCCAGATGGCAGCGCCCGGCCGCGGCGCAACCGTCTCCGGCTGCCGTCGCACGTGGTCGGGCAGCGGCTGCCGGCCGCATGGCGCCTGCTGACCAGGCGATCGGAGTGACCGGGGGCTGCTAGGCGGACGTGGACGGGGCGGGCATCGGTCAGTCCTGGTTCTCGTAGCTGACGGCCAGCTCGCCGTCGGCGTATCCGATGCGGATCAAGGCCCCGTCGAGGACGTCGCCGGCCAGCAGGGCACGGCCGATCCGGGTCTCCACCTCCCGGCTGATGAACCGGCGCAGCGGCCGCGCCCCGTAGACCGGGTCGAAGCCCTGCTGGGCGATGAAGCGGCGGGCCTCGTCGCTGACCTCCAGCGTCATCCGGCGCTCGCTGAGCCTGGCGCGCAGGTCGTTCATCATGAGGTCGACGATGCGCTCGATCTCGGCCTGGGTCAGCGGCTTGAACAGCACGATGTCGTCCAGGCGGTTCAGGAACTCGGGCCGGAATACCGTGCGCATCTCGGCCATCACGCGTTCGTGCGCGTCGGGCTTGATCTCCCCGTCCGACACCGCGTCCGCGGTCAGCCATTCCGAGCCGATGTTGGAAGTCATGATGATGACCGTGTTGCGGAAGTCCACGGTGCGGCCCTGCGCGTCGGTGAGCCGGCCATCGTCGAGGATCTGCAGCAGCGTGTTGAACACGTCCGGGTGCGCCTTCTCGATCTCATCGAACAGCACCACCGAGTACGGCTTGCGCCGGACCGCCTCGGTCAGCTGCCCGCCCTCCTCGTAGCCCACGTAGCCGGGCGGCGCGCCGACCAGGCGGCTGACCGTGTGCCGCTCCTGGTACTCGCTCATGTCGATCCGGATCATGTTCTCCTCGGTGTCGAACAGGGCCGCCGCCAGCGTCTTGGCCAGTTCGGTCTTGCCCACGCCGGTGGGGCCGAGGAAGATGAACGACCCGATCGGCCGGCGCGGATCCTTCATCCCGGACCGGGCCCGGATGATGGCGTCGGCGACCAGCCGGACGGCCTCGTCCTGGCCCACGATCCGCTCGTGCAGGATCTCGTCGAGGCGGAGCACCTTCTCCCGCTCGCCCTCCTGCAGGCGGCTGACCGGGATGCCGGTCCAGCGGGAGACGATCGCGGCGATCTCGTCACTGGTCACGACCTCGCGCAGCAGGCGCGCGCCGCCCTGCTTGGCCGCGAGCCGCTGCTCCTCGGTTTCCAGCCGCCGCTCCAGTTCGGGAATCTTGCCGAGGCGCAGTTCCGCGGCCCGGTCCAGGTCGTAATTGCGCTCGGCTTGCTCGGCCTCCCGCCGTAGCTGTTCCATCTCCTCGCGGAGCGCCTGCACCCGGCGCAGCGCCTGGCGCTCGGCCTCCCACTGGGCCCGCAGCGCGTCGGCCTGGGCCCGCAGGTCGGCCAGTTCCTTGCGCAGGCCGGCCAGGCGTTCCTGGCTGGCCCGGTCCGTCTCCTTGGCCAGCGCTGCCTCCTCGATCTCCAGCCGCATCACCCGGCGGGTGAGCTCGTCGAGTTCGGCCGGCATGGAGTCGATCTCGGTGCGGAGCATCGCGCAGGCCTCGTCGACCAGGTCGATCGCCTTGTCCGGCAGGAACCGGTCGGAGATGTAGCGGTGGCTGAGCGTGACCGCGGTGACCAGCGCGCTGTCGGCGATCTTCACGCCGTGGAATATCTCCAGGCGCTCCCGCAGGCCGCGCAGGATCGAGATGGCGTCCTCCACCGACGGCTCGTCGACCATGACCGGCTGGAACCGGCGCTCGAGCGCCGCGTCCTTCTCCAGGCGCTTGCGGTACTCATCCAGGGTCGTCGCGCCGATCAGGTGCAGCTCGCCGCGGGCCAGCATCGGCTTGAGCATGTTGCCCGCGTCCATGGCTCCCTCGGCGGCGCCCGCGCCCACCACGGTGTGCAGCTCGTCGATGAACAGCAGGATGCGCCCCTCGGCGGCCCGAACCTCGGACAGGACGGCCTTGAGCCGCTCCTCGAACTCGCCGCGGTACTTGGCCCCGGCCACCAGCGCGCCCATGTCGAGGCTGAAGATCGTCTTGTCCCGCAGTCCTTCGGGCACGTCGCCGCGGTTGATCCGCTGGGCCAGGCCCTCCGCGATCGCGGTCTTGCCCACCCCCGGATCGCCGACCAGGACCGGGTTGTTCTTGGTCTTGCGGGACAGGATCTGGATGACGCGCCTGATCTCGGCGTCCCGGCCGATGACCGGGTCGAGCCGGCCGTTGGCCGCGTCGTCGACCAGGTCCCGGCCGTATTTGGCCAGCGCCTCGTACGCCCCCTCCGGGGTAGCCGAGGTGACCCGCTGGTTGCCGCGGATCTTGGTCAGCGCCTGCAGGAAGGCGTCCCGGGTCAGGCCGTCGGCCTGCAGCAGGCGGCCGGCCGCGGTGGTCGGGCCCTCGGCGAGCAGCGCCAGGAGCAGGTGCTCGACCGAGACGTACTCGTCCTTGAGCCGATTCGCCTCCTGCTCGGCGGTGTCGAGCAGGCGGGACAGCCGCTGCGTGACGCGGACCTGTCCCGGGCTCACGCCCGGGCCGCTGACCCGGGGCCGCCGCGCGAGCTCGGCCTCCAGGGCCGTTCGCAGCCGGTCCGGATCGGCGCCGGCCTGGCTCAGCAGCCGGGGAGCGATGCCCTCGGCCTGGTCGAGCAGCGCCAGCAGCAGGTGCTCGCCGTCGACCTCGGTGTGCCCGAAGCGGAGCGCCTTGGTCTGCGCGTCGTGGAGCGCTTCGGTTGATTTCTGCGTCAGGTGGCTGGGATCCATGTTTACCTTCCTCGGCGCTGGGCGGCGCGTAGGGCCGCTTCGAGTACCGCGATCCGGTCGAGCAGGTCGGTGACCAGCCCGATGGCCGCGTAGTTGAGCGCGAAGCCCGCGCGCAGGCGCTGCATCCGGGCCACCGCGGCGAGCTCGCTCCGGGAGAACCAGAGCGCGCCCGCCGCGTCGCGGTGCCCCTCGATGAGCCCGAGGGCGACTAGCCTGCGGATCAGGTCCGGGTGCAGGCCCGATAGCACGGCGAACTCCTTCAGGCTCAGCCGCGCGGCGGGGACTATGACGTAGCTCACCGCTGCTTCCTCGGATCGAAATTTGATTCGGCGGCCAGCTGCTCGAACAGCCGCCGCTCGGCGCGCGAGAGCCGGGCCGGTACCATGATCCTCGCCTCCGCGTACAGGTCGCCCGGCTTGCCCTTGGGGCTGGGCAGGCCCCGGCCGGCCAGCCGGATCCGCCGACCGCTCGACGTGCCGCCCGGGACCTTGACCTTGACCTCGCCGCCCGGGGTATCCACCGCGACCGACGTGCCGAGGGCCGCCTCCCACGGCGCGAGCCGCAGCTCGACGAACAGGTCACGCCCGTCGAGGCGGTACCGCGGGTGGGGCGCGATCCGAACAATGAGGTACAGGTCGCCGTTGCCCGCCCCGTCACTGCCGCGGCCGCCCTGCCCAGCCAGCCGGATCCGCTGCCCGTCGGTCACCCCGGCCGGGATCGTGACGTCAAAGGAGCGGCGGGTGCCGTCGCCGGACAGAGTGACGGACCTGCGCCCGCCACGGTAGGCCTCCTCGACGGTGAGCTCGATCTCGGCCTCCTGGTCGGCGCCCGGGATCGGTCCCCAGCCCCGCCGCGCCCCGCCGAACCGGCCGCCGAAGATGCCGCCCAGCAGGTCATCGAGATCGACGTCGCCCTCGCTGAAGCTGAACCCGCCGGGCCCGCCCCGGCCCGCCCCGGCGCCGGCTCCAGCCCGCGCGCCAGCCCGGGCACGCCGCCACGTCTCGGGATCGACGTCCTCGGGAACCTGCCGGAAGTCACGCCCGAACGCGTCGTAACGGCGCCGCGTCTGAGGATCGGACAGGACGTCGTAGGCCTCCGAAACCTCCTTGAACCGGTCCTCGGCTCCCGGGTCGTGGTTGACGTCCGGGTGGTAGGTCCGGGCCAGCTTGCGGTAGGCGCGCTGGATGTCCTCCTGGCTGGCGTCCCTCGGCACGCCCAGGATCTGGTAGAAGTCGTCGCCAGCGGCCATCAGCCCGGCCCCGTCAATCCGGCCGGGCCACCACCACCTGCGCCGGCCGCAGCTGATGGTCCCCTTCGCCGTAGGCGGGCCGGACGACCTCGGCCACCACGTCGGCCTCGGCCTCCGGGTCGGGACGGGAGGCCACTGCCTCGTGCCGGGCCGGGTCGAACCGGGCGCCGCGATCGTCACGGCGCGCGAAGCCCAGGCCGGCCAGAATGTCCAGGGCCTGCGCCCGGACCGCCCGGACCCCGTCCACGATGGTGACCGGATCGGCCTCGGCATGCTCCAGCGCCAGGTCCAGGTTGTCCACCACCGCCAGCCACTGCCGGGCGACGGCGGCCCTGGCCTCCGCCTCGGCCCGGCTGACCTGTGCTGCGCACCTCTTGCGCGCGTTGTCCAGGTCGGCCAGGACCCGCAGGCGCAGGGCCTCGAGCTCGGCGATCCGTGCCGCCTGCTCGGTGATCACATCGAGATCGGGCTCGCGGGCGCCGCTGTCCGCCGTGTCGTCTTTCGGCTGGCTCATCGGCCTGCTCATTCGCTGGGCGTGAACTCGGCGTCGATCACGTCATCGTCGCCACCGGAGGCCGGCCCCGCCTGCCCGGTCGGCCCATCCGGCGCGGGTCCCGGA
>Ga0210405_10004756_pt1 | contig 12630 bp, 3 predicted proteins | sample IncBWH11MmetaG_FD_155492 | JGI IMG/M metagenome (GOLD analysis project Ga0210405, IMG submission 155492) | Forest soil microbial communities from Barre Woods Harvard Forest LTER site, Petersham, Massachusetts, United States - Inc-BW-H-11-M | ecosystem: Environmental > Terrestrial > Soil >... | reverse complement strand
AGGAAGCAAAGCCTTAGTCGTCGCACGCTATTCCACTTGTTGCACCGAGACACGCCGCGGACATACGCGTTCGTTAGCGATGGTCGGTAAGCTATTTCCCACAACCGACCCGAACCATGAGCAACCTCTTTCAAACGGCCAGCTTCGTTACACAGCAGGATATTGCGGGGGAGAATACGGATTACATAAACGACGCCGAGTTGCGCAATGCGCCCGATGTTCATGCCTGGCGTCGCGGGGATGGAGTGCCCATTTTGCTGGTTACTGGAGCCGTCTTTCAGTCTGTAGATCAGGAGCCATCGAATCGCCAGCTCTACGAAATCGCCGAACTCGGAAAGCCGCAGTCAGAGCCCACGCGCAGCCCCGAGTTTATGCGCCTCCTTGTGGCGCCAGAGCAGGCTGCGAGACCGCAACGCGATCTTCGGGCAGGAGTTCCGGGAACAAGTACAAGACATGGGGATTGCCGAAGTTCTTTCGACGCCGCGCTCCCCCTGGCAACGCGCATATGTAGAACGGGTGATTGGCTCTATCCGGCGCGAGTTTCTCGACCAATGTGATCGTGTTCGACGAAGCTTCGTTGCGCCGAATCCTTGCCTCTTATTTCGACTACTACCATGAGTCTAGAACGCATCTGTCGCTAGAAAAAGATTCGCCGGAGCCACGCCCGGTTCATCCCCAGGAGATCGGCCCCGTGATGTCACTGCGTCAAGTTGGTGGACTGCACCACCGCTACGAACGCCGCGCCGCCTGAACCAAGAGTTCCTCCGCACCCCAGAAACGCAGAGAAATTTCGCGCCTGAAACGGGCCGAACGCATACCTGTGGCTCTGCGATTTGCTCCACGAACTCAACGAGTCCTTACAATCGAACAACGAAATCGGATTCTTGTCGTGGGAGCGTGTGCCCGGTGGCCGTTTGAGATTGTCGTTAGGCACAATCATTATTTTTAGTCGTAGCCGCTCTTAAATCTAGTCAGAACTACTTAGCCAACGCGTACGGTACGTGAGGTTGAGGAATGCAGAACAGGTTTTGGTGCCGAATCCTTACCGGTGGATGAGTTGGCATCCGCCCAGAATTCGTCCGCACCAGAGACCCACGCCTGTTCTTGACTAAGCAGCGTTGTCTCTACTTGCTCGACTAACTGCTCCACGCTAACGTGATTGGCCTGCCATCGGCCAACAATGTTAGTGAGACGATCCGGCATCGCTCGGCAACCGATTGTTAGTTGGGCAAAACGCTCCGCCAACGTGTCAGCACCGATTGCGACGCTGAGGGTTGTGACCACAGCCACCCATGCCGCGTACTCCAAGTGATGGGTGAAAGTGAGGGCGGCCGCTGAGAGAGATCCGATTATAGCCAGAATGTACTCCACTCTTTGCCAGAAGCGGTGAGCCGTCACGACGTGGTCGCCAAACGTTCGATGCTTGTTGAGCGCACAATTGACACGCTCCGAGATGTAGGCATCCGCGTCCATGGGTCCAAGTGGCGCTACTGTTTTCGGGGTTGATTCCACGAGGTATTTATGGATGGGCCTGACCTTTTCAATGATCTCGGCGCTTCGCCGCAATAGCGTAGCCTCGGGATTCCCGCCAAAACGATCGCTGTATGGGCCAGAAGATGTCCGGTAGAAACATATTTCGCTCCGGAGCGATTGTGAGGCTGCCTCGGCGAGTACCCACGCCTGAACGCGCTCCCTGCGGAGCGCGAGTGTCCTTACTACGACCACTAAAGCGAATGCTACCGCCCCGGCATAACCGGCGACTTGCGAAGCTGCCGGATGAGAGGTGTGAATCTGCAGTGTGAGGGCTGCCAGAATCGCGGCAGCAACGCATAACCCGGTGATCAGCGTTCGAGCGTTCTCGAGGCTGTATACCAGTCTGTTGGCCGTCGACTCCCAACGTTCCTGATCTAATGCCACAGTTTCCAACGCCGACATACGATTCTCCTTTACGGTTTCCAGAGTCTCCACGTCTTGTGGATCCGCCCTCTCATCAGTTTCGCGATATTGCTACGCTGCCTTGCAATCAGCGCCAGCGGGGTTATCGTTTCTTAACTTTGGCAGAAGTTGAGAGAGTATTAAACGAAACTGCTCGGGACCGGGCGGAGGACAGACCCAGCCACTGCCAGTCAGGGCTTCCTCTGTCCTGCGGCAAACGAAACGTGGCTCCGGATAAACCACCCCGTCACCCTCAGAGCGCATCACGGGCAGCAGAGAGTGGACGGCATTGTCCACCGCATTCTGGGCGGAGAGATGCAGCTTAGCCAGCCAGTCAACCATGGAAAGCCGCTCGACCGGCATTCCTGCTTCGATGAGCCAATCAACTACCTGGCTCCAGGGAACGGTTCGCGGATTCAAAAGATGGAATGTCTTTCCGATCGAATCCGGCTGCTGTGATAGCCAGACCAGTGCACCACTCACGTAATCTACCGGCGCAAGCTCTACTTGGATATCAAGCTCGGGGATGGCGCCCGCCTGCAGGGACCCTAGCAATATGCGGGAGAGAAGATCGTCGGGATTGGCAAGCCCGGTTCGGCTGTCGGCGGCAATTATGCCGGGACGGTAAATGGTGACGGGAACTCCACGCTCTCTCGCAATTCTCGCGATCCTTTCGGCTACCCACTTAGACTGCCTATAACCGATAATGAGGCCGGCAATGGCGTCGAGATCGGTTTCCTCGTCGACCAACTCCGGCCCCGGCCCACCCGCTGTAAGAAATACTGCGCTGCTGGAAACGTAATGCACTGGCTTGAGGAGGCCCGTGGTGGCGAGCCGCAAAATTTCGCTAGTGCCAGTTACGTTGGCCGCTTTGAGCTCTGGGTAGGAGTAAAAGAAATTGATCGAAGCGCCGTTGTGGTAGATAGTGTCGATCTCATTCTCCATCCGATGGAAGTCTTCGGAACTGAGTCCGAGGGACGGCTTTGCAAGATCTCCGGGCATGGCTACGATTCGCTCAGAAAAATCTTCTTTCCAAAGACCAAATCCAGAGAGGCGCTCGCGCACGCGGCGCATTCCCTCTTGCGCAGTGGAAGCCCGAACTAGGCAATGCACGCGCGCTGCCGGCATCTGCTGCATTATTTCCGCCAGCAGGAAGCCGCCCAGGAAGCCGCTGGCCCCGGTTAATAGAAGATTCGAGCCGGGAATCACAAGTGGACGCCGGATTGTGGCAGAGCTCGGCGCGATCTTGGGATCGAGCACGGCCTCGGCAAGCATCGATTGAACGGTCATCACGGTCGGAGTTGCCGCCAGCTTCCCTTCACGCAGCGCCACGACCGCGGCTGCGATCCCCGCAATCGTTGGATTGGCGTCCAGCGCGCGCAACGGCAGATCCACGCCGAGAGCTTTATGGAGGGCATAGACCAGACGTGTCGCGCTCAGCGAGTGGCCGCCAAGATCGAAGAAGCTGGCATTGATATCGACTACCGGCAAATGCAAGATCTCTCGCCAGACTCCGGCAATCACCTCTTCCAGCTCGTTGCGCGGCGCGATCACTTCGGTCTCATTGTCCAGAGCGTCGGGAGCTGGAAGGGCGGCGCGATTTAGTTTGCCGCTCGGAGTGAGGGGCAGCTCCTGTAGCCGCACCAGCACGGCAGGCACCATGTGCTCCGGCAGTTGTTTGCGTAGCTGTTCGCGCAATTCGGAAGAGTCAAGAGGTTGGTCGCTGACGAAGTATCCGATCAGGCGGAGCTCGTCGTCCTGGTCGCGGACAATAACTGCGGCCCCTTGAATCCCAGGCTGACGTGCCAACACCGCATCGATCTCCCCCAGTTCGATGCGAAACCCGCGTACTTTGACCTGGTGATCGAGGCGCCCGAGAAAGTCCAGTTTGCCCTCACGCCACTTCGCCCGGTCCCCGGTCCGGTAGAGCCGCGCTCCTCCGACACTGCTGAACGGGTTGGGCACAAATTTCTCCGCCGTCAATTCCGACCGGTTCAGATAACCTCTGGCTAAGCCATCTCCGCCGATGTACAACTCTCCTGTCACTCCCACTGGTACTACGCCAAAGCTGTCATCCAGCACATATACCTTACTGTTGATAACCGGCCTGCCAATCGACACCGCCTCTTGCATGTTTTCTCTTCTGCTCAACAATTCATAGGTGGAATAAGTCGTATCTTCCGATGGCCCGTATAAATTGAACAGCCGCTCAATCGATGCCTGCTCATACACCTGATTCGCCAGCGTCCGGGATAGGGCTTCGCCCGCCAGGTTCACCACTCGCACCGAAGCCGGCAAAGCGTTCATCCGCACTAATTCCGCCATGGCAGAAGGAACGGTATTCACAAGTGTCACCCGGTCCCGACCCACCATATCCGTCAACTTCAGCGCATTGTCGACCACTAGCACCCGGCCACCTCGGCTTAGCGGCACGAACATCTCAAACACTGACAGGTCAAAGCACATTGACGTGGAGGCGAGCACTCCAGCCGTTTCCTCTTCGCTGAATACTCGGTGCGCCCAATGCAGGAGCGTCGCGACACTTCCATGCCGAATACCCACCGCCTTGGGCTTTCCCGTAGAACCCGAGGTGTAAATCAGATACGCCAGGTTCTCCCGATCTACGCGGCTCACAAGGTTCTCGCGGCTCTGATGCGCAATCGCTTCCCAGTCCTGCTCCCGACAAATTACCGGTCCCGCATAAGACAAACCTGTTTTCTGTAGTGCCTTTTCCTGGGTTAGAAGGACAGCTACCTGCGCGTCTTCGAGGATAAACTCCAGTCGTTCGGCGGGATACTCGGGATCGAGCGGGACGTAGGCGCCTCCCGCCTTCAGCACGCCTAACAATCCCACCAACATTTCCAGGCCCCGCTCCAGCATCACGCCTACTCGGATCTCCGGCCCCACACCCAACTCACGCAACCGCCACGCGAGTTGATTCGCGCGCTTGTTCAACTCGCTGTAGCTAAGCTGCTCGCCTGCATGCTCAAGTGCTATCGCGTTCGGTGTTCTGGCCACCTGTTGTTCAATCAGGCCGGGCAAGCACTCTTCTGTTGGAAAATCTACAGTGGTACGGTTCCACTCCTCGACAATCTGGTTTCGCTCATCGGCGGCCAAGAGAGGCAGCACAGCAACGGGCTGGTCCGGTTTGGCTACAATGCCACTCAGCAATATCCGGTAATGGTCGATCATCCGAGTGATGGTCGCCGCCTCGAACAGATCCGTGTTGTACTCGATGAAGCCTTCCATCCCAGATGTGGTCTCGATCAAAACCAGCGATATCTCGAATTGAGCTGTGCCGGTGGTTACGCTGAACGGGAGCATCTTTGCGGCGCCCAATTCCAATTCTGTCCAGGGAACGTTCTGGAGAATGAACATCACCTGAAACAGAGGCGTTCGGGTCAGGTCGCGCTCGGGCTTGAGCACCTCCACTAGCTTCTCAAAGGGCACGTCCTGGTGGGCGTACGCCTCCAAGGTTGTTTCTTTCACACGCTGCAACAAGCCGATTGAATCTGGTTGGCCGGTGAGATCGGTCCGTAACACCAGAGTATTAAGGAAGAAGCCGATCAGCCCTTCGGTCTCGGTGCGGGAACGTCCTGCGATCGGCGACCCGACCGTTAGGTCATATTGCCCGGTGTAACGGCTAAGCATTGCCTGAAACGCGGCCAACAAAATCATATAAAGTGTGGCGCCTTGTTTTCGACTGAGGTTTCGGAGCGATTCCGTGAGTTCCAGGGGAATTGTGAAGTGCGTGGTTGCACCGTCCTGTCGTTGCATTGGGACCCGTGGCCGGTCGGTTGGAAGCATGAGCGGCTCGACGGCTGCCAGTTTTCCCTTCCAATACTCCAGTTGCTCCTCCAGCAGAGGGCCACTCAGCAACTCCCGTTGCCAGGCACTGAAGTCGGCGTACTGAATCTCCAACTCGGGCAAGGGAGAAGGCTCCCCAGCGCTGAAATTTTTGTAGATCGCCGACACCTCGCTCACGAGGACGCCTACCGACCATTGATCACTCACGATATGGTGCATGTTGAACACGAGCACATGATCCTGGCTGGCCAGCTGGAGCAGCTTCACGCGAAACAGCGGTCCGCGCGCCAGATCGAAGGGTTGCCGCGCTTCCTCCAGCGCCAGCCTTCTCGCTTCCGCTTCGCGCTCTGGCTCCAGAAGATAACTGAGGTTCGTCACCGGAAGTTCGACGGCGATGCTGGCATCGATGATCTGCTGCGGTTCTCCATCGAGGTTCACGAAGCGGGTGCGCAGCGACTCGTGACGGCGCACAACCTCCTGCACAGTTCTCGCCAACGACTCTGTATCCAGAGGCCCGGCGATCCTGACTGCGTCCGGCATGTTGTAGGACACATTTTCCGGCTCAAGCTGGCTGATGTACCACAAACGCTGTTGTCCGTAAGACAGGGGAAGCCTTTGATTGCGGTCCACGCGGCGAATCGGTGCGGTTTGCAACTCTGACCTTGCCGAAGACCGTGCCGGGGTCGCATTAGCCGGCGACAGCTTTCCCTCCTCAACATCCGCTGCCAATTCCTGAATCGTGCGATGCTTGAATAACTGCTCAATCGAAACATGAATGCCCAGATCCTGCAGACGCGACGTCATCCTCAGGCCGATCAATGAATCGCCGCCGAGGTCAAAGAAATCGTCGCGAATGCCAATCGGTGAGACGCCCAGCACTTCTGTCCATATGGGCACCAACAAGGCTTCCGTGGGGGTTGTTGGCGGATCGATTGGACGGTCGAGATTGGTGCGAGCATAGACGCGCCCTGCGCTTGCTGCTTCTTCGACCGTGTCGACCTTCTTCCGCCGCGCCGCCAAGGCCAAGTCGCGAGTGGAGATGATCGCTTGAGGATCGGGTTTGGCACGCAACAGCCGCCGCAACACTTCGACCGCTTCGTCTGGCCTGATTCCGCCAGGTGATGCACCATTGGCTACACTTGAGGCGGCGCTATCTGGCGCTTCCCAGACGTCCCAGTTAATTGACATCGTGAAACAGCGGCTGCGGAAAAAGTTGCGGCGAGCGAGGGAATCGAGAAGGGCATTGGCTGCGGCGTAGTCCGCTTGTTCCGCTTCGCCCACAACTGAAATCAACGAAGAGCAGAACACCATGAAGTCGAGGTCTTCTCCGGCAAAGACTTCGTCGAGCACCAAGGCGCCCTGCATCTTGGGCGCGAGCACGCCTTCCATGTTGCTTCGAGTTTTTGACGCAATGGATCCTCTCTCTGACAATCCCGCGGCATGAATTACACCGTCGATTTCGCCCCAGACCTGCCGCACCTGATCGCGCAACTCGCGCATTTGATTTTGATCTGCCACATTGACGTTTGAGATAAGAACTTTGGCTCCGTTCTGCTCCCATCTGCGGATGCGGTCGATCTGTTTGATCACTGGGTCGCCGAGGTGGGTCTCGGGCCAGGCGTCCCACTGCCCGCGCGGAGGGAAGGGAAGACCATCTACCAACACGACGGCAGCGTGCGCGTCGGAGGCCAACCACTCTGCAAATTCAAACCCGACCTCACTCAGTCCTCCCGTGATCAAGTACACGCCACCCTCACGGATCAACTCCGGGCCTCCCGTGGCTTCGAGGGGAGACGGTTCGAAGGTCTGAATCCAGCGGCGTGCTCCGCGGTAACTGACAACCGGCTCCTGCTCTTTTGATTCCAACTCTCGTACCAGTTGATCGAGCAGAGAATGTTCGATCCAGGAGCCCACAGATGGCAGTTCGATATCGACACTCTTACAAGCAAAATCAAGCAGCTCCCACGGAACTGTCTTGCACAAACCCAGCAGAGTTGCCTTGCCGGGAGAGAGACTCTCGTTCCCCGTGATCTCGTGTAGGCCGGTGGACACGATCATGCATTGGATGGGTCCGATGTCCGGCACTGCCGTCGCCGCCTGGATCAGATACAGCGGACTATAAAGAGCAAGGTCAAGATCTTGTTCCAACGACTCATTCTGGCCAACATTCCAGAGGTGAAGAATCTTGCCAGGAAGTTGCCTTTGCTCTCTCAGTGTAGAAAAGAGCGCATCGTAATCGAATCGGGCGGCCGGGTTGATGGTATAAGTCTGGTCATCAACTTTGGTAAACTCGTGGCCCGCGATCACGGTCACGACGTTGTACCGCTTTTGATCGAGTCTCAGGGCGAGCTTCTCTCCCATTCCCGAGTTGCCGTCGAATACTAAAACCGTGGAATTTTCTCCAACCTCGCTTTCCGCAGAGGGAGCGACTCGTCTCCCTTCCTTCCAGGATGGCAGGTACAACCAATCAGCTAGTTTTCTGCGAGAGGTGTCGGGACGCGATTGGCGCGAGGCGGGCGAGTCCACCCAGTAACGCTGGCGCTCGAAGGGATAGGTGGGAAGGGGAATTCTTCTGCGTTTCTCACCTGACGCGAACGCATTCCAATCCACATCCGCACCATGAAGCCAGAGTTGGCCCAAGGCCGTGAGCATTTGTCTTACATCCGATTCTTCGGTCTTGGCGTCCGGCAGGGAACTCAGCATCACCGGCAGAGGCTTAGCGATTGTTTGTCGAATTGCGGTGCTGTTGCTATGGCCAGGCCCAACCTCCAGGGCCAGCCTCTCCCCTCCAGAGAACAAATTCCGGAGCGCTTGGGCAAACTGGACCGTGCCACGCAGTTGCTTGCCCCAGTAAACGGGATCGGTGGCCTGCTCGGCAGTGATCCAATCTCCCGTAAGGTTGGAGAGATAGCGCATCCGCGGAGCGTTCAGCCGAACCTTTTGCACTTCGGCGGCGAACTGCCCGACGATCGGTTCCATCATGGAAGAATGGAAGGCATGGGACGATTGCAAGCGACGATGAATCACCTGCTGCTGGATCAATTCCTTTTCTGCGAGGTCCAGAGAATCGAGTGGGCCCGTCAACACGCAAGAGCGGGAACCGTTGATGGCAGCCAACTCCAGCCCCATCTTCAAGAACCGCTGAACTTCTTCCTCGGAGGCCGCGACGGCAAGCATCCCGCCGCGCTCACAGCTGTGCATCAAGCGGCCGCGAAGCGCAACCAGGTTCAGCGCATCCTCGAGTGAGAAGACACCCGCAAGACATGCGGCCACGTATTCTCCAATACTGTGACCAACCATGCTGTCCGGCTGAAGGCCCCAAGACATCCATATCCGGGCAAGAGCGTATTCGATGACAAAAAGTGCGGGCTGAGTGGTGCGGGTCTCTCGCAACTCGGTTTCCGCCCCCTGATATTGTTCCGTGCTGGGGTAGAGCACACTACGAAGGTCTAACTGTAAAATGGGCTGAAGCAGTTCCGAACATTGATCCACCAACTCATGAAAGAGCGGCTCGTGGGCGTAGAGGTGTTTGCCCATGTTGACGTATTGCGACCCTTGTCCTGGAAACAGGAACGCTACTCGGCAACCCTCGCGGGAAACAACCGAGCCCGCCAGGGGCCTTGCGTGCCGGCCCTGCAGTGCTTCAGCTGTATCCGCAACACTTTCTGCCACGACGAAGCAGCGGTGGGCAAACGCTGTCCGCCCCACTTGTAGCGTGTGCGCAACATCCGCAAGGCTGACTGAATCATGTTCCTGCAAATAAGCGCCTAAGTTGTCGGCTGCGACTTCCAGCGCCGTGGCGGTTTTCGCGGATAGCAACACCAACTGCCACGGACGGCATGCAGATAAGGAATCATCCGCTGGGGCCTCTTCCACAATGACATGAGCATTGGTGCCACCGATGCCGAATGAACTTACACCAGCCCGCCGGGGCGCATTTTCTGTGTTCCACTCAATAGGTTTTGCATTCACGTAAAAAGGGCTATGGAGGAAATCGATTTTGGGATTGGGTCTCTCGAAATGCAGGGTGGGAGGAATCATTTTGTGCTCAAGCGCCAGCACCGTCTTGATCAGCCCCGCAACCCCCGCGGCAGCGTCGACGTGGCCGATGTTGGGCTTGAGTGAGCCGATCGCACAAAAGCTGTTCTTCTCCGAGCCCGCGCCCCGGTATGCTTGCGTAAGGGCAGATACTTCAATCGGGTCGCCCAAAGGTGTTGCCGTTCCGTGTGCTTCGAGATAAGTAATGGTTTCGGGATTTACGCCCGATTCGAGCAGCGCCAGCCGGATTACGTCGCACTGGCCGGTAATGCTAGGCGCGGTATAGCCAAGCTTCGTCGCGCCGTCATTGTTAATTGCGGAACCTTTGATCACGGCGCGGATGTGGTCTCCATCGCGCAATGCGTCTGCCAACCTCTTAATTACGACAATGCCTCCGCCATTTCCTCTCACCGTGCCCTGGGCGCGTTCATCGAACGTGCGGCAGCGACCATCGGGAGAGACGATCCCGCCTTCCTGAAAAATATCGCCGATGTTCTGCGGAGTCTGAATTGAGATTCCGCCGGCCATGGCAATGTCGCATTGATGATCCAAAAGCGCCCGGCACGCCATGTGGACTGCCACCAGAGAGGTTGAACAGGCGGTCTGTACGGTGACGCTCGGCCCGGTCAAATCCATCTTGTATGAGACTCGGGTGGCCAGAAAGTCATTGCCGTTGGCGAATAAGACCGGAGCGGTGTCTTTGAAGGACAGCTCATCGGTCAACAAATTCAGAAAATACGAACCTATGCCGCCACCCGCATAAACGCCGATCTTGCCGGGATAAGTCTTTGTGTACCCGGCATTCTCCAGCGCTTCCCAGGCGATTTCGAGGAATATCCGGTGCTGGGGATCGAGCAGCTCGGCTTCGCGGCCGCTGATTTCAAAAAATCTGGCGTCAAAAAGCTCAACATTCTCTATGACGGCACCACGTTTAACGTAGTCGGGAGAAGTAAGGAGTTCCTCGCCAATGCCCGCCGCCCGCAACTCTTCATCGGAAAAGTCGACGATCGACTCAACTCCAGCCTGAAGGTTCTGCCAGAATTCTTCAGTATTGTTAGCGCCGGGAAACCGGCAAACCATCCCAATGATGGCAAACTCGTTCGTACCGATGCTCGGCCGCTTCGGCTCTACGATTTCCGCCACCGGGGCCGGCGCACTCAGCAGAGGTTGTATCCTTTCCGAATCTAGGCGCTCCGCCAGAGAACGAATCGTCGGGTATTGAAGCAACTCGATGATTTCCAGGCTAGTTCCAAAGACCTTCTGCAGAGCCAACAGGACCTCAGGGACGATCAGGGAATGACCGCCAACCTCGAAGAAATTTTGCTCATAGCCAACTTCTTCGATGTTAAGGATTTGCTTCCAAATTGCAGCGATCGTCTTTTCCGTATCGCTGACCTGAAAGCTGATCGGCTGTTTCAGTTCTGACTCCGCTTGCACGGGTGGTAACGCGCTGCGATCGAGTGTCCCATCAGGACGGAGCGGCAGCCTGTCCAAAATTAACCACTGGGAGGGAACTGTGTACTCAGCCAAACGTTGCTTTAACGCCATACGCAGCGTCCGCCCTAAAGCACTGCTCGTAACACCTTGCGAGTTCTGCGGAACAACGTAAGCGACGAGTTGGTTTTCCCCGGAATCGGGTTGGTGGATTAAAACCACAGCATCCTCAACCTCGGGCTGTTGTTTTATTGCGGACTCAATTTCACTCAGTTCGATCCGGCGGCCACGGATTTTTACTTGCCGGTCTCTCTGCCCCAGAAAATCCAAGTTGCCGTCGGGTCGATAACGCGCTAGGTCTCCGGTGCGGTACATGCGATCTCCCGCCGCGTCACTAAAAGGATTGGGCAGGAATCGGCTGGCCGTCAAATCGGGTAGATTCACATATCCACGCGCTAATGCCCCCCCCGCCAGATATAGTTCGCCTACTACTCCAACCGGGACGGGCTCCATGTGCTGGTCCAGCACATAGGTCTGCGTACTCATCGCCGGTTCGCCAATCGGGACTGCGCCATTCTCCGAGAGACGCGGCAACAGGGTGTGCGTGGCGCAGCCTGCGTATTCTGGATGTGTGTAGTGGTTGAAGACTCTGTCAGTCCGGCTCCAGTCGTAGAGTAACTCGCGGCGCTCGTCCTCTAACAACAGCGGCAGCGTGGAAACGCGCTGATTTGGGTCGCGCACAATCTCCCGCAAAATCTGGTTGTAGTGCCGCAGCATCTGGCGGATGGTTTCTCGCTCGAACAGGTCAGTGCTGTACTCTACAAATCCTCGCAGCCCTTGAGGGCCTTCTTCGATAGCCAGACTCAGATCGAATTTCGATCCCTTGGCGGCGGAGGGGAGGATGGTTGCTTCGACGCCGGGCAACTGCGGCGTTCCACCCCGGACGTCCTCGAATACGATAGCGACTTGAAATAACGAATTTTGACTTTGGTCGCGCTGCGGCTCCAACTCATCCACCAACTTCTCGAGTGGAACGGTCTGGTGTGCGTAGGCCGCTAAACACATCTCTCGCGTTCTGCGCAATGCATCTGCAACTTGCGGATTGCCGCTCAAATCGGCACGCAGCACAATTGCGTTCACAAACAGGCCGATGAGCGCCGACACCTGAGAGTCGGCTCGATTGGCAATGGGCGAACCAACCGCAATATCCTCCTGGCCACTGTAGCGGGCCAGAAGAATTTGAAATCCTGCCAGAAGGGTCATGAAGAGCGTTACTCCCAGGTCCCGGCTCAACCCTTTTAATCTCGCGTGCATCTCCGTAGGAAGGTTCCACTCCTCTGTCGTTCCGCGAAAACTTACTACCGCAGGCCGCGCGTGGTCGGTGGGCAGTTCCAACACCGAAATGCCATCCAATTG
>Ga0210405_10004755_pt1 | contig 12635 bp, 9 predicted proteins | sample IncBWH11MmetaG_FD_155492 | JGI IMG/M metagenome (GOLD analysis project Ga0210405, IMG submission 155492) | Forest soil microbial communities from Barre Woods Harvard Forest LTER site, Petersham, Massachusetts, United States - Inc-BW-H-11-M | ecosystem: Environmental > Terrestrial > Soil >... | reverse complement strand
ATTCACCAACCCCAGCTGCATGACCGGGCCCGGGACCTTGGCGCCAAAGCGCAGGGAAATGCCCTCGTCGGGTTGAATGTGGATCACAAGGCGATTGGTTTGCAGATCGGCGATTTTGGTCTTTCGAAAGAGGACGAAGGGCGAGCGCCGAAATTGGATGGCAATCTCCGTAGTGCGACGCTGCAGCCGCTTTCCGGTGCGCAGGTAGAACGGCACGCCGGCCCAACGCCAGTTGTCGATCTGCAGCTTCAATGCGACGTAGGTCTCCGTGTTTGATGTGGGCGAAACCTTGGCTTCATTACGATACGCGAGCAGTTTTTCCTGTCCTGCAAAGCCCTCGCCGTATTGTCCGCGAACCGCGGTGGTGATTACGTCCGCGGGATCCGGAACTTGAACGGCGTGGAGGATTTCGGCTTGCTTGTCTCGCACCGCATCAGCATTGAACGAAATGGGCGGCTCCATCGCGGTGAGCGAAAGGAGCTGAAAGAGATGATTGGGAACCATGTCGCGTAAAGCGCCGGCGGTCTCATAGAAGCCGCCGCGCTGTTCGACTCCAACGGTTTCGGCCGCCGTAATTTGCACGCTGTCGATAAAGTTGCGGTTCCATAAAGGCTCGGCAATGGCGTTCGCGAACCGGAAGACCATGAGATTTTGCACGGTCTCCTTGCCCAAGTAGTGATCGATCCGATAGATCTGTTGTTCATCCAGAATTTTCTTGAGCTCGCGGTTCAATTCTTTGGCCGAATCCAGATCTCTTCCGAACGGCTTTTCGACGATGACCCTGGCCCACTTGCCATACGTCTCTTGCGTGAGTCCGGCTTGGCCCAACTGCTTGGCCACAGGAGCGAAAAATTTCGGGGACACGGCCAGATAGAAGAAACGATTTCCCTGGGTGGAGTGGGCTTTTTCCGCCGCTGCAATCTGCAATTTTAGCTTTTCGTAAGCGGCGGAATCCTGGAAATCTCCCTGGACATAGTAAATTCGTTCCAGGAACCAATCCCACAGCCTGCTATCGACGGGCTCGGACGCGAACTCTTTGATGTCCTTGCTAAGCTGAGCTCGAAAGGCGTCCGTTGTCATGGAATCGTAGGAGAAACCAATCACCGCGAATTGCGGGGAGAGCAGCCGGTCTTTGGCCAAATTACAAAGGGCTGGAATCAGCTTGCGCTTGGTCAGGTCGCCGCTAGCTCCGAAAATCACCATCACGCAGGGGCTGTCCTGCTGTCCTTGTTCGTGCACAGGTTCCGTCATATTTGTCCTATCTGGTATTTCACCTTTCCATCTGGTCGTTTACTTGGCGGCCGCGGCCTTCTCGATGTGCCCGCCAAATTGAAAGCGCATCGCGGAGAGTAGCCTGTCTGCAAAATCGTCTTCACCGCGCGAGACGAAACGCTGAAAGAGCGAGGTGGTGAGAACGGGCGCGGGTGTTGTGGACTCAATGGCGGCAAGGATAGTCCAGCGTCCTTCGCCGGAATCCGACACTCGTCCGGAGAATTTTTCGAGGGATGGCTGCTCGAGCAAGGAGATCGCCGTCAGGTCGAGGAGCCAACTGGCTACTACGCTCCCTCTCCTCCACACCTCGGTTACATCGGCGAGGGGAAAATCGTAGCGATAATTTTCCGGATTGCGGAGCGGCGTTGTCTCTGCATCGACTTCGCGGGTTCGATTGCCGGCGTTGGCGTGCTTGAGGATGTTGAGCCCCTCGGCATAGGCGGCCATCAAGGCGTACTCGATGCCGTTGTGCACCATTTTCACGAAGTGCCCGGCGCCCGATGGACCGCAATGCAGGTAGCCCTCTTCGGCGGTTCCCGGGACTTTCTCGCGACCGGGTGTGCGCGAAATATCACCGCGCCCAGGAGCAAGAGATTTGAAGATTGGATCGAGATGCTCGACGACTTGCTTCTCACCACCGATCATCTGGCAATAGCCACGCTCGAGACCCCAGACACCGCCGCTCGTCCCTACATCGACGTAGTGCAACGATTTCGCGGCGAGTTCTTTCGCGCGGCGGATGTCATCGATGTAGTACGAGTTACCGCCGTCGATCACGATGTCGCCGGGTTCGAGCTTTCCAGCCAGTTCCTGCAGCGTGGCGTCCACTACGGCGGCTGGTACCATTAGCCATACGGCGCGCGGCCTTTGCACCTTCTTCACCAGGTCATCCAGTGAAGTGGCAGCGGTCGCGCCGTCGCGGGTGACCTCCCTTACCGACTCCGCATTGCGGTCGAAAGCCACACACTGGTGTCCGGCTCGTTGCAGCCGGCGCACCATGTTGGCTCCCATTCTTCCCAGCCCGACCATTCCGAGTTGCATGATATTTCTCCTGTATGCTTCTGCGCTTTTGAATAGCTTCCCGCTTTATGCGAGTGCCTGGCCAACCGCCGCTTGTAAGGTTGCAAGAGCTGCTTTCACGTCTTTGCCGAGATGCACCCGAAGGGCGCGTCTCCCACGCTCAGCAAGTACCGCGAAATCGCCCCGGGCCTGTGCAGCCTTGACAATACCGAACGTGTATTTCTGGTCGGGTACCGGCAGATCGATGGCGTTGTCGCAGGTGATCTGCAAGAAGACGCCGGTGTTGGGCCCGCCCTTGTAGGCTTGGCCGGTGGAGTGCAGAAAGCGCGGACCAAATCCAAGAACCGTCGCGACCTTCTTCTTGTCCCTCACGCTGTGGCGAATGGCCTGCAGAACAGCCTCGTTCTGGGGATTCATGGTGATGTAGCCGAGCAGAGCGAAATAGTCTCCTTGGCCGGCGCGCGCCAGGTGAGTTTTCAGGATCTCGGCAAGCGATTTTCCCTGCTTGAGGGCGTCTGCGTTTTTTGCGTCAGCGTAGAGCTTCACACCATCGCCTTCGAAAAACGGCTCTTCGGCAGGCAACTTGCCGGTTGCTTCGTATTCGCTCGTGAGTTTTCGGGTTGCCACCTTACTTGCTTCCACGTCAGGTTGGTTGAAGGCGTTGATGCCGATGATCGACCCGGCCACCGCTGTGGCAATTTCCCAGCGGAAAAATTCTTCTCCGATGGCGTAAGGATCTTGGACGGCTATCCGAACGACCGGATGGCCTGCTTTCTCGAGGGCTGCGACGGCGACGTCTTGCGATTGGTCGGGTGCGGATTCGAGGCGGAGATAGGCGAATACGCGATCCGTGCCGTAATTTTCGGGCTTGCCCACGCTTTCACGGTCCACCGGAATGATCCCTTTGCCGCTCTTTCCAGTGGATTCGGCGAGGAGCTGCTCGAGCCAGGCTCCGAGATCCGAAATATCCGGAGATGCGATGATGGTCAGCTTGTCACGGCCGTTGTTCGCTGCAGTTCCGAGGATGGCTCCCAATACTAGGCCAGGATTGTCCGCCGTGGGGACAGTGGCGCCACAGGCGTGAACCATTTCTTCGGTGCGGTTCAGGAACTTCATAATGTCGATCCCCATGACCGCAGCAGGGACCATGCCGAAATTCGACAAAGCGGAATAGCGGCCACCAATGCTGGGGACGCCGGCGAAGATGTGCCGGAACTTATCGTTCTCGGCCACATGCTGCATCTTCGAACCCGGATCGGTAACCGCAATGAAGCGATTCCCTGCTTCCTTTTCACCGACGACTTCCTTGAGCCGTGTGAAGAAATATTGTTTGTAAATGTTGGGCTCGAGCGTGCCGCCGGATTTGCTGGAGACGATGAACAGGGTGCTTTTCAGATCGATCCTGGCTTCGATGGCTTTGATCTGCGCGGGATCGGTGGAGTCGAGGACATGCAACTCGGGAAATCCTTCGATCTTTCCAAAGGTAAGCCTTAGGACTTCCGGGCAGAGGCTCGATCCTCCCATGCCGAGCAGAAGGGCGTGCTTGAATCCGGCTTGCTTTACTTCGGCGGTAAGCGAAGTCAGAGCGCCGCTGTGCGCCACTTGGTCATCGGTGATGCCAAGCCAGCCGAGCCAATGATTCTCGTCGGATCCGGACCAAAGCGAAGCGTCGGCTCGCCACAAACGCCGCATCTTGTCGTTCTTCGCCCAATCCGTGAGCGCGCTATCTACCGCGGCCGACAGTTTCGCCGGGAGGGTGTAGGAAACCGAATTGATCTTCGCCGCGGATTCCTGGCCTTTCCGCGATCCCGTGGCTTTCAGGAGCTGCGCGAACGCGTCCACGAATTGACGCAGGCCCTCGTCCAAAAGAGCGCTTGTCACGGTTTTCATCGAGATGCCGGCACGCTCCACCGCTTCCATGGTGTCCGCGGCGTTCTCCAGGTCTTCGGTCAGGCTCATGCGAAGCCTGCCATGTTCCCGGAATGCATTGAAAGTCGCGGGAGGAATCGTGTTCACCGTCGAAGGGCCGATCAGTTCCTCCACATAGATGACATCCCGGTAACCGGGATTTTTCGTGCTTGTGCTGGCCCACAGCAGCCGCTGGGGCTGCGCTCCCTTTTTGGCCAGGGCTGCCCAGGCTTCTCCCGAATACATTTCGGTGAAGCGGTGATAGGCGAGCTTCGCATTGGCAATCGCGACTTTCCCGAGCAGTCCGCTTAGGCGGGCCCGCTGGATCGGATCCGTCGCTGTTTTAAGTTGGTTCGTGATTTGGGCGTCGAGCTTGGAGTCAATGCGACTCACGAAGAAACTGGCTACGCTGGCGATGCGGCTCACGTCGGCGCCGCTAGCCGCACGCGCGGTCAGACCTTCGATGTAAGCGTTTGCGACTTGTTCGTAAACGTCGCGCGAAAAAAGCAGGGTGACGTTGACGTTGATGCCTTCGCTGATCAGTTGGCGAATTGCTTGGATGCCTTCGGGAGTGGCCGGCACCTTGACCATGAGATTTTCGCGACCCACTGTTTTCCAGAGCCGCCGCGCTTCCTGCAGCGTCCCGGCCGTATCATTCGCCAGTAACGGCGAGACCTCGAGGCTCACGTAGCCGTCGTGGCGTTTGCTTTCGTCGTATACAGGACGCAGGAGGTCCGCGGCGTCCTGAACGTCTTTGACGGCGATTTTTTCGTAGAGACCCTTGGCATCCAGGCCGGCGGATTCCTTGCTCTCGATCACCGACTCATAATCGGTGCTGCCTACGATTGCTTTTTCGAAAATGGAGGGGTTGGAAGTCACGCCGCGCAGGCCGTCTTCCACGATCAGGCGTTTCAGTTCGCCGCTGGTGATCAAGCTACGGCGAATGTAATCCAACCAGACGGACTGACCGAAGTCGGAGAGCCCTCTCAGCGGATTTGCTTCTTTGGGAATGCTCAATGCTGCGGTTGTCATTTTGCTGGCTACCTTTCTTTACCTGCTAATCTCTGCGCTAAATTCCTCAGTCGGCGTGTGCCGGGCTCTTCAAAGATTCCGCGCCCCATTTCGCTTCAATGGCATCAATTTTGGCTAAACGGCGAAGGTGCCGTTCCTCGTGCGACTGTTTGGCGCCCACAAATGCGCCAACGAGTTCATGGGCCAGCGCTTCGCCAATCACGCGACCTCCCAGAACGAGTACGTTCATGTGATCGTGCTCTACGCCTTGGTGCGCCGAGTAAGTGTCATGGCAGAGGCCAGCGCGAATACCTCGGAATTTGTTGGCGGCTACGGATGCGCCGACACCACTTCCGCAGATCAGCACGGCGCGCTCCACGCGTTGGCTGAGAATGGCGTCGGCCGCCGCTTGTGCGAAGTCCGGATAGTCGACCGGTTTTGCGTCGTAGGTGCCCAAGTCGTCGACGGTATGTCCTGAACCGCGGAGAAACGTGAGGACCGTTTCTTTGAGCGAAAAGCCAGCGTGATCAGAAGCTACGGCGATGTGCATGTTATTTCACCGGTGCGAGCTGCGCTTTGGCGGCTTGCACAACGTGGCCGGTCGTGAATCCGAATTCCTTTTGCAATACTTTCAACGGCGCGGAAGCTCCGAATGTCTTCATTCCGAGAATCGTGCCGTCAATGCCCACGTAGCGGCACCATCCGAAGGTGGATGCTTGCTCGACCGCTACGCGGGCCTTGACCGTCGGGGGCAAAACGCTACGGCGGTATTCCTCACTTTGCCGTTCAAACAATTCCCACGAAGGCATGCTCACAACGCGGGCGCGTACTCCTTGTCGCGTCAGCTCCTCATATGCTTCTACACACAGGGAGACTTCGCTCCCAGTTGCCATGAGCAGTACCTCGGGATTGCCGTCCACTGCATCCGCGAGAACATAGGCCCCTTTCGACAGGCCGCTCGCCGCAGCGAAGCGCTTCCGGTCAAAGGTGGGCAGATTTTGTCGCGTCAGGATTAACGCTACCGGCTGCCGCGGCATGGCAAGGATCGTTCTCCACGCTTCCGCAACCTCATTTGCATCGCAGGGACGCAGCACCACCAGGTTCGGAATGGCCCGGAGTGAAATCAGATGTTCGATGGGCTGGTGCGTTGGGCCATCTTCGCCGACGCCGATGGAATCGTGCGTGAAGACGTGGATCACGGGAATTTCCATCAACGCACTGAGCCGGATCGCACCTCGCCCGTAATCGCTGAAAATCAGGAACCCCGACCCGAAGGGCCGCAGCTTTGACAGCGCGAGACCGTTGAGAATCGCGCCCATCGAGTGTTCACGGATCCCAAAGTGCAGATTGCGGCCGGATCGACTGTCGGCCTGAAAATCACCCGCGCTCGGGAACGTCAGGCGCGTTTTGGTGGACGGAGTAAGGTCCGCGGAGCCACCGATCATCCAGGGAAGATTTGGCGCGATGGCATTGAGGACTTTGGCAGAGGCGTCGCGTCCGGATACTCCCTTGCTATCAGCTGGAAAAACGGGGATGTCCTTCGACCAGTTTACCGGCAGCTCGCGCTTTTGAATTTGATCGAGCTCCGCGGCAAGTTCGGGAAATTGTTTCCGGTACTCGGCGAACTGTTTCTCCCACTGTTCGCGCGCTTCGCGGCCCCTCCGTCCAATCCCAGACTCGAGGTGCTCGTATACCCCGCTCGGAACCAAGAACTTGGCGTCGGGCGGCCAGCCGTACGCCTGCTTCACCAGCCTAATCTCCTCTTCGCCGAGCGGCTCGCCGTGCGCGGCACTCGTGTCTTGACGATGCGGAGAACCATAGCCGATATGACTATCAACGATTACGATCGATGGTCTGCCCGTCGTGCCCGCGGCATTGCGGAGCGCGTTCTCGATGCGATCCAGATCGTTGGCATCCCCAACACGAACGACGTTCCATCCATACGCCAGAAATCTCCCGGCGACGTCTTCGGTGAACGCGATATCGGTTTTGCCTTCGATAGTGATGTGATTGTTGTCATAGATCCAGCACAGATTATCGAGCTTCAAGTGCCCGGCAACCGAGGCTGCCTCGCTCGAGATTCCTTCCATCATGCAGCCATCGCCGCAGAGTGCGTAAATGCGATAGCCGAACAATTCAAAATCAGGCTTGTTGTAACGCGCGGCGAGCCACTTTTCGGCAATGGCCATGCCCACACTCGTGGCAACGCCCTGTCCCAGCGGGCCCGTCGTTGTTTCCACGCCCGAGGTCCAGCGGTACTCCGGGTGTCCAGCGCAGCGGCTCCCGAATTGTCGGAAAGACTTGAGGTCATCCAGCGTGACGGAGGGGCGGCCCAGAATTTCATATTCTGGATCGACGGCTTTCACTCTTGCGAGATGCAGCATTGTGTACAACAAAGTCGATGCATGTCCCGCGGAAAGCACGAAGCGATCGCGATTCATCCAAATGGGATCTTCCGAGTCGAACCTTAGAAGCCTTTGCCACAGACAGTAAACCGTGGGGGACATGCCCATCGGCGTGCCGGGGTGGCCGGAATTCGCCTGCTGGATCGCGTCGATGGCCAGTGTCCTCATCGTGTTCACGCATACCTGGTCGAGATCCAACACCGTCTGAGTCGTTGACATCACGCTGCTCGCTTTCTAAAGCAACCGCTGAGTTTCTTTCGCCACGTTTTCAAATCCGCTTCTTCGCGTTTCCGCATCACGCGCCCACTTTGCGCTTATTTCGATCGCGCGTTCTTTCGAGTTTCTGTGTCTCGTTTTCAACTCCTGCGACAACTTTCGCCTGCACTTCGTCGGTCCAGTCGAACGATTTCGTGACCATTCCTACCAGCTCTGCACGACCTCGACGCCCAGTGCTGGACGGAATATCCTACCGGTTTCGCGACCAGACGAACGCTGAAATTGGCGGGGCGTCATGCCCACAAAGTTCCCAAACACCGTTGTGAAGTGCGCCTGATTCTCGAAGCCCACTCCAAGCGCGATCTCGACAATCTTGGTGTTGCCTTGACGCAAAAGCTCCTTCGAACGATTAATTCGCTCCTGCAAAACGAACTGATGCGGCGCCAAGCCGGTGCTGCGCTTAAACAACTTGGAGAAATGCGATTGGCTCATCTCCGCCAACCTGCACAGCGCGCTCACCGCCAGCGGCTGGTCTAGATGGTTTCGGATGTACTCGACAACGCGTGCCAGGCGTCGTGGGGGCATGCCGAACTCCTGCTCGCAAGGAAGGTATGACGCTTGGACAAAGGCGTCGGCCAGTTCGCATGCAAAATCGAGTGTGACGCCCCCCGCTCGCATCACGAGAAGATTCACGCCATCGTCCTGAACTCCTTGCCGCGCCGAGTGCAAGTCATGGCACAAAGCCGCGCGTACGCCGGGATGCTTATTGGCCAATACGGAAGCTCCGATCGCTCTAGAGCAGATCAGCACACCGCGTTCGACGCGGCCCGTGTAGACGGCTGACGACAGTTGATCCGTTATGCTCTGGTAGTCCTCGCCTCCGCAAACACTCGCCGGACAGACATCTTCGGCAGAGTGTCCCTGTCCGGCAAATCTGGCTTTCAAACGTTCCTTACATTCGAGTCCGATCCGATCCGAACCAAGCCCTATCTGCACGATCACTCCTCAAGGCAAATTCGCCAGCCTGTAGTGCAACGCGTCTGCCAATTGGCAAGCGCTTACGGTAACGGCAAGTCATTGAAAGTGAAGGAGGTTGAAGGAAAAGCAGGGGACACGCTGTTCCAGCGTCCGATCGCGCGTGACGACCTCGACGTTTCCGTCAAAGCCTCGCCATGAGCCACGGACAAACCGAACTCTTGGATCCGCCACCGGAACGTCTTCTATCTACTGAAAACAGGATGGATGGCAGATTTTCCCGGCAGGCCTCACGGATGGACCCCGAGATGCTTCATAACCAAAGAGGAAAGGGAGATCGCCAGTGAACCACTCATCGATATCTGCCCAATGCGGTGGGCATGTTTGCGCCGGAGCACCCGACAGTCGCCTCCACAGTTCCAGAGCGAGGAACAATCACCTTCGGCCGCACTCGCGCGCGGCGGCTAGTTACGCGTCCCGCAGATTTGTCCCAACTCAACCGGGACGCCACGGGTGGGAAGCGGTCCAGGAGATGTTCCTAGCCTCGCGTCCGAGATTCGTCGCGCTGGCCTACTCCATTTTGCGGAATAGGGAAGACGCTGAGGACGCAGTCCAGAATGCCTTCCTGTCGGCGTACCTTCACTTGCGCGCCTTCGAAGGCCGATCCGCGTTTACGACCTGGTTCACGCGCATCGTCTTCAATGCTGCTCTGATGATCCGGCGAAAACGAAAGCCCTTGTGGACCGACTCCCAGCGAGAATCCAGCACCACGGATGACACTCCTTGGACGGAAAGGATTCCGGCCGCGCAACCGGATCCAGAAATGATGTACGCCGAGAAAGAGACACTCCAGTTGATTGATGTTCTGCTGGGGAGAATGAGTCCCTTACTTCGTCAGGCATTTACGATGACGTATCACCAGGAAATGTCCAACGAAGAGGCAAGCGCCTTATTGGGCGTTACGACGGGAACCTTTAAGTCACGACTCTTTCGCGCCAGGCGACATCTCATGAACCACGCCGCGCGTTCCCTCGTGGCCCCTATCCGCCGCGGAATGGACTCCCCATATCCTTCCAGGAGGAGTGCTTTTCAGACCCTTGCCCCAAGCTCCGCTGAGAGCTTGTCTCCAGAAATAGCGTTCTCATGACACCGCCGACACTGCTCCTCTTCCGTTTCATGGAAGCCGAATGTCAGTGACTACGAAAGATTCGATCGAGATGGAAAAGCCCGAATGGCTCACTCAGATGGAAAACGTGCTCGAGGTGCTCAACGAAGGAGTCATTGTCTCGAACGACCGACATCGGATTCTATTTGCTAACTCGCGGCTTGTGGAAATGACCGGCTTTCCCCGGCATGAGTTGATCGGAGTCGACGCTTCCTCCTTCTATTCCTCACAGGAATGGGGTTTTCTGACACAACAGGTTGACATCGCTTTCAGTGCCGGCCACAACCGGCATTCCTTCGTTCTCCCCCAAAGAGGCGGCGGGCGTTTGCCCGTCATCATCAGTTTCCGGACAATTCGCAATTCTGCTGGTCGGTTTGGGATTCTGACCTTCACGGATATCTCAGAGCAAGTGCGAGCAGAGCAGGAACTTCGCTCCGCAAACATGGAGCTCAGGAAGCGCCAGATGGAGATCGAGGAAGACCTGCGGCTTGCCGCGCGGGTTCAGCGCAGTCTCACGCCACGATCCTTGACCTGGAAGGGAATGAGCGTCGACTCTTTCTATCATCCCGTACACACAATTGGCGGCGACTTCGCCCTGGTGAACTCGGTGAACCATGAGGATCTCAGTTTGCTGGTCTGCGATGTTTCCGGTCACGGTATCGGTTCGGCGTTGGTCGCGAACCGAATCTACTCCGAAGCGGCAGTACACCTGCGGAGCGGCATTCCATTCGTCGACATGTTCAGCGAGTTGAATCGCTTCCTCATCCAGGAAATCGACAGCTCGGGAATGTTTGTTACCGCTGCCGCTGCCAGGATCGACGCACAACAACGCACGATGTTCTTTGCCGGCGCTGGCCATCCTCCCGCGCTGGTAGCCCGTCGTGGCCAGAGTCCGATCCTCCTCGAGTCGCGCAGCATGATACTTGGCGCGCTGCCGGAAGCAGTGGAGACTACCGCCGCCCTCGAAGTTCAGCTCCAGCCGGATGACCGCGTCGTTCTCTATACCGACGGAATTACCGAGGTTTTCAATTCCAAGGGAGAGATGCTGGGCATCGAAGGTGTCCAGGAAATCGTCGGCCGTACCTCGTCTCTGCCTCCCGACCAAATGAAACAGGGGATTCTCGACGGTGTGGCTGCGTGGCGTGAGGGGCCGCCGACCGACGACGTTTCTCTCATGTTGGTGCACGTTCGTTGAAACAGATGAATTCAACACTAGGAGAAGGTATGGCACCCAGACACACCGCGGTTCTTGTTTCCGTCGCTTTGCTCTTTGCCGGGATGGAGACTTCCATCGGGAACGCGCAAGAGACCCCAGCGCCTGTGAAGGCCGTCCAGCTGATCGGTCTCACGGGCGTCAAACAGAATGCAAAGGGCACACTGAAGGTTGAGAACGGAAATCTGCAGTTTGTCCACGGCAAGACAAACGCCGACATAACCGCTACTTCCATTCAAGACGTAGTCACCGGCGACGATACGCAAAGATCCGTCGGCCGAACCGTCGGAGTGATGAGCATGGCTGCGCCTTACGGCGGTGGGCGCTTCCTGAGTCTATTCCGCAAGAAAATCGATACGCTCACCGCGCAGTACCGCGATGTGGGCGGGGCCCTGCACGGCGCAATCTTCACGATGCCCGTGGGCTCTGCGAGTGCCATCAAGACGGAACTTGTGGCCGGAGGTGCCCATACCGCAACTACGGGAGAACCGACCGCAGCCATCCCCTCCAGCAACGAGCAAAACACGACGCAATCCCCCGGACTCCTGCCCGGCAAGATTAACGCATCGGCAATCCAAGTCGAGATGATCCAGTCGGACGAAATCAAACTCCCTGCCGAATTTCAGATTGCACTTTACGAAAATCTCGTTCATGAAATCGAGAAACAACGGACATTTCAGCATGTCTATCGCGACGGCGACCGCACCGCTGCGAGTGCCCCTGACCTGGTTGTTCTCCATAGCACGGTCCGGGGCTTCAAAGCCGGCAGCGAGAGGGCCCGCCAGGTGACAACCGTTGCCGGCGCAACGTCCATCACGGTCCATTGCCAGTTCACCAGCCCGGATGCAAAGCCTCTCCTCGCGCGGGATGTAAACGGCAAGGTCCGCTTCTTTGGCGGGAATCTCAAGGCCACCTATGACTTCGCCAAAAAGGCCGCTCATGTCGCACATGAAAACTTTTCCTCGCCCGACAGAAAGTGATGACCAGGAGAACAAGTCCGGGCACCGAGGCGGTCTCTTGCTGATGTTAGCCGTCTACAGCAACCCCAGATGGCTTTCCGTCGTCCGTGCAGCGGTCGAACGTTTGACGGAAACTCTAGGATTCCCCGCGATGCAGTGCAGGTCGATCACCCGCGCGGTCGATGAAGCTCTCACGAACATCGTGCGGCATTGCTACGGCAATCGGCTCGATCAGCCCATCGCCCTATATTTTCGAAGCGCGAAACGCTGTCAGCAGGGCGAAATCGAAAGCGGCCTCGAAATACTCCTTTGTGACCGCGGTCGCGCATTCAACCTGAACACGTTACTCGGCCGGCCTCTCGAACAGATACGACCCGGCGGACTGGGATTGCACTGGATCCGCCAGGCTATGGACACCGTGGAGTTCACCCGCAAGGGGCTCACGAACCAACTGCGTCTCGTGAAGTATTTCGCACGGACCAGCATTGCTC
>Ga0210405_10004752_pt1 | contig 12640 bp, 9 predicted proteins | sample IncBWH11MmetaG_FD_155492 | JGI IMG/M metagenome (GOLD analysis project Ga0210405, IMG submission 155492) | Forest soil microbial communities from Barre Woods Harvard Forest LTER site, Petersham, Massachusetts, United States - Inc-BW-H-11-M | ecosystem: Environmental > Terrestrial > Soil >... | reverse complement strand
CCAGGCTTTGGACGAAATAGGCATAGCGGCGGGCCCTTAATCTGTGCAGCTCGTAGCAAGTTTTCCACCAGGTTGCGATCGCAATGTCAAAGTCAATTGATTGCGCTGCTTCAAAGTCGAGAACACTAAGGGAAGCGCCGGCGGGATGCCAGTTCCGATAGGCGCCGGCAGAGCGCTCGGTGACAATGTAAGGCTGAAAATCGGGTGCCCCAAGACGACTACAATGCTCAATAATCGTTGCTATGCCGCCACCGATGATGAACGAGTCCAGAAGAAATGCCACCTTTATTGGCCGGTTCATTAGTGTTCGTAGATTCGGGTGCTTAACTGGTCAAAGACTTACCGAAGGTACTGCACATTTTAGAGTTCGCAGTTCGTAACGGTTCAGAGGTTCGACGAGTATCAGGAGCTTGATATTTGTCAATCCGCTCTTCTGAGACCTCCGAATTCAACCCTGGCTCCGTAACCCCGGCTGGATTCTGCCTTCGCCGATCTTTTGGGAGATTAACTAACCACGGCATGTTGTAGAAGCTCGCTATATTCCGCCAGGACCAGGTCAGGGGAGCCATCCGCCACCAAGGTCCCCTCGTGCAACAGCAGGGCACGCGTACAAAGTTCCCGGACGGAAGCGGCAGAATGTGACACATAGACGATCGTCTTGCGCCGCCGGAACTCGTCGATGCGCGCCAAGCACTTCTGCTGGAATGCCGCGTCGCCCACAGCCAGGATTTCATCGACCAGCAAGATATCCGGGTCAACTTCCATGGCGATAGAAAATCCCAGGCGCAGAATCATACCACTTGAGTATTGCTTGATTGGAGAATCTATGAACTCCCCTAATTCGGCAAAATCCAAAATCCGCTCTTCACGTGCTCGTATTTCCCGCTTGGAGAGCCCTATCATCAGGCCGTTCAGAACGATATTCTCCCTCCCGGTCAGATCGGGGTGAAACCCCGCTCCCAATTCGATTAGGGCCGCTACTTTGCCAGACACCTTCACCGCACCCGAAGTGGGACGATATACACCGGCAATAATTTTGAGTGTAGTACTCTTACCTGAGCCGTTCCGCCCAACGATTCCCACCATCTCGCCGTCAAAAATTTCAAAGCTGACGCCTTTGAGCGCTTCAAAATCGTGGTAATGGGAGCTGTGCCGGAACACCCGCGCAAAAACCTCTCGAATTGTATCCGGGCGCTCGCGAATTATGCGGAAGCGCTGCACTACGTTTTCAAAGCGGAGACGGGCCGGACGCGACGTCGCTCGCCCCCTAGACATAAAACACCAAGGTATCCTGATAACGGCGAAAAATCGAATACCCTAGAACGAGGCCCAGCACTCCGCAGCCGAGAGACGCTACAGCGGACTGTAACGAGGGAAGCAGCCCGTAATAAATAGCCAACCTGAATCCATTTAAGAGGTACAGCATGGGATTCAACCGAAAGAAGAATCGATAGCGCGCCGGTACGAAATCCAGGGAATAGATGATCGGTGAGACGTAGAACCACGCAGAAAGGATGACTTGCAGGATGTGCGCGACGTCGCGAAAGAAGACGTTAGCCATGGCTAGGAAGAAGCTGCACCCCAGGGCAAATAAGACTAGACCCAGAAGTGGTACCGGAAGGTAGATCCATGTCCAATGAAATGGAAAACGCATAAGCGGCATCAGAATTATCAAGGGGATCAGCGAGAAGAAGAAATTGATCACATTGGATAGAACTGCCGCCGTGGGAAACACCGATTTGGCTATATAGATTTTCTTAAGCAGCTCGCCGTTCCCCACGATGGATTCCACTCCGTAGGCAAGCGATTGCGAAAAAAGGGTCCATGGCAGCAACACGCTCAGCAGGAAAATGGAGTAGTGGTCAATCTGAACGCGCATGAGAGTCGAGAAAACAGCGGTGAGAATCAGCATCATGAGCAGAGGGTTCAGCAGCGCCCAAAGAAAGCCTAGTGCTGACCTTTTATACCGGACTCGCAACTCCTTCAATGCGAGGGCCCAGATGAGTTCGCGGTTGCGGACAAGTTCTGAGATCAGGCTGCGCATTTTACGATGCTTGTTGTTGTGTCAAGCGGCTTATTTTACACTCACTTGCCATTGGGGTTACCAACATTGTCCAAAGCCCGTTACAGAGTCCAACCTCGGATCCTTGAACTACTTTAGAGAACCTAGAACCGCAAAGCCAGCGCTCCCGATTCTAGTGTGAGATTGGGATTGTAGTAGCGATCATTCAACAAAACATCGCCCCACTTCTTTTGCATGTACTCAACTTCCTTGGGGTCCAGCACCTGCGTTCGTGTTGCGAACTCACAATGGTAAAGCTCCGCTTCCGGTACCCAAACAATCCGATAGCCGGCTTGACGGATTCGCAGGCAAAGATCGACGTCGTTGTAGGAAATAGCAAGATCTTCGTCAAAGCCGCCCACGGATTCGAAAACGTCCCTGCGGATTAAGACGCAAGCCGCCGTTACCGCCGAGAAATTACGGACCGTATGCAGCGAGTTGAAGTAGCCCCGGCTGTCCCTGGGAAAATGGTAGAGCCAGTGCCCGGCGATTCCGCGCATACCCAATACCACACCGGCATGCTGGATCGAATCGTGGGGATAGTAAAGTTTTGCTCCCACGGCCCCAATTGCCGGCAGTTGCGCATATCCCAGCATAGCTGTCAGCCAAACCGGAGAAATCACTTCGGTATCATTGTTGAGCAGAAGCAAGTAATCGCCCTTGCATTCGCGCACCGCCAAATTGTTCATCCGAGAAAAGTTGAAAGCATCATGGAATTCGACGATTCGATGGGGCAATGCGGAAAGAGATTTTAGCGCTTCCAGATCGGAACCGCCGTTGTCCACGATAATCACTTCGTAATTGGGATAAGTCGTCCGCGTTTGGATGCTTTGAATGCATTTGTCCAGCATTGCTGTCTGGCCCTTGTGTGGAATGATGATGCTGACCAGAGGAGTACCGCGAATGAAGGGTTTCACCCGATAATTGTTGGGGCGATCTGTCGCGATCACTTCAGCTTCTAACCCAGTCCGCTCTATGTGCTCACGCAAAGCACGAAGGCCAGCCTTGGTGCTGGACGACTTAGCTTGTGCATCGGCAGCCGTGGAGGTAGGTGATTTCCGCCAGTGATAAAGCACCTTGGGAATGTGCAAGATCCGCTCGGTGCGCGCCGTCACACGAAGCATCAGGTCATAGTCTTGCGCACCTTCAAAGCCGGGTCTGAAACCGCCAATCTGATTAACCAATTCGCGCCGGTATAAGCTGAAATGGCAAGTATACATGCATGATAGCAATAGCTCCGGCGACCAATCCGGCTTAAAAAAAGGCTCGCAGTAGCGACCTTCGACATCAAGTTTATCTTCGTCGCTATAAATGATATCGGCTTGAGGATTGTCTTGCAGCAGGCGCACGTTTTCATATAACGCGTCCGGAGAAAGCTCATCGTCGTGGTCTAGCAGCCCAATGAATTCTCCCGATGCCACCCGCAAGGCTGCGTTGGTGGCCTCAGCGATTCCCAGGTTTTCAGGAAGGAACTGCACCTTGATGCGCGCATCCTGTCGCACGCACTCGGCAATGACGTGCCGGGTGGCATTAGAAGATGAACCGTCATCACAGATGCACAATTCCCAATTCGGATACACTTGAGCCTGCACAGACTGGATACAGCTTCGCAGAATTAGCGGATCTGTGTTGAACGTTGGCGTGAGAATACTTATAACAGGTTGATAGCGAAAGCTGGCGGCGGATCGCGAGGCCCTTGCCAGCTGCTGTTGTGTGAGCGAATGTTTTCTCAACCACCGCGGATATTCGGCAAACAGCGAAAGTGGATCGGGCTGGCCCCTCAAAAAAGCGCGCGTCGATTTGAGCAATGCCTTAATTCCGCCTTGAGCGAGCCGGCTTCGCACATTCGCGTAATACTCCCGCGCCGCACGCCTGCGCAGAATTCGCGGATGGCCCCACCCCAAGGCGCCGCGATCCTCTGCCTTGCGATTTTCGCCCGACAGCAGTATGGTGATTTCCTGACCGGAAAACTGGCTCAAATCCACCTTCAGACGACGCCATCCGGACGAATTCCCATTACGACACGGCTCGATGGCTACTCTCAGCAGAATCTGATCATGGCCGTCAGATCGGACCGCGACTCTGAACTCCGCGCCAGAATGGGGACCCGATGCCCCGACCAAGGCTAAAAAGAACGAACTAGGTGCGACCCGGGTGCGAAAGGCGAGCCGGGAACCAGCCTCGAGCGGCACAAAATCGTACCTAACCCCGCCGATTTCAGCCGCTCCCAACTCCAACAAGCGGCCTTGCGCACCGCCTTGGCCTTCCGAAGAATCGCTCTGTAATAGAGCCGCGATCGGCAATTGCTCGTAAGTTAGCCTTTCAAAGGTTCGTAGCAACTTAGTTGTAGTGCGGCTCATATTCAGTGGATGAAAAGGTATAGGTTGATAATCTCCGAGTATCTCACGGGCAGAGGCAATTGCTCGGACCTGCCGCGTAGTTGTTGTTGCGAGGCAAACTCGTGGGATCCAGCATATTTCTCCGAAAGTGTATCATCGGGGATCGGTGATTAGAGCCGGAGGGGACGGTTTGCACCGGGGCTCTTGAGGCGCCCTGGTTGTTGGAGTCAAAGTGAAGATTGCGATTCTGGGGACGCGCGGCATTCCCGCACGGTACGGCGGTTTTGAAACGCTCGCCGAACAGCTCTCGGCTCGTTTGGCGGCGCGCGGCCACGAAGTCGCCGTGTACTGCCGCCGGCCGTTCACCAAGCCCGATGACGTCGTCGCTCCCGGCGTTCGGCGCGTCATTCTGCCCACTATTTCGAGCAAGCATTTCGATACTGCCTTCCACACGCTCTTGTCGCTTATCCACGTCTGCTTCACCGAAGCCGACATCGTCTTCATCTGTAATGTTGCTAACGGTCCGATTGCCTGGATTCCTCGCCTCGTCGGGAAGCCCACCGCTCTCAACGTGGACGGGCTCGATCGCAAACGCAAAAAATGGAACCTGATCGGCCGCTCTTCTCTGTATTTGTGTGAACTCTTCTCGGCGTTCACTCCCACGCGCGTCGTTACCGACTCCCGCATCATGGAAGAATACTACTGGCGCCATTATCGGCGGCGCTCGACGTTTATCGCTTATGGCGCTGAAGTCCCAGCAAACGGAGCCGGAAGCCAGCCTGCGGCCAGGCTTCTCGATTTGCCGGCGAAGCGGTTCATCTTGTACGTCAGCCGCCTCGAACCAGAAAACAATCCCGAGCTTCTGCTCGACGCCTATCGCAGAGTGCAAACCGATTGGCCGCTGGTCATTGTCGGGGGCAATGCCTACGATAAGGCCTACGTCGAGCGCCTGAAATCTCTTGCCGATCGCCGCGTAATTTTCCTCGGTCCGGTCTACGGCAGTGGCTATTGGCAACTCCTCCGAGATGCCGGCCTTTACGTTTTCGCTTGCGAAGTCGGAGGCGTGCATCCCGCGCTCATCGAAGCCATGGCTGCGCAGACGCCCGTACTTTACCTTGATACGCCGGAGAACCGCGAAACCGCGAGCGAAGGCGGGATGCCCTTCCGCGCCGATAGCGCAGACCTCGCCGCAGGAATCTCTCGGCTCTTGGCTGACGCAAATCTTCGTCAGGAGTTTGGGCGCAAAGCGCACGAACGAGCTGCCAAAGCATTCGGTTGGGAAGAGACCACTGAAAAGTACGAGTGTCTTTTTTCTGAGCTCGCGCCGAAAAATGGCCGCCCGCGATTCGGGAAGTGAATTGCCGGCTTCAGGGAATTCGACGCCACAATACTCGACCACCGGTGAAACGTTTCTTAGAATATCAGGAATAGACCCCGAGAGGACTTATCAAGACTTGGCGTGGGCCGGAATTATCGGGGCAAGTCGGAGTATAGATTCTGCTTGCTTTGTTTCAGATATCCAAGTTTCTCTTTAAGGTGCGTGGCTTCCGGCACGGGATATATCCAGAGACCAGATTTTCGATCGCATTCTGGAATGTCTTCGGTAAGCAGATAGCAGCTTCGCCATCTGGCTTTTACGTCGTGAGCATACTCCATCGACGAACGATCCTCCCGCGTCCATACCGATCCGAGCAGCAGCATCGCAAGCAACAATCGGAGAAGGATTCTTTGTGTTCGTCCACCATCCAGCATTAATAAATAAAGACCCAGGAAGCCCAGTGCCACATACTCCGTATATCTGCTGGCGAACGCATTGATCAGGCCCAGGCAGGCGCGCCCATAAGCGCTAAAGATGCAGAAAAGCAGGCAATACGCTACGAGCAGCGTCGAAACCATATCCTTGAGGGTGTAACTCTTCAAATCGAGGAGGCGCTTCCCGAATCCCGCGACTACCGTGATCATCACGACCAGTACCATCCCACCCAAGATGAACGCCGCAATTGAATGCGTGTGTCTCGCTCCTAAAAAATGGCCCAGCATCAAGTCCACAAAGGCGACATATGCAATCGGCGAATGCGGCAGTGGCGAGAAGCAATTGGCAGCGGAATCAAACCTATACCTGACAAGAAAGGAACCAAACGACAGGAGAGAAACAATCAGCGGCCAGAACACGAAGCCCGCGGGCTGGTGAGCCGCCCGCTTTGCGTAATACTCGAAGATCAACCACACGGGCGTGATCAAACCGATCAGCAAACCAAAACCCGTATAGATGGCAAAAAAATTTATGATCAGAACCAGGACGTACCGAGTTAAGGCCCGCGCGCATGTCAATGCCAGGCAGTAAAGCACCACCAGCAACAAGGGTAGTGGTCCGTGGGCAAAGTCCGGTGTCACCCATAAACTTTCATATTGCGTCGGCGTAAAGAAAATCACCGGAATCGCAATGTCGAAGATGGTTAGTGAACCCCACAGCCTCGTTTTCAAATAAAGCGCGCCAAGCGCCGCCACGGTGATGATCGCGGTTGCGAGAAATGCCTCCGTTCGGCTATTCCAACGAAAGTGCGGCTCTGCCAACTTTGAGAGGAGTGCGCCTAAGCCCAGGCGGTGCGGCCCATGCTGCCATCGGAACATCTCCCAGAGTGAATGCTTTTCAAAGAGGGTTGCGTTATACAAATCCCATTGATCGGAAAAAAAGATGTTCACCGCATAGTGAGACACCTGAAAGAGGAGCCGAACGACCAGAATCAAAGAAACACCTAATACCAAGAGCGGCTGCCACAAACTGGCGAACCTATTGTGACGAACAAGGTGTGCGCTGGAGAACTTCAAGTGGGGCATACTACACGATTCATGCCGAATGCTAGTACAGTCCGGTGCCAAAAATTTTCTGTACTGCGCCGGATAGCATTAGTGCCCGAGAAACGAGGGGAAACCACATTCCCATAACCGGACTTTTCGGGACTTGGCCCGTTTGAGGATTATTTAGCATATAAATTCAGCTGGTGTTGCTTCAGGTAAAGAAGTTTTTCCTGCAAATGCGTGGCAGTCTCTGGCGGCGGATAGATCGTAAAATTAGTGATTTCATCGCACCGTCCGACGTCTTCCAGCCACAGATAGCAGTTCTTCCATTCGAGCCGGGCCTTCTGCATCGTTCCCTTGTGTGCCACTCCCGTTGGGAACGAAGCCAGGAGAGAAAGAACGAGCAGCGTGGCGACAGAATCTGTCCGTGTTTTGCGGGATAACGTCAGAGCAAAGAAATAGATGCCCAAGAATGCAGGAACCAAATAGATCATGTAACGCGAAGTTTGACCGCTTCCGGATTCGAGGCAAATTCTTCCCGCTGCCGTGACTGAGCTGAACAACAGCGAAAAAGTAATCAGTGCGAGTACGATGATGCGCAGGTTTCGAGTGTTAGCTGACGCCAGGAAAAGACGCCTGAGCTGAATCACGGCGATAACGATAAGAATGGCGAGTAGGAGCGCGCCACTTACTCGAGAAAAATAAAAACCTCTAACTGCGAGGAAGCCCGAAAACATAGTCGCAACGAACGCAAGGTAGGAGAATGGGTGGGAATGAATAAATGCGATGCAGTCGGGATTACGCACGTAACCCGCGAAAAAAGAAATGATCGAAGCCACGGAAACAAAGCATGCCACAACCGGATGCCAAGGCGTGTGACCGCTTGTTCTGGCCGTTTGGTACGCATCGAGAGCCAGCAGTACGGGCGTGACAAATCCGAGGAACAGCCCATAACCGGTGTAAATGGCCAGGAAATTTAAAATGAGAATGAGAGGATACTTCAAAATCTCACGTCGGCAGGTCCAAGCCATTCCATAAAGCACGATCACTAGTAGCGGCAACGATCCGAGTGCCGGATTCGTGCTGCCGAGAAACGTCTCCCACTGGACGCGAGTAAAAAAGAGCATAGGGATGATCAAATCCGAATAGGTCAACGAGCCGAAGAGCCGTCTCTTAAGCCACAGAGCACAAAGGCTGGCGATGACAACAATGATCCCGAGCGAAAAGGCCTCCGCTCGTGTGCTCCAGTGAGAAAGCCGACCGACAAGCAATCCCACAAAGGCGCCCAATCCCTGGCGGTGTGGCCCGTGCTGATGCCTGAATGCTTGCCAGAGTGGTTGCGGATTGAAAAGGATGGGATCATTGAAGTCCCACTGGTCCCAGTAAAAGATGTTCACCGCTTCGGTATGAACCGTCAGAAAAAGCCGGCACGCCAGCACAGCATCGGCAGCCAACACAATGAGCAAAGGCCGGGATAGCCGACCAGTATTATTGTTCCCGACAGAAAGTACGTCCATCGACTCGATTGCGAATGCAGTTGTTGTGGGAGAATTTACAGGTTCAAAGCGAAGCTTGCAAGCGATTACAAACGGCTTCTAAAGATCTCTCCTGGTAAACGGATTATCGGCATTGGATTCGCGGGTCTCTTCCAAGTCCTTCCATCAGAAGGCCAGTGCGAGTAATGAGAGCACGACTGATACCCGCCCAAGGCCGCGTATGCTACCTAGAGACGGTCAACGAAGACCAAGGACCAAACACATCACTATGACAAGAAAAATTCCGAGCCAGAGAATGCAAATGCTTTCGTACGTCCTGATGAAGAGAGGTGATGACCGACAACTCTTTACATCGAGACGTCTCAGTGCTGCGGTCAGAATCAATCCAAGGGAATGCTGTGCGGATGATTGTCGAACCAGCGCGCCAGTTCGCCGTCGCTGACTCTGCGATGGGCCTGGATCCATTTTCGTTTGCAGCGGATCGATTCGCGTTTCGACCACAGTAGGCTGAGCCCCGAGAGCAATCCCCGGTTGAAGAGCACGCAATATCCAAAAATCAGCAAATCGCGCGCGGTGACCGGAAACAGCAGGCGCAAATACAAACCGGACGAGATATTTTTCGCCCGCATCAAAAAGCGGTTTTTGATCGAATGCCGGTTGATATCGTCCGGGAGTTGCCGAAAGCGCTCCGGAGTCACTCGCCGCACATGCCAGGCCACCGCTTCCGGCACGTATAAGCATGACCAGCCCATCAATTGAGCGCGCCATGCCAAGTCCGCATCCTCGCGGTAGGCGAAGAAGTCCTCGTCGAAAAATTCGCCGCCCACCGAAATGTCTTCGACCATTGTCCGGCGATAAAGCGCCGCAGCGCCGGTCGCGCCGATGACGTACTCCCGGCGCTCGTATTGCCCGCGATCCAGTTCGTCGCCCCCACGATCGAGATGCCGGAGATTGCGACGAAAATAGATTCCGGTGGAATCGATCGTGTCGCTGCGTTCATTGCTTGCGTTCGGTTTCCAGCGCAGCAGCTTGCCGCATAACGCACCGATCCGTTCTCCGCTGCGTGTCGCTGCCAAGTGCCCCGCCGCTGCCAATAACGTTGACAGGAAATTGGGCTTCAGGATCACATCCGGATTCAGCGAGAAAAGCCAATCGCCCCGCGACTGCGCAATCGCTTGGTTTTGGCCCGCCGCAAAACCACGGTTCGTATCGTTGTAGATCACCCGCAAGTCCGTCCCGAATTCGCGCAATACTGCGCGCGTACCGTCCCTCGATGCGTTGTCGACGATGATGATCTCCCGGTCGGGATAGTCCTGCTGCAGGGCCGATTCCAGGCACGTTTTCAAGTACTTTGCTGAGTTGTACGTGGTAATGAGAATCGAGACCGTCAAAGCGCCGAAAGTCTACTCAAAACCCGGTCGGGCCTGCAACTTATTGCAGGATTGAACGTTTTGCGCATCCTAATTTGTTAGAGAGCGCCTACTGGGAGGAAACGATGATCCGAAAAACGAGCGCCGGCTATGAAGTGTTATCCGAAAAAACAGGCAAGAGTCTTGGCGGACCTGACAAAACGAGAGCAGAAACGGAAAAGCGCCTGCGCCAGGTAGAGTTTTTAAGCGCAGGAAGGGCTAAGCGCTTAAGCTCCGTCTAGGCCATGCATTAAGGGGAGACGCGGCAACGCCCGCATCTCCCCTTTTTTTATTTACCGAGCTACTACTGCGACGGCGCTGAAGGCGCGAAATGCTGCCTTCCCGCAGGCCCTGAATTGACGACAGTGTAATCAGACGGGACTTCGAACAAAGTGCTGGCGGGTTCGCCCCGGCTGATATTCGTAAGTGAGGTCGTCGACTTCCCGTGCTGTGGATCATTCGTTTCGGTACTGACGTCGACGCTCAGTTCAGGCGAATACCAGCGAGTGGTAGTGATCTGCATTGGCGCCGTATTGCCCAACTGGCCGGCGGGGATCATGCGGGTGGTCTGTGTGCCTTTTACAAACATGCCATTCAAGGTGTTCGAACCGAGATCCAGGCTCGTAACGTTTGCATTCGAACCGGCCCGAAAACTGGGCTGCGACGTTCCCGTCTTGGCCGGGGGTAATGTGAACCTGCGTGCGGTCTTTTTCGCTGGATCGAGAACGTAGGCAACGTGCGCCACTGGGTCAGTGATTCTTATGATTTGTTGCGGATTTCCGGAATTCGACGGACGCGTCTCCTCGAGGCGCGTGCGCCCCTGACTGTCGCGGTAGACCGTGGCCGTGTTCTTTTGATCGATCAGGTTTCCGTCGGACAAGGTTTGCGTGTGCTCAAAGGTGACTTGCCCTGAATAGGACGCGCCCGCCACGGTTTTGCCGCCCATAAACCCGAAGATGGGTAGCCCGCCCTGCACCATTGGCCGAGAGCCAAATCGGGGACCAACGGGCACAGATTGCGCCCACAGCACGCTTGACGCCAATGTCATTAGACCAAAGCACCCCACCATCCAAATGCATCGCGTTTGTCGCATGTGTCTACTCCTTTCAGCCTACTTTTCCCCAGAAGCCTCAGCTTGTCCGCAACTCGCCCCATCCACTTCAGCGACCAAAGCTAACGCGCAATCTCCTCGAGCCGTCGCCTTGTCGTTCTTGGTCCTAGGCCACCGATTAGCACAAACACCATGAGCATGCTGCAAGCAATGAATATAAACACCCCAATCGTGCCGTAGTTGCGCAGAAAAAGGGCAATTAGAAAGCTGCTGAAAACCGTGCTCAGCCGGCTCCAGGAATAGACGAACCCCACGGCCCGGGCACGTATTCGAGTGGGGTAAAGCTCTGATTGGTAGGTGTGAAAGGAGAACGACATCCAATTGCTCGCCAAAGTGATAAGCACTCCAAAGAGCATTACTCCTGCCGCAGTCCTCTGTTGCGCGAAGAGCAGCCCTAAAGTGGCAATCGAGAGAGCCGACCAGGCGATCTGCCATTTGCGCTCGAATATGTCCGCAAACGCCATGCCTACGAGTGGTCCCAAAGGGCTAGCGAGGGCCATGACAAACGTGTATTGGAGTGATCGGGTTACGCTGATCCCCTCAGCGAGCAGCAGCGTAGGTACCCATGTGGCGAAACCGTAAAAGCCGATGGGTTGCAGCACGTGGAAAATAATCAGCAAAACGGTTCGCGCACAATAAGTTTTGTTCCATATTTCTCGCAGCGATCCGCGCGCCTGATAAACGTCGCCTTCGACCAACTTCGGTTCCGGCAATGGTGTTCGCGTCTCCGATCGCACGCGGCGTTCAATTTCGTCCATGACGCGGTTTGCTTCCGCGATGCGCCCTTGCTGCTCGAGCCAGCGCGGCGATTCGGGAATGGCTCGGCGAATGAACCAAATGAAAATCGCGCCCGAGGCGCCGATGAGCACGACCCAGCGCCATCCGTCGAGGCCCAGCAAATGGCGCGGAACGAGTACAGCGGAGACGAAAGCCGCAACCGGCACGGCCGAAAAGCTGAGAACCTGGTTGAAGGCGAAGGCCTTACCGCGCGAGTCTTTGGGCGCCAATTCGGAAACGTAGACGCCGACCGTGATCATCTCTACGCCCAGGCCGATTCCCGCCAGAAACCGCCACGAGTTGATCGCAGCGGCTGTCGATTGCAGGGCCATCACAAAGGTACAGACCGAATACCAAAGCAGGGAGAAACTAAAAATTGCCCTCCGTCCAAAACGGTCTGAAACGGGGCTGAAGACGAGAGTTCCGACGAATAGCCCGGCAAAAAGGGCGGCCACAAAACTCGCGAAGCCATCGAAGCCAAGAAAGCCTTTCGTCGTCGGGGTGAAAATGCCTGAACTGTAGAACGCAGGGGCGATGTAAGCCGAAAAGAAGAGGTCATAAAATTCAAAGCACGCGCCAAGCGACAGCAGGACAATCAATTTGCGGATGTAGCGCGATTTTGGCAGGCGGTCCAGGCGAGCGGCGAC
>Ga0210405_10004751_pt1 | contig 12641 bp, 12 predicted proteins | sample IncBWH11MmetaG_FD_155492 | JGI IMG/M metagenome (GOLD analysis project Ga0210405, IMG submission 155492) | Forest soil microbial communities from Barre Woods Harvard Forest LTER site, Petersham, Massachusetts, United States - Inc-BW-H-11-M | ecosystem: Environmental > Terrestrial > Soil >... | reverse complement strand
CGCAGCGTCAAATATGAGGAGGTCTATCTGCGAGCTTACGAAACCGTCGGCGAGGCGCGAGCTTCGATTGGCCGGTATCTCGACTTCTACAACGGCCGACGTCCACATTCGAGTCTCGACGGCCGCACCCCGGATCAAGCCTACTTCAACTCGCTGCCACTCCGCTTGGCAGCCTAAACTTGGCAGAGGCTCCACTTATCGACGCGGAGATTTTGTTCAGACAAGCGGGACCAGCTCAGCCTACTCGACCGTTTGATAACCTCATGCTAAGGGTTAAACGTTTGAATCTTTGGTGAAACGTTTGACTGAATTGGGGGACAAAGTGAGGAAAAGCATCTTTGCGATAGCGCTTACGGCGCCTTTTGTTGCGTCAATTCCTTCGGTTACTCTAGCTGCCGATGCCGGCCTCCCAGTTGGTCAGCGCGCAGCACGGCATTATCGCGTGGTCGAAGAATGCGGATGGCGACGCTGCCCGACCCGTTGTCCCGATCGCTATTCTTGTGCGCCGCTCTATGGAGCCTACGGGCCGTGGGGCGGCCAGCAATATTGGGCAGCCTATTCCTACAGTTGGGGTCCTAGCTACTACTACAAGTGAGGGCTATTGGGTCTTCGCCGGACGAACTGCCCCTCGCATCCAATTCCAGGCGTCCCTGATCTGGATCTGTAAATCGGATCGGGCCGGCTCCCAGCCGAGCGTTGCTTGCGCCCGATCGAAGGCACCGATCAGCACAGCAGGATCACCAACCCGGCGTGGCGTTATGTTCACCCGAATCCGCTTTCCGGATACCCGTTCGGCTGTGGCGATCACTTCCTTCACAGAATAGCCGCGGGCATTTGCCAAGTTCAATGAGCAACTCGGCCCTCCGCGCAGAAGGTATTCCAACGCCAAGACATGGGCTTCCGCGATATCGAGCACATGAACGTAGTCGCGGACACAGGTTCCATCCGTCGTATCGTAGTCATCGCCAAACACGCTCACCGATTTTCCATCGCGTGCCGCTGCCAGCACCAGCGGGATTAAATGGGTTTCTGGATCATGGGCCTCACCGATCTCCCCGTCTGGATCGGCGCCCGCAGCATTGAAGTAGCGAAGCGAGATCGATCGCAAGCCGCGCGCCGCGTCGAGATCGGCGAGCATGCGTTCGACGACCAATTTGGAATACCCGTATGGATTAATGGGACGCTGTGGATGGTCCTCGGAAATGGGGATCGTTTCCGGCGCCCCATAAGTCGCACATGTTGATGAGAAAACGACAGGTATGGTTTCAAAGCTGAGGAGCGTCTGAAGTAGTGCGGCCGATGCAGCCACGTTGTTCTGATAGTAAAGTAGCGGGTCTTCAACTGACTCGCCGACATATGCATAAGCTGCAAAATGCATCAGTGCTGCGGGACGGTACTGCTCAAGGACGGTCCGCAGACGCGCCGAATTTGCAATGTCGCCCAATTCCAGGGGGCCCCACTTCACTGCCCACCGATTGCCCCTTGAAAGATTGTCGAAGACGATCGGCTCAAACCCTCTTCTTGCCAGCACCTTACACGCATGGCTCCCGATATAGCCGGCGCCCCCGGTGACAAGAATGCGCGATCGAGGCATGAGCTAGTTTCCCATCGGTGCTATTTAAACTCGAAGAGGTTGAACCTGACCTCTGGCCGCGGTCCACACCGGATGCTTACTGTGCGGCAACGCCGCCGATTGGATCAGTCCGCGAGCGTGGTGGACTTCCCACCCCGCAACAGGGACAGCACGCCATCTGAGGTCCGCGTAATCATTAGGTCCGGCGGACGCCTGCCGCGACGATATGGCACAATCACCACATCGAACGGGCCGGTGCCTCGCAGGCGCAGGATGTACTGCGCCTCTTCGAACTTTTTGCCTGTCGCTTGCTTGTACTCGTCTGCTTCGCGGGTCGGGTGCCAGAAATGCTTCCAGCCCGTGACTGTCGCCTGCTGCGACCTCTCGGCGACGATAAAAAGATCGAGGTCTACACCCCACTGTCCCTGAAAGCCAAGCCGGATCACACCGGGAGCCAAAGCGAACGGAACGCCTGCAGGTGGTTTCGCAGGCGCCGAAGAAAGCGGCACCTCGCGTGGACCCCTGTCTGTTTGCACGGGCCCGGTCGCCATCAGCGTTACCGAAAAAATCTTCGAGTCGGCGGCACCGGTCCCGTTGAACTCATCGCGGATTCTCAGCACGGGCGCGTCTGGGTCGCTTCGGTAATCCCAGACGCGGCGATTCCATAAACCGCCCTTGCTATCATCCAATCTGGCGGCGGCTCTCGCAGTGCTAGAGTCTACTTTGAGCCCAGTTCTGCTGATGGTCTGACTGCGATTGCCGAAACATTCGTCTGTGGAGACGTCGGCGCTGTCCCAACGCGCGTCCAACGCCGCTTCCGGAAGCACCACGTTTTGCATCCAGGCGCCCGGCATGCGAGGCTCGTACAAGGAGCCCCAGTGCACCGAAATGGGCGACCCGAGCGCATATAGCATCACCGCGCCGAAGTCGCAGTGGTAGTGGTCGCGGTAGAAGTCGCCGTTGATCAGCCACGCAGCGGTCTCGTCGGCTGTGCCGAAGCCATGTCGCAGGACGGTTAGAGCGCCGGGAAAGTCGGCATCTTCGAGCCTAGGCGAGCGATCGGGGAGTGCTTCATTGATCTTAAGTACGCTACTACCAAAGAACCCGGAATGCGGCCTACCCTCCTGCCGCCAGGCCGCCATGAGTCGTTCGCCCAACGCATCGTTTACCCCCAGGAATCCAGTGGCGAGCTGGCCATAGAGTTCGGTCGCCTCGGTAGAGCCGTCGCCGAATGAGACAGTCTTCCGTCGCCCGCCGAAGCGCGGTTCCGGCGGGGTAAGCAGTTGCAACAGGTACTCAGAAAATTTCGTGAGACCCCTTTGTGTGCGGAAAGGATCCTCTTCCGGTCCGCTCGCTAGCTTTTGTTGCTGCATGATGTTGACTACCGGACCCATAGACGCCTGCAGATAATGGTTCGATCCCAGAGCCGCGCCATGCTCGTTGACAGATTTGTCGAGCAATACCGCCGCCCGAGCCCGCACCCCAGCCACCTTTGGCGCAAGCGCGGGGTGGTGCGGCATCATTAGGACCAACAGATCCCGATAACTGATCTGTTGAATAGGCATGTTGGGTGTGCCGAGGTTCTGGCCGTGCTCGAATAGCGGCACAAAATCATCGTCCCATAAGATGTATCCGTACAGTGCGGCGACCGAGCGCAGTTGCGCGCGCGTGTAGGGCGGCAGCTGTGTCGGCTCGTATGCGCTATAGGCAAGCAGATGCGCGATCAGCGCTGTGTCGCGGCTCATCGCCAAGCCGCCAAGCCAATAATGGTACTGAAACGAATAGATTCCCTGCCCATTGACCAACGACTCCGCGAGATCTCGAGACCGTGCGATGACCGCCGCGGCCAGCGCGCGCGCCTTCGTGCCGCTGGGATCTGCCCAGGCATCCCAGAGCGGGCGAAGGGTCGGTTCGTCGTTATAGAGGTGATTGTAATAGCTATGGCCGTACGGACCCGTCTTGTCCGCGCGTATCTTCTGGATCATTCCAACTAGTGTTTCGCGGTCGACGTATAGACCGTTAGCCTCAGCTGGTTCGGCGGACACATCAAGGATGTAGCGATGGATCTTGTTGAGGCTGAACCCCGCGTGCAGGTTCATTTGCTGGGCAACCACCTGAACAGCCGTCGGCTCGCGCAGGTCGTTCTTCGTGCCGGAGAATAACCCCCATGAAAAGCGGTTTCGTGAAAACACTCTTCCGTCCGGCCCTCGACGGGAAAATTGCGATACCAGCCGCAGTTCGCCTGGCACGCTCGATTGCACGATCACTCCGGAAAAGTGTGCGCCCAGAATTCGCGACGCCCGCCCCTGAAATATCGCGAGCAGATCCGCGGAGGCGGGCGCATCCTTGTTATAGAATTGCCAATACCAGCCGGTGTCGAACGCCCAGGGATCCCATCGGGTGAGAAGACGCCCGTAGGGCGACGGTCCGTTAAGCGGGAGATTAACAAAGGCGTCCAAATTCGGCCGCTCGTGCGTAGGACGATACTGGCGTCCGTCGGACTCAAAGCCGTTCTCGACGCTTGTCGCGTGGTGTCCCTGGTAGCGTGCTTGGTCCGGCTTCAGCGCTGTGCCAAGGTCCAGCGTCCACCGGACGTCCATGTCCGTGTCCTCCTCGAGGAGGACGGAGGGCTGACCGGCCTGCAGAGTGATCGTGGCACGATAGAAGCCTGCGCCAGCGGCGACCAGTACCGAACCTCCATAGACAAGAGCAGGACGCGACGCGTGGTAGGCGACCTCGACCGTCACCACTAGCGGACCGCGCTCAAGGATGGAGACGTGCATGTCGCTGACGCGTAGGGGCTCACCAGCCAAATCCATAATCGCACTGCCGCTGGTCTCTGCCCCTGCCCAGATCCCGTCCCGTAGCCGCACCGCCTGAATTGGTGCTATGGCATGTGTTGGTAAAATTGCCTTTGGGACGCGTATCGCCACGAGTGCGTTTGCAATCTCATAATGGTCGATAGATTCTACGACGCGCACTGAGTCAGCCTCGTCGGCGGGTTCACTCGGGGCGACGCCAGACACAATCCGAAACCGGCGAGTTTCGTTTGCCCGCAAACCGCCGCGCAGGCGCAAGGCCAATCTGCCAGCGGACAGAGTTTGGTGGTGCATAACTGTGCCGTCCGCCTCCGTTACATAGAAAGGCAAACTATGCGTGCTGTAATCGAAATCGACGACTTGGTCCGGATGATCAATTCCGAGTTTCTCAGCCATCACCAGTTGGCCCAATGCGTGCCCGCTCGGACTACCTGAGTTGTCGCCAGTCATCCCGCTCAACAGTATTGATGCGTTATCCAATTCCGTCGCATGCCCAGTCTGGAAAAAAAGGGCTAGGCAGCAGCTAAACAATAACCCGAGCGGCGGGAGAACCTTTTTCATATGCGGGAAACGGTCAGTGGACACCACTACGTTGGCTCAAATTCATCGCGCCATCAATGTCATAATTTCGGATATCAGCCTGCGCGGTCGGGAGGATGATCTACTTCGTGCCGGGTGTGTTCCCCGTGTCGATCGGCAGGGCTTACCCGGCAGTTCCAGCTTGCCATGCGACCTGCACTACCGTTCTCGCCGGCCCGAAGCAGGCGCCTGTCAGAAAGCGGATTCGCGAGATTGCCAAGACGTGGATGCGCTATCGAGATCGGCGCATTCATGTGCTGCTGCGGCGCGACGGCTGGCGTGCAAACATCAAACGCGTGCCCAGGCTAGTCGTGTTCACACCTGTCCGGCTCGAGGGCCACTCCAACTCTCACTGCTGTTTCTCTTCAAGATCCTGGTCTGGCAGTCTGATTGATAACCAGCTTGTCGTTGCAGGTCCATTCACATACGTTTCCACAAACTCCGTCGCGACTACACTAGCGGAATTGGCTCCCCGACCACATCTACGATCGTCGTTTCGGTTTGCACAGGAGAACTCAGCGGAGTCGTGCCACTGGGGCGCCTCGACGGCTTTACTGATTCCAGCTTCACAAGCCGTCACCGATACAATCCGCTCGGCGTTCGACACTGCCCGCCTCGTCTGATCGCTATTCTTGTGCGCCCTCTACGGAGCCTGCGGGCCGTGGGGCGGCCAGCAATATTGGGTAGACTATTCCTACAGTTGCCAAGCTACTACTACACTAAGTGGGGGCGCTCAATTGGCCGTCTGTCTGAGGATGCTGGTGCCCACTAGCTGAAGGCCTCTCCCCGCTTATTGGCGAACGAGGATACTGTTACCGAGCACCAAAACGTCCATTTTGGTCCGTAAGAAGCAGTCAAGTGCTTCCGTGGGTTTGCAGACGATGGGTTCATTCTCGTTGAAAGAGGTATTGAGAACCATTGGAACGTCCGTCAGCTGGCGAAACGCTTCTATCAGCGCGTAAAAAGGTCCATTGGTTTTCTTTGAAACAGATTGCAATCGACCGGAGCCATCAATGTGGGTGACTGCCGGTATCCTTGACCTTTTATCCTCCCTAATTTGAAACACTTGCGTCATGAAGGGAACGGCATCTTCTTCTTCAAACCAGTCGCGTACGGCTTCCTCCAAAATAGAAGGCGCAAAAGGCCTAAAGGACTCTCGCCTTTTGATCTTTTCATTGAGGATCGCTTTCATATTCGCGCGACGGGGATCACCTAAAATCGAGCGATTGCCAAGAGCCCTTGGCCCCCACTCCATTCTTCCCTGAAACCATCCAACGACCTTTCCATCTGCGATCGACGCAGCAGCACGCTGACACAGCTCCGATTGATTTCCTTGAGTTTCCACGATGCAGCCTGCCTCTCCGATCAATTTCCGATTTCCGCCTATCACGTTGGCGATTTCTTCCTCGCTGAATTGCGGCCCCCAATAGGCGTGATCCATATGAAACGATCGCTTCCCACCGAGCTTGTGGTGCGCCGCCAATGCGCTTCCAATTGCCCCACCAGCATCGCCCGCAGCAGCTTGAACGTAAACGCGTTGAAAGTTTGTCCGCCGCCGCACCTTTCCGTTAGCGACCGAATTCATCGCGCAGCCTCCGGCAAGGGCTAGATTTGCCAAGCCAGAGGCTTTTTGGACCGCTATTAGAAGATGGAAAAACGCTTCTTCGTACATCGCCTGCATTGAGCGGGCGACATTGTGATGGCGCTTTTCTAGCGGCGCATTAGGATCGCGCCGCGGACCTCCCAACAGCTGCTCAAGCCTCGGAGAAAACAATTGGGGACTTACTGGCGTCCCACCATCGAACCGATAAACCTGGGGATCTTCGTGATGATTGAAGTAGGACAGATTCAACTCAAACCTGCCCTTTGGCAACAGACGTACAATTTCGTGCATGGCGTCCAGGTAGACAGGTTCTCCATAGGGCGCGAGCCCCATGACTTTGTACTCGTCACCGTAATTGGGAAATCCTAGATACTGAGTGATCGCTTCGTAAAAAGCGCCAAGCGAATGCGGAAAATACACACGCCCATCCAGCGATAGACTATCACCTCGGCCTATTCCCCAAGCCGTGCTCGAGAAGTCTCCGAAACCATCGATTGAAACGACATTTGCTTCTTCAAAGGGAGAAACATTAAACGCTGAATAGAGATGAGCCAGATGATGCTCGATCTTGTGAAACTGGCCCCTAAACTCTTCACCTGGAAAATGTTGAGCCAAGAGCTCCGGAATGCCCGCCCGCATCCGACGATTTCTCAGTTTAACAATTATAAATCTAGGATCTGGTCGCCGCCTTGCTATATATGATAGCTTCCGCAGGAAATTTGCACGACTATCTTGGTTGACTGCAATATGGTCGACCTCCGACAGCTGAAGACCTGCCTCTCGAAGACAGTATTGAATTGCCAGTGAGGGGAAGCCCGCCCAGTGCTTTATTCGACGGAACCGCTCCTCCTCTGCTGCAGCAATGAGAACCCCGTCACAAAGGATCGCTGCGGAGGAGTCGCCATGAAAGGCATTAAGTCCGAGTATGATCAAGAGCACACCTCGTGTGCGAACGGAATTTCACGTGAGTCGCAGTGTGCGACACCAATCAATTGATCGTGGGATAGTTTTAATAGCAAATTTGGATGCCTCCAAGCTTCGATGCTGCGAACAATCGGCTTTAACGCGCCGCCGACGCGTTGGCGGCGGCACTCATCCGCAAGAACCTCGCGATGGCCGCCGAGGACTGCAGCCATAGCGGCACCGATGGCGCCGCCGGCGTCACCCGCCGCCGACTGCACGTAGAGCCGCCGAAACGGAGTGCACCGTCGAACCTTACCATTGGCCACGGAATTCATCGCGCAGCCGCCCGCCAGCGTGAGATCCTTGAGGCCGGTTCGTGAATGCAGCGCATTCAACAGATTAAAGAAAGCCTCCTCATACATCGCCTGCGCCGAGCAGGCGATGTCGCGGTGACGGTCGTCGAGCGGATCGTCGGGCTTGCGACGCGGCCCTAGTAGTTCTCGAGCGCGGGCGAAAACAAATCGGCTGTCTCCGGAGCAACGTCAGTCCATTGATAGGCAATACGCGTGTTGATGGATGAAGAAGCGCAGTTGAGCGCATAGGTGCCATGCCATGGATTTGGCGCATGGCTTCAATGAGAGTCGGCCGGCCATACGGGAAAAACCCCATGACCTTGTACTCGTCGCCATAGTGCGAAGAGCCCAGATATTGGGTGATGGCCTGGTAGAAGACGCTGAGCGAATGCGGGAAATAGACGTGCCCATCAACCTGAATCGTGGTGCCCTCGCCGACACCCCAAGCCTTTTAGCCCCAGTTGGATGCTCTCTTCCGTGCAACGAAAAAAAGCTCAACGCCATTACATCCGTTAAGACGCCTAAGATGGTTCTGCCCCGGAAGTGACGCATTAATTACGGGCGATGATCCAATTGCTCGCGGTGACAATCTAAAACTGGTATCAAGAAATATGTCATCGATAAAATTTGGATGAGCTTCGCCCCAATGCTTGCTCCAGTTAGGCTCGACCGCCCTGTTTGCATCGCTACCGTTTGGCGTGAAAGAGACAAACAACCCATTTGGCTTCAGTAGTTGCATCGCATATTTGAATGATTGTCCGGGGGAAGGTACGTGCTCAAGCACGTGGGCTGAAAAGAAGCAGTCAAAATAGCCAGCGTATTTAGTTGCCGCTTGGTCCATGTCATCAACAGTCCGAAGACCGAGCTTCTCGTGTGCGTATCGCGCACGGGAAGGGGCGACCTCGAAGGACACAACTTCAAAGCCGGCCTTGGCAAACTGATAACTCCCGTAACCCCATGAGCAACCGTAGTCAAAAACCTTGTTATTTGGTTCCAGTCCGAGCTGCATCAAAACGTCAATATAGTATGAATAGCTTTTTTCAGTGCCACTAAAGTTCGATCGCTTCATCTCGGCAAGTTCAACATCCGACGGCATATCGGTGGTAAAGCCCTGCGTGTATTCCTTCTCGTAGAAAAATATATTCTTGGACGCGTCGTCAGTCGGCGTACGAAACATCAACTTGCAATTACTGCAACGACGAAGTTGCGTGAAAAGATACTTTCGAGCAACGACACTGCCGGGCATGCCGCCACAACTCGGACATCTAAATCGTCTCGCAACGAATTGATTTTCAAGGCTCCGCCAAAGGTAAGCAGCTCTTGCCATCAAATCATCCTACGTAACGAATGATACGACGTTAAGTGTGCAGTTAGCACGTTCGCCGCGAGGTCAATCTCCGCCCCTCTGAAGCGCAGCATGCAGAGGGAGCGCTTGACCGCTGTGGTGTCCCATCTACTTCCATGCATCCGCAATTTGCAATTCGAGCGCGGAGCGCTTTGGTACGGCGCCTTTGCCCGATCCGCTGATCCAACGAAAACCGGTGGGTCACCTGGCCGGCGCGGCGCCGTCTCGACACGAATTGTTCTTCCCGCCACGCGCTGCGCAACTTGAATCACATCCAAGACGGAACAAACCTGCGAGCGAGATCCCGGCCTCCGCCAGGCAGTATGCGATCGCCTGCGCCGGAAACCCCGCCCAGTGCTTGATGCGACGAAAACGCTCCTCCTCCGCCGCTGCCACGAGTGCGCCATCACGAACGATGGCCGCCGATGATTCACCGTGGAAGCAATTGAGACCGAGAATGATCATGGGACGCGTAGAGCAGGAGCAGTTGGCACAGGGCTATTCAAGAACGCCTCCTCTTTCGCGTGCCCCCGCGCCAAGAAAGCGGCGATTGATCAGTTCCAGCGCGATCATGCATTCAGCAAGCACCCGCTGCAGCGCGTAGAACCAGCCCGGCCATCCGTCAAGCAAACAGCCCTTGATCACCAGTACATAAAAAAAGACAATGATAGGCGCCGGCCACGCCATGCAGCGGAGGCGGTCCGGCGCCGACAAGGTGTCCCGATCGGCCTTGAGCAGATAATCGGCTTCCAATCGCGCGTAGCTTTGCTGCGAGTCAAACCAGCGCGACAACGGCTTGCGATCATCGTGGTAGATGACACCGCTCAGCGTTCGCACGACCCCCGACACGACCACCTTGTGTCCGTGACCTTCATTCACGTAGCGCGCCTTCTTGACACGATAAAGAACAACGCGCGGCGGATAGAGGGTTCCGCGCAGCGGCCGGCCATGGATTCGATAGATGAACGACGCGCGATAGCCGGCTGCATCCTCCTCTTCGCCTACGCTTGACAATTCCTGAACCAGGGAATCGCTCAATTCATAATCGGCGTCGAGCGAGAGAGCCCACTCGGTCTGCACCTGAGCTAAGCCGAAATTGCACTGATCGGCAAAATTGTCGAACACTCGAGTGAACAATGCAACCTGCGGATAGCGCGCGAGGATTTCGAGCGTCCCGTCACTGCTACCGCTGTCAACGACAACAATCCGCCGCGCCCATCCCAGCTTGTCGAGTGTACGGGCGATATTGGGAGCCTCATTGAATGTGATGAGGAGTGGGGTTATGCCATCGAACAATTGAGCGTTCCATGTGCGGCTCAAACCCGTCCTCCGCGCGGCGGTGGCAGATTGTTAAGAGCACGCCCGCGCCCGTTCAAGCAGGCCAGTTGTGTCTCCTTCATGAAACGATCCCATTCAGGCTTAGTCACCATTGAAACGGCCGACCAGTCGGCAGCCACAATTATTCCAGTCGAGTTCAACGACGGTCAAGATCAAACCATTGTTTCCAAGAATTCGCACCGGAGGCGTCTGTGCGACGCGTGTCGCGACATGGTCAAGATCTCGTAAGAACAACGCGTTTGCCATCGGTACTTCTTTGGCCGGCACGAGTTGGTGCCCGAATGCATCGTATGCAACCTCGGTCAAGCCGGCATCCTTAACGCGTCGACCACGGGAGGTGAGCGGTTCTCGGTTAGGATGGCCTTGAGGCCGGGTGTCGCCAAAAGCGCTAGCGCCCCCGCAGCACTTAGGCTTCGTAGCCTTCGACATCAAGCTTTATCAGTGCTGCAATGCGCCCGCTGTCGAGGAAAGCCTGATCCAAGGTCTGGATTGGGGCGTCACGACCGCTCGGGTCAACTGCCGAGACAACGTGATTTTCCGTGTTGAGTCCTGTCGAGAAGCAGAACGATACCATGGCGCTCTCCCACGGCGGCGACTCGAATTTCCACCAAATTGGCAATCTGGTTGAGATTAACGTTACGTTCGAGTGCAGCTGCTGTCAGTGGGTCGGGTTCGAACGCGACCGTGTGGCAACGGACCACGCCAGACGCCAGGATCGTGTAGCTGCCGACGTTGGCACCGACATCCGCGAAGAGATCACTAGACCGCAGAAAATGGAGCACGAACGCCATATCCGCGAATTCATGCGGGCCGGCATAGATGTTCCCAGTCACTCCCGTCACGCCCCGGGCCGCCAAGCGCGTTCCCCCGATCCAGTCCACGATCACCTCGTCGTGAGTGCGGCTTGTGATCTGCCATCGCAGGACACGGGCCGCAGCTGACAAGCGTCGGCGCCTGGTCAGCGGATGGGTGGCCAGAAATGCATTTATTCTAGATATCTCCGACAGCATTTTCATCACTCTCGCGAACTGCGCGGCAAGTCCAAACTATATGTCGGCCAGATCGAAATCCGGTTCTCATTTCCGCCGCGCCGACAAAAAAGCTCGTTCTCCTATTTTAGCCGCACCGTACCTGGCATCTCGCTTCCCGAGGAAAGCCAGCCATAGACGGCGAGCATATCGTGGGCGACGCGATCCCAGGAAAAGTCGCGCTTCATCCACGCCCGTCCCTTTGCACCCTTCGCTCGCAGAACTCCGCGCTCCATGTCCATGGCTTCGGCCAGCGTCGCCACAAGTGGTTCAACGCCATGATCGATCCACCAGCCGCAACCTTCACACTCCAAGCCACGCCATGGCGCGCCTTTGGTCGCGATGACCGGCGTTCCAAACGACAAGGCTTCCGCAACGGTGATGGCGAAGTTCTCGTTCAATGTCGGTAGAACAAAAAGGTCCGCCTCACGGTAGGCCGCGGTCTTGGCGTCGCCGGCCACAGGGCCCTCGATTGAGACGCGCTGCGTTTTCAATTCCGCGGCGAGCGCAGCAAGTTCCCTGGCATGACCGAGTTCGTTGTGCCCGACGATACGCAGCCGCCACTCGGGATGCGCCGGCTCTACCTTCGCCCAGGCTCGCACTAGGCGGTCCAATCCCTTCTTCGGATGAATCCGCCCAAGTGACAAAATAGTCCGACCAACCTCGGTCACAGCCAGCGAGTGACGATCCAGTTCCGGAATATCTATTCCGTTCGGTAGGATCGCGATCGGATTTTTGAGTCCGAAGTCGCGAATTTCGTTGTACTCCTGTTCGCTGGTCGCATGAATGCACGAGGCACGGCGAACCACATCGCCCTGCAGCAGAGCCCAGACAACGCGCTTCTTGAGGGGCGAAAAGGCCAGCGCCGCCGACGACAGCATTCCCCGCGGCGCGACGATAAACGGCTTGCCTGCAAGCAAGGCAACGCGCCCGGCCTCCACGTTGGGCATCAGCCAGAGGCCGTGATTGTGGATCACATCGACCTTTGGCGCCACTTCCCGCAACGCGCGCGTGAGGCTTGACGAGCAACGCAACTTTCGCACAAGAGGAATACCGGCCCAATCCGGAGCAAAGCTACGCCCGCACTCTTCGTCGCGCGC
>Ga0210405_10004749_pt1 | contig 12642 bp, 14 predicted proteins | sample IncBWH11MmetaG_FD_155492 | JGI IMG/M metagenome (GOLD analysis project Ga0210405, IMG submission 155492) | Forest soil microbial communities from Barre Woods Harvard Forest LTER site, Petersham, Massachusetts, United States - Inc-BW-H-11-M | ecosystem: Environmental > Terrestrial > Soil >... | reverse complement strand
GAAGACTTGAGCGCCGGTATTCTACACTTTCGACCTGCCAGTAGTTGTTGGCGAAGACTTGAAGCAGCGCCCGCTTGATGGACGCCGGAAAGTTCTGCGTAGATTGACACTTCAGCTCGACGATCCAATTCGCTTCTCTGAAACATTCGACACCGCGGCCGCCGACATGGTTGCAGTCGTTCGCGAAGAGGGGCTTGAAGGCGTCATTGCCAAGCGCAGAGACAGTCTCTATGAGCCCGGCAGACGGTCCGGAGCCTGGGTCAAGTTGCGAGTGAACCGCCGTCAAGAATTCGTCATCGGCGGATACGCCCCGCGCGGCAAGACCTTCGATTCAATCCTCGTGGGCTACTACGAGGGCAGCGAACTTCGGTACGCGGCCAGCGTTCGCGCCGGCTTCACACCGGCATCGAGGCAGGCGCTTTTCTCGAGCTTCTCGAAGCTGGACGCCACACAGTGCCCGTTCCCTAGTTTGCCTGACGCATCGAAGGGCCGCTGGGGAGCAGGCATTACAGCCGAGAAGATGGCGCAATGCCGTTGGCTGAAGCCGCGGATCGTCGTCGCGATCGATTTCCTGGAATGGACGCTCGACGATCGTCTGCGTCACGCCTTGTTCGTCGCACAAAGCGTTAAGCCTGCGAAGTCGGTCGTTCGAGAAGGGTGATCGGAAGAGTCGAGGGGCTTACGCGGTGCAGCTATGCGCGCGCGAGGTCCGCAACCGTCGCCGGCGGACCAGGAGGGTGGTTGTTGAGGCATTGAGACGATCGGTCGTTGCAACCCATTCTCGCGTATGAAATCCCATGCCACGGTGACGAAAAGGTGACGATCGAGCGATGTCGCCCGTGGGAAAGGGCAATGGCTTGCAATTAACGCCGCAAGTTCGCGCCGACCTCGATCAACTCTTGGCGAACACCCCATTCTTGACCCGACCCAACTCCGCGAACGCGCTCGTGGTGGGTGAGGGGTCGGAAACGAAGCTGAAGCCAAGATCGTTGCTCGCCGACCACGTCATCGTCGTTTGACAGTTGATAAGCTTCCCGGACGAACCCGGCGTGGTGATGGGTTCACTGCTGGTTACGGGGCCACTCCATTCGATCTCGAAGCTGCACCGCGCGCCCACCGATACCGGCGTCTCGAAGCGCAATAACGCATTCGGAATGTTGAAGTAGTCCGACACCACCAAGTCGGCCACGCTCAAGTGAGCAGTGCCGTTGCCGAGTTTGACGGGAGGATTCGCCGCCACTGGGACTGTCCAGAACAATCCGCTCGGATAGGGGTGGATTCCGGGGTCGAAGTCGTGGACCTGCGTCGAGAAGTTTACGAAGTCATACTGACCTCGGTAGAGGTCGAGTCACACGAATCCGAAGGTGCCTTTGTGAACTGCCCCGTCGGCGCCTATATACACCCCGCTCATGAAGCGCATGTCGGTGTCGAAGAGCAGCGTTTCAGTGGAGCCATCGGGATTGGTCGCAGTGCCGGTGCCTTGGACGTCGGCCACGCCCACGAAGCCATTGAAATCATTGATCGACGACGGATCGATGCCGGGACCAAAGGAGGTGAAGTGGAAGGGCAGCCCTCCGATCACCACGGTGTTAGGCGTCGGCACAGGTCCGATGCTCGACGGTTTTGCGGCGCGGGCGAGCGCGGGAATCAGGCCGGCGCCTGCAGCAGCGCCGGCTACTGCCGCCATTGAGCCGATAAATGCTCTCCGCGTGAGAGCGTGCTTAACAGCGTGTTGAATGTGATGTGACACCAAGCCGGCGCCTGGCGGTGTCCCCCATTGCTGGACGCTCAGTATCAGCGGTCGCATAGGCAAATTCCTCCCAAACAGAATCTAAGCCAACGACTATCGCCGAACGACATGGACTATAGAGTCGGATCCAACCTTCCGTCAAACGCCCCTTGGGCACTGCCAGCCATCGTCCGCGCGCCACGGTCGCCCGAAGCCGCCACGCCCAACTAGCGCGAGCCTCACATCGCCGACCGTCTCGCGATAGGGCTGAGGACTAACAATCCTTGCGCCAGAAAGGTGCCTTTTTCGCAACGCGGCTTTGACGCGTTCGTCACCGATTCGTCACCACTAACCATCAGGCGCGAGGATTCGCGAATCAGCGCTGCCGTCGCTTCGTTGAGCGTGCAGCCATGGGCGATCGCGTTGCCGAGGACCGCGAGCCGTCATCCAGCTCCTCGGGCTGCGCTGGGCTGACGTCGACCTCGACGGCCTACGCCGACTATCAGAAGAAGACCACGCACGAGATTCCGCTGGTCGAGCTCGGACCAAAATTGGTCGCGCTCCGGCATTGGCAGCGCGCGGCGGCGGCGCTAGTTTCCTTACTATGCCAAAGCAGCGGGTCGGCGATATCGACATCTACTATGAAGCGCACGGTGACGGACCGCAGACGTTGGTAATGGTCCGTGGCCTCGGCTCAAATCTGTGCGCGTGGTACGCGCAGACCCCGGTTCTCGCGCAACATTTTCGCACCGTGGTCTTCGACAATCGCGGAGCGGGCCGCACCGACAAGCCTGACGCGCCGTACTCGATGCGGCAGATGGCAGCGGACGCGGCCGGGCTGATGGACGCGCTCGCAATTGATCGCGCGGCGCTGCTGGGAATCTCGATGGGCGGGATGATCGCGCAGGAGTTCGCGCTGAACTATCCGGAGCGGCTGACCGCGCTGATCCTCAGCTGTACGAATTTCGGCGGCCCCACTGTGGTACAGGCCGAGCCCGAAATCATCTCGGCTGTGATGGCCGGGGCGAACGCGAATCCCGCGCAGCGGCGCCTGCAACTCCGGGCGTCATTCTCGGACGCTACGATCGAGGGCAGACCCGAGTTCCTCACGCGTGACGAAAAGATGCGCGCGCTCTATCCGATTCCGCAGTTCGCATTTATGCGGCAAGTACAGGCGATCAGCGGACACGACGCCGGAGCGCGACTGGGCGCGATCAAGATACCTACCATGGTGATGGCGGGACGCGATGACGTGCTGGTGCCGTCGGCGAATGCGAAAATGATTGCGGAGAAAATTCCCGGAGCGATCCTCAGGGAGCTGCCGGGCGGACACCTGTTCTTCACCGAATTTCCAGAGCTCTTCAATTCGCTCGTAGTGGATTTTGTGCGATCGGTTGCGATCGTTTGACGGCTCCTTTTTTGAACCGTCCAAGTCGAGTCAAAGTCCGTTACAAACGTTTGATTTAGCTACAGGATTTCGGACGCAAAGGATCTACGATCCGCTGCGTCGGCTATTGGCGCTCCTAGGCTTCACGCAGAATTGCCGTGGTTGGTCGTAGTAGGGGACTATCTGCAATGGACAGCCGCAAATCATTTTCGCCACCGAAGTCCCAGAACTTACAGCCGCCATCGGACGTTAACCACTGCTGCCTGATCGCGATCATAGCCTGCTAGGGCCGCAGTGGAGTTGATCGGTTTTGCGCATCCTCCAAGAGAGCGGAAATGTCATTTGTTCTCACTGGGACCACCCAACTCAAGATGGATTAGTAAACCGCTAGAACTGCTCACTTATTCAGGCTCGATGGCATATCCATTGAGCTTTGCTTTGTGAGCAAGCAGGCGCACGGCGGTATCGATGTGACGAGGATCTCCATTGCTGATGCCGCTTTGCAGCCTCAGATACATTTCTTCGCAGCGCGCCGTATCTTCCTTCCGGAACACTTCGGCATCGATCGCAGCTGATTCATCGCCTTGTGATAGGCCTTGAATACCGCACTTTCGCTGAGGCGGTAGCCGGCCGGGAACTCGATGCCATCGGGAAGGGGAGACAGCGGCGATTCGTGGCCTTGGCCCACGCGGCCGATATGAATCGCGATCAGTGCCATGCTCAGACCAGTCCGTTTGCAGCGCAGAATCTCGTCGGTGACCCAACGAGCCCGGATGCTGCGCGGCTTCAGGATCATCGGCGAACGCGCATTGCGGATCGTACCGTCGGTGTTACGCGCCGGCATGGACTAGCTCCGGTTTCAGTCCGAGGGTGGAGAGGCGTTCGAGGGTGACCGCGACGTAACTGGATCAATTTCAACACCGTAGCCGATGCGGCCGAATTGGTGAGCAGCGAGCAAATGTTGAGCCCGAGCCGCAAAAGGGATCGTAGACCAGCTCGCCTTCTCGACCGCTGTTGCGGACCATGCGGGCTGCTAGCTCCACGGGCTTGGTCGTCGGGTGGAGGTCGCTGCTGTGTGGCTTGTCGACCTCGAATACGTCGTCTTGGCTGCGATCGTTCGCGAAATAGTGCGCAGCGCCAGGCAGCCAGCCGTAAAGGATCGGCTCGTAGCGATGATGGTAATCGGCCATCCCGATCACGAACTGCTGCTTCACCCAGGTTAGTTGAGCTCGGAAAGTGAATCCGGCTGCCGTGAATGCTTGAACGAAGTGAACGAGCAAAGGACCGCTCGGGACGGTTGCGTATAAAGACGCGCCCGCCTGCGCCAAACTCTTCGCCAGACTCAGCGCTGCTTTAAACAGAAAGCCGGTTTCGCCGGCGGTCAATTTGTCGTTTTCTATCGGGACTTGAATTCTGTTGCCGCGATCGGTGCGGTTCAGGTAGGCGTTTTTGGAGGCGTAATCAACGCCATATGGCGGATCGGTCCATATCATCCGCACTTTCGGCCCCCCGTTGCGCCACAATCGCCCCACGGTGCCCTCGTCCCGGCAATCTCCGCACACGAGCTTATGCGGCCCGATCTGCCAAGTTTGTCCGGGCGCTGTGTTCCACTTCGCCTGCAGTTCGGCTGCCTTGTCGATCTGCGCCGGCGGGTCGACGATTTCCCTCTGCTCCGCAACCTGCCACACGCTCTCGCCAGCCACGCGCTCGAGCATCGCCGCGATCGCCTTGTCTTCAGTCCTGACCGTAGCTAGCAGCGCCTCCATTTGCGCCTTGTCGGCCTGAGCCATCGCCGAGATCGGATCGAAGGTCAGCAGGATCTTATCTGCCTCGGCCTCGGTGACGTCGAGCACCAGGGCCGGCACGGTTGCCTTCGGCGTCGTCTCCAGGCGCAGGTGTCCGTCGACGAGTTGCAGCCTTCCATCCGGAAGCTCGCGGGCGAGGAGTACGCCGGCGTAACCGATCTCAGTCAGCAGCCCGCGCATCGCGGCGGATTGCTCTTTCGGATGGCGGCGCCAGTTCTTGGGGTTTGAGACAAGCTCGGACGCCTTGACGCGGCGCAACTCCCTGATTCGATCCCGAACGTCGCGTTCAACCACCGATCAAGTCCTCTCCGTCGTCGGCTACCTTGAGGGCAGTTTTGGTCCGTCGCGTCGGCGCGGTTACTTTGGCTGAACTTTGACTCTTTCGGTGACCAAGGGCGGGCAAAGCAGTCCGTTGCAGAGAAACACACTTGCCCAGAAGTGTTGAAAGTGTGGCCGTTAGTTGACAGGGAGGGACGAGAGTTCCGAGCCTAGAGCGAATCCTAAGTCCAGCGCGCCTGCCGTTCCGCCACACCTGCGTCGCATCACACGGGCGAGGATCGTAGGCAAGCAAGCGGCTTCGACTTTTTCCTTCGTGTCGACGGGAAGACTCGGAAGACCCAGACGCCAACTCTCTGCAACTGAACCTGAATTTGCAACGGAAAGTCGTCGGGAAAAAATTATCGCTTGAGAATGAGAGTCAGTGGTTGTGTTGTGTCTAGCAGGAGCGCGGGTTCCAAAAGGGGCTATACCCCTTGTATGGGACCCGTGCCGAACTTTTCTTTGATCGACCGGAACCTAGTTTTATTCGGGTCACATCATGGGACCCGGGAAGCGGGGGCCGACATCGGCATCGCGATGACTGCTCGACTAGTCGACGCCGATGAATGGTAGTGGCTGGTTTTGAATTCTCGCGGGATCGGGTGGAACCAAGCTGTGTGAACTGGACCGCTTACCCGATTTCGGTAACCTTGCTGAGGTCTACGCCTCCTCTGCTTCCGCGTTTCCTACTCTTCTTTACCTTTTCAGGCTTCTCGTTAGACGTAATCTTTGGCTGCTTTTCGGGTTTGGCTTTACATTCAATGCACAGGGTTGCAAAGGGGAATTCCTTAAGACGGGCAGCCGCAATACGTTCACCACACTCTGAGCATTTCCGTTCCGTGTTTTCCATTTCCTGATCCTGCCACTTCCGTTTAATCGATGCACTTGCCACATTTTATCAGGTGTCCTCTGCGACAGCTTCCTGAGGCTCGATCGAAACGTGCCGAGAGATCGCGTGGCGCCCGCTGCCGATCACGTGGCGCGGTTCGCGTCGTTCGGTAGTGGAAGCGCAGCCACATACGAGCGCGGTCGGCGGTCCTCGCGCTTGGGCTGGTCCATCGTAGTCGGATCTAGCTGGCGGATTCTTGGCACCGCCTTGGCACCGATGCCAAAAAGCCCGCGTGAGCAAAAGGAAATTTCGCGCGGTGCTGATTCACAATCAGCGGGTCCACGCCGAATGAATCTATCGAAAAGACGAACAAAAGCCGAATGCGGTTCCAACAGTTGATCAGCGGTTATCCTTTGCCGGGATTGTTGTAATGAGGATAACGACCCTACAGGGGGTGCAAAGAACGAACTCACCCCGACGCAAAAGCCCAACCGTCGCGACGGAATAAGAGCGCATCGTCTTGCTCCCGCGCTGATCCAGCGCTATTAAGGTGCAGAGACGTGTTGGGGCTTTGATGGCGCAGAAAGCCATCTGATGGGGCACCGAATCTTTCCACGTCTACGCAGACCTGTCGATTAGATTGCTTTCGCGCCGCTGCTCAGGCTAGCCGGTTCTGAACGACTGTCACGCGGCTTCTTGGTGGCAGAATTGCTGCACACCTACCCCTAAGCAGCCGGTTGCAGGGAGTTGACTGTGAGACTGTCGAGAAGAAATGCGTACCCGACGATGTCTTGCTCGTACTATTCTTGCTCGATTTACGCAGCGATTTGCGTTTCTGAGATTGCTAAACATTATATCGGGAAAACTGTGCATCATAACGGCGGAAGACAATGAAGGGGTCCCCAGCCAAGCACGGACCCCGATGCTCTAGTTGCGGCGCAGAGAATCATAAGGGTGCGAAGTTCTGCAATCAGTGCTCCGCGTCCCTTATGATGCCATGCCCGGCTTGTGGTACCTCAAATCAGAGCACTGCTAAATTCTGCGGCGAATGCGCAGCTCCGCTCGGCGAATCACGAACCCCGACCCAGCCAGCCAGCGTTTCCTCTTTTCACCCGACCGTAACTCCGGCGCCGCTCGATTCTGCTGTCGTTCTAGGTGAGCGGCGTCATATAACAGTCCTTTTTTGCGACCTGGTAGGTTCGACCGAAATTGCCGCGAAGCTCGATCCGGAGGATTGGCGCGAGATTGTAGCGAGCTACCATAGGGTCGCAACGGAAGCGGTCGAACGGTTTAGTGGACACGTCGCGCAGTACTCCGGTGATGGCGTCCTGGTTTACTTCGGTTATCCGCAGGCGCACGAGGATGACCCCCAGCGTGCAGTGCTGGCCGGGCTAGCCATCCTGGAGGCTATCTCTGAACTGAACCGGCGCAATGCGACCAGGGGCCTTCCAAAACTTGCGGCGCGGATCGGCATTCACAGCGGCTCAGTCGTCGTCGGAGAGACCAGTGGCAAGGCCGCCAATGTGTTCGGCGATGTTCCCAATGTCGCGTCGCGAGTTCAGACCGCTTCTGCCCCCGACAGCGTTTTTATAACTGCGGCAGTACATCACCTCGTTGCCGGATTCTTCGTGGTCGAGGACAAAGGAGCGAAGCCGCTGAAGGGCGTCGAGAGTCCGGTCCAACTTTATCGCGTAATCCAGCCAAGCGGCGCACGAGGTCGTCTTGCCGCAGCCGCAGGACGCGGCTTGACACCCTTTGTCGGTCGCGAGGACGAATTGCGCTTCATTCTGAATCGATGGGATCAGGTGCGGGAGGGTGAAGGGCAGGTAATTCTGCTAGTTGGCGAGGCCGGAATCGGAAAATCGCGGCTCGTTCAGTATTTTCACGAACAGATCGCCGACGCTCGCCACACCTGGGTTGATTGCGCCGCAGCCTCCCTACATCAGAACACACCCTTCTACGCCGTCGAGGACATGTTGCAGCAGGGCATTCGATGGCGCGGCGAACAAAACCTCGACGAGCGGATCGGCGGTCTCGAGGCGTCGCTCGAGTTGGCTGCGCTTAACTTGAGCGAGGCAGTGCCGCTTCTCGCACCCCTCATGAATCTGCCGGTTCCCGCGAAATATCCGCCGCTCCAGATGCCGCCCGAACAGATGCGCAAGCGGCTCCTCGCGACCATCGCCGCGTGGGCACTCGGCATCGCGCGAACTCAGCCGCTTGTAATCGCGATTGAAGACCTGCATTGGGCCGATCCCTCGACGCTTGAAACCATCCAGCTTCTCGCCGAGCAAGGTGCGACCGCGCCTCTATTCCTCATCTGTACGGCGCGGCCGGAGTTCCGTGAACCGTGGCCACTTAGGGCGCATCACGCGCATCTATCGCTCAACCGATTGAATGTGCGAAACGCCCGCAAGATGGCGGCGCGCCTCGCCGAACACACCAAGCTGCCGGCGGATACTCTCGAGGCGGTTGTCGAGCGCAGTGGTGGCGTCCCATTATTTGTCGAGGAGCTTGTCAAGACTGTCGTCGAGAGCGGCGATTCCAGGCCCGCTTTGCTCGATATACCGACTACCCTGCGCGACTCCCTGATGGCGCGACTCGATCGGCTGCCCGAAGCTCGCGAAGTGGCGCAAGTTGCCTCCGTGATAGGTAACGAGTTCTCATGGAAACTGCTTCACGCCATTGCCACGCTCGGAGATGACAAGCTCGACGCCGCACTGAAGAAACTCGCTGACGCGCAGTTGCTCCTGGAACAAGGAGTGCCGCCCGACGCTATCTATAAATTCAGGCACGCGCTTATCCAGGACGCTGCCTACCAGTCGCTCCTACATAGTAGACGGCGCGACTACCATCACCGCATTGCCCAGGTGCTGGAGCAGCAATTACCCGAAGCCATCGAAACACAGCCGCAACTTCTTGCTCATCACTATACCGAGGCTGTACTCCTTGGACAGGCGATTCCGCACTGGCAGGTGGCGGGTAAGAGGGCTGTCGAGCGCTCCGCCAATGCCGAAGCGGTAAGTCATTTCTCCAAGGCGTTGGAGTTGCTAATGACTCTGCCCGAAAGCCCGGAGCGCTTTCAACAGGAACTCGCGCTGCAACTCGCCTTGGGCACTCCACTTATCGCCACCACCGGCTTCGCTTCACCTCAGGTTAGCAAGGTCTATGGTCGAGCGCGCGAGCTGTGCCAGCAGGCTGGCGACGCTCCTCACCTATACCCAGTTCTTTGGGGACTATGGGTAATTCACACCGCCCGCGCGGAACATGGTGTCGCTCGCGAGCTAGCCGAGCAATGCCTGCGCTTGGCAGAAACCACTAAGGACCCATTCATGCTCCTCGAGGCGCATCACGCACTCGGCGTGACTCTGACCGCCTTTGCAGACTTTGTCCCGGCCCTCAAGCACCTCGATCATGTTATTGTTCATCATGATCCAGCGAGTCCCGGCGCAACTGCCTTTGGCCAGGACCCCAAGGTAGTCTGCCTTTCGCAAGCCGCATGGGCGCTCTGGATTCATGGCTACCCGGAACAGGCTAGGAAGCGCAATGAGGAAGCTATCGCGCTGGCTAAAAGGCTTTCACACCCTTCCAGTCTGGCGGCCGCTTTGAATTTCGGTTCCATCGTCCACCAGCTTAGGCAGGATGCTCAGTCGGCTGAAGAGCTCGCCGACGCTGCGGTTAAACTTTCAACCGAGCAGGAGTTCGCATACTGGAAGCCTTGGGGCCTTGTAATGCGTGGCTGGGCGATGACTCAACGGGGGCAGTTCCGCGACGGCATAGCGCGAACTCTCGAAGGTGTTGCGGCCTTCCGAGCCACTGGCGCTGAGGTGATGGTGCCTTATTTTCTCGGACTGTTAGCCGACGGCCATGGTAAAGCCGGCCAAACCATCGAAGGACTTAGAGTTGTGGCCGAGGCTCAAGCTGTCGTGGATCGCAATCGCGAGTGCTGGTGGGAAGCCGAACTGTATAGGCTCAAAGGTGAGTTGACACTGATGCAGCCCAGAGAGCAAAGTTCAGCATCAGAAAACCAAAAGAAGGCTGAAGAGTATTTCCATCAGGCTACTAATATCGCCAACCGTCAGGGGGCGAAGTCTTTGGAATTGCGCGCGACGATGAGCTTGAGCCGTCTGTCGCTCAGACAGGGCAAAAGAAAGGAAGCACATCGGATGCTGGCGGAAATCTATAGCTGGTTTGTAGAGGGATTCGAAACGGCAGATCTGGAGGATGCCAAAATCTTACTTAAAGAACTGTCATGAAGTGAGGCTCCCGCCGCTCGGTCCTGTTCGCTGGTCCCGAATCGAATAAAGCAAGGGAAAGGCTATGAAGCGCGTCGCGACTATTAGTCGACATATCCGCACGCTTTAATGAAGGTTTTAAAGACGGCGGACGTGCGGGGAGCTAGGATGATCATCAATGATGTATCGGCTTAGAGGCTAGTTTTGGTAGGGCTTATCTTACTTTACGAGGGGAGAAGAACATGGCGAGCAAATGGCCCACGTTTGTGGCGACTGGCAAAGATCTTGAGACGGCATTTGACAACGCGGTAGGCTACTTCAACAACCAGCAGGCAGCCAATCTGCAGAATGCACTGAACGCGAACGTAGTGCTCAAGAAGGTCGGTCATCCAAATCCGAACGATCTTGTGTTAGGTGCAGCAAATGTAATGCAATACATTCAGCTGGAGTGGAGGACAGATAATCCAAAGTTTCATCCTCACGGTGCGTCGAAGCATGTTGACCCGGTCCTCGGATCTGTTCACGGCCTCGCCGAATGGGACGAGACACCGCCGGGACAGGGGCCTGTTAAAGATCAGATCAGATACTTTTTTCTATTTGACCAGACCGCAGCAGGCGTTTGGGAAATAATTTTTCTCTGGGGCTCCCAAGCACTTTAGGGTGGCAAGAAACGTCTCAGCGAATGCGGTGCTCATGGGTGACTGCCTTTGACCGCTGCGATTTCTCAAGCCAAGGACCAAGTAGTGGGGTGCGAGCAGTCGTGCCTGAGAGTCGAGGACGTCATTGCGTACTATGAGAGCAAGACGCGGTCGATCCTCGAGCGTTATGGGCCTGGGCCGCGCGTGCATTACCACACCGGCCTCGTCGACGACCCGGGGCCACTAGACTCATCATCGACCGAGGAACTGCGACAGCTACTAGTGGTTGCGCAAGAGCGTATGCTTTACCACGCGGCCAACGTTTGGGACGCGTCATCTACTCTGTCTGGGGACGTTCTCGACGTCGGCTGCGGTCTTGGCGGTGGTGCGATTTTTTGGGCGCAAGAGTTTGGCGCACGTGTCACTGCCGTAACTTGCGTCGCGTCTCACGTGGACTTGGTAGGGCGGTTTGCCGCGCAGGCGGGAGTCGCTTCGCAGGTGCAACCAGTCTTATGCGACGCGTTAGCGGTGCCAGGCGAAAGCTGTTTCGATGCCGCGGTAGCCGTGGATAGCTCTTGCCATCTATCTCGCAAAGAGTGGTTCCGTCGCCTCTCTTCGCTTCTGCGCCCGCGAGGACGTGCCTTCATCATCGACTGTTTTCTTGCGCGTTCCGAATATGAAGAGCCGTTCAATCGTTACTGGCAAACCTGTATCGGTACCATAGATGAGTATTTCGCTGCGGCGCGGGAGTCTGGTCTGCGGATAGAATTAGTCAAGGACATTTCTCATCGCACCCAGCACTTCTGGACCACTACCCTGGCGCTCATGCAGGCCGAAGCGCGAGAGAGAGAAGCGAGCCACGCCCAGGCGGCTCGCCTGGAGTTGTCAATCCGTGCGCATAACTTGGTGCGGAACGGCCTCACGGAAGGAGGCCTCCGTTACGCTTTGATGAGTTTTTTCAAGGACCGTGCGTCCTAGTCCGGCGGTACTTCAACGGCATTGGACTGAGGGACCGTATTGGGAGCATTTGGAAATGTCCGTACGCGGAACGATCGTCTCGCCGGAAAATGTCCAAGGCCGCCAAGGTACTCTGACGTTCCTGGCTGATCGCCGAATGACCCGCGATCTTGACAATCCAATCGAGTCGCGCAGCCAACCAATGGCCATGGGCACGCTGACGATCCGGGGCGGGACGACAGGCCATCTTGGCTCCCTGCCACACGATGCGCTCTGGAATCTTCTCGCGCTCCTGACTCGCGGTGAGATTCAAATGCTTACGCTTCACGGCGAGACGCTTTACAGGGGGAGAGCAAAAATTCTGAACGTCCATTTCGAGCGGGAGATCGATCCGAAGGACTGGTGAAATGCTTTTGGGTCGCCCAGCGCAATGATTTTTCGCTCCTGCACCCAACCCACGCTCTAGTTTGATTCTTCCGTCTCAACGTCCGCGTCCTCTGTTGCCGATCGCTCGCCATGGCCACAATTTCCGTAAGGGCGGGTTTTTCGGTGCCAAACTGGTGCCAGACTGAGAGAATAAACACCGCACTGAGACGCATCAGGAGAACATGCGCTCATCGTGAACCCCCGATTTTTCGTGGCAGAGCTGTCGGTGAGTGCGTGCTGGTGAGGTCGGGAGTGCTACTCTTAATCAGCGGGTCTCCGGTTCGAGCCCGGAACGGCCCACCAAAGAACCCGTTGAAAATT
>Ga0210405_10004746_pt1 | contig 12650 bp, 11 predicted proteins | sample IncBWH11MmetaG_FD_155492 | JGI IMG/M metagenome (GOLD analysis project Ga0210405, IMG submission 155492) | Forest soil microbial communities from Barre Woods Harvard Forest LTER site, Petersham, Massachusetts, United States - Inc-BW-H-11-M | ecosystem: Environmental > Terrestrial > Soil >... | reverse complement strand
TTTGTGCCCCTCGCCCTTGTGCTTCTTGGGCCGGTGATCGTGAACATCTTTTTCGTTCACGCTTTGATGGCGCCAGCCGGGCTTCCCCTGGCTATTGTGGTGGTCATACTCTGGACCATCCTCGCCTTGGCTAATAGGCAGCATCTCGCGGGAATTTTTGTTCAACGCGCCGGCTAAGCACGCGCCCATTTCGCCAATCCGGCTAGCTCGAATCCTCGCTCAGGCCCGCATCCGACATTAGCGAGCCTGAGCGAAAGCCACCTACCAGATTTTCAGGGAGAGTTTCAGAAAAGGCGGGCTACATATTCGCGCATCTGGTGCTTCCAGTACGGCCAGTCGTGGCCGCCTTCCGGGCCCCAGTTGTCCAGCGAGTGTCGAATCCCTTTGCTGGAAAGAATCTCCGAGAGGCGATACGTCGGCCCGCTGTTCTCCCATTGACCCGTGCCCGTGGTGATGTGGATGTCGCACGTAGCGAGCTGGCCAAGCACCCACGGATCGCTCAGGTTCGCCAGATAGTCCACTGGATTGTTAAAATAAAAATTGTCGTCGTACATCCCATCCATAAAGTTCCGGACGTCGTACACGCCGGACATTGCGATGCACCGTTTGATCACGTCGGGATGCTTGAAAAGCGAATTGGCCGCGTGGAACGCGCCGAACGATGCTCCCATCGTGGAAATCGCGATCTCCGGGCTTTTGCAATTGTCCCAGATGAAAGGAACAACCTCTTCTCGAAGGTAGGAGTCAAAGACGGATTGCACGTAACTGCGGTGAAAAGGATGCGCGCCTTTGTTGTAAAAACTGAGCCCGTTGATGGAATTGACGCTGAAGAATTTTACTTTCCCGCCGTCGATGAAATCGGCCAGCGCACCGATCATGCTCTGGCCTTCGAGCTCCGTCTCATCACCCGCGCTGGTGGGAAACCCGAGAATCGGCTGTCCCCAATGACCGTGGACAATGACGCCCATGTCAAGGCCCAGCCGCGGAGAATGCCAGCGGTGATATTCGCGTTTCATCGTGTGCTCCTCGCACGCCGTGCGGGGAGAGAAAGTATGCCAGCCCATCACGGATTGGAGCAATCGAATTGAACTGTGAACCAGGCGCTTTCCACAGTGTATATTTGAACTAGCAAAAGCTCGACAAGGGAGCCCAACTTCATGGCCACACCTACCACGGCGAACCGCCCGACCCCGGAACGCATCTTCACGATTATGAACGCGTTCCAGAACACCGAAGCACTGAAAACGGGAATTGAGTTGGACGTCTTTACAACAATAGGTGAGGGCGCGAATACCGCGGCTCTCCTTGCCGCGAAGACCGGCGCTGCCGAGCGTGGATTGCGAATTCTTTGCGATTACCTGACGATCATGGGCTTGCTAACAAAAGAGAATGGACGCTACGCGCTGACCGACGAGTCGGCGCTTTTTCTTGACCGCCGCTCCCCCGCGTCTCTTACCGCCGTGACCGGCTTTCTCGCCAGTGACTGGCACAAAAAAAATGTCGAGGCGTTGACCGAAGCGGTGCGCAAAGGTGGAACGGCCGGACCGCAGGGAGACAACACCAAGCCTCAAGATGAAGTGTGGGTAGCCTTCGCAAGATCGATGGCGGCGCTCACAAGACCGGCGGCTAACTTTATCGCGGACATCATCGGCTGCGCGGAAGGCAAGCCATGTAACGTGTTGGACATCGCCGCCGGACACGGAATGTATGGGATCACCATAGCTAGGAAGAATCCAAATGCAAAAATTGTCGCTGTGGATTGGCCGTCGGTTCTGGCAGTCGCACAGGAAAACGCGCAAGCGGCAGGAGTTTCCGGCCGCTACACGACTCGCTCTGGCAGCGCTTTTGAAACGGACCTTGGCAGCGGGTACGACTTTGTTCTCTTAACAAATATTTTCCATCATTTCGATATGCCTACATGCGAGAAGCTGATGCGACGCGTTGATGGCGCGTTGAAGCCGGGTGGAAAGGCTGTGACTCTCGAGTTTGTGCCCAATGAGGACCGCGTGACTCCACCCATGGCAGCGTCATTCAGCCTCAACATGCTCGTGGGGACCGACGCAGGCGATGCTTATACATTTTCGGAATATGAAAAAATGTTTGCCAGTGCGGGGTTTGCAAAAACTACTTTGCATCCGGTGGCTGGAATGCCTCAGCAGGTGCTGATCTCCGGGAAGCCAGAATGAAAAAGAAAAAGAAAAAGACACTAAAACAAAGTACGAAGAAGGCCGCGAAGAAAGCTGCCAAGAACACAACTGCGAAGCCTGCGTTGAATGCAGACGGCAATTTGCGCGAACAGTTGGTTTACCTGCTAAAGGGCGGAGGCGCACACGTCCATTTCATGGACGCGTTGGATGGTTTCCCTGCTGGGAAATATGGGACATTCGCGGACGCCCTTCCGCATACGGGCTGGCAGCTGCTCGAACACGCACGGCTCGCGCAGTGGGACATCCTGGAGTTCAGCAGAAATCCAAAACATGTCTCTCCCGCTTTTCCTGGGGGCTACTGGCCAAAAACGCCGGCGCCTCCCAACGACAAAGCCTGGGACGAGAGCGTGGCAGCGTTCCAGCGCGATCTGCAAGAGATGGTCAATCTCGTACAAAACCCGCGGACCGATTTGTTCGCCAAAATTCCGCACGGCGAGGGGCAAACGGTTCTGCGGGAAGCGCTGGTTCTCGCGGATCACAATGCCTACCACCTCGGGCAGCTCGTGGATTTGAGGCGCGCTCTGGGCGCGTGGCCCGAATCGTAGGGCTCGCGCATCGCTAGAAGATTCGCGCATGCTTGCAAGAAACGGAATTGGCGGTAGGATATTCTTCAAGAGTTGTTGGCGGAGAGTCTCAATGCGGAGCGTGGGCGCGATGATCTCGATTGAAAATATATACAAAAACGATTACGAGGCGGGGAATAGCAGGCGCGATTTCCTAAAAGGAATGCTGGGAGCAGGCGCGTTTGTGCTCGGCGTTTCCATGATGCCGGAACAGGTTTTCGCGGCGGCAGGCAGTGGCGTTGCGGGCGATCCATTTCCGCCATCGGAAAAAGCTCCGCTGCAACCCAGCGTCTACTTGGCGATCGGAACGGACGGGACAGCATACGTTATCGCGCACCGCTCGGAAATGGGAAATGGAGTCCGCACATCCCTGCCGCGAATCGTTGCGGATGAATTGGACGCGGACTGGGCCCGAGTGAAGGTAGTACAGGCCATTGGAGATGAAAAATACGGCGACCAGGATACAGACGGTTCTCACTCCGTGGTCAGCTTTTTTGTGCCGCTGCGCGAGGCCGGGGCCACGGCTCGGCTGATGCTGGTGCGGGCCGCGGCGCAACAATGGGGCGTGCCGGCAACGGAATGCTCGACAGAACTGCACAATGTAATCCACAAAACGTCGGGGAAAAAACTTGGCTACGGCGAGCTTGCGACAGCAGCTTCGAAACTGGACGTGCCGAAAAAAGGCGAGCTGAAGCTGAAGCCGCGCAGCGAATGGCGCTACATCGGGAAGCCTGCTGCGAGTTATGACTTAAAAGATTTGTGCACGGGCAAAGCGAAGTTCGGCCAGGACACGCACATGGCGGGCATGCTCTATGCAAGCGTCGCGCATCCGCCGGTGCTGGGCAGCACTGTGAAATCGTTGGACGATTCGGCGACGCTGGCTGTGTCCGGCGTAAAACAAACGGCCACCATCGACACATTCAAGCCACCCGTTCTTTATCAGGCGCTCGGCGGCGTGGCCGTGCTCGCGGACAACACTTGGGCGGCTTTTCAGGGCAAGAAAAAACTGAAGATCGAGTGGAAGAACAGTTCACACAATGTCTTCAACTCCGATCCGTACAAGAAAGAATTGCAGGAAACGGCGCGGAAACCGGGAAAGGTAGTGCGCGAAGTTGGTGACGTAGACGCGGCGTTTGCGAAAGGCGGAAAGATTGTTGAAGCGGAATATTACGCGCCGCTGCTGGCGCACGCTTCGATGGAGCCGCCTGCGGCGCTCGCGGTTTACAAAGACGGAAAAGTAGAAGTGTGGGCGCCGTCGCAAAGCCCGGTTGGCGCGCGAGACGCAATCGCGGCGGCCATTGGAGCGAAGAAGGAAGATGTGACGGTGAATGTCACGCTGTTGGGTGGCGGGTTTGGCCGTAAGTCGTTTCCGGATTTTGCCGTCGAGGCGGCGGTGCTTTCGAAAAAGACGGGCAAGCCTGTAAAAGTCGTTTGGAGCCGCGAAGACGACATCAAGTTTGACACCTACCATTCGGTGTCTGCGATGTATATGAAAGTGGCGCTCGGCGACGATGGAAAGCCGACGGCGTGGCTGCAGCGAACCGTGTTTCCTCCCATCGGTTCAACGTTTGACGCCAAAGCTGTTTATTCCGACCCAGGAGAACTGGGGCTGGGCTTCAGCGATTTGCCATACGCAATTCCGAATCACCGCTCTGAAAATGGGCCGGCGCCCGCTCACGTCCGCATCGGATGGTTCCGATCCGTTGCGAACATTTATCATGCGTTCGGGCTGCAGTGCTTCGCAGATGAATGCGCGGTTGCGGCGGGAAAAGATCCGGTGGAATACACGCTTCAACTTCTGGGGCCGGATCGCATCATTCCGAAGAGCGAGTTGCCGAAAGACTATACGAATTACGGCCAGGATTACGCGCAATATCCGATCGACACGGCGCGATTCAAGCGAGTAGTCCAGCTTGCGGCGGAAAAAGCTGGATGGGGAAAGACAAAACAAGGCAACGGAGTGGGGATGGGGCTGGCCTTGCATCGCAGCTTCTTGACGTACGTCGCTTCCGTCGTGCAGATGCATATGGACGATGCGGGGCGAGTGCATGTCGATCGCGTGGACACAGCGCTGGATGCGGGAACGGTCGTGAATCCGGAGATGGTGAAGAATCAGTTCGAAGGCGCGGCCGTGATGGGGACGAGCGTGGCGTTCTATGGAGCTATCACGGCAACGAACGGCATCATTGATCAATCGAACTTTGACGATTATCCGATGGCGCGAATGAATACAGCGCCCCGCGAAGTGCGAGTTCACATTGTTCCCAGCGACGCGCCTCCTGGAGGAGTTGGCGAACCGGGTTTGCCGGCGTTTGCGCCGGCCCTGTGCAACGCGATTTTTGCCGCGACGGGCAAACGCATCCGCGAGTTGCCCCTTTCCAAAGCAGGCCTGGCCTAACGTGCTCAAAAGAGGTTTGGTGCTTCTTACTGCGCTCACGTCGGCGGTTTCGCCAGTCTACGCGCAGCGCAAGCCCGTCCTACCGCAAATCGATCTGCCGCATCCATATTATTTCCGCGAAATGTATTTACCGCAGTTGACCAGCGGCCCCAGCAGCGTGGCGTGGTCGCCGGACTCGAAAGAAGTGGTGTACTCGATGGCCGGATCGCTGTGGCGGCAGAAGATCGATTCGAAAACGGCGCAGCAACTTACGGACGGGCCGGGATACGACTATCAGCCGGATTGGTCTCCGGATGGAAAGAGCGTTATTTACGTTTCGTATCAGAAAGATGCGATCGAATTGTGGCTGCTGGATTTGGGTTCGGGAAAAACGGGACAATTGACAAACGGTGGTTCGGTGAATGTTGAGCCACGATGGTCGCCGGACGGAAAGCGGATTGTTTTTGTTTCGACTTCGTACAACAAGCGGTTCCACGTTTTTCGGGCGGATGTAAGTGCGGGGAGGTTGGAAAACGTGGTGCGGCTGACAGGAGAGACGAAGAGCGATTTGCCGCGGTACTACTACAGCGCGTATGACATGGAGATTAGCCCGGTGTGGACACGCGATGGAAAGGAAATTCTGTTTGTTTCGAATCGCGGGCACATTCACGGGAGTGGCGGCTTTTGGCGGATGCGAGCGGAGCCCGGCGCAGACGCGCACGAGATTCACTACGAAGAAACAAACTGGAAAGCGCGACCTGATTTTTCGCCGGACGGGTCGCGCATGGTCTACAGCTCTTATCTCGGGCGGCAGTGGCACCAATTGTGGGTGATGCCCGCGAAAGGGGGAGACGCGTTTCCGATTTCATATGGGGATTGGGACGAGACGAATGCGAGGTGGTCACCGGACGGAAAAACGATCGCATCCATTTCTAACCAGGATGGGAACACGGCCCTTCGATTTCGTACGATTCCGGGAGGCAGAACGTGGGATCCCGCAATTTCTGGCGGGATCCATCTGAGACCTTACGGGAGCGTGGCGATCCGTGTGACGAGGGGAGGGCTGGCAGCTTTTGCACGCATTTCCGTAGTGGACCGAGAAGGAAGATTTTACGCGCCAGGCGATGCCTGGATACATGCCGACGATGGATACGATAGATCGGAAAGACCATTCGAAACGCACTACTTTTATCCGCGTCAGAGAGGCGGGTGCGCAGTGCGGGTGCCCGCGGGAATAGTCACGATCGAAGTAATGCAGGGCTACGGAAGCCGTCCGCAGCGGCTAACAGTGGAAATCTCCGAAGGGAAAACAATAGAGGCAGACTTCTCGATGGTGCCCTTGGATGACGACAAGGGAAAAGACACAAGTTTCTGGATTGGCGCAGACCTGCATGTTCATATGAACTACGGCGGTGCGTACAAGAATGATCCGTCGCACTTGCTCGACCAGGAAGAGGCCGAAGGTCTCGGAATCGTGAACAATTTGATCGTTAACAAGGAACAGCGTTTTCCGGACATTGCCTACAACACGCCTCAGAGAAACACTGTTTCGGACCGCGATGTGATGATTGTGCACGGACAGGAGTTTCACACGAGCTATTGGGGCCATCGCGGAATTCTGGGGCTGAGGGGCCATCTTTTGATGCCGGGGTATGCGGGGTACCCGAATACGGCGGCGGCGAGTTTGTATCCGATGAACGCGGATGTGTATGACATGGCGCATGAGCAGGGGGCGCTGGTGGGGGCGGTGCATCCGTTTGATGAGGTGCCGGATCCGTTTGCGAATCCGGCGCAGAGGATTACGGATGAGTTGCCGGTGGACGTGGCGCTGGGGAAATTGGATTACATAGAGATTGTAGGATTCAGCGATCACAAGTCCACGGCGGCGGTGTGGTACAAGTTGCTGAATCTGGGGTTTCGAGTTCCGGCGGGGGCGGGGACGGATGCGACTACGAACTATGCGGCGCCGATTCGAGGGCAGGTTGGAATGGACCGCGTGTATGCCTGGGTTCCGGAATGGCCGCGCGACGCTCAGACGTGGTTTGATGCGCTCAAGAAGGGGCGAACGTTTGTGACGAATGGACCATTGATCGAATTCACTCTTGGCGAACATAGAGTTGGAGACGAGTTGAAGTTCGGAGGCGCGCAGGCTGCGGTGCCTTTTACCGCGAGGTTGCGGTCGATTGTTCCCGTGGATCATTTCGAGGCGGTTTGCAACGGGCGAGTCGCGCAGACGCTGAAGCTTGCGGGAGCACGAGATTCCGCGGACGTGACCGGGACGCTGCCGCTGAAGGAAAGCGGCTGGTGCGTGTTGCGAGCTACGAGCAACAGTGCGGAGTATCCTGTGCTGGACAATTATGTGTATGCGACGACGAGTCCCGTTTACGTGACGATTGGCGGCAAGGCGCCACGTTCCCCGGAGGACGCGAAGTATTTTGCGGCGTGGATCGAGCGGACCATCGATGCAACATCGCATTATCCCGATTGGAATTCGCCTGTGGAAAAAGAGTACGTGCTGAAGCGGCTTGAGGAAGCAAAAGCGGTCTACGAAAAGCTGCAATAGCGTTCCGCAAGGTAGTAACGCTGCGCAATGCAGCGACGCGCCGCAAAAAAAGAACGCCGCGGCTGAAGATGGCCGCGGCGCGCGGGAAAGCAAACTAATTTGCCTGAAGCTACTCGACTAGGTGAATGGCTTCCTCGATGTGCTTGTGGGCCTTGTCGATGTGCTCGAGGGCGTGCTGCTGGAGGCCTTGCGCCGCGGCATTGTCTTCTTCCTGAGCTACGTCGTTGTGGGCCTTGTTGACGAGTTCCAACGCCCTGTGGAGGCGGCCGCGCCAGTTGAGGCCAGCGTCAACCGGGGGATGATCGTTCAGATCCTTGCCGTCATCGATGGCGGCCTTTTTGATTTCGTTGATGGCTTCATCGATTTCGTGAACAGCTTTCTTCTCCTGTTCACGCAATTCGCCGCCATCGGCGCGCTGAAGATGGGCGCGTGCGTGGCGGAGATCCGTCAGAGCGTGAAGATACGCGGGATGCTCTCTCGGTGGCTGCGCCTTTGCAGAGAGGAACGCAGAGACGAAGAGCAGAAGCGCAAAAACAACGAACATCAGCTTGTTGAGGCTTTTCATCGTACGTGTGGCTCCTATTCGAATGAGATTGATTTACGAACGATCCCGTCCGGCTGGGGCAATTGATGCTTCTAGAAGACAGCGAGCTCACGGCTTGCGCCGCGTTTGATTTACCGTACCGTGCGATCGAGTGCGGGACAACGTCGCGATTGCAAAATGATGCCTCTGGGTTAACTGGCGCAGCGTACAGGGCGAATATTCTTCGAAAAGCAGTCGCTGCGAATGGCGCAACCCGCATTACAATCAGGGGACAAAAAGGCCCACCCTCTGACAAAGTCAAACACGTCAACAAACAGAATCTCAATGGCTTAGCTGAGTTCGTTTTGTACTTTTCTGTTTTTCCGAGTGGGTGGTTGTCAGCATTCCGACAACACCCTCGCGACATTAATATATTGGATTCTTCCTCCGCACATGCTCTAGGAGCAGGTTGGCACCATTCTCCGAACACAAATCAGGTCGTGAGATTTATGATGTGCATTGGTGGTATGAGCTGCGACTTATAAATGAGATTGACTCTTTTTTGCACAAAGCGCACCATTTGAATCAAGATAGAATGTTTCGCACTCTTCTCTAAGAACGAAAACCCTTCAGCACGCCGAAAAGTTATCCCAACTCATAGGAGGCGAGTACCAATGCGAACTACTTCGCTCAAAACCACATCTGTCAACCGAACTTGTAAATCGAATCGTGATTCGTCTTTGGAATCCGGCGCAAACCAGCTTAACCCAGCAAAACGGACGCGGAATCGGGTTCCGCCGCCGCAGCGGGAGCGGATTCTCCAAAAGTATGTTGAAGGGAAAAGCGTTAAGGATATCAGCAAAGAAGAGGGCAGAAACCGTGAGACGGTTGGTAGGATTGTTCACGGTCCCGAAATGCAACAGCACGTGCGGGCGATGCGCGAGAGATGGTTCGGTTTGGCTCCCGCGGCTATCAGCGCTGTCCGGCATGCTTTGACGAAGCAAAAGGATGGTCGTCTCGGCTTTCAACTCCTCTCGAGCATCGGTGTGATTCCGTCGCCGGAGGAAAGGCAAACGCTGACAATCTCTGAGGTACAAACAGAGGGGGATGAGGACGCGCGGGCTAAAAAGATTATGGCGGATTTGATTGAAATGGCCTTCGAACGGGCGAGGGTTTTTGGGTTTCGCCAGGAGAAATTGGAAGAAGATTTAGAACAAGTTGGTGGCAAGATCAACTCTGAAGCAGGGAAAATTGAACCACTTGACAAGAAAACCACGACTTGAGAAATGGCATCCTCATGTGTATTCATTTATTATATATAATTAAGTTAACATAACTCTACTGCTCCGGCTTGCTCGTCTTTTGTCAGCGCCACGGCTCCCTGCCGCAGGTCGGTATACCGCGCTCACTGTCGCCCAATTGAAGTGTACTAGAGCGTTTTCTCGGCTCATTCGCATCCGCTAATCCTCAGGAGAGCGAATGGCGCACCTCGAGTTTGGGCAGGACTGGTTGGCCCAACCGCATCCGTTGCAGACGTTCCAGTTGGCTCAGGGTACGATCAAAACTGCGGTCGAGGCTCGCTTCGTAGCGGAGCAGGCGATCCAACCTCGGCGTTTCGGGAACTCCACCACATAATGTCTCTTGTCTACTTGCCTTGTTCGGTATGTACTTCCGCAACTTTGGAAGTTGGCCTAATTTTATAATGTAGTCGTTCAGAACTTCAAGAAACTTTGCTTTGCGTCCTTCGAGCGGCAAATCGAATTCTTTAAATTCTTTGTCCTTGACGAGAGTTCCAGGATTGCTACACAGGCCGTAAAGAACCAAAATGGGTTCACGTACCTTACCTTCACCGAAAACCGCTTTCAGAATCCACCAATCAGATTCAGCATTAAAGCCTCCTATTTGCACTGTGAAGCAGAGCACTTTGAGTAACTCCACAATTCTCTCTAAGATCAGAGGATTCTCGCATCTCGATATGAGGCCGGGACCCGGTCTCTCCATAGAGCTAAAGAGGATCAGCGCTTCTTCCCTTTGCTGTTTCTCTCGTTCAGCAGTCAGCGGATTGATCCACTTTCCGAGTTGAATTTCCGCTCTCTCGGCAACCAACATTCGGCGATGCCGCCACATTAGCGAAGCAAGTTTGTCCACAAGCATGTCTTCTAACATGCCTTCTGGTCGCAAATCTTTGCGAAGTCCTTTCAACAGGGAATCGAATTGCGCCCTCGGTTCATCGTCCAATAGTGTCGCGCGGGAAAATATTCCATCCTTGAGTGAATTTCGCCTACTTCTTTCTTTGCCTAGCTTTGTCCGCGGACCCGTACCCCGACGGGCAAGACCGGATGATGTGGCAGCGCTACCTTTCGTTGCCGGGCCTGATCCATTGCCTGAAGAGTTGTTTATCCCCGCTTTGGAGTTTTCGAAATCTTCATGCTGCCCTGCTACAGTGCTCTTTGTCGCCATGAAACACCTCCTAAAAAAGAAACGGCAGGCCCGATTTCAGCCCGCCCTCGTCTATTCTTAGGCACTGCGCCCCGCAATGCCTATCTACCGATCGACTCTAGATAAACTCGCTACCTTACCCCCGCGAGAACTACGTGTAACCCGATTGCACGACTCGGTTACTCTTAATTATTTACTCCCCATCTCTATCTACCAAGTCTACATTCTTCAGCCTGCGGTAAGCGACGGCATCGCCATAGAATCACCGCGAGCTTCTCCACCAAGGTTTCTTCGAGCATTCCCTTTGGCTGAGAGCGCGCCGTAAGCCCTGCAAGCGTGCTCTGATCCCCGCTTTGGAGTTTTCGAAATCTTCATGCTGCCCTGCTACACTGCTCTTTGCCGCCATGAAACACCTCCTAAAAAAGGAAACGGCAGGCCCGATTTCAGCCCGCCCTCGTTAGTTGTTAGGCACTGCTGCCCAGCAATGCCTATCTACCGATCAACTCTAGATAAACTCGCTACCTTACCCCCGCGAGAACCATGTGTAACCCGATTGCACGACTCGCCTACTCTTAAGTATTTACTCGTCACTCACAAAATAAGCGCAAAATTTGTTGGTGTCAAGGACAAATGTGCCTTGCCCTATTTTTTCGTTTTCGCATGTCACTCTCGATTGGTTGTTTATTTTCCGGATTCCCTTGCAGGAGTGCAAAGTTATAGTCGAAGTTGCTATTCGGGTTTCCGCTTCTGACCCGAGATCATGCGCTGCAGGAATTGGGAGCCTTTCGTTGTATATGATTTTGCCCCAGCCTTCAAAAAAGTCTCGCAGACCTGCGCCACACTCCGGCCTTCTCGAGCAGCGATTGTCTCAAGAGTTTTCTTCAGGTCCGAGGAGACCCGGAACGTAAGTCTCGTGTCCTTTCGCATCTGCCCCTGATTCTATCATTCCATCCAAAGTTACTCATTCTCAAGAAACAACTTGACATTGAAACTGAGTCTTGTCATCCTATGGATGACAAAGGAGGACATAAACGTATATATGAGGGAGCGATTCAAAACATCTCGGTTGAACACAAAACTGGCACTGGATACTTGGGGTGAGCTATCAAAAGTAGCACTTCGTAATCTGAGGGAGCTAACCCAGAGATATGCACTTTCAGTATCAGCTGGGGATCTCAAATTTCTTGATGGCGGTTGGTACGTGACGCACTCAGGGTTGCTGCGCATTGCTCAGCGCCGAAGGTGTTCTGCGATGAAGACAGTCCTGCAAAAGGAACTCTCGGATCCCGCCGCGCACCGCTGGATCTTCAAAGCCACCATCTACAAGACACCTGGCTCGAAAGGTTTCGTTGGCTACGGTGATGCCGACCCAACGAACACCTCCCCACTGGTTCGCGGTGCCGAGATGCGAGTTGCCGAGACCCGTGCGGTCAATCGCGCTCTTCGTAAAGCTTACGGGATCGGCCTGTGTTCTGTTGAGGAGTTGGGCTGGCTTACCGGTTCTCCCGGTCCCCCAAGGGAACAGAACCAGCCCGCAACGCCGACCAACTCGAACGGGTCTAGCAACGGGCAACCCAAACTGCGCGATCGGTTGTGTGTCTTGATCCGCCAGCACAACCTCGATCCCTCCCTCGTGAAAGCCTTTGCCGCCGACTTCTGCGGCACCCCCACCCTGAAGGAAGCAAGTCGCGACTTGGTTGAATCCTTTATCTCCCATCTTGCAACCGCCGCAAAGGAAAACAGGGACAGCTTGGTGTGCAAACTCAATTCCTATGCTCAGCCTATGGAGGTGAAGCTATGAAGCGACAAATTCCTGGTCTTCATATGAACCAACGTGGAGCTGAAAACAAGATTGAAGGACTATTTCTTGTTCGCGTGGACCAGGCTCGCTACCGGTGGCACCCGCAGAAGCCATTCGTGGAGATTCGCTTTGCGATTTTGGAGCCCAAACCGTTCGACGGCGGGATGTTCTCCGGAC
>Ga0210405_10004745_pt1 | contig 12651 bp, 13 predicted proteins | sample IncBWH11MmetaG_FD_155492 | JGI IMG/M metagenome (GOLD analysis project Ga0210405, IMG submission 155492) | Forest soil microbial communities from Barre Woods Harvard Forest LTER site, Petersham, Massachusetts, United States - Inc-BW-H-11-M | ecosystem: Environmental > Terrestrial > Soil >... | reverse complement strand
AACTGGTCAACGCAGCCGGGAAGCCGTGCAGGTTGCCCGCCGCAGACCGCTCCACAGCCGTCACCCTAGCCGCGCCGAACCCTGGGGGTACAGGCCAGGTGCCACCAGGGCTCCCGCCGGCCGCCGGCCAGTGTGTTACCGGGGGCCGCTGACCTGCGGACCGTTGAGCTGCGGACCGCACGACGGCGCCGCGGCGTGCGGCAGCTGGGCCGCGATGGCGGCGAGGACGATGCGGGCGTAGACCTTGGCGCCGGCCGGCCGCGGGTGGATGCGGTCCGGCCAGAGCAGGCTGGTGTGACCGGCGATGGCCGCGTGCCAGTCGGCCAGGCTCACGTGGGCCGTGTGCCGGCCAGCCGCGTCCAGGACCGTGTTGACGGAGGACTCCCAGGGCATCGGCCCGAAGGTGTTGACCAGGATGAGGTCCCGGTTCGGCCCGGTCAGGTGCCGCAGCTGCCGGATCTGCGCCGCGCTGACCGGCCCGTTGGTGCCCAGCCCGACCACGACGTAGCGGCGCAGCTCATGGCGGGCGGCCAGGCTCTGGATCACCGCCAGCCCGTTCACCATGGCCCGGCTGACCTCCGCGTCGATGTAGATGCCGGGCAGGGCCGAGTCCAGCGCCGCCGCCGAAGCGACCATGACCGAGTCCCCGATCGCCGTGACCTGCCGACCCGAGACGTTCGGCAGCTTCGCGGGTGCGATCCGGCACGCCGACGCAGGCACGGGCGAGGCGGACGCGGGCGACGCGGACGGGCTAACCGGCACCGCCCCTGAGCCGGCTCCCTGGGAACTGGCCTGAGCCGAAGCCTGAGCACTGGCTTGAGCCGAGGCCTGAGACGCCGCGCTGATCCGCTGGCCCTCGGCCACCTGCCGCAGCAACCCGGACGGGGCCGCCGAGCCGGGCGGCCGGGCGACGCCGTAGCCGGCCACCGCGACGGCGACCAGCGTGGCCGCGGCCACCACCACCGGCCCGGTCCGACGGCGCGCGCCCACCGGCCGCAGACTCTCGTCGACCGCCACCCGCCACCGGCTGCAGGTGGCCAAGAACCCGTCCCGCAGGATCGGCCTCTCCACGAACTCCCACGACACGCAGGCCAGCCCGATCGACACACCGGCCTCGATCAGCCACAGCCACGGCGAGGTAGGCCCGGGACCGGTGATCGCGCCGACCAGTGCGATCACCGGCCAGTGCCACAGGTAGATCCCGTAGGAACGGATCCCCACCCAGCGAAGCGGAGACGGGCTGGTCATCGCGGCGATGACGCCGGTGCCCGCAGCCGCGGCAACCAGGCCCGCGGCCCCCACCGCGGCCAGGATCAGGCCGAACGGGTACACGGCCCGGTCGTTCCCGGAGAAGTGCCCGGCGGCCCAGGCCAGCAGCACGAGCCCGATCACGCCCGCCGCATCCAGCCGCCTGACCTGCGCGGTCGGCAGCGACATCACGGTGGCCAACGGGAGCGCCAGGGCCAGGGCGGCGCCGATCAGCAGCGCGAAGGCGTGCGTGTCGGTGCCGTAGTAGACCAGCGACGGATCACCAGGAGAGTACTCGAGCGCCATGGCCAGCGCCGACAACGCGGCCAGGATCAACGTGGCCGTGACGCGGGCACGCCGTCCGTTCAGCCTAAAAATAAGTAGCCACAGGAGCAGGGGCCAGATCAGGTAAAACTGTTCCTCGATGGCCAGCGACCACAGATGATCCAGCGGCGGCGGTGCCGTGAACAGCCCGAGGGCGGCGAAGTACGACACGTGATGCAGGATCTGGTACCAGTTGCTGGTGTAGGTGACCGCGGCCAGCAGGGCCAGCCGCAGTGAGGCGCGCTGGCCCGGCTCGATTACGGTGGCTGCCGCGGTGACGACGATCAGCATCAGGGCCAGCGCCGGCAGCAGGCGCCGGGCCCGCCGGGACCAGAAGTCCTTCAGGTCCAGCCGGCCCGCCCGGTCGTACTGGGTGGCCAGCAGGTCCGTGATCAGGAACCCGCTGAGCACGAAGAACACGTCCACACCGAGGAACCCGCCGGACAGCTCGGAAGCGCCCTCGTGAAAGCCCATGACGGCCAGCACGGCCAGCGCCCGCACTCCATCCAGCCCGGGCGCTCGTCTGAGCGAATTAGTGGTAGTCGTGTCTGTCCCGCCGGATTGCTGTTCGGTCAGGCCTTTACCGGCAGCCATGCTAACGAGCGGATACCGCTCTAGCCAGGAGAAACGCCGCGTAACGGCGATACGATCACACTTATTCGGTGCCGAGCAGGTGCCGCGACACCTGCGCCAGGTGATTGCGCATCGCGGCCGTGGCCCGGTCCGCGTCGCGCAACCGCAGCGCGGTCACGATCTCCTCGGGCTCCGGTCGACGTCGAGGACAGCGGTCAGCAGCCCCATCGGGCTCGGCGCGGCGAACTCGATGCCCAGCGTGGCTGGCGCCCCGGCCGGGTGCCCGATGGCGGCATGCGCGGGCAGGTACGGCGGGACCTGCGCCTGCACCAGCGCTAGGGCCGACGCGAGCTCGGCCGTTCCGCTCTTGCCGTCGGCGGTGATGCTCACTTCGCGGTACAGCACCGCGGCGCCCGGGGAGGTATCCCCGAACGCGGTCACGGTGAACGAGTACTGGGAGGACAGGGCGGCGAGCGTCGCCAGCAGGCGGGTATCCACCTGGCCCGCATGGAGTTGCGCGGCGTCCTGCGCGGTGAAGTGGATCCGGTTGTTCCGGAGCAACTGCGAGCCCGCGCTCATCCGGGCGGCCAGATCCGCGCGCAATGCGGCGTCATAGGCGGCAGTGCCGCCGGGCTCGGCCGCGCGAACGTCGATCCGGGCGCTGCCCAAGCCGAAGCTCGCGATCACGGCGGGCGCGTACCCGGCCAGCTGGCCGTCGGCCGACGCCGAAGTCATTACGACGGTGGCGCCGTGCGGGTCCGGCGATCCGGGCGTCAGTGGCATCAGCCGGCCCGCGCTGACCCCTTGCGCCTGCAGCACCGCGCACAGCGCGGGATCGCAGGCGATGATCGCGTCGCTGCTCAGCTGGTCAGCGACCCACGCCGCGGCCGCGGTCTGGGCCAGGCTAGCTGGAGCGGTAGCCGGGTGCGTGACGGCCTTGGCCGGAGAGGGTGTGCTTGCCGCTCGCGCCCGGGCGGCCGGGGCCGCGGTGCCGGCGAAGACCCCGCTGAACGCCAGAGCCGCCACCGTGATGACCGCGGCGACCGCGACCGCCGCGACCATCTGCCAGCGCCCGGCGCGCAGCACCCACAGCTTGATCGTGGTGGCCAGGACCCGGGTCCAAGATGGCTCGGACGTCGCGGACCTAGCTGGCCTGGGGGCGCGTTTCACGGTGTCACCAGCAGGCTCCACTGCTCGGTCCGGTGCGGTCCGCGTGCCTAGGTTCAGCAGTATGCCTCCGGGCGGCGCCAGACGGTTATCCTCGCTCACGTTCGCCACCCCCTCGCCATCCGTCTCGGCGGCCTCTCGCGCCACAGCAGAACACACGAGCCTGCCAATATCAACGGAAAACGCCTATCGGTAAGGAAATGCATAGCACAATAAGCGCAGGTTTGTACCCTATTGCGCAGGAGCGCGCCGTTTCAGTCACCGAGAGCAATGATCCGGTCTCCGCGATGGCCGCTGTGACCGTCGCCGGTGCCACAATGGAAGCCGCTGAAGCGAAGGAGCCTGCAGAGTTGGGCGTGGGCGACGTACCGCGGTCGGCCGATCCGGAGCGAATCGGGCCGTCCGGTCTGCTTTCCCTCCATCCCGTCCTGGCCGCCGCGCTGGCCGTCCCCGGCTGCCGGGCCGTCTACGCGGTGACGTTCGGACTAGACGGTGACGTGCTGGCCGCCGCCGACGGCAACGGGTTCACCTACCTGTGGGACATGGCGGGCGGGCTCGCCGCGACCTTCGCCCATCCCGGCAGCCGGGGCGTCATCGGTGTTTCGTTCGATCCCGACAACGAACTGCTGGCCGCCGCCGATGCAAACGGCCGGGCCTACCTGTGGGACCTGATCAGCGGCGACCTGGCCCGCACCTTCGTCTCCCGGCGCAGCGGCGGCCTGAACGGCGTCGCGTTCGGCCGGGGCGGTGACCTGCTGGCCGCCGCAGGCGGCGACGGGCGCGTCCACCTGTGGGACGTCGTCAGCGGCCAGCCTGCGGGCTCGTTCATCATCCCGGGCAGCCCCACCGTCTACGCGGTGGCGTCCGGCCCGGGCGGCCGGGTCCTGGCCGCCGCGTGCGGCAACGGCTGGGTCTACCTGTGGGACATGAGCACCCATCAGCTGGCCGGCGCCTTCGCCGGCCCCGGCAGCCAGGGCGTGAACGGCGTGGCGTTCGGTCCGGGCGGTGCGACGCTGGCCGCCGCCGACGGCAACGGCCAGGTCTACCTATGGGACGTGGCCAGCGGAAAGCTGACCGGCGCCTTCCCGCATCCCGGCAGCCAGGGCGTGAACGGCGTGGCGTTCGCCCCCGACGGCGCGATGCTGGCCGCGGCCGACGGCAACGGCCAGGTCTACCTGTGGGATACGGTCAGCGGCCAGCTCGCCGTCGCCGTCGCCGCTCCCGGCAGCCGCGGCGTGAACGGCGTCGCGTTCGCTCCCGGCGGTGACCTGCTGGCTGCCGCCGACGGCAACGGCTGCACCTACCTATGGCAGCTGAGCTCATCCGCTCCCTGAGCATTCCGCCCGCCGGGTGTCGTAGACTAGCTGGGCACCAGCGCTCGTAGCTCAACGGATAGAGCATCTGACTACGGATCAGAAGGTTGGGGGTTCGAGTCCCTCCGAGCGCGCCAGGTAGAAGGCCACTTCCGATCATGAAACGGCCTGTACTGTAGCCAAGACTGTAGCCAAGCCGATCACTTCATGCTCCGAACAGCTCATCGATCGCATCGGCCGCCTCCTGGCGAAGCACCGGCAGGACATGGGCGTAGGTATTCATCGTGACGCCGATCTCAGCGTGACCGAGTACCTCCATGATGGCCCGCGCGGGAACGCCCTGGGCGAGCAGGAACGTCGCGCATCCATGCCGCAGATCATGCAGCCGGAGCCAGTCCAGGTCGGCCTTCCGCCGCAGCTCATCCCAGCGCCGGTTCACGTTACGCGGCTCGATCGGCGTCCCGATGGTCGAAGCGAATACCAGCCCGTGCTCACGCATCCCCCAGCGCCAGGCGCTCGGCGTCTTGCCGTAGTAAGGCCAGGGTCCGGGGACGGCCCGCTCAGTGTCCGGGGGTGCCCCTCCACCGTCAAGGGCGCTTCGCGTTTCCTTCGGAAATGGCCTGCGGCCACCCTTGAGCGTCGGAGCCTCTACACCCCCTCCGGCCAGAGACCAAGGGCCAGGCCGAGCCTGCCCGGACCGGACGCGGGCCATCCCCTGCAAGGTGCGGCAATGATTCTCTGGGGGATAAACAGCGTGCCCGGTGCCTGCCCCATCGACCGGTCAACGCCGGGAACTGACGGTCACTCGCGGACAGCCCGAGAGGCCGACTGACCTGCGGACTGGCAGGCTGACCCGCTGCGCATACCGACCTTTCTAAGCAGCGGGTCGCGAGACAATTTCATGACGCCCTTCATGCGGGCGGCCCTGCATTGGGTGCTGCTCGCGACGAGAAACCGGCAGATACTAACTTGCGCAGCGGTCGGGTCAGCGAGCGGGCCACCATAGTGAAGATGAGCAGGACCAGGAGCAGCAGCAGCAGCGTCACCAGGCTGGTGACCAGCAGTCCCGTGCTGGCATCGGTCCTAGACCTATTTGCCAGCGTGGAGATGTTGCCGGTCAGTTCGTCGGCGACTAGCCGCACCTTGCCGACGGTGAACGACATGTCGTCGTTCACGTTTGCCGCGGCCAGAAGGCGCCCCTGCTCCTGGGTGAGCGGATGCGCCAAGGGGCCGGTCAGCAACGCCTCCGCGAGTGATTCCTGCTGGGCGGCGCTATCGACCGGCGGCCCGGTCACCGTGTTGCTGTAGTTCTGCTGCTCGGCGAGATCTACAGACGCGTTGAAGTTGGCCAGATCCGCCGCTTCCTGCCGCTGTGCCTGCTGGAGGCTGGCAACGTCGTCGGGCGACAGCGACGGCTGCGGGAAACTGACCGCCCTCAGCAGGAGGGCCCGCTGAACCGACTTGGCGTCTTCGACCTGGAGCAGCGCGCCGAGGGCGGTGACGTCGCGCCGGAGCTCGGTACTGCTGGCCTCGTTCCCCACGATGCTGGTGAAGGTGTTCGCGGGCTGGATGACGTTCACGGTGTACACCTGCATGATCGCCGTCAGGGGGGATTCCGGGTCGGCCATCGTCCTGCGGACGAGCGGCAGGGTTTCCGCGCCCACTTGTACCGCGTTCACCGCCTGCACCGCGACGAGCTGATAGCCGCCTCCGACCGTGACGCCATCGGCCAAGGCGGCGACCTCTGCGGCGGCGCCATCGGTGACCCGCCGTGCGGTCCTCAGCCGGGCAGCAAAAGCACTCCTATTCGCTGTGGAGGCGACTGAATAGTCGCGTTCATCTTCCACTGCCTGGATGTACCTGACCACCGCGCTGTTGAGCTGGGCGAGGTGCTGAACACGGCCGGTCGCCTGCCAGTTGCTGACGTCCCCGCTGATGGTCACCGCACCGAGCACCGCCGCGGTCAGCAACGGCACCGCGATCAAGGCGGCCAGCCGCCACCGGACGCGCCAGTTTCTCAGGGCGAACCGCGACCGGGCCCCGCCGGGCCCTCTCGGATGCGGATGGGCGGTCCCGACCATGCCAGCCGGGAGCGGAGGCCCCGCCTGGGGCTGGGCGACGACCGCGGGTGTCTGGCCGGCGGAAGCGGCCGGGCCGGTGACGGGCTGCGGTCCCATGCTCGCCGCATCCCGTCCGCCGACGGCAGCCGAGCCGTCACCCGCGGCGCTTCCGCCCGCAAGAGGCACCGAACCCTCCCGGTCGGCTGGCCCCCCGCTGACGGCCCCGGCCGCGCCAGCCGGGTCGCCGGGATTGGTCACCGATCGTTTACGCACTACGTTCGCACCTCGCATCGGCACGCCTGAGCCAGCGCACATGCCCGGCTGAAGCGGCGCAAGCCACCCTCCATAAGCACCCTTTCCTTCGCAACGATCGCCGCTGCTCGGGTCAAAAAGGCGGCCGAGTCCCTCGCGTTACAAAACGGGTAAAGACATATAATCATCTTCTGGGTGGCCGCCACGGGGCATTCATGAATCCCTTGGGTGTATGGCGCCCTACCAGGGACCTCGCGGCCAGAACACCCAGGGCCTGCGTCACAAACGCCTCGGCATCCAGCTCCCGCCTGACCAGGAGCGCGTCTTCTGGCGCGAGGAGATCCGGAAGGTGGTCACATACTGGAATGCGGCACCGGGCGAGGAGGAGCCTGACACCCAGGCCAGGGTCCTGGCCCTGATCACCAAGATCGAGAGCGACCTCAAAGAGGTGCGTGCCCTGATCTCTGCCGAGTAGACCGCGACAGTACTCGCTGCACGGAGCCCGCCAGGCTATCTATCCCTGGCGGGCTCTTGCGTGACCGGAGAGCCTCGGTGCTGAGCCCGCTCGATATGGCCCTCGGCGAGCAGGTGCTGGAACTCCACGAGCAGGGCCCGGCCCACCCTCCGCCGCAAACGACATCACTACGAGCACCGCTTCAGCGGTAATAGTCACCGCGGGAGCCTCGCTGAGAGCCAACACCAATGGGATGTCGTCCAGGGGTAGGGATCTCTCACAGTTTTCTCACGGACTGACCGGACGGTACGGGACTATGGCATCCATTCTGGACACCTAGCAGGACGCTGACCTGTGATTCTGGATTGCAGAGTATTGGCCGGACAGACTCCATTGATCTACGGATCAGAAGGTTGGGGGTTCGAGTCCCTCCGAGCGCGCCCAGCTCACAGGCCCCTTGCCCGCCCGGCAGGGGGCTTTTTGGTTGTTCTGGGAGCCACACTGGGTGCCACGCGAGCATCTCAGCCACCGAACAGAGCCCGGCTCATCGACTCCGCCGCCGCCCGCCCGTCCCCTTCGAGCAGATGCCCGTACACGTCCTTGGTGATCGCGATACTGGCGTGCCCCAGCACCTCGGAGACCACGTGCAGCGGCGTCCTCTGGGCCAGCATCAGTGAAGCGCCCGAGTGACGTAGCTCGTGCGGATGCCAGTGACCGAGCCCGGCCCGCTCGCACAGCCGGACGAAGGAGTGCGAGAAGTTGTCCGGGTCCATCGGCGCCCCACCTCGCTCGCGAAGATCAGCCCGTGATCCTGCCACAGCGACCCGGCCGCCATCTGGGCCTCAGCCTGCCGAGCCCGATGTTGCCGAAACCGAGACGCCAGCTCGGGAGTCAGCACCAGCGTCCGCCGCGACTTGGGTGTCTTCAGCTCGCTGACCACCAGCCGAGTCCGGCGTCCCGACGAGACATCACGATCCTTGACCCGCTTCACGCCATGAGTCACCCGCAGCGTCCCAGCCTGCCAATCCAGCACCGACCAGTGCAAGCCGAGCACCTCACCGCGGCGCATCCCGTAGGCCAGAGCCAGCACCGCCGCCTCGAACCTGTACCCGGCAGCGGCGTCTAGGAGCTGGCGCGCCTGGTCGATGGTCAGCGTCCGGCCTCCCTAGCCCTGATCCGCGGTGCCGCCGACAGCTTGGCCACGTTACGGGGCACGATCCCCCCCGCTCAGCTTGGCCGAGCGCACGACGCAACACGGTCCGCATGATCCGGATACTGTTCGGCCTGTAGCCGTCTCCCGCTTCGCCTTCCACAGCCGGTCGAGGTCCGCCACAGTCAGCTTGGCCAGCCGCTTACGCCCGAGCGCGGGGACCAGGTGCAGCCGCACCGTATCCACGTGGTCATCCTCAGTGGACTCCGCCACCGAGCCCGGCAGGTTGATCGTCAGCCACCGGTCTAGGAATGCCTGCACCGTCAACCGGTCATCAGGCATCACGCCGCTATCTACCTGCTGACGCAGTTTGCGGAGCTTCTCCGCGGCTTCCGCGCGAGTGCGGCCCGAGACCTTCTTGCGGACCCGTTGACCGTTCGCGTCGTAGCCGAGCGAGACCGCAGCCCGCCATCGGTCACGATCCCGGTAGACCGAATCCTCACCACTCGCGCGGCGCCGGGTCATGCCGCATCCCCTCCAGCCGGGCCACGAAGTCAGCCAGCGCGGCCACGGGGATACGCCGCAGACCGCCCTCATGCTCGGCCTGGCCGAGGACATCGACGCCGCGATAGCCGTAGCAGTCAAAGGCTTGCGTGAGCGCGGCTACTCCTGGGCCGAGATCGGCTCCCGGCTCGGCATTACCCGCCAGGCCGCCCACCAGCGATGGGGCTAGTCCAGGGTGGTGCACGCGGCAGATTGCCGGAATAGCCTGATGGCGTGGGCTTCTTTGACATCACGCCGGAGCGGGCCGGGCGGGCGGCCCGGCCAGACGGCATAATCCCCGGGTTTGCCGCTGCCGGGCTGTTCCTGATCCGCACCGATGAGCTGGCCGTGGCTGTGGGCAGTGTGCAGGCCTACCCGAACGGGTTCGAGTTCACCGTCCATGCGCGGGTGCATCGCGGGCAACTCCCCTGGGGCACGAGCCCCCTCGACCCGTCCGCCGACCCGCGCACCGACTGGGACCCTGACCTGGCCCTGCGGCTGGGCGTCTTGTACGCCGATGGCCGCCGGGCCAGGACCGGCACCTTTCGGCCGAGGCCTGTCGATGACGGCGACGACGACCAGTATCTGGTTCTCCGCGAAACCGGCACCGGCGGGACCGAGCGCCAGTGGGACGGCCGGTTCTGGGTTCACCCGCTGCCACCGGGCGGCCCGGTTACCTTCGTCGCATCCTGGCTGCTGCACGAGGTGGCCGAGACCCGGGCAGACCTGGACAGCTCGGTAATCCATGAGGCCGTCCAGCGCGCGGTGACCTTGTGGCCAGATGAGCCATGATCCACTCCCGGCCGACAGCGACCGCGGCCGAGACGACAGCAACAGCAGCAGCAGATGGCAAGCGACGGCGCACAGCAACAGGGTCCAACGCTCAAATATCGCATGGCAACGTGGGGCCATGTCCGGCCCAAAAAAACGGACGGGTATCTACGGATCAGAAGGTTGGGGGTCCGAGTCCCTCCGAGCGCCCAGCTCAGCGGCCCTTTTCGAAAGCTGCCCTGGTGAGCAGGTCGCCAGCGTTACGCCGGGCCGGTTGTCGCCCACGCGCTGAGCAGCATAAAAGGAGCGCCTACCAGCGGTTGGGTCCTTTCCGCTTCGTCTTTCAGCCGTTGCTCAAATGTCTCCATGCCGATCTCCTCGGCGGTGGCCACTCCGGTTCCCACGATCAGCGGCTCGGCGACACGCATGGACTCCACTAGGAATGCGAGGCCGACCTCATCGCCGGGTCCGAAGTGCGGCTGGACCCCGATCATCCCCAGCGGGCGCAGCCCGGCCTCTTCGACAATGGCCCACAGCCGCGGCCCAAGGAAGGCGATCCCGGACTTGGCGAACGCTTCGACCAGCCAGGACTTGACCTGGGTCCCGAGCGGAATCTCTGGCAGAAACCGCATCGGTGACATATCTGCTTCTACCGGCACGACCAGGCCGCCAGGGCGCAGCACCGTGGCCTGCTCCCGCAGTACCGCGGCCGGGTCCGGAACCCACATTAGGACCAGCCGCTCGACGATCGCGTCGAACGGCCCGCCCGGCGCCGGGTCGTGGATGTCGCCCTCGATGAACTGCACCTGGGCCAGGCCGCGCCGTTGGGCCCGCAGCCGGGCCCGGGTCAGCGCGTCGGGGGAGTGGTCGACGCCGACCACGGAGCCATCGGGTCCCACCAGGTCGGCGGCCACGAACGTCACGTCCCCGGCGCCGCAGCCTATATCGAGCACCCGCATGCCAGTCCGAATGCCTGCCTCGGCGAAGATCATCCGCGTCGCGGGGGCTATCGCTGCACCCTGAGCCTCAAGGCGGTCCAGCTCCTCTTCACCGATGCCGGTGCCGAACTGATAGCCCGAGTCGCCCTCACCCATCGTGTTTCCTCTCGCCAGGCCCGCCACGATGATCCCGCGCCTGGCCCCCGGCGGACAAGACCGCAGGCATGCAGCACGCCGGAGGAGGCGACGGCATCCAGATCCGGCTGCCCGGCGGACGGCGGGAACGCGTCATCAGCCGTTCTGTCGTGACTGCTGCCAATACTGCTGCCCTGACGGTGAACAACACCTGACACGCATGGACAACTGTGGAATATCGGCCCAGCACACGGACCACAAGGGACGGTCCTGGACGATGTGCCCACTACTACGGATCAGAAGGTTGGGGGTTCGAGTCCCTCCGAGCGCGCTCGATAACCCGCAGGTCAGAGGTCACACTCTCAGGGGTGAGAGGCGGCCTTTGTGCCGGAGCCTGACGCGGCACTTCTAGGCGGAGATGCGAAGACGCATGACCCAGCGCCACTTGGCGATGCGGCGGTCGCGGACGAATCCGAACTCTTCGAACAGGCTCTCTGGCCCAGTATGCAGGTAGGCGCCGCGTTGCGGGTCACGTCCATCCACCTGCTCTGGGTAGGCCTCGACCAAGCCTCCGCCAGCATGTGCTATCGCGGCCAGCACCGCAGCAACTCCGGCCCGCGCCACGCCTTTGCGGCGGGATCCGGAGCCGGTAAACAAGCAGCCGATCCGCCAGTCAGGCAACCCGGCTAGACCCTTTTCATAGGCCTTGAGGTTTTTGATGGTAGCCACCTCGGCCGGTGGCCCGAACTGACACCAGCCCATGCAGCGACCGTCACCGTAGACGAGCATCTGGTGGATAGCGCCGTTGTTCACGTGAGTGAGTTTGGCCTCGCGGTTGCCCGCCGCGGTGCTGTTCTTGCTGATGCCCTCGGGATGAAAGCCGATGCACCAGCAGCCACCCCAGACACCGTTGTTCGCCTCAACCAGTGCGGCGAAGTCATCCCAGGTATCGGGCGTGAGCAGACGCGTCGTGTACTGGGTCACAGCCGATATCACGCTCCTACTCTCCTTCTAACTCCCGCTCTGGGCTGGGCCGCGTACCAAGCCCAAGGCCAGGCGATCGGTAACTGGCGTGCTCGGGTGCCGTTCGATGATCGTAATCCGCTGCCGTCTGGCACTGACAGGTCAAGGCAACCTGGCAGCGGGTCGTCCGTGCTACGCCAGGAGCCTCTACGGTCAGTTGGCTTCGCCAGCCTAGACACGGCACCCCACTCGCAAGGATTCAGCGCCGGTGAGCAAGACGGGGCAGAGCAGGCAGCGATCATTTTGAGCATCCTGCTCCTGTTGCACGGGAAAGCTCTGTCATACGCTCGACCCACCGGCCGCGAGGGGTCTGACGTGGCAGAACTGCAGCTAGAAGGTGGCGAACTAGTGCTTCACCTGTCGGGTGCGGAGAAGGCCGAGGCAGTTCACGGCGACCTTCGTGTGCCGGTTAGCTCAGCGGTCCTGACGGCGGTGCACCATGCACCTTCCAAGGTGGTCATGACGCGAGACTGTTCATGTCGGTTCAGTGACCCGACCACGTGCGCGCCGTCATTCGTCGCTGGAGTTCCCTCGCAGTCCTCCCCTTCCTTGACCCGGTCGCCAGGCACTGACGACCTTGGCCACCGCCGTGACCAGGAATAGCTGGCCGATCAGCATCTCGAGCACGGCGAAGGTCTGGCCCGGGTTCCCGGCGGGGACCAGGTTGCCGTACCCGGTGGTGGTGAGCGTGGTGAAGGAG
>Ga0210405_10004744_pt1 | contig 12651 bp, 12 predicted proteins | sample IncBWH11MmetaG_FD_155492 | JGI IMG/M metagenome (GOLD analysis project Ga0210405, IMG submission 155492) | Forest soil microbial communities from Barre Woods Harvard Forest LTER site, Petersham, Massachusetts, United States - Inc-BW-H-11-M | ecosystem: Environmental > Terrestrial > Soil >... | reverse complement strand
CCTTGCCGAGCCGGCGCACTTTCTTGGCATTGGCCTTGACGATGGTCTGGCCGATCGTGACCTGGCCGTCGCCGCCGACCGCCACCACGCCGCCCTTGCGGACGGTCAGGATGGTGGTGCCGTGCCAAAAATTGGATTGGGTCTGCTGCATGATGTGATGTCACCGTAATTTGGTGGCGCGTGCGACTTTAGGCAAATCCGGCCGATTTTCAGGTCAGGGGGCAGCAATACCTCGTGAAGCAATTGCATCCAAGGCAGCGCGCTAGAAAAATACGACGTTTGCCATATTAAACCCAAACGACAAGGCCCGCTTTACGGGTGAGCAAAATTCGGTTAGATCGACGACAGAAAGGTAATGAAATTACGACCAGTTTTACTAGGGGGGTCGAGCCGAATGCAAGAGCAAGCCCATGATCGTTTGGTGGACGCCCAGCAGGGGGTGAGCCCGGGGGCGCACCTTCGCGCTGAAATTGAGAGACTCGGCCTCGATCAAGTGGCCGTGGCCGAAGCCACGGAAGTCTCAAGACAAACTATCAATAACATCGTCAACGATAGGCAGAGTATTTCGCGGGCAATGGCGGCAAAGTTAGGCCGCCTTACGGGCAAAAGCTCCGATTACTGGCTGCGTTCGTCATTCAAAGAAGCCGATCATGACGACGGACACGATATCACCGCGGCGTCGACCCCGACAAATACTGCTGCGTCTAACCCGTTCGGGATAGGAGTTCTTGTAGATCATCAAATCATTCGTGCGGTTCACGACAAAGTCGTGATTTTTGACCCATTTAACCCGGAAAATGTGCAAGCCGCTTCAATGGATCTCACTTTGGACGACTTTCTTTTGACGTCAGACGATAATGAAGTCGATATCAGTGACGGTTATGATTTAAAGCCGCGAGAGACGGTAAACGGAAGTACAAAAGAATGGGTTCAGTTTCCATTGGATTGTTTTGGTCGCGTCGGCCCGATGACGCAATTTTCAAAGTACGGGATTATACTGGTCTACGGCTTTCAGATTGATCCCGGATATTGTGGACATCTTCAGTTTTGCCTTTTCAACGCGGGGCCAAAAGCTTTCCCGTTGCAAAGCGGGAAGCCTATTATCAGTCTTGAGATTGTCCACCTTTCATCCACTCCGACCAAATCGACTGTTGCCGCTCCGCTGGTACGCGGTCGTGACTCCCGACCGGACGTTTCGAAGCATTTTGATCGCCGAGCAAGTAATAAAGAGATATTTGATCGTATGATCCGCGCATGCTTGCGTAAAAAAGTACAATTGCATGCGAAAGCAGATATGGTTGTCGCGGAAATTGGCGAGCTTGACGTTGAAATGATCAATAGCTCTGAGGATGCTGCAGCGGAAGGCGCCATTAATAGCGTGCTTGATACTCTAAAGACTATGAAAATGCATCGAGGGCAGGTCGAGGATTCGAAAAAATACGGCGATTTTTTTAATGAGATCGGGGAAAACCTGGTTCTCGACGCCGAACAAGCCCCAAAGGCTATCCGCGTGATCGGCCTCGAATTATCTTCCAGCGGTAACGTCGCCAAATTGCGGAACGGCGAAAAAGTCATTTTAGGATTGCCTCAAGGGTCGTCAAAAATCTCCCTCAAAGCTTTTGCGCGACAACTGCATTTGGACGTACGGGATGTGATCTTGATGCTCACGGGACTAGTGCAATATGAAGAGACGTAGTTTAATTATATCGCACTTAGACAAGTTATAAGCAAAAATCACTTGACAAATAACGACGGCTGCGGAAAATGCCCGCAACGGGCGATCTGAGGGGGCCGCGCGAGTATTGCGTGAGATCCCGTCGCAAGCAGCTCAGCGATGAGCTGGCGAGTTAGCCGACGGGACCCCACGAGGTACTACGGCCAGCGGCCAGGACGCTCGAACAGGAGCGCGCCATGCCAACCGCTGACAGGTCATCTGCGAAATCCAAATCGCACAATAGGTTTGGTGGAATTACCCGCTGTAAGACGCAGTTCCGTCCCAAGAATCCTCTGATGAGAAAGGTGCAGGATCTTTTGGGAAATTGCCCAGAACCCTCACTGGCACTCATGTTAAGGATCGCCGACGTTCGTTTAGCTTTCTTTTCTGAGACGAGAAAATTAGGCGGAAGCCACAAGATCCATCTCGTCGTTCAGCATTTCTATGACGCAATAGAAACCGGCAGGCTTCGAGCGGGCGGAGCTGTCGTGATTCCCAGCAGCGGCTCGACCGGCATCACGACCGCTGCAGTAAGCCGGCTGCTAGGGATTGGGTGCACCGTGATCGTTCCGGAAGGAACATCAGGCGCGAAGCTGAATCTGCTGTCGCAAGCCGGGGCCAAGATCGAAACCGAGCCATCACTCGATGCGTGCGTGAAACGCGCGCGGGCCGTTGCAGCAGAATCCAATTGTTTTCTGTTGGATCAGTTTGCACCTGCGCCGACCGGCTTATCCGGCAAATCGATGCCGCAGTTACACTTTCAAGCGGTCAAAAACCACTTCGGTAGATTGCCGAATGAAACGATCCTTGCCTTCGGCACCGGAGTCACCGAACTGGAATTCAGACGGGACGTCACACGTCGAGGCCTCGGCGTTGAGATTACCGACGCCGCTGTCGAAGGTGGCGTATCTATGCCATTCTATTGTGACGGCGACAGTTCAGCTCGGGGCCAAATCAGTCACAAGATCGAGGGTGTGAACACGGTTTTTGTACCGAATTCAGCCTGCCGAATGGCGGTTGATCGCAGCGAGCCGATTCCACCTGTTGCTGCCTTCGCAACGTGCTTGGAATTGGGAGAATCTGGATTGCATTGTGGTCCCTCGTCCGGTCTCGCGGCCTATTGTGCTCTGGCCCGAGCCCATCAGCGACAAGGCACCGGGCCGACCCTTATCAGCGTCCCCGTTTTTGATGCTGCCGTGCGTTATCCCGATACTTTGCTAAACGATGCCTATCTGGCGTCGTTGGAGCCTGAATTATCAATATATCGTCGTCAGATACGCGTGTTTATTAAGGCTGAGTATTGGATGCGTCCTCCGTGTTGTGCCTGCCCAGACAAATTGCGGGTGATGGGGGGTGTTCCAAACTTGCCGCAGGCCAGCGTTACGGCTTGAACCCCTTCGGCCGGGATTGCCAAGTTCGGTTGGAAGCACTTTGCGGACGCAAACAGCCGGAAATTGGCCAGCCTCGATCGGCTGCCGGAGTGGCAGAGTAATGCGGCTCCTGATAAAAGGGCGCCGTTAAACCCGACTAGGCAGGTCAGATGGCTCGTCAAGGCCGCAATACCGTTTCTAGTGCCGGCCGGACCAAAGGTCGCCGCGCGTCCGTGAAACGGACCACCAAGGAAACCGACGTCGAGGTCGCGGTCGATCTCGACGGCGCCGGCGCGTCGTCGATCGCGACCGGCATCGGCTTCCTGGATCACATGCTCGACCTGTTGGCGCGGCATTCGCGCATCGACCTCACGATAAAAGCCAAGGGCGATCTGCATATCGACCAGCATCACACCACCGAAGACGTCGGCATCGCGCTCGGCCAGGCCTTGAAGCAGGCGTTGGGCGACATGAAGGGCATCACCCGCTATGCCGATGTCCACCTGCCGATGGATGAGGCGCTGACCCGCGTGGCGATCGATATTTCCGGCCGGCCGTTCCTGGTTTTTCAGGTCGAATTCGTGCGCGCCAAGATCGGCGCTTTCGACACCGCGCTGGTGCAGGAGTGGTTTCAGGCCTTCACCGTCAACGCGGGCGTGACGCTGCACGTCGCCACGCTGTACGGCAGCAACGACCATCATATCGCCGAATCCTGCTTCAAGGGTCTGGCGCGGGCACTGCGGGCGGCGGTGGCCATCGATCCGCGCGCCGCCAACGAGGTGCCCTCGACCAAAGGCACGCTCGGCAATTGATTGTGGCGTCCCTCGCATTACGTGAGGGGTGACAGAAGCGAGAACCGGTTATGTCCGTTTACACCGTGCACGAGCCGCCCAGGCGGGCCGGCGCCGCCGCAGCCGACGTGGAACGCTTTGCGTTCGTGCGCGACGGCTTCTCGTGGTGGGCCTTCCTGGTCACGCCGCTGTGGATGCTGCGGCACCGGATGTGGCTGGTGTTGGTCTGTTACGCCGTGATCTCGGCCGGCCTTGCGACTCTGGTTCGGATGTTGGGCGTGTCCGGGGTGATTGTCGGTGTCATCGGCCTCCTCATTTCGCTCCTGGTCGGGCTCGAGGCCGGGACATTGCGCCGCTTCACCCTGAGCCGCCGCGGCTGGAAAAATCTCGGCGTCGTCAGCGGCGACGATCTCGAAGACGCCGAGCGGCGCTTCTTCGATGCCTGGCTGCAGCGAACGAACTCGACCGCCGGCGGACCGCGCGCGCCCGCGGCCGGGCCTGCATCTGCGGTGCCGGTCCGGCGTGGGCCGTCCGGGTCCGACGTGATCGGGCTTTTTCCCGAACCGGGAGCGCGGCGATGAGCGTGGCGATCGTCGATTACGGCTCCGGCAATTTGCACTCGGCCGCAAAAGCGTTCGAACGCGCCGCGCACGAGGCCGGCCTCGGCCAGCCCATCGTGGTGACCAACGATCCCGCGGTGGTGGGGAAGGCGGACCGGGTGGTGCTGCCGGGCGTCGGCGCCTTCGCCGATTGCCGGCGCGGCCTCGACGCGGTGGACGGCATGGTCGGAGCGCTGGACGAGGCGGTGCGCCAAAGAGGCCGGCCGTTCTTCGGCATTTGCGTCGGCATGCAACTCTTGGCCGAACGCGGCCGTGAATATGAAGTGACGGAAGGCTTGGGCTGGATCGCCGGCGAAGTTGATCGCATCGTGCCGAGGGACCCGAACTTGAAAATCCCGCACATGGGGTGGAACACGCTCAATGTGATGCGGTCGCACCCCGTACTCGACGGCCTGACATTTGGGCCCGCCGGCCGGCACGCCTATTTCGTGCACTCGTATCAGCTCAATCCGGCGCAGCGCGCCGATCTGGTGGCCGATGCCGAATATGGCGGCGCTGTCACCGCGATCGTGGCGCGTGACAACATTTTCGGCACGCAATTCCATCCCGAGAAGAGCCAAAAGCTCGGCCTGGCGCTGATCGCGAACTTTCTGCAATGGAATCCGTAAGCATAGTCGTGCCGTGATCCTGTTTCCCGCCATCGATCTCAAAGACGGACTTGCCGTGCGCCTGCAACAAGGCGACATGGCGCGCGCGACTGTGTTCAACCGCGATCCGGCGGCGCAGGCGCAGGCGTTCGAGCGGCAGGGCTTTGAATATCTGCATTTGGTCGATCTCGACGGGGCGTTTGCCGGCAAGCCGATGAATGCTTCGGCGGTCGAGGGTATTCTCGGCGCCGTCAAAATTCCGCTGCAGCTCGGCGGCGGCATTCGCGACCGCGCCACCGTCGATGGCTGGCTCGGCAAGGGCGTAGCCCGCGTCATCATCGGCACCGCGGCGGTGCGCAATCCGGCGCTGGTGAAGGAAGCCGCACGCGCCCATCCCGGCCGCGTCGCCGTCGGGCTCGATGCTCGCGACGGCAAAGTCGCGGTCGAAGGCTGGGCTGAGACTTCGGAGCTATCCGCGCTCGACATCGCACGACGCTTCGAGGACGCCGGCGTCGCCGCGATCGTCTACACCGACGTGGCGCGCGACGGCATGCTCAAAGGCCTGAACCTCGACGCCACCATCGCGCTTGCCGACGCGGTATCGATCCCGGTGATCGCCTCGGGCGGTCTTGCTTCGATCGACGACATACGGGCGTTGCTAGAGCCGCGCGCGCAAAAACTCGCAGGCGCTATTGCCGGCCGCGCGCTCTATGATGGCAGGCTCGATGCGGCGGAGGCGCTTGCCGTGCTGCGCGCCGCCCGGGCGACAGTCTGACATGTTCAAGGTCCGCGTCATCCCCTGCCTCGACGTCAAGGACGGCCGAGTCGTCAAGGGCGTCAATTTCGTCAATTTGCGCGACGCCGGCGATCCGGTGGCGGCCTCGATCGCTTACGACGAAGCCGGCGCCGACGAGCTCACCTTCCTCGACATCACCGCGAGCCATGAGAACCGCGGCATCATGCTCGACGTGGTGCGGCGCACGGCGGAAGCCTGTTTCATGCCGCTCACGGTCGGCGGCGGCGTGCGCAGCATCGAGGACATCCGCGCGCTGTTGACGTCGGGCGCCGACAAAGTGTCGATCAACACCGCTGCGGTGTCCCGCCGCGCTTTCGTCAAGGAAGCCGCGGAAAAATTCGGCGACCAGTGCATCGTGGTCGCCATCGATGCCAAGAAAGTCTCGCAGCCGGGCGAGGCGAACCGCTGGGAGATTTTCACCCATGGCGGCCGCAACCCGACCGGCATCGACGCCATCGCTTATGCCCGCGAAGTGGTCGCGCTTGGCGCCGGGGAAATTTTGCTCACCTCGATGGATCGCGACGGCACCCGGCAGGGCTTTGATATCGCGCTGACCCGCGCCATTGCCGACGCAGTCTCGGTGCCGGTCATCGCCTCGGGCGGCGTCGGCAATCTCGATCACCTGGTCGAAGGCATTCGCGACGGCCATGCCAGCGCGGTGCTGGCAGCGTCGATCTTCCACTTCGGCGAATATTCGGTGCGCCAGGCCAAGGACCATATGGCCCGGGCCGGCCTGCCGGTGCGGCTCGATCCCTGATCGCCTCTCCCCGCTTGGGCGTGAAGATGCTAAGGAACGCCCAAGGAATGCAAATGGCCCAAACATTCACCCTCAACGACCTCGAAAAGCGCGTCCAGGCGCGCGCCCTGGCCAGCGCCGACGTGTCCTATACGCGCAAGCTCCTCGACCGCGGCGTGGCGCATTGCGCCAAAAAGCTCGGCGAGGAGGCGGTCGAGGCGGCCATTGCGGCGGTCGGCGAAGACCGCGAGCGCGTCATCGGCGAAGCCGCCGACGTGCTCTACCATCTCCTGGTCGTGCTCCATGCCCGTGGCATCACACTTGCGGAGGTCGAGGCCGAGCTCGGCGCGCGCACGCAGCAATCGGGCCTCGACGAGAAGGCGGCGCGCAAGAGCGGCTAGGCACAATGGAGCAGCGCACCGAGCAGGACGTCTCGCCCTACCGCGTGTTCTCCCGCGCCGAATGGGCGACGCTGCGCCGCGATACGCCGATGACACTCGAACCGGCGGAAGTCGCGCGCCTGCGCTCGATGCACGACCGGCTCGACATGTCGGAGGTCGTCGACATCTACCTGCCGCTGTCGCGCCTACTGTCGCTCTACGTCGACGCAACCCAAACATTGTTTCGCGCGCAGCAGGGATTTCTCGGCACCGAAGACGCCAAAGTGCCTTTCATCATCGGCGTCGGCGGTTCTGTCGCCGTTGGCAAGTCGACCACGGCGCGCGTGTTGCAGGCGCTCTTGGCCCGCTGGCCGAACGTGCCCAAGGTCGATCTCATCACCACCGACGGCTTTCTTTATCCGAATGCCGTGCTCGACCGCGAAGGCCTCATGGAGAAAAAGGGCTTTCCGGAAAGCTACGATCTGCCGGCGCTGTTGCGCTTTCTGTCTGACATCAAGGCGGGACTCCATCCCGTTCGGGCGCCGGTCTATTCGCACCTGATCTACGACGTGATCCCGAACCAGTGGATCGAGATCGAGCGGCCGGACATTTTGATCGTCGAAGGCCTCAACGTGCTGCAAGCCGGACGTCTGCCCAAGGACGGCAAAGCGGTGCCGTTCGTCTCCGACTTTTTCGATTTCTCGATCTATCTCGACGCGGAGGAGGATGTGCTGCTGTCGTGGTATGTCAGCCGCTTCCTGACCTTACGCGGCACCGCGTTCGCCGATCCGAAATCCTATTTCCACCGCTATGCGCGGCTCTCCGACAAGGAGGCGGCCTCGACCGCGACCTCGATCTGGAATCGCATCAACCTCGTCAATCTGCACGAGAACATTCTGCCGACGCGGCAGCGCGCCGATCTGATCTTGGCTAAGGGCGAGAGCCATCAGGTCGAGGAAGTGGCGCTGCGCAGGCTCTAGACTGCGATCCAATTCAATTGAATCGGATCGCAGTCTAGAATCCTTGTTTGAGCATGATCTTATCCGAAAACCGGTTCCCACTTTTCGGGATCATGCTCTGGCCGTTAGGCAGCAAGCGCGGAAGCGCTCGAATCGGCAAGCACGGCGGCGAGCCGTTCGCGGTCGAGCGGCTTGACCAAAAAACCATCCATGCCGGCGGCGAGACAGGCGTCGCGGTCCTCGACGGAGACATTTGCGGTGAGCGCGACGATCGGCGTGCGCATGTCGTTGTGCTCGGCCTCCAGGGCGCGGATGCGTCGGGTCGCTTCCAACCCATCCATCCCCGGCATGTGCAGATCCATCAGCACGCAATCATAGTCTGCGCCGCCCGCCCGCGCGGCAAGCCAGCTCTCGATCGCCGCGGCGCCGCTTTCGGCCATGGTCGGACGGTGACCGAGCTTGACCAGGAGCGCGCGCGCCAATAGCGCGTTGATCTCGTTGTCCTCGGCGACCAGGATCGAAAGCCCGTGACCTGAACGCGTTTCGCGCGGCGCTTCCGCAATCTCGTTTGCGGCGCCGGGATCGAAGGCGTCGTCGGGCGCAAAGCGCGCGGCCAGCGAGGCGGCGCGCACCGGTTTGATCAAATAGCCGGTAAATCCCGCGTCCTTGAGGGCTGCGAGCTCGGTGCGCATGGCGGGCGTCACCAGCACGATGCGGCGGGGAATGACGGACGCCATGCGGGCGAGCGCTTCGCTCGCCGCGGTGCCCAGCGTGTGATCGACCAGTACCGCGCTCCAGGCCTGCTCCGGCAAAATGGCCGCCGCCACGCTCTCATCGGGAACGATGGTGGTTCGTGCGCCCCAGCGTTGCAGGCGCCTTGCCAGGAGTGACGCTTCGATCGCCGCCGGCGCGACGATGAGAATATCGGTGCCGGCAAGGTCGGGTATGGCGACCGCGGGCTCGTCACTATCGCCGGTGCGGGGCAGCGGCAAGCTGACGCGAAACGTCGAGCCTTCGCCCGCCACACTCTCGACCGCGATGGTGCCCGCCATGCGCTCGATGATGCGTTTCGAGATGGTCAGGCCGAGACCGGTGCCGCCGAATTTGCGCGTCGAGCTGCCGTCGGCCTGCTCGAACTCGAGGAAGATGCGCGCCTGGTCTTGCGCCGAAATGCCGATGCCGGTGTCGCGCACCGAGATCGCGATCGCATCCGGCTGCGCGTCCGGCTCGACGATGATCGAGACGCCGCCAAGCTCGGTGAACTTGATGGCGTTGCCGGCGAGATTGAACAACACCTGACGCAGCCGCGCCGCATCGCCGACCACGCGCGCCGGCAGGCGCTCGTCGACATAGCAGCAGATTTCGAGACCCTTGGCCTGGGCGCGCGGCCCGAGCAATTCGACGGCCTCTTCGACAAAGGCTGAAAGCGCAAAAGGCCGCGCCTCGAGATCGAGCCGGCCGGCTTCGATCTTGGCGAGATCGAGCATCTCCTCGATGAACGAAAGCAACGTGTCGCCCGACGTCTTCATCGCGTTGAGATAAGTCGTCTGTTCCGGCGACAGCGGCGTATCGCCGAGCAGGTCGGCCATGCCGAGGATGCCGTTGAGCGGCGTGCGGATCTCGTGCGAGACCATCGCCAGGAACCGCGACTTGGCGCGGCTCGCTGCTTCCGCCTGATCGCGCGCGTCGGCGAGCGCGCGCTCCGCCATGACGCGGTCGGTCATGTCGCGGCCGACGCTTTGCACTTCGCTGCCGCGGTCGACGCGCACCGAGACCTCGCGCCAGGCGATCCAGCGCGCGCCGCCCGGCGCGGCGATCTTCTGGTCGTGCACGCGGGTGCCGTCGGCAAGATTCGAAATGTCGCCTTGGACCTCCACCGGCAGCGCGAACGTGGTCGCGAGCAATTCCTCGCGCGGGCGTCCGGCGAGTGCGCAGAACGCATCATTGGCATAGGTGATGGTGCCGCCGCCGTCGCGGCGCACGATGACATCACCCTGGGCCTCGAAGAAGCTTTTGGCGCGCTCCTGCGCTTCGCTGATCTCCCAATTGCGGTCGGAAGCCTCTTCGAGATGCGCCTCGAGGCGCCGTAGCTCGGTCTTCATCTGGTGGATGCGGGAAATCAGGAGGCCCATGGCGCCGCAGGCGGCGCCGAACAGGGCGGCGACGCCGATGGCAAAAGCGTTCGGATCGTAGCTAGCCCCCTGCGACATCGTTCCCGACAGGAAGCCGAAAGCGATGCCGAACGACATTGTCGTCACCACGATGGCGCGGACGGCGAGGGTGAACAGCCGGCGGGTGATGATGGCGGGTTTTAAAAGGGTGACGCGCGGGAGCATGGTCCCTATCCCCGCTCGGCCTGTTGGTCGCGGCTCAACGCGCCGCCGCGCTCAGGCCTGGTTTATCGATGTGACACGGGCAATTTGGCCCATGAGTGTTGCGCATCCCTTGCAGTCGGCAATGCGGCTTCAGGGCGATTGGAGGGAGGGTTGATGCTTTGTTAACATCGGCATTGGGCGATTAGGACTTGGGGCGATTAGGACTTGGACCTACCGATTTCGACCCATCACCTTGGTCCCATTGACTTGGTTCGTGTATGGATTGCGGCCGGAGACAGCAGAATGGCTAAAGTGACGAGTTCCAAACGCGCGCGTGCCAAATCCGCCGGGCCGGTCCGGCCGTCGCGCGCCGAGGCCGAGGGCGCGATCCGCACCCTGATCCGCTGGGCCGGCGACGACCCCGACCGTGAAGGGCTTCGCGCCACGCCGGCGCGGGTGGCGCGCGCCTACGAGGAATGGTTCGCCGGCTACAACGACGATCCGCGCGAATACCTCAAGCGCACCTTCGAGGAGACCGGCGGCTATGACGAGGTCGTGGTGCTGCGCGACATCCGCTTCGAGTCCCATTGCGAGCATCACCTCGCGCCGATCATCGGCCGCGTGCATATCGGCTATCTGCCGCGCAATCGCGTGGTCGGCATTTCCAAGCTGGTGCGGTTGGTCGAGGTTTACGCGCGGCGGCTGCAGATCCAGGAGAAGATGACGGCGGAGATCGCGGCCTGTCTGGATGCCGTGCTGAAACCTCACGGCGTCGCCGTGGTCGCCGAAGGCACGCACCAATGCATGACGACCCGCGGCGTACACAAACCCGGCGTCACCATGGTGACAAGCCGCATGCTCGGCGTGTTCCGCGATCATGCCGAGACCCGGCAGGAGTTTTTGTCCGCGATCGGCATGCGCGGCGGCGTCGGCAACGGCGGCGGATAGGGATTTTAGCGGCGCATGATCTTTTCGGAAAACCGGTTTCCATCACCGGATCAAGTCCGGTGACAGGCTTTTCCGGATCATGCTCTAAGCCGCCGCAGGGTTCGCCATCTTGATGTGGGGGAGACATTTGTCGTCGGCGTGGATGGCGAAAAAATTGATGCCGATGTCCAGCACCGTGTAACCGAGATTGTCCAGCCAGGCGGCGATGGCGCTCTTGTCGCTCTTGATGGTCTCGATCAGCAGGATCGGACGCAGCTTGCCGATGCACTGAGCGGCGCCGTTCAACGCGTCTATCTCCATTCCTTCGACATCGATTTTTATCAGGTCGACGCGGGCCAGATTGAGCGAATCGATACTGACCGTCGGCACCTCGACCATTTTGCTTTCGGAATAATCGATGGCCTGGCCGATGAACTCGGTGCCGTTGCGCGGCTTGAGCTCGAGGCTGCCGAAACTGGCGGCGGCGGAATAATTCAGCACCGGGATTTTCATCGCGCCGGCGCGATCCGACACCGCGGCGTGAATGGCGCGGGCGTTGAAGCAATTGTTGATCGCGATATTGCCGGCCAGCGCATAGTGGATGCGTTCCTGAGCTTCGATCGCTAGCACGGCGCCCCAGGCGGTCATGTGCTTCGCCCATTCGATGGTGTGGACCCCGACATTGGCGCCGCAATCGATCGCCACCACGCCGTCGCCGTAGCATTGCCGGCGCAAATCCAGCGCGCGCAGCAGCAAATTGACTTCCTCGGGATCGTAGTGGGCGTTTTCCAGGAGCTGCAGGCCGACGCCGTAGCCGGCGTCGCCGCTGACCATCATCTGATCGAACCGGTTCACGATGAAGGTGCCGTGGTCGGTCGAGGCGATGATGAAGGCGAGCTTGCGGGACGGATTGGGCATGGCGGCCGCGCGCGACGCCGGACGCGCAAACAGCGGGTCGCGAATCAACGCGAGAGTCGGCGGTTACGGATTTGCAGTCAATGGCGGCGCGGAATCAATTGATCTTGAAATCTTACGCTGAGCGGATGGCGGCCTTGATCGCTTGGCTGCCAATTGTTCGCGTGGATGAACTTGTCAAGGATCTACGACCGCCGAAGGCGGCGGCGCCGTAGCGCGTCGAAGACGCGCGTAAACGCGCTGATGGCGCCGTCCTTGACAAGTTCATCCACACGAACAGAAACGCTGTCCAAGCGATCAAGGCCGCTTTCTAAGGCCTCACAGCCATTTTTTAGCTATGCCGCGCGGCGAATTTCATCGGCCAGCGCCCGATACGACAACGCCTCGGCGAGATGCACGCGGCCGACTTTGTCCGCGCCGTCGAGATCGGCCAGCGTGCGCGCCACGCGCAGCACGCGATGATAGCCGCGGGCCGAGAGCCGCATGGCGTCGGCGGCGTCGCGTAACAGCGTCATGCCGCTGGCATCCGGCCGCGCCACGT
>Ga0210405_10004740_pt1 | contig 12659 bp, 12 predicted proteins | sample IncBWH11MmetaG_FD_155492 | JGI IMG/M metagenome (GOLD analysis project Ga0210405, IMG submission 155492) | Forest soil microbial communities from Barre Woods Harvard Forest LTER site, Petersham, Massachusetts, United States - Inc-BW-H-11-M | ecosystem: Environmental > Terrestrial > Soil >... | reverse complement strand
CCCAACCAAAGCGACAACTTCATCCCATCCATCACCAGCTTCAATTTCAATCCGGCGGTGCTGGGCAGAACGGTGACCAGTTTCTCGGCGTTCGATCCGCATTCCCCGGCGCAATACGTGCAGCAATGGAGCGGATCGCTCCAAAAGAGTCTGGGGCCGTCCACGGTGGTGGAACTCGGTTATCAAAGAGTGCGCGGATTCCATTTGCAACGGGCCTATCTGATTAACAATGCGCAACCGGGCGCCGGCCTGATCCAACCACGCCGGCCGTATCAAACGGCGAGCTTCATCGATGGAACCGTGCTGCCTGCCAATTCCTCGGATGGCGCACCGATCACCGTCGCCAGCACCACGTTCCCGGTCAGCAGCATCAACCTGCTGCAAAACTCCGCGCGCAGTTGGTATGACGCGGGATATGTGAATATCCGCCGCCGCTATTCGAGCGGCCTCAGCCTGCTGGCCAATTACACCTGGGCGAAGAATCTGACGAACGCGCCGGACTTCCGCTCACCGATGTGGGAATCGAGCGTCGCGCAGAACAACAGCGACCTCGAGGCGGAGAAGGGACTGGGCTGCGATATCCGCCACCGCTTCGCTCTGAGCGCCGTGTACGCGATCCACTCTTACAATCATTCGGATTTGACTCGCCGTCTGACGTCGAACTGGCAACTGGCGACCGTCTTTCAGGCGCAGAGCGGGTTCCCCTTTACGATCTCGGTTTTCGGAGATACTGCGAATGCCGGGACGGTGCTGGGAGAGAATCCGATCCGCGCCAACTATACCGGACAGCCTGTTTTTGGACCGGGTACGCATACCTTGATGGAGTGGTTCAACACGGCGGCATTCACTGTACCGGCCGCTTATACATTCGGTAACGTGGGGCGCAATACCGTATCCGGCCCTGGAATGCAGACGATGGACCTGGCGTTGTCGCGCGAATTCACGATCACGGAGGTCGTGCGGTTCCAATTCCGTTTCGAATCGTTCAACACGCTGAACCGTTCCAACTTCGGCACGCCCAATCGCTTTGTGAACACGCCGCAGTTCGGGACCATCACCGACGCGGCGGGACCGGGACGGGAGCTGCAGCTGAGCGCGCGGCTGACGTTCTAGCGGAGTGCGTCAAGCCAACACCACATTCCGCGCGCCTCTGCCAGAATGCCGGCACGAATGCCGGCATAGCCGCCTTGAAAGGCCGCTCCACGGTGCGCGGCTGACCTTCTAGCCGAACTTCATCAGTAGCGGCCCGAGTATATAGGCGCTGAAGACGCCGATGCAAAATATTGCGCCGGAGGTCCAAAGGGCCGCCCGGCTCATCCGGCTGGCTTTCGCGCAGGCTTGGGGCGCATCCGCGGGACAGGCTCCTCCGTTACCTTGCCAATGCGGCGCTAGCACGTAGACATACAGAAAGTTGCCCCCGATGAGCACGCCGGTAACGAGGAAGACCCAGTTCTTGTGATGGGAGAGCGAGACTAACCATGGCAGAGCCGAAAGAAACGAGGCCACCGTCGCTCCAAGCCCAAGCAGAACCAGAAGCGACGGAAGCGCGCAGCAAAGCAGCGTGCCAAAAGAAGTAAACAAACTTAGGTAGCTTGCTAATTTTCTCGTACCGACCGCACCTCCAGCGGTATCGATTTCTTCAGATCCTGCCCTGGCGTCAGGACGCCGTCGATCATGATTGTTTTGCCGGCCATTCGTTGCAACTCGTCGATCGTCTTCAAATCGGCTTTCAGTTCAAAGACCTGATCTGTGCCGATAACCTTGAGTTGGTTGCCGCTGCCGATCACCACCCCTCGAACCAGGACGCGTGTTGCTTTCGGAGTGAACCCGTTCTTATGCACCGCTTCCCAGAATTGTTGCGGTTGGACGGTGTTGCCGGACTTGAGCTTCACCGTGGCCAACCCCTTATTGAGACTCACATCCACCGACTCCACACCCTGGAATTTCTTGAGAGCCCCGCGCACGGCGTAGGCGCAGGTCATTCAATCCATCCCGAAGATCGATAGATCCATTTGCAGGAACTCCGCCGCTGCAGGCTGCACAGCGGTCAGCGCGAACCAAAACAGACAGATGACTATTTTCATAAAAGATGCTCCTTAGAAGAAGTACGAAAAGTTAACGGAGAACCGTACCTGTTCGGCCGGAAAAATCGGACTTACGGACCGGTACAGCGGGAATTGAATGCCGGCCGAAACGGCGTAGTTCTTGTACACGCCGAGCGTGGTGGGGCCGAAAAATACCTGGTGGCTGTCGCTGCCAGGCAGCTTGAGGCCGGCAAACTGCAGCGTCCCGGCCCGCTCGCCGGTGAGTTCGCCAAATAGGCGCCAGTCCCAACCGGTGTCGGTACGCCACGACGGCGGGCGATAACCATATACGGCGCTATAGAAGAGCAGATCGGGTCTGCGATCGGCCGCCGATTCGGCGTAGCGCTGATAGCTCACGCCAGTCCAAGCGTAATGACCTCGAGAGGCAACGCCAGTGACAATGCCGGCCAAGCCTCCGACGCCGCTATGCAGACCTCGCTCCGGCCCGCCGGCATGTTGAGGCCCCGGTACAAGCAAGCCCCCGATGGCGGCGCTCTCGAACCGGGAGCCGACGCCGGTGTCCTGGCGGTGAAAGCGCCAAGTGACCAGACTCTCAAAATCGCCTCCCATGGGGGTAAACGCCGCCACGCGAGCGGCCGAGAACGGCTCGGCGTCAAAAACCAACGGAGCGGAAATCGAGATCTTGAGATTCTCCGTCAGGCCGTAGCCGAGCGTGGCGCGAAGCATGGCGCCACCGCCGTCTCCATAGCGGCCCATGAAGCTGGTATCGAGACTAAAGCCGCCCTGAGGATTCGTCGGTGTGGCGAGGCCGAACACCGGGCCGTGCCCCGACGCCTGCAATAGTGGAGTTGCGGAGATTACGGCGGCTGCCACAAAAACAAACTGCCTGCTATACTTTTTCATCCTGTTCCTCCCAAACGTCCTTTAGTGGAGCTTGCGAAGCGAGACAGGATTCTAGATCAGGAAGGTAGAATTCAGAACGTGCAATTCAGGGGGAGAATATTCAATGAATACTGGAACTTCAGGCGAACGCGTGTTCGACGGCAGCGCAAGTTCAATCGACCCGAATATCGAGGTGGGCGGTTCCGCCAAGTCCTGCCCAAAACCATGGGGTTCGAGAGGCAGGAGCTTGCAGACTTTTTCTCCGGTGCTCTTTCCGGATTGGGATTTGTCACATTGGCCCGCTTTACAGCAGTCTTTCTTTGCCCTCGATGAGAACATGAAGAACTGCGGACAAGCTACACAACCGCCCCAGAACAGAGTCACTGCCATTAGCAGCGAAAGCCCCGAGCTGGAGATCCGTCGCAACACACTTCATTATCGCTAAGAACATTTACAAAGCGCAATATCCTACCCGCCTCCGCTGACCTCGGACACCAGCTTGCTCGCGAGAGGGCTGGTCTGGCCGGCGTATTTGTTGTTCGGCTTGTCGCGATACGATACCGAAACTGGCGTCGAGACTTGCTCAAACGTGAATGAGCAAACCCGCATCCCCGGATACAACGCGACGGCCATGCGGCTGAGGTTGCTCAGCTCGAGCGTCGCTTTGCCGATCCAGCCGGGGTCGAACAAGCCCGCGGTGCCGTGAACGATGATGCCGATGCGGCCCAGGCTCGAGCGGCCCTCGAGCCGGCCCAGAACATCGTTGCCCAGGTCGAGGGTCTCTTCGGTAATCGCCAGCACGAAATCGCGCGGTTGCAGTACGAATGACTCCCCGTCCGGAACCATCACTTTGCGCATAATGTCCTGCAGGCTGCCCCTGTTCTTGAGATCGATATAGGGATGGCGGCTGTATTCGAACACACTGAATTCGTTGCCCAGGCGGAAATCCACCGAGCAACTGCCGAACTGCTCGGGTGGAAGCTCGGGGGTGATCTTGATTTTTCCTTCGGCGATGTAGCGCTTGATATCTACATCCGATAAAACCATAGTGTCTCCATCGAACCTCTAGTATAGGCGCTGCGCGGGTGTCGTGTAGAATAAGCGGATGCGCTGCGATTGGGCGACAAAGCCCCTCGATATCGAATACCACGACCACGAATGGGGCACGCCGGTTCACGACGACCCCTTGCTATTCGAATTCCTGATTCTCGAGGGAGCGCAGGCAGGGCTCTCCTGGTCGACGATACTGGCCAAGCGCCAGGGTTACCGCAAGGCATTCGCGAACTTCGACGCGCGCAAGGTGGCGCGCTTCGACGAAAAGCGCATGGCGGCGCTGCTGCTGAATCCGGAAATTGTGCGGAACCGGTTGAAGATCGCGTCGACGGTTCAGAACGCGCGCGCGTTTGAAGCGGTGCGGAAGGAGTTCGGCAGCTTCGATGCGTTCGTCTGGCGGTTCGTGGATGGCGCGCCCAAAGTCAACGCCTGGAAGACGATTAAACAGCTTCCGGCGCGGACGGAGATTTCCGACGCTCTGAGCAAGGAACTCGCGCGGCGCGGGTTCAAGTTTGTGGGGTCGACCATTTGCTACGCGTTCATGCAGGCGGTCGGGATGGTGAACGACCATCTGGTTACGTGCTTTCGGCGCGCGGAGCTGTTGGGGAGGTAGCGGGCTGCGGAAAAAACACAAAAACCGCTCGCTGAGAAGCTGTGAAAAAAACGCCCGCAAGCGGGCGAGGCAGGCGAAACCGCCTGCAGCACTGGGCGGCATCGCCGCAACCAAGGCGCCGCCTGAAAGGCGGCGGCAGGCAAAATTGCCTGCCCCACGGAGCAGCATAGCCGCAACCAAAACTGCGGAAGAAATCCAGCAGTTAGGCGCGTCCGAAAGCGCCGGTTGCCAACCGGCGCGCAGGTTTTCAACCTGCCCCACAAGGCGCGGCCGCCGGGGAAATTCGTCGCAGGCGGAGCTGCGTGTTGCGATTATTTCACAGCTTCTGACGCGCGCGGCTCTGTTAGGCTCCGTTGTCGAGGAAGGCGCGCAGGCGGTGGCTGCGGCTGGGGTGGCGTAGCTTGCGTAGCGCCTTGGCTTCGATCTGCCGGATGCGCTCGCGCGTGACGGCGAAGTTTTGTCCCACTTCTTCCAGCGTGTGCTCGCTGCCATCGTCGAGGCCGAAGCGCATCTTGATGATCTTCTCTTCGCGCGGCGTGAGCGTCTTGAGGACCTGCGCGGTCTGCTCGCGGAGATTCAAATTGATCACCGCTTCCGATGGAGACACCACCGCATGGTCGATCAGGAAATCGCCCAGGTGGCTCTCTTCTTCCTCGCCCACCGGAGTCTCAAGCGAGATCGGCTCCTGCGCGATGCGCATCACCTTGCGAATCTTCGACACCGGCAGCTCCAGCTTCTTGGCAAGCTCTTCGCTGGTGGGCTCGCGGCCCAGCTCCTGCACAAGCTGACGCGAGGTGCGGATCAGCTTGTTGATGGTCTCGATCATGTGGACCGGAATGCGGATGGTGCGGGCCTGGTCGGCGATAGCGCGCGTAATGGCTTGCCGCACCCACCAGGTTGCATACGTGGAGAACTTGTATCCGCGGCGGTACTCGAATTTATCCACCGCCTTCATGAGTCCGATGTTGCCTTCCTGAATCAGGTCGAGGAATTGCAAGCCGCGGTTGGTATAGCGCTTGGCGATGCTCACCACCAGTCGCAGGTTGGCCTCGATCAGCTCGTTCTTGGCGAATTCGGCCTCGCGGTCGCCGCGCATGATGATCTGTACGGTGCTGCGCAGATCGGTCGCCGAAGCGCCGAACTGTTCTTCCAACTGCTGAACGCGCTGCGCGAAATTTCGCTGCTCCTTGCGCAATTCTTTCAGCACGTCGGCGCGGTCGCCCGAGGGCCCTTCGATCTTGCGCTGCACACGCGCCATGTCGCGCTCGAGGGGCTTCAACTCGTCCACCGCGCTGCGGATGCAGTCGATGAACTGCCGTATCAGGGTGGCGTTGAATTTGATTCCGCGCACCAGCCGCGAGACCTTGACTGTCGTCCGGCCGAACTCCCAGCGGATGTGGCGATGCAGCTTCGGCTTGCTCCCGCGCGGCACCGCCAGCAGCTTCTGGCGGACGTGCAGGGCTTTCTTGTAAAGCTTGGCGATTTCATCGACGGTTTGCAGCAGCTCGGCTTTACGCTCCTCGGCCAGATCTTCGCTGATGAGCGGATCGTTGAACACGATCACGTCGCGCACAACCACAACGCTGCGGCGAACGTCTTCGCCTAACGACAGAATTTTTTGAATTACCAGCGGCGAGCGTGAGAGGGCTTTGGAAACAGCGCGCTGACCCCGCTCGATGCGCTTGGCGATTTCCACTTCGCTCTCACGCGTGAGCAGCGCCACTGCGCCCATCTCGCGCAGATACATGCGAACCGGATCGTTGGTCTTTTCGCCAATACCCGGAGGCAGCTCCAGGTCAAGCGCTTCCTCGCCCTCGTCGAGCTTCTTGTCGAATTCCGGTTTGGGGTCCTCGAGTATTTCAATCCCGGCGCCGTCGAATCCGGCCAGGACGTCATCCAGGTCACCGCCCCCGTTGAGATCGGCGGGCAAAACATCGCTCACTTCGTCGTAAAGAACGTAGCCCCGTTCCTTACCGACTTCCATCAGCCGTTTCACCCGATCGTATTTGTCGTCGATGATCACTTGCGCCTCGCGCCTCCGCCAACACGAGGATCACGGTTACCTGTCATTGTACACCGAGCGCCCCCTGAGATTTCTCGAATCGATACAACTCTTCGTTCAACCGCAACGCCTCGGCCATCTTTCCGGCGCGCTCGGCATCCTTGATGGACGCTTTGAGCGCCATTATCCGGCCTTCCAATGTTTTCCGTTGCAGTTTTTCGAGACACGCCACTCCTAACTGTAGTGAAAAATCTTCTTCTTTCGTTTCGTCCGACAGCGCGATCGAAGCCAACCTCGACCGGTCCGCCTCTTCCAGCCGCGCATCCAACTCCGCCAGGCCGAATGGCTCGCCCGCATCGTAGAGCGCGAACAGCGCTTGAAAAATGCGCCGCGTCGCGAACTGCTCCACAGCCGCCAAGCTTCTCAACTCGGGAATCAGACGATCCCGGGCTTCTTCGCTATTCAAAAAAAGATTCAGCAAAATCTTTTCATCATGGCGGATTGGCTCGGCCGGAGCCGCCAGCGTCTTCTCGCGGCGATCGGTGGCCGCTTTGCGAAAATTTTCCAGCACCAGACCCGAATCGACTCCCAGATACCCGGCCACGTCCCCCGCCACAGCGCTCCTTTCTATCTTATCGGTTAAACGCTGGATTGCCGGGAGCAGGAATTGAAATGCAGCCACGCGGCCTTCGGCAGTCCGCATGTCATATTTGGCACGCGCCCGGTCGGCCAGCCAGTAAAAGTAATTCTTGGCGGCTGTAAGGGCATTACCGTAGGCTGCGGCGCCCATTTTTTTGCAATACTCGTCCGGATCGAGGCCGCCCTCCATCTCGAGAATGCGGACGTGCATGCCTTCTTCGAGCAGGATCTGGAGCGACTTTTCCGTGGCATTGGAGCCGGCGGCGTCGGGATCGAAGTTCACGACAATGCGCCCGGAGTGGCGCTTCATCGCCTGCACCTGCTGGGTGGTCAGCGCGGTGCCGCAACTGGCCACAACTTCTTTAATGCCCGACGTATAGACTCCGATCGCATCCATATATCCTTCTACCAAAACGACCCGATCCTCCTTACGAATACCCTCCTTAGCCCTATGGAGGTTATAGAGTACATAACTTTTCCTATATATCGGCGTTTCGGGGGAATTCATATACTTCGGTTGATCATTTTCTGAGAGAGCCCGGCCGCCAAAGCCGATCACCTTGCCGGATTCGTTGTGAATCGGGAACATCAGCCGGTTGCGGAACCGGTCGAAAAGGCCGCCGCCCTCCCGGCGCATCACCAGGCCGGACTGTTCCATCTGATCGGCCGGAAAATCATGCTTTTGAAAGAGATTGGTCAGGAAATGGCCGGTTCGCTCGGAAAACCCCAGCCCAAAATGGTCGATTTCGGCGGCCGCCACGCCGCGGCGGTCCAGATAGGAGCGAGCTTCCGCCCCTGCGGAACCTTTCAGACTGGCGCGGAAGGCCTGCTCGGCCAGTTCATGCATCTGGAGGATGGCGGTGCGCAGCTTGGTATCGGCGTCGGAATATTCGGAGCGCTTGGGCAGCGGAATTCCACTGCGCTCGGCCAATTGCTTGAGCGCTTCATAGAAGGTGATGCGTTCGATCTCCTGAACGAACTTGAAGACATCGCCTCCCTGGCCGCAGCCGAAGCACTTGTAGAACTGGTGGTTGGCGTGGACCCGGAACGAGGGGGTCTTCTCGGTATGGAAGGGGCATAGGCCGATATAGCTTTGGGTGGAGCCTATCTTCTTCAGCCGGACGTACTCACCCACCAGGCCGACAATATCCACGGAAGCTTTGACCTGCGACTTAAAATCCAATCCTCCAATAATAGCGCTTGGCGGTAGACGCGGGGCGGAGTCCGATTCGCTAATCGGCCGAGGTCAGATATTCATCGAGCAGGCGTATTTGGAATTTGGACTCCGTTCCGTACGCCGCGAACAAATCTCCATCATCGGTTAGCAGCAAGCACTCTTTTCTAGCCGAAAAAAAGAGCAAGCTCGCGTCAGCGACACCGAAGCGGCGGACCAGATCCATGTATTCCGGCTCTTTGCAAATCTCCTCCAACGAAAACCAGATCTCGGAAATTGCGCCACTGGTCAGGACTTCGAGACTAAACTCCTGGAAACCTGCTGCTCTCGCCAATTCGGAGTGTTCGCGCAGCTTTGTAGCCTCCAGGATCACATGGGGCGTCGTGAGCGCGTGGCGCATCTCGATCAATTTGACGAAGTGCTCTTGCTCCGTCTCGCCAAATGGCGCACCCTGCTGACGGATGTCCCGAAAGAGTGTGTCCCGGTATTCTTGAGGCGCATTTATCGAATCCGCGTAGAGCAACGCGAGATATGTCAATAGGGGCCCAGTGTCGAGCAGGACAGGATCCGGGCGCACCGGCCGAGAGGTCATCTCTGCGGAAGCTCTAGCGAGCGAGATGCTCGACGATGGGTACGCCGGCAGACAGAGAAAGGTCGTTCCGGACTTTTTTCAGCAGGTCAATAAGCCCTTTGACGTTGTGCAAAAATTGTGAAGCCAAATTGTATGTAGTGCCCCAGGCAGTCGCTATCTCAGAACTATATCTGAACTTCAAAAACTCATGGCCGTGCTCGTTCCAAAATGCGGCCGTGCTGTAATAGTCCGGAAGGTTATCGACACTGTTGATCATGTACTCGGCAACCACCTTAAGCCAGTCGTCAGGATTGATCGCGCCGAATATCTCGGCGACGTCTCGGCCGCCTAGTGCCTCAGGCGTGGTTAGGCGTTGAAAGAGCGCCTGCATCTCTTTGCTATTGATCAGCCTTGATTCCAGCTCCCGGCACGACTCGACAAGAAGCTGAAGTCCCTTATCGTGTTCTTGTATCGGATCGACGCATTCAGGATGTAAAGAAAGGAATTGGTCCAGGTTATCCTGTACGGCGTCCATGAGATAGGATCTGACTGGGACCAGTGAAACCAGACCTTTTGATCGAAATCTCCAGGTCAGATTGCCGCTGTTCAAGACGCTCGCTTCGATATTTAGCCGGTATAGCACCGGGTTCAGCACGGTATCGAACCATGCTCGAATAATGTTCGGGCTTACCTCTCTTTGCTGAGTTTGCGGCATATTCCTTCTATAGTATCGCTCATCAATGAAATGGAAGCAGTACTCGCTTCAGGTCGCTAATCCGGCACGCCGTGAGCAACCGCCGCACCTCCCCTTTCGCTTCGACAAGAGCAATGATAATATTCTTCTGTACAGGCATGGCCGGCGAGCGCATCGATCTCCCGCAAGGCACGCTGGATATTCTCATTCTCAAAGCCATTGCGCTTGGACCGCAGCACGGCTGGGCAATCTCCTTGCGCATCCAGCAAATCTCCGCCGATGCGCTGCAGGTCCAGCAAGGGTCACTGTACCCGGCTCTACACCGGCTGGAGCGGCGTGGTTGGATCAAAGCGCGATGGGGATCGTCGGAGAACAATCGTCGCGCGAAGTTCTATGAGCTGACGCGAAGCGGGCGCAAACAGCTCGATGTGGAGGCGGATGCATGGCGAAGGCTGACCGCTGCCGTCGCCCTGGCTCTGGACAAGGTTTAGGAGGCGCATCATGCTGACCGATCTTCTATTTCGTATCCGGGCGCTGTTGCGCAGGAAGACCTTGGAGCGCGAACTCGACGAGGAATTGCGATTCCACCTATCGCATCAACAGCAGCAGAGCGCGAGCCGCGGGCTAACGGGCGAAGAAGCTCAGCGGGAGGCGCGGCTGGCGTTCGGCGGACTGGAACAGGTCAAAGAGGAATGCCGGCGAGTGTGGGGCGTATCGTTGGTTGAAACCTCCATTCAGGATGTTCGCCACGCTGTCCGAGCCTGGCGCCACAGTCCGGCATTCGCCGCCGTGGCGGTGCTGTCGCTGGCGCTTGGGATCGGCGCGAACACGGCCATTTTCAGCTTGATGGATGCGGTGCTGCTGCGGATGCTGCCAGTCGAGAAACCCCAGGAACTGGAACGCATCGAGGGGTACTTTAGCTACCCGATGTATCGCGATCTCCGGCAGCGCAACCAGGTGTTCTCCGGGCTCCTGGCGCGTCAGGCGGCGCCGGTGAGCCTGGTCTCGACCGGTCGGACGGAGCGCGGCGTGGCCGAACTGGTCTCCGGGAATTACTTCTCGATGCTGGGCGTTCAGCCGATTCTCGGTCGCGCCTTCACCGATGCCGACGACCGCGTGCCGATGGGGCATCCGGTGGCCGTCCTCAGCTTTCACTACTGGCGCCAAAGGCTCGGGGCCGATCCTGCTGTCCTCGGCAAGACCATCCGCGTCGACAACTATCCGTTCCAGGTGGTCGGCGTGGCTCCGCCGGCGTTTTTCGGCGTCGAGGTGGGCTCGGCTCCGGATGTGTGGGTTCCGATGATGATGCAACCGCAGATATTCGGGCGCGGCCGGCCCGCTTTTGACGAGACTGGTTGGGGATGGTTGAACATGGTGGCGCGGCGGGCGCCGGGGCTCAGCGAAGCGCAGGCCCAGGTAGGGTTGAGCGTGACGTTTCAGCAGATCGTTCAAGAGGGTAATCACAAGCTTTTCCGGCGGAACCCGTCGGAGGCGGCCATCCATCTGGAACCCGGCGGAAAAGGATTTTCGCGTTTGCGCGGACAGTTCGAGAATCCGCTGTACCTGCTGATGGCGGTGGTTGCTCTGGTGCTGCTGATAGCGTGCGCTAACGTCGCCAACCTGCTGCTGGCGCGCTCGTCGGCGCGGCGGAAGGAGATTGCGCTACGGCTGGCGTTGGGCGCGGGACGATTACGGCTTATCCGTCAGCTACTCACGGAAAGCACGCTGTTGGGACTGCTCGGCGGAGCGTTCGGATTCCTGTTCTCCATCTGGAGCGTGCGGCTGCTGCTCGGATTTCTTCCGGCGGATCGCCTACCTCTCGCGCTCGACGCGCGAGCGGACGCCCGGCTGCTGGGCTTCGCGCTGCTGATTTCAATCGTCACGGGGGTGCTGTTCGGACTTGCGCCAGCCATTCAAGCGACACGGCCGGATGTCTCGTTGACTGACAGCCCCGCCCATGGGCGAGGCAGCCGTTTTGAGCTCCGGAAGGCGTTGGTGGTCTCGCAAGTAGCGCTTTCGCTTTTGCTGTTGGTGGGCGCGGGACTGTTTCTCAGAAGTTTGCGGAATACCGTAGCCATCGACGCCGGCCTGAACACCGAAAACGTATTGCTGGCTTCGATGAATCCTGAACTGAACGGTTATGCGCCGGGGCATACGGAAAATTTCTACAGGCAACTGGTGGCCCGGCTGCGGGATCTGCCTGGTGTGCGATCGGTGGGCCTGTCGGAAGCGGCTCTGCTAAGCGGTGGATACAGCAGCGTGGGTCTGATTGTGTCCGGCAGACCTCTGCCGCCCCGCGGGACGGATCGTGGGATTCTGCTGAACAAAATCGAAGGCGATTTCTTTCAAGCGGCGGGAGGCGCAATCCTGCGCGGGCGTGACTTCAGTCCGAGGGACACAGCGGCCAGTCCGAAGGTGGCGATCATTACCCAGGCAGCGGCCCGCCACTTCTTCGCCGAAGAGGACCCGCTGGGGAAAAAAGTCCGGCTGGCCGGCGTGGAAGACGTGGAGATCGTTGGCATCGCCAGAGATTCGAAGTATCGCAGCGTTCGCGAAGAAACGCCGCGAATCGCCTATACAAGCTTCGCGCAAGAGGAACGGCCGGCGGGCGAGAGGACGATTTACATTCGGACGGCCGGCGACCCGCGTCCGCTTGTGGCGGCCCTGCGCCGCGAAGTACAGACGCTCGATCGCGATTTGCCACTCTATAATGTGAAGACGTTCGCCGAGCAGAAGAACGAATCGCTGGCGCGGGAGAGGCTGATTGCGACGCTGTCCGGCTTCTTCGGCGCGCTCGCCCTGATATTGGCGTCGATCGGACTTTACGGCGTGATGGCTTACAGTGTCCAGCGGCGCACGCGGGAGATCGGGATTCGGATGTCGCTGGGCGCGATGCGCGGCAGGGTAGTGTGGATGGTGTTGCGCGATTGTTTGCTGATGGTCGCGATGGGAATCGCCCTGGGGATTCCGCTCAGCCTATGGCTTT
>Ga0210405_10004738_pt1 | contig 12662 bp, 9 predicted proteins | sample IncBWH11MmetaG_FD_155492 | JGI IMG/M metagenome (GOLD analysis project Ga0210405, IMG submission 155492) | Forest soil microbial communities from Barre Woods Harvard Forest LTER site, Petersham, Massachusetts, United States - Inc-BW-H-11-M | ecosystem: Environmental > Terrestrial > Soil >... | reverse complement strand
CAAGCGACGGCCGCCCGCTTGAGTCAGGAGAGTGCGGCGGCACGCGATATGATCGATCGCTACTGCGAACGACATGGTCGGCGGCCAAAGGGGGTGGCAGCCGATAACACCTACGGCAACGGGGAAATGCTGCAATGGCTCGATGAACGTGGAATTACACCTTACATTCGCGTGAAGGAAGGTCCGAACTCGCTCCCGGATCTATACGGGATCGAGAAGTTCACTTACGTGCCGGAAGAAAACTGCTATCTCTGCCCCGCAGGCAAACCCTTGAACTACGTGGGTATTAACAAACGGAATCGTGCGCACCGGTACTACTCGACGGTTAAGCGCTGTCGAGGATGTGGGCAGAAGTCGCAATGCACGCGCGGCAAGTTCCGTACGATCGCGATCCATACTTGCGAAGCGGCAAGACAGAAGGCCGATGAGGTAGCCAAGACCCCGGAGTTCGCCGTGGCGCTACGCAAGCGACGGAAAGTGGAGGCTCTGTTCTCGGAACTAAAGAACCTGATTGGATTGCGGCGCTTGCGCCTACGCAGAATCAAGTTCGTGCGTGAGCAGTTCTACCTAGCTGCCGCGGCACAGAACCTGAAACGACTGATGCGGTTCCTCAACATGAGAGCGCAACCAGCGATGGCAACCGCGTAAGAAACACACTACCGCAAGAAAAACACCAACCAGAAGAAACGCCCCTGAGGGAAAACGCGTCTTCGAACCGAGTTTTTCAACACCAACTCCCGATTTCACTCATTGACCGGCTTATGAATGCCATGGCCTCATAACAACAGTTTCTTCCAAGTCGCGCGAGACTCGGGCAGAAACGAGTCCCCGGCTCCGATTTCCCGACACGACTGACACTATTGCCAGTATGCGTTGAAGTTCGAACCTTGATTTAATTAGCTGAAGGCATTTTCTAGGAGGTCTACTCAATGTCCGAAGCTGGAGGTTCCAATATCGAAATCGCCCATCACCTCAGCGAGCATAAAGAATCGGCGCAGTCTTTGGGACACGAAATATTGGAGATCGCGGAGGCCTTGGTGCTCGCCGTGGTCGCTATCAGCACGGCCTGGAGCGGCTATCAGGCAGCGCTTTGGACTGGACATCAGGCAGAACTGTACGGCCAAGCAAGCAAACTGCGGGTTCAAGCTGAGGGAGCCGCCACGTACGCCAATCAGGAGCGTTTGTATAACGCTTCGACTGTGGTTGAGTGGCTGAAGGCTGAAGCTCACGGCGACAAGAAGCTCGCCGACCTCTTTGAACGGCGGTTCCTCCCCGAGTTTCGTCCCGCCTTTGAAGCCTGGAAGAAGACTGACCCACTCAACAACCCCAATGCTCCGCCGGGCCCTCAGTTGATGGGGGAATACCGAAGCTCCAAGACGGAAGAGGCGGCCAAGTTGAATGAACAAGCCACAGAAGTATTCGAGCAAGGCACAAGAGACCGGCAACTCTCCGACCAATATGTGCGAGTAACGGTGACGCTAGCCACCGTACTGCTGCTGATGGCGATCAGCCAGCGTTTCAAGACTCGAGGTGTCCGATTAGGACTGCTAGTGATCGCCGCTCTCCTGCTGTGCTTTCCGGTTTACCATGTGTTTACGCTACCCCGAGCATAGAGCGGTCTGCCACCACCCGCCGCTATGGACCTGATGGCAGTATTTCCAGCAGACGCGCGCAGTGGATTGCCGATCTCGGCTCGGTGGGTTTTTCAACTGTCGTAACCCCGCCATTAGGCTCATTGAGGAACGTCACCGCCTTTCTTGGTGCGCGGGGGTTGCGGCACGAAAGTGCTGGACGAGAAGTTGTGTTCAGAATCGTGTTCAATACGCGCCGCTAGTGCCGCAGATGGCCCGAGATGACCCGCTGCATGTGCTTGATTTTGTGTTGACCGTATGGTTGACTGGAGCTTCCCAAGCTGGATGTCGCCGGTTCGATCCCGGTCTCCCGCTCCATGAATCCGGCCGAGATTGAATACCCCGATCAACGAGGATGCCCTTGAACCCCGTAAACAACGCTGAGACCAACGACCAGCCTCTCCGTCACGATGCAACGCTGACGATCGCCGAACCGATCCCACCCCAGCAACCGTCGACTCTCCACCGGATCTTCATCGGCAAAGACGGCCTTCGCGCTGGCTGGAGCCTGCTCATCTTCATCGCCCTTTTTGCGGCGATTATGTACTGCGCGAACCGCATCGGGCACAAGCTCTATCCGCCTTCCCCGAAAGAATCCGATCCCGCCGCCCCTGTAAGCCCGCTGCGCGGGATCATCCCTGAGTTCATCACCCTCCTCGTAGTTCTTCTCGTCTCCTGGATCATGTCGAAGATCGAACGGCGTCCCAACTCCGTCTACGGCCTGGGCGACAGTCGCATGTTCTCGCATTTCTTTGCTGGACTAGCCTGGGGAATTACTTGCCTCACACTTTTGATCCTGACGCTCTGGAAATCGGGGTTCCTCGTTTTTAACGGCCGGCTACTGTTTGGCAGCGACATTCTTAAGTACGGAGCCATCTGGCTGGCCGGCTTCCTCCTCGTCGGCATGCTCGAGGAGTACCTCACCCGCGGCTACCTCCAGTACACGCTCACTCGCGGCCTGGCTGGCTTCTATCAGTGGGCCTTCAAAACCCGTCACAGCGCAGCCCTGGGTTTCTGGACCGCCGCCGTCATCTTCTCCATCCTCTTCTTCCTCGGCCACACCAGGAACCCCGGCGAATCCCCCATCGGGCTGCTCTCCGTCTTTCTCGCCGGCATGGTCTTCTGCTTCAGCCTCTGGCGTACCGGCTCGCTCTGGTGGGCCATCGGCCTGCACACCTCGTGGGACTGGGGCCAATCCTTTCTCTACGGCGTCGCCGACAGCGGACTCATGATCCAGCACCGCCTCTTCGCCACCCATCCCGTGGGCAAGCCCATCCTCAGCGGTGGAACCACCGGACCCGAAGGCAGTGTCTTCATCGTCGGCGTCCTGGCCCTCATCGCTCTCATCATTCTCTTCACCCTCCCGCGATCTCACTACGGACGGGCAACCGCGGCGTTTGAGCAGCCAACGAGTTGATAAAATTGTCGCGCGCCAGTATTAGCGGGCCGCTGAAAAACTCTTTTTTGACGTGGGTTTGTTGAGAAAACTAGCGATTCGTATCAGGGCCCGCCTTCAGGCGTGCCGTAACGTCATTTCTTCAACGACGCCTTCAGGCGCTGAGGTCGCAGGACTTTAAACATGAAAACCGCAGCCCTGGGGATTCGCATGCATTCCGGTTGGGGAATTCTGGTGGCCGTGTCGGGAGACGCCGCCTCGCTGGAGGTTCTGGATCGGAGGCGCATCGTCACTATCGATCCTGAAATCCACGGATCGAGCCAACCCTACCACCACGCGGCAAACCTCGGCCTTCCTGAGTCGGAGCGATATCTTGCCAACTGCGCAGCCATCTCGGAACGCCTCGCGTTCACCGCGATCGGCGATCTGCTCAAGGAGTTGGATGCGCGTGGCTGCCGAATCGAGGGTGCCGCCGTCCTCCTGGCATCAGGTCGCCCGCTGCCGCCGCTTGGAAAAATTCTCGCCTCGCATCCGCTGATTCATACCGCGGAGGGCGAATTCTTTCGCAATGCGGCTAGCAAAGCTTGCGAACGTCTAAAGATTCCAGTCACGGCAATTCGAGAGCGGGAACTTGAGCAGCAGGCTAAAACAACCTTCGGCAATGTAGCCAGCCGGGTACAGCGCAGAATCTCAACCCTCGGAGCTTCGCTCGGCCCACCCTGGACCAAAGATCACAAAACAGCAGCCCTCGCCGCGGTCACGATTCTCATGTAGGACGGACACTCCTCTCCGCCCCTTTGACTCTGAGTCGCAATTGAAGCTAGCCATCTTATTGGGCCTTGCAGAACATCGTGAGAAAAACGCCGTCATTCCGACCGTTGATGTTCATTTCCATTGTCATTTCGAGCGAAGTAGGATCATCCGCATCTGCGGATGATCCTGCGTAGTCGAGAAACCTGCTTTTCTCGCGCTGGCCAACAGCAGGTTACATTCTGCAAAGCGCTAGTGTTGTAGGGCCGACACTCTTGTCCGCCGTTTTGGCTATGATTCCAAGTAGATCCAGGTAAAGGGGGTGGTCCACACCTTTCGCCAGAAAAAGTTTATTGCGGATACCAATCCAGTACCCGCACTTCAATCCCAGTTCCTTCTAATCCCTTTTGAAATACGGCGAGATCGGAGCCGCGACAGTGATAGGGGATCACAATCTTGGGATGAAATGCCTTGACCGCATCCGCTGCCTCTTCGGGCGGCATCGTGTAAGGTAAATTCATGCACACGAACGCCACGTCAATGTTCTTCAGCGCGCGCATCTCCGGCACGCCTTCCGTGTCTCCCGAAAAGTAGAAGCGCTTGCCGCCGTAAGTCAGCACGTATCCATTGCCGCGGCCCTTGTCGTGATAGAGTTTGCCCTCAGTCGGGCCGCGTTTCAGGTTGTATGCGGCGATCGCCTCAATCGTCCACGCGCCCCAGGTTTTGGTTTCCTCGTTGGAAATTGGTTTGGCGCTGGTGACGGTTTGAACCACCGCCGGCGGGGCGAATATTTCTGTGTCAGCTTTGCTGATTTCCTTGATTGACTCTGGATCCATGTGGTCACCATGGATGTCCGTAATCAGAATCAAGTCTGCCTTCGGGTGCTCCGAAAACTTCACAGGCTTGGCAGGGTCGAGATAGATGACCTTCCCTCCCGCCTCGATAAGCGTGCTCGCGTGATACAGCGGGGTAATCTTGACCGGCCCCGCCGAGGTGGAAAAGACTTGCGTCTGCGTTGCCGCATGGCCCAGCGCCGAAAGGCCGACAAGCAAGAGGATCAAATTCGCGAATAGTTTCAAGGTCAACCTCACGTTCGGTTTTGACTGCGAACGAACAGCATTTTTGCACAAATCTACACCAACAAAAGTCTCTCAGGAAAGCGCCGCCGAGTCTACTGGTCAGGTCGGACGGCGAGAGTTTTTGCTGTTCGTCCTTCTTTCCCCGATAAAGAAGAGGGTGCCCCATCCTTGCGTTCTTTGCAAGGGTGGGAGGCGACGCTGCCGATGCGACTGCCGCTCGGCTAGTAATTATCTCGCACTTGAAAATCATGCCATACTTCAGATCGTCTCGAGGGCCACACAACACGTCCTTTCCGATTCTTTTCGGCAGCCCCCGGCCCCGAAGCAGGGCGATAATTTTTACGTTGACCCGGGGGTTCCAAAACGGCTAACATAATGACATCACCGTTAGCTGTTTGATAACAGCTGGACTCACCAGTTCTTTGACAATTCAAGATTGTCTCGCACGCGCATTCCTACACACGCGCTGAAGTCCCGGTCTCCCTGCGGAAGTTCCCAGCTAAGTCCTTTAGAAGAAGGATTTTAGAGGGGTACCTCCCACTCGATTCCTGTTTTCATAGACTTAGGGAGCACCATCTGCCAGGGATATCTCCTCCGTAAGTCCTTTAGAAGGGATATTTTACGAGGGTATCTCGAAAACAGTGCCTTTGTTTTCATGGATCTGGAAGGAAAACGCATTTTTTCGGTATATACCCGATACTCATCAGTAAACTCCCAATCGCTTGTTATGTACTTATCAGTTAATGCGAGCACAAGATGACCCCCGAGGAATTCAGAGCGTCGATTGCAGAAGAGGCGCCGCGCGTGGGGCTACCCGCCCCGCTCACAGCGCTGTGGTGGGATGCAAAGGGAGATTGGTCTCGCGCTCACGCCCTGGTGGACGAACTGGAAACGCTCGATGGCATGGCCGTCCACGCCTACCTGCACCGCAAGGAGGGGGCCGCCTCAAACGCTGACTACTGGTATCAGCGCTCCGGGCGGCACTTTTACCGGCCGACGCTCGAAGCCGAGTGGGAAGCGCTGGTCGACGGCTTGTTATCCGGCGCCGAGAAAGCATGAAAACATCTTGGCGGTCTAAACGCCATGACTAAAACGCCCAAGAAAATGGCGAAGAAAGTGTTGGCAGGGAAGATCGCCCTGGTTGCGGGAGCAACCCGCGGCGCCGGTCGAGGGATTGCGATCGCACTGGGCGAAGCGGGGGCCACGGTTTACTGCACTGGTCGGAGTTCCCGAAAACACTCACCCGCTACTCCCGGTCGACCTGAGACCATCGAAGAAACCGCTGAACTGGTCACAGCCGCCGGCGGCCGCGGCATCGCCGTAAGGGTGGACCACACCGAGCCGGAAGATGTCAAAAAGCTGGTCGCCGGTATCAAACGACGGCATAAGGGCCTCGACATTCTGGTCAACGATGTGTGGGGCGGCGACGCGCTTACCGAGTGGGGCAAGACCTTTTGGACGGTGAATCTCGAAAATGGCCTGGGCATGCTGAAGCAGGCAATTCACTCCCACATCATCACTTCCCACTACGCCGTTCCGCTGATGCTGGGTCGAGGCCGAGGAATTATCTTCGAAATCACCGATGGCGACGCTTTCTACTATCGCGGAAATCTTTTCTATGACCTGGTAAAGATTTCCGTCATACGCCTGGCCTTCGCCATGGCCCGCGAACTGCGCAAACGGGACATCGCTTCAGTGGCGTTGACTCCCGGCTTTCTACGTTCTGAAGCCGTACTGGACCATTTTGGAGTCAGCGAGGCTAATTGGAAGGACGTGGCGAAGAAGGCAAAGGATAAAGACAAAAACACGGGAAGCCAGAACGACGCGCCCAACGATTTCATGGTGTCAGAATCGCCGAGGTACATAGGCCGTGCAGTGGTAGCCCTCGCAGCCGATCCAAAGGTGAAAGCCAAGAGTGGACGCGTCTTCAGTTCCTGGGCGCTGGCCCGCGAGTACGGATTCACCGACCTCGACGGCACCCAGCCCCACTGGGGCAACTATGCCCGAAAGAAGTACGGCAAATACAAAATCTGCGATGAGCAATTTTATTCCTACTGGGTTCCCGGCCTGGTAGAGCTGATTTTTCCGGACTGGTTTTGATGATGAGCAAGTCGTGCGCAGCGCCCGCCCGTCATCGTGGGACTTAGGGTTTCGTTGTGAGTGCCTCGCAAACGGTCATCTCGTGTTGGATCGTGGTGACCCGGTCTGCGCCGTTGTAGTCCGCCGGCGCATGATCTCGAAGAAACTCGAAAGCGGGAAGGCATTTCTGGAACCACGAGCTGGCCTCGCGGCAATGCTCGATCTTTTGCTGCGTTGCGGTTTGTGACGAAGACGCTAACATGACATTGGCTTTGCCCAGCAGGAACTGGCCGGATACGAGAATGTATCCAATCCGCGATTGCGGGTTCTTCGCGTCCGACATCGACTGGGCCGCGTTAACGGAAAAACGAAGCGGTTCAATCGCGTCTCTGGGCTTCCCGGTGTCTACAAGAACCTCGCCGATCTCGCTGCGGACTGCGGCGATGTCCTCCTGAAACTGTGCGTTCGCGGGATCGGCGGCGGCGAGCTTTTGAAACGACGACAAAGCCTCGCGATCCTGGGCGAGCGCAGCATTGGCATCCTTCATGTTCGCCAAGAGTTCCCCCATAGCGAATTGGTCGTAGGCAACCATCCGGCGGAAATCTGTGTTGTTCGGATCCGCGACGACCAGGGCTTGCGTAGTGACGATAGCCTTTTTGTATGACGCCAGAGCCTGCGGATAATCGTTGTCGTCACTCTTCAGAACATCAGCAGCTCGGAAATAGCTGAGACCCAGCAGCCGGCGCACTTGCCCGTTCTGCGGATCTTCCGACAACATTTGCTCGAGCATCGCCGATCCCTGGCGAAGCGTTTCCAATCCGCCGGCGCGGTCATTACCGACCACGGCCTGCTTGTAGCCGTGGTCCATGCGATAGGCGGCGAGGAGCGAGCGGTTTGCCGGATTGCTTGGGTCATCCTGATACAGGGCCTCCGCGACCGCGATCTCCTTGCCCGAATATTCCATCGCACCTTTGAAATCGCCTTTGTTCCAGAGCAGATCACTCAGCTTGCCGTAATTAGCGGTAAGTTGGCGACGCACTTCCTGGTCTTTCGAATCCGCTGCGGCGATGGACTCTCGTATGGCGAGAGCCTTTCTGTAACTGTCCTCGGCGCCGACGGTGTCGCCGAGATTTGCCTGGCGCGGCATGCCTTGGACGTCTCCGATTTTTTCGTAAGCGGCAGCCAGATCCCCCTGCAAGGAATGGTCGCCCTTCGCTTCCTGGCTCAAGCTGTCCAGATATTCGAGTGCCCGGCTCACCAGGAGCTTGCGGGCTGGCGTCGATCCGGGCAGGTCTTTGATCGAATCATGAACTTCAAACATCAGAGAGTTTGCTAATTTGCGCACGTCATTGAAGCGGGCTTCGGCGCGGGCGCGCTGGGATCGCGCGATCGATGCCTGTTCGCGGGCGATGTGCGCTTCTCGCAAGGTTGCGACGATCCCAATTATAAGAATGATGATCGCTGCGGCGGTGGCTGCGACGCCGGCTTTATGCCGGGCGACGAACTTCGATATGCGATATCCGGCCGTGTCCTTACGGGCGAAGACGGGAAGGTTCGCGAGATGTCGCCGCAGGTCTTCAGCGAATTTGTCGACGGATGCGTAGCGGCGTTCTGGTTCCTTGCGCAGCGCCATGAGCACGATATTGTCGAGGTCGCCACTAAGCCGCTTGCTCAGCCTGTCTGCCGAGCTTTCATCCAAAGGAATAGTTGTGGCTGAATGAAGCGGCGGTTGCCCACCCGTTGAAGGCGAGCTTTCGGTTCGTCGGACGACCGTGCTGGGTTTTTCAGGATCAACCTCGCAAACTGCCCGTGCAATCTGATGCGGCGTGGAGCCGGGACCGGAATACGGGTGTTGCCCGGTAAGCAACTCGTAGAGCACCACTCCCAGCGAGTAAACGTCGCTGACGGTGGTGATGGGCTCGCCTTTCACTTGCTCGGGACTGGCATATCCTGGTGTGAGCGCGCGAAATATGGTCAGAGTTGCCGGGCCGGTTTCAGACTCTGTGTCGACAATTTTGGCAATACCGAAATCCAGGAGTTTCGGCGTTCCCTCACTTGTCACCAGTATGTTGCCGGGCTTTATGTCGCGATGGACGATCAGCCGCTGATGCGCATACTGCACGGCCGAGCAGACCGCCGCGAAGAGTTTGAGACGTTCAGCAATTGGCAGGTTGCGCGAATCGCAATATTCGGTGATGGGCTGGCCTTCGATCAGCTCCATCACAAAGTACGGGATGCCCTCTTCAGTCGTGCCGCCGTCGAGCAGGCGCGCGATGTTGGGGTGATCCAGAGTGGCGAGGATTTGTCGCTCATTCTTGAAGCGGCGGATGACGAAATCGGAGTTCTGGCTGGCGCGCACCAGCTTGATCGCAACTTGTTTGCGGTACTGATCGTCGGCACGAATGGCGCGATAAACTTCACCCATACCACCAGAGCCGATTTGCTCCACGATTTCGTAGGTCCCGAGACGCCGACCGATCATCTGGTCACGATGGTCCGGATCGAGGTGATTCGGCGCACTCGGATCTGCCGCTTGCGCAGGCGGGACGTTCAGAAAATCCGTGCCAGCCTGCTCATGGGAAGCGATGAGTGATTCGAGTTCCCGGCGCAACTCGGGATCAGCGGCGGAGACCTGTTCAAGATATGCAGGGCGCTGCTCAGGCGCAAGATTCAGAATTGCGTCGAGCTTGTCCTTGACTTCGTGCCAACGCTCGATCTCGTTCCAACGTTCCAGAGCCATTGCATCCCTTGTTTCCACCGGAAACTCACCCAGCTTTTTTGGTCAGTTCGCGATGAAGCCAGGCCCTTGCAGTCGTCCACTCCCGTTTTACGGTTGCCGGAGAGATACCCACGACCGCCGCAGTTTCCTCGATTGAGAGCCCTCCGAAAAATCGAAGTTCAACCACCCGAGTCTGTTGCGGATCCAACCGCCCGAGTTGGTTGAGCGCTTCGTCCAGAGCCAGAAGGTCAAAATCGCCTTTTCCGGGAAGCAAGCCGGCCGCTTCACTCAACGTCAAATTGAGGGCACCATCACCACGCTTGGCAGCACGATGGCGCCGGGCGTAGTCGACGAGAATCTGGCGCATCAGGTGTGAGGACACTGCGAAGAAATGGGCCCGGTTGTTGATCTCAAGATCCTGGCGCACCAGCCGCATGTAGGCCTCATTCACGAGAGCGGTGCTTTGAAGGGTGTGCCCGGAACGCTCGCGGTTCAGATGGTTATGCGCGAGGCGGCGAAGTTCATCGTAAACCAGCGGGATCAGAGCGTTGAGGGCTTCGCGATTCCCCTGTCGCCAGTCTGCGAGAAGTTGGGTCACCTTATTGGAGACAGCTGACTCCACCGTTTTTGCCCTCTCTTCCGCGGCGATAAGCCTTGGGGGCATGAAAGATATCCCGGTCTTGGGCGAAAGTCAACCGATTAGTAACACTGGAGTTAGAGCAAAACGTTGCGGGTTTTTCTTCGTCCGGCAGTCGCCATTAGTTTGCTGAAGGGTCTGCGATTTTGATTCGCAGGGATTATGGAGCGATGAATGGTTCCAAGGCACGCGAGGTCTGAGGAAAACGCCGCACGTCAATCTACCCGGAAGCGATTAGGTCATACCCGCAAGTGCTGATAAAACAGAACTTTACCGTTGTTTGACGATTCTTTACGTCCGCCCTGCGCTTGACTGTGTTGGAATATATGTGGCGAATTCCAGGCGACCGTCGCGAACCGGAGAAACGACACTATTTCTTCGTAGGTATGGGTGTGGGTTTTGCTTCCGAATAATTTACCGACGCGCCAACTGAACTACCGGACAGGCCAAGGTGCAAACTTTAAGGCGCAGGTCATGGGTTGTACATCAGGATTTGTGGGCAATGAATTGCGAATTATGAGGAGAGAATGAGATCGACGAGATACACCGCGTTAGGGTTCGCTGTCTCGATGGCGCTCGGCTTGGCCTGTTTTGGTCCTTTCCCGGTGAGCTACGCTTCTTCGAACCAAGCCCAGGAGGCTCAGCAGCCGGCGTCGGCAAGCTCGACGGCGAAGCCCGTAGGAGTGGTCAAGGCTATTTCGGGGAACACGATTACTCTGACGACCGACGCTGGATCAACTGTCAATATCGTGGTTCAGGACTCCGCCCGTCTGGTTCGCATCGCTCCCGGACAGAAAGATCTAAAAGAGGCGACGCCCATCCAGTTGCAGGATGTGCAAGTCGGGGACCGGATTTTGGCCAGAGGCACTGTCTCGGGGGATGGCAAGTCAGTGGCCGCTTCATCCGTCGTACTCATGAAGGAGTCCGACTTGGCGGCGAAGCAGGAGCGCGATCGCGAGGACTGGCAGAAGCGCGGCGTGGGCGGATTGGTGAGCAAAGTCGATGCGGCAAACGGCCTCGTCACGCTTGCGGCCCCGGCCATGAGCGATGCCAAGCCGGTTACGATTCACATTTCGAAGACGACAATTATTCGTCGATACTCGCCCGACTCCGTCAAATTCGACGATGCCAAGCAGGGCACACTGGATCAAATCAATGCCGGCGACCAACTACGCGCGCGCGGCGTGCGCAGCGCGGACGGCACCGAACTGGCGGCGGATGAGGTGGTCTCTGGGGCATTCCGGAACATTGCGGGCACGGTCGTTTCAACCGATGCAGGAAACAACACCGTCACGCTAATGGATCTGGCAACGAAGAAGCCCGTGACCTTGAGAATCACCGCCGACTCGCAACTCCGAAAACTGCCTCCCACGGTTGCACAGCGGATCGCGATACGATTGCGAGGCGGGTCTCCAGACAGCGCGACCGATGCGCCTCCGGCCGGTGGATCCGCATCCGCACCCGCCAAGGCAGGCGAGACTAGGCCCAACGGTGGCGCGGGAGGAGGTCGTCCGGGCGGTACACCAGATTTTCAGCAGATGTTGAAGCGAATGCCGGCCGTAACCCTCGCCGATTTGCAGAAAGGCGACGCCATCATGATTGTGACAACGGAAGGCAGGGCCAATACGCAACCGACCGCGATCACTTTGTTAAGCGGCGTGGAACCTATTCTTTCGGCCTCACCCAATCGGGCGGCGATGCTTCTTTCTCCCTGGAACCTCGGAGGCGGTGGCGGCGAAGCTGCGGCGGGTGCAACACCATAATTCCAAAAGCAGCTTAAAAGTTTTTGCTTCAGGAGAATTGATGACGTCTGGCCGTTCCCGAAGTTTTGTCTTCATATTCGTCACGCTTTTCGTCTTGCTGATGCTGACGGCTTCTTTGCCTGCACAAACTGGGTCGGGCACGCTTCGTGGCCGGGTCACGGATCCTACTGGCGCAGTAATTCCGCAAGCCACCGTCACCGCTACCGGAGCTAACGGACAGAAGGCTACAACTGTTACCGACAACCAGGGTGCGTACGAACTCAAAGGATTGTCTCCGGGAACCTACACCATCACGACTGCCGCAAAGGGCTTCGCGGTGTCTACCGAGCAGAACTTCGCTATCTCCGCGGATCAAGCGCAGCGGTTCGACATTGCACTCGAGATTCAGGTAGAGCAGGAAAAAGTTGAGGTCCAGGAAGAAAGCACAACCGTAAGCGTGAACCCATCGGAGAGTGCCAGCTCCATCGTGATCAAGGGGAAGGACCTCGAAGCTCTGTCCGATGACCCCGACGAATTGCAGCAGGAGCTCGAAGCGCTGGCGGGGCCTTCGGCGGGACCGAACGGCGGCCAGATCTATATTGACGGATTCACAGCCGGGCAGCTTCCGC
>Ga0210405_10004737_pt1 | contig 12663 bp, 12 predicted proteins | sample IncBWH11MmetaG_FD_155492 | JGI IMG/M metagenome (GOLD analysis project Ga0210405, IMG submission 155492) | Forest soil microbial communities from Barre Woods Harvard Forest LTER site, Petersham, Massachusetts, United States - Inc-BW-H-11-M | ecosystem: Environmental > Terrestrial > Soil >... | reverse complement strand
TTTGGCGATTCACGCTCACGCACTCACCCCTGCGCTTTTTCCCGTCGCGTCCAGAAGCTGCTTGAACGCGTCGGCGAAGAGTTTCACGCCGTCCACCAGGAGTTTGTCCGTTACTTCTTTCATGGAGATGCCTGCCTTGGCGAGGTTTTCCATGGTTTTGCGTGCTCCATCGACGTCTTCTGTCAAACTATTGCGGAGCTTGCCGTGATCGCGGAAGGCATCGAAAGTCGCGGGAGGAATCGTGTCCACGGTGTCGGCGCCAATCAGTTCTTCGACATAGATGACGTCGCGATACTTCGGATTCTTGGTGCTGGTGCTGGCCCAGAGCAGGCGCTGCGTCTGCGCACCTTTGGCGGACAGGGCATTCCAACGCGAGCCGGTGAAAAGCTCCTGGTATTTTTTGTAGGTGAGCTTGGCATTCGCAATGGCGATTTTGCCGTGGACACTTTCGAGAAGAACTTTTTGCGCCGGGTCAGCCGCCGTCTTTAACTTCTCGTCGATTTTGCCATCGATCAGGGAATCTATGCGGCTCACGAAAAAACTGGCGACACTGGCGATGTGGCTGACGTCCAGGCCCTTGGCGGCGCGAGCTTCGAGGGCGGCTAGGAAAGCTTCGGCGACTCGCTCATAAGCGGATTGCGCGAAGAGCAACGTGATATTGATGTTTAGGCCGTCTTCGAGGAGCTGGCGAATGGCAGGAATTCCTTCGGGAGTGGCGGGAACTTTGATCATGACATTGGGGCGATTGACGGACTTCCAGAGGCGGCGGGCTTCTTCGATGGTCCCTTTTGTATCGTTGGCGAGGTAGGGAGAGACTTCCAGGCTGACGTAACCGTCGCGGCGCTGGGAGTCGGCGTAAACGGATTTGAAGATGTCGCAGGCGTCCTGAACGTCGCGGATGGCGATTTTTTCGAAGAGACCTTTGGCGTCGAGCTTTTTTGCATCAGGCGAGTTCAGGATGTCCGAGTAGACGTTGCTGCCGGTGATGGCTTTTTCAAAAATCGCGGGATTGGAGGTCATACCGCGGAGCCCATCGTCATCGATATATTTTTTCAGGCCGCCGCTGGTGAGCAGGTCTCTGCGAATGTAGTCCATCCAGGGGGATTGTCCGAAACCTAGCAGCGCTTTCAAGGGATTGGCGCCTTGCGCTGTGCCGATATTGGGGATTGTGGTGGTTGTCGTCATGATGATTCTCCTCTAGCGTTGGAAACCCGTTGAACGTCTATTGTACTCCTTGGGGGTACGGGCGTGCCCGCCACTTGCTCATTGGCCAATGTTGGGTAAGGCCAACCGGTGTGTTACAAGCCGGTGCAGTACTTCATTTCCAGAGCCTTCACTTTGCCGAGGCGCCGCACATGCCGCTCCTCGTTAGTGAATTTCGCGCCCATATATGCTTTGATCAGGTCTTGCGCCAAGGCCACTCCGATAACGCGAGAACCTAGTACGAGCACATTGATGTTATCGTGCTCAACGCCCTGATGTGCGGAATAGGTGTCGTGGCACATGCCGCCGCGGATTCCGGGGAGTTTGTTGACCGCCACACTGGCGCCGACGCCGCTGCCACAGATAAGCACACCGCGTTCGGCCTTGCCATCGAGAACGGCGCGGCCTACCGCTTCGGCGAAATCGGGATAGTCGGACGGATTTTCGTTGAAAGCGCCGACATCGAGGACCTCGTTGCCCATGGAACGCAGCAGGTCGCCCATGGCGTTCTTGAGTTGGTAGCCGGCGTGGTCGGAACCGATCACAACTTTCATCTAAGGCTCACTTTCCCAAGACTTCTTTGGCTGCGGCGACAACATTGTCCAGCTCAAAGCCGAATTTTTTAAGCAAATCCTTCAATGGAGCCGACGCTCCAAAGGAGCGCATGCCGATGATTTTGCCTTTTGGACCGGCGTAGCGATCCCATCCGAAAACGGATTCCATTTCGACGGAGACGCGCGCGGTTACATTAGCCGGCAAAACACTTTCTTTGTAGGCGGCGTCTTGCTTTTCAAACAGTTCCCAGCTCGGCATGCTGACGACGCGGGTTTTTATGCCTTCCGCGGTCAGCTTTTCATACGCGGCAGAGCAGAGACCAACTTCGCTTCCGCTGGCGAGCAAGATGACGTCGGGCTTTCCGCCTGGGGCGTCGGCGAGAACGTAGGCACCTTTGGCGACACCGGATGCGGGAGCATACTTTGTGCGATCGAAGGTGGGCATAGCTTGGCGAGTGAAGACGAGCGTTGAGGGGCCGTGCGTGTGCTGGATTGCAACCTTGTACGCTTCGACGACTTCGTTGGCATCGCCAGGACGAAAGACGAGCATGTTGGGCATGGCGCGGTAGGCGGCAAGCTGTTCAACAGGCTGGTGCGTTGGCCCGTCTTCGCCGACGCCGATGGAGTCGTGGGTGAAAATATAGATAGCTGGAATTTCCATCAGAGCCCCGAGGCGCATGCTGGGGCGCATGTAATCGCTAAAGTTGAAAAAGGTGGCGCTGAAGGCGCGGAGTTTGGAGAGCGTCATGCCGTTGATGATGGCGCCCATGGCGTGTTCGCGTACGCCGAAGTGAATGTTGCGGCCGTGATAAGCGTCGGGGAAAAAATCGCCGGCGCCTTCAAAAGTGAGATTTGTCTTATTGGATTTCGCCAAGTCCGCCGAGCCGCCAATGAGCCAGGGAATATTCGCCGCGAGCACGTTCAGTGTTTTGCCGGAGCTGTCGCGCGTAGCCATGCCTTTGGGATCGGCGGGGAAGGAAGGGAGGTTTTTGTCCCAGCCGTCGGGAAGCTGACCACTCTGCATGCGGTTCAGTTGATCGGCAAGCTGCGGGAACTGTTTTTTGTACTCCGCGAATTTGGCGTTCCAAGCGGAATGGGCTGCGGCGCCACGTTTGCCGACGCCGTTCTTGAATTGATCGTAGACGCCATCGGGCACCAGGAACTTTGCGTCTTCCGGCCAGCCGTAGTTTTTCTTGACTAACTTTACTTCGGCTTCGCCGAGCGGTTCGCCGTGGGCTTCGTAGGTATCTTGTTTGTGCGGTGAGCCGTAGCCGATGTGGCTATCCACGACGATAAGTGTGGGACGATCTTTCGTCTTCAAGAAAGTGTCGTAGCCGCGAGCGAGCATAGTTGAATCGTTGGCGTCGGCCACGCGCGTCACGTTCCAACCGTAGCCGAGAAAGCGGCTCATGACGTCTTCGTTGAAGGACCAGTCCGCGGGACCATCGAGCGTTACGTGATTGTTGTCGTAAATCCAGCAGAGGTTCGAGAGTTTCAGGTGGCCGGCAAGCGAAGCGGCTTCGCTGGACACGCCTTCCATGAGGTCGCCGTCTCCGCAGACGGCGTAAACGTTGAAGTCAAAAATTTCGAAACCGGGCTTGTTAAAATTTGCTCCAAGCCACTTGCTTGCGATGGCCATTCCGACGCTATTGCCTGCGCCCTGGCCGAGGGGGCCGGTGGTGGTTTCCACGCCGGTAGTGAGGTGGGACTCGGGATGGCCGGGCGTCTTGCTGCCGATTTGACGGAAACGCTTGATTTCCTCCATGGAGACAGCGGGCGTGTCTAAAACTTTGCCGTCTTTGGTGGCTTCCTTGACGCCGGCGAGGTGAAGCGTGGCGTAGAGGAGCATGGAGGCGTGGCCAGCGGAAAGAACGAAACGGTCGCGATTGGGCCAAGCAGGGTCGGCAGGATCGTAGCGCAAGTAGTTTTGCCAAAGTTCGTAGACGACGGGTGCCAAACCCATAGGCGCGCCGGGATGGCCGGAATTTGCCTGTTGCACGGCGTCAATCGCCAGAGTGCGGATGGTGTTGATGCTCAGCTGGTCCATGTCTAGCTGACTCTTCGGCTGGCTCACATTGGCTCCTGGGCGGGGAGGGAGGGCCTCCGAAGACCGCTCATTGGATTTTGATGCACCGCACTACAGAACGGATGAAGTGATTTTACGCCAAAATGAAAGCAGGTGCTCGCTTGCGCGTTGAACAAGCAATTGTGTACTTTCACGCCAGCGCATCTAGTCCTCCTTAGAGGCCGGCGGCCATCCAGGGAGAGCAACAAAAATTACCGCGCTCCCAAACGCTTGTCAAACAGGTTACAAAGCTTTCACACCGAGTAACGCATGCTGCGGGGACCTGGCCTCGAAGATCCGCCCACCATTAGGGCCAAGCGTTGAGCGCGGCTTCCATACATGCTACTTTTCCTTAGCTGCCTTGCCCGGGTGACGGAATGGCAGACGCTGAGGACTTAAAATCCACACGAACGCTTTCTCGGTAGTCCTGGATACATGCAGACTTACAGGATATCCAACTCTTTATGTAGCACTTAGAACTACGTTCGTAGCCGCGACGCCGGGCGCTCTTGGGCGATTCGATCCTCGGTTCAGCGATACACTTTGCGGCTCTAGGTCTTGCTCCCGGTTCGCACGAATCGATCGAAGCGCTCCCCTAAGTCGGTACTTGCATGTTGTGTTCGAGCGACATCATTACCTGCGGGAGCATTGGCTCACGACCGAACTCGGCTAGCTCAGGCTGCACCAACAGTTCGCTCTGGCTGGAGAGCGGAAGCACCCTGAGACCGTTACCGGGAAGCCGTGCAGTCGATGACCGCAGATACCCTCGTTCTGGCAAGTGGCCGACATGGCGTTCGAGACAGAAGAGTGCCTGCTGTTCTCCGCGTTCTCTTAGTACTTTTGGGGACCAAGTCAAGGAGATCCGCTGTCGGCAACAAAGAGGCGTGTTCCTCCGAAAACTCTCCGACGCGAGAGAGATTTCTGCATCAGAGGCTGAGGTCCAGATTCTTTAGCTCCATTGGAAGGTAAGCCTACTTGCGCGGTCCACTTGTGATTGCAGCTGTATGCGCAGGGCGCGTCTGGGATATGGGGAGCTGCGCTTTCCTTGAGATAAAACCTCAGTTCGCTACAACGCCGGGGCAGATGACATTCAGCTTCTTGACCAACTGTCATTCTCGGCTTGAGACCCCTCTCTGACGGAGCCTCACGAACAGAACTCCTCGCCTAGCTGATCTATCTTGACGATCTGCTCTAGCGCACATTATAATGTCCAAAAACACCAAATATGATCTGTTTTACAACTATAAATTATTTGTGATTTCCAAAAAGGCGTGTTATGATGGTTTACACAGCTATGAACTTACAGGCTAGAGTTGACAGGTATAGGGAGCGGGGGTTTCAAGAGTTAGAGGCCGAAATCCTCGTCCTTATGGAAGAAAGCGTGGTCGCCCTATTCACATCGTTTCCAGACCACTTCATTCTATTTGGCGGAGCCACGCTCGTGCTTTTCTACGAAAGCCCTCGATTGTCCCGCGATTTGGACCTCCTAGCCTCACCGGGGCCGCTTCCCAACACCGTGGATGTTCAGGCCGTGGTGCGCTCCAGAATCCAGCCTCTTGCGGAAATTTTCGGCCTCGGGCAGCTTGATTTTCGGCAGGACATTGCAAACCCAGATTTCGTTAAGCACTGGGTCCTCGCAAATCAAAAGCCCCTCTTCAGCATCGATCTAACAAGAATTGGTGGGAATGTCCTTGAAACCCAGATCGTCAAACAGACCATTGCCGACAGTCCCGAAAAAACGGTACTGACTCCGAATGCCAACTATCTTCTGTTTCAGAAGTGCGAGACTTTCCTCGGTCGCCGCCATGTCAAAACCAGGGATGCCTTCGACATGCATTTCTTGCTTTCGCGCGGAGCACAATTAGACAAGACTCTCCGCCTGCATCTCGAAGATCTCATTGCAATGAAGGAACTCGACAAAGAATCCATCCAAGCACGCATCGAGGCTGTTACTGCGAAGCTCTGCACGGTGGAATTGCGCCCGGTATTGCCGCTGTCGTTGTTCGAACAGCTTGAGAAAGAAGGATTCGAAGCCATGCGTCAATCGCTGCGAACAGTGTTCTCCGACTGGCTCGCTGAGAGACGCCGATGAATTGGACGACCATTCTGACCGAAGAGGCGCGCCGAAACTGTATCCTACGATCAGACGAATTGGCTCGCAGGCACAGACTTTCCGAAGCAGTGGTGGGCAATGCCCTGCGACGCTACGAAGCGCGTGGACTCGTCGAACGCGTTTCCACGAAAATCTATATCAATCACCTCAACCAGCAATTCTCGCCACGCGACCTGGTCAATGTGCTCCGTCCAAATTCCTACATTTCCCTGGAGTCAGCAATGGTCGACAAAGGAGTCACGAGTCAGAGCCCTTCCGTACTCACTTGTGTCACGCCCGGTTACCCGCAATCATTCCGAACAAAGTCAGTCGGCATCGTATACCGTAAGATCTCCTCCGACCTTTATTGGGGCTACGAAGAGAAGGCGACCCGCTACAACAAATATCTCATCGCGGAACCTGAAAAGGCGTTGCTCGATTGGGTCTATTTGAATCGTCAGGAAGGACTCCCTACGCCTTTCGATGAACTACAACTCCAGTTTCTCGCTCCCGCAAAACTTCGACGGTACGCAGAGCGGTTTCCTCGTACGGTTCAGGACGTGATAAAGAATGTGTTGGTTGAGAAAGCTTTCCCCTCGGAAGGTACCGACAAAATCCCACGCAACAGCGGACGAGTGTCACCAACGTGACACTCGGTCACCCTACGATCGTGCCGCAAAAGAACATGTACGTTCGTTATGACCTGAGCTGTCTCGGTTCAACGGGGTCCCACGGTCCCCAGTTACCCTTGAACCTGTCGACAAAGTTCAGCGGGATAACTCAATCCGGCTAAACGACTCAAGTGTTCCCCCTGTGCCTCCTGTGCCTCGAACAATCACATTTCCATAGCGCACGCGCGTCCAGAGTGCCTCCGCGTCGGTGGGAATCACGTTTTTGCGGAATCCGCACTTGATAATCGTCGGAACGATCGAAGTTCGCAGCATGGAGTTTTGAGAAATTTTGTTTGCTGCGAGTTTCCGCTGCGTAGCAGGCTCTTCTAGGTGAGTATATAGATAGGCGTACGGATATGCAGTGACGAGCCATAGCAGTCCGGGGCAAGCGGCTGACCGCGTGCTCGTTCATGTGGATACGGAGCAGGCGGCGAGAAACTCGTGAATCGGCGGTTGGCTTATGTGGCGGCGGTATCGCGAGGCCGCTACGACGCTCAGCTCTGCACCAACGACGCGGCAAAACTCAGTGAGGCTTTAAGCAGGGATGCTTCGAAACACTCCGCGCTAGAGGTCGAGGTGAGTCGCATCCACGTGCAGGGCCAGCAATTAGGCGTGAAACAACCGAACGCGTCAAACGTGCCCCAAGGGGAACAAATAAGGCGAGGAATGGCCCATGGACAAAGCGTCGGGCAGGGAGGGGGATCGCAGGGGCATCCTAGTCTGATATAGAGTCAAGGAGATTGTCGCTGACGGGTACTTGCTAACCACATTTTCACTTGACAGGGGCCGAGCCATGCGAGTATTGGTTTGCTACCTAGCCTCTTTCGCTGCACGTTTCTATTGCCCTGTGAGTATATCGTCAGGGAGGTATTCCAATGTTTACGTCAAAGGCCGACGCTTTTTGTGCTATCGCAAATGTAGGCTGGAAATTTCTTCAGCCGATTAACAACGTATTACGAGAGGGAGTCTTGCCCACACCAAAGTGGGCTCCTGGACCGCTGCTCAAGTGGGGACAACGAAGACCTATGGAACTGGGTGTTCCCAGGAAAACGACTTCGCTCTGCCCTGATTGCAACCGCGAAGCGGTAGAGGCGGTTCTGAGGGGCGAAAATGAGATTGCTGATTTTAGAGACCGACCGGGAATGATTGAATCGGAAATACTGGAGGAAGGCGGGCGCATCCTCATGCGCAAAGCGTGCGAGATGCATGGTCCAATTGAAGACGTACTGTCCAATCATCCGGAATTTTTCCGAAGGATGGAGCAGCTTGCTTTTGGTCGGGATTTTGACTGCGTCCACGACCATGATGTACACAATCACGGTCACAACAGCATCAGATCAGGCCGGGGATCATATTTGATCGTCGATCTGACCAACCGATGCAACATGATGTGTTCTCCGTGCTTCATGGACGCGAACGCCGCCAGCTATGTTCACGAATTGAGAATGGAAGACATAGGGGCCATCTTCGACAATGCAGTTTCTTTTAAGCCTCAGCGAGAGGTCAACGTCCTGTTCTCAGGAGGAGAGCCCACACTTTCGCCGATTTTTCTAGAGGCTGTACAGTATGCGAAGAGCATGGGCTTCCACCGGCTTCACGTCGCGACAAACGGTGTACGTTTTGCCGAGAGCAAAGACTTTGCTTTCCAGGCGAAGGCGGCTGGATTACACGCTGTGTACCTCCAGTGCGACGGAGTTTCGGAAGAAAAGAATAAACATCGCGGTCTCGGAAACTACATGGAAGTAAAGCGGCAAGCGTTAGAGAACATTGCTACGGCTGGAATGCGAACCACACTGCAAGTTACTGTAGTCAACGGTCTCAACAACGAGGGGCTTGGTGACATCGTCCGTTTTGCAATTGAGAACACGGACAAGATTCACGGTGTGCTGTTTCAGCCTGTCATGTTTACGGGCAGAGATGAACGCATATCCAGCGACGACCGCTACGCGAAACGTTATCCGCTCTCGCAACTCGCCTACGACCTCCAAGGGCGGGATTCGGCTACCTGGCGGCCAATGCGCGATTGGTTCCCGGTCTCAGACTATGGAGTATTCGCGCATTTGTGCGACGTTCTAAACCCGAAGGCTATGTTAGGAAGTCTTTTCCCGAGCACACACCCAAATCACGGGATCTTCAGCCTCTTGCTCATAGATGCGGACCAGAAGACGGCAGTTCCGATTCCGTCCTTCTTCAACTTGGAACAATTCATGCGCGACATCGTGGACATAACGGATCGCGGGAGAGGCCCGGCCTCCACAAAGGCTCTCGCCTGGTTGTCTGTACTGCGCAATTTCGATCAGCAGAAAGCTCCCTCAGGCTTCGGTCTCCGGCAGCTTAGGGATTTGGTCGAAGATTGTTTCTACCGTGTTGCCGGTCATAGCGATGGATGGTCACAGAAAGCTTATTCTTATGCTGGCCGTTGGAGAGTGATGACCGTCAACGCGTTGTGGTTCCAAGATGCTTTCAATTACGATTTTTCCGCCATCTCCAATTCGAGTACGCCAGTGGCAACCCAACAAGGAGAAATTAGCTTTTGCTCTTACAACGGCGGTGGTTGGCGGAAAGTTGTCGAGCATTTGAATCGTACGGCTACACTAGCAGAGTGGCACAGAACGCATCCTCGGCACGAAATCTACACCAAGGGCAAGAAGGTAGACTTAGGGCAATCAATCCGCTACGCGAAAACCCAATTGGTTCAGATCGAAACTGAAGCTGTGCCATCTCCAACGGGGGCGTCGGAGCGTTGTGACTAGCAACACCATCTCCCGGTGGGAACTGACACCACAACTCGCACCACCAGATCCAAACACCAGGTAAGCGTGGTTGCGAAGCCAAACTAACTCTGGGTTATGCTATGTTTCAAGACCTGCCCTGCCCGGGTGGCGGAATGGCAGACGCTGAGGACTTAAAATCCTCCGGGGATTTTTCCTCATGTGGGTTCGACTCCCACCCCGGGCACCATTTTTCCATACTTTTCCATGTTTTATTGAATAGTTGCAGGGACATGCAGGGATGCACTCTCACGGGCTGTAACACTTCGTGTTACACCTCTCAAGCGCTCCACGGCCCGCTGTAAGTGCGCGTCCTTGAGGTGCGCGTACCGCTTGGTCATCTGCAACGTTTCGTGGCGCATCAACTTGTTGACGGTATAAATGTCCACGCCGCTCATCACGAGCCGCGAGGCAAACGTGTGTCGGAGATCGTGCCAGTGGAAGTCGCTCACCTTCGCAGCCTTCCGCACCGCGTCCCACCACTGGCGGTGCGTCCACTCATCTTGGTCGGGACAAACGAATTCAGAATCTGCCGTGATGGCGCGCAGCCTCGCGAGAGCGTTGTGCGCGGCGGCGTTGAGCCGAACGTGCTGCGTCTTCCCGCCCTTGGTCACGAGCAGCGTGATCTTGTTACGTTTTTGGTCTACCTCAGCCCACCGCAGCCCGTACTGTTCGCTCCAGCGCATGCCCGTGTAGAGGGCTAGGTCGAACTCAGCCTCGCGCTTGGGGCACAGCTTTCGGATCGCCTTCCGCAGCGCCGTTTCCTCTTCCGTCTCTAGAAAGCGCACGCGCTCGTTGTTCTCTTTTTTCAGTGTGACCAAGCTGGCGGGATTCTTGACTGCCTTGCCGTTTTGCATCGCGATCTTATAGGTGTGGCTGAGCGCCACGCGGTAGCGGTTGAAGTTCGCGGCGGTGCGGCAGTGCTCAGCGAGTTTCTTGTCGATCTCTCCGGGCGTGATCGCCGCTGCCTCGCGCCCCTTGAACCACTCACCCACAATTCGGTAGCGGTAGGATCGGAACTTTTTCTGCGACCGCTTCATTTCGTGATTCCGCCGCGCCTCCGCGATGGCGTCCTTGATTAACTCGTCGAAGGAGATATTCGCCCCCGGAAAGTAGCGCCGCTCAGCCACCTCGGTGCGTCGCTTTGCGCAGACCTTGATTGCCAGGGCCTTCGACGGGCCGACCGCCTCGACGCGAACCTTGCCGCCACCGTCGGAGAAGCGGATGTACCAGATCTTCCCGCGCCGAAAGACACCGCGCTCGCTCTTGTCTTTCTTCCACCGGCCGCGCCCCGCCTGGCCGCTGCGATTGCCCTTCATTTCTTCCTCCTCGCACGCTTGTTCTTCTTCCTGAACTCGCGAACGTTCCATCGTGATTTGCAAGCACTGATCTTTTTCCCCCCGACCGGCAGGCAAAACCGCGACCGTACGTTTGAACTTGTGAATACCCGCCCGCACTCGGCGCACCTTCGAATGGAACTCTTTCCGATTTGGTCCGCGAGTTGCCAGTAAATGACCTGCACGAGGGCGTGAAACGTAAAGATGGTGCGTAGCTCCCCATTTCTCATTTGAAGCCGCCGACCCGCATCGCCGAGGTTAGCGTTGAGGAGACACCGCAATATGCTGTTGGCGGTTATGATGGGACTCGATCCCTGAATCATAACTTCGGCCACTTTACCGCCCAGCGCATAAGGCCCGTTTGTTAGTTCCTCTTTGAGGTAGTTGGCGAGATGCCGGCGCCCTCCCGCCGATTCCTTTGCTTCTTTCAAGTGATCGATGAGTTCGACCACGGTTAGGGCCGTCAGCGCTTGCGCCCTAAACCACTCAAGCGGTTCTCCCTTGCAGCGGTTATCGTCCGGCACCAGTTCGTTGTAACCGAGCAGCCCAAAGCGATCGGCAAACGCCACCGGTTTTAGCCTGCCCTGGCCAACATCAAGCAGCGCGTTCAACAGCCCGGGTTCCACGGTAGGTTCAGTCCACTCCCCTGGTTTGCCCGAGGGGGCGCAGGCGAGAACCTGCGCTTCTTCTGGGACCGGCCGGAAGCCCGACCCACGATACGGGGCGTAGGTTGTCCGCCGGATCTCGTATGGCGGTTTCCGCCACCACAACCCGAGGAGGGTGCCCTCCGCATCTTCTGGTGTAATCAGTTTGTAATCGGTCATTATTGGCCCTCCGATTACAACCACTATATTATTAATCTGACCGGATGAACACAATTTTTTTAGTGAGGGGTACGACTTATGAGCGTTGGGTTGGTGAGCGTTCGCGAGGCCACGGAACAAACGGGCCAGAGCGAGCAGAAAATCCGCTTGCTTATTCGTAGTGGAAAGCTACGCATCACGCGCGTCGGCTACCACATTCTCATTCCGCAAAGCGAGCTGCGAAAGCTTCAACCGGCAACTCAAGAGAAATAAGGTGGAGAGTGCCACAGGCGCGACGGTCGAGAAGGAATCAGCCCCCAAGGAGCCGGTGACGGGTCAGCTCCTCTATTCGGTGGCACAGGCAGCCCGCGTCTTGGGGCTGTCGCCGCGTTTAGTCTGGGCGTTTGTCGCCAGCAACCGACTAAAGACGCGGCGGATCGGAACGCGGGTGCTGATTCACCGGCGCGAACTAGAAAAGTTCGCGCTTCACGATCACGCTACGAGCGTTGAAGCGAAGTAATCCCCGAAGGACAATTTTTTTTGGATCGGCTACCGTGCAACGCGGAGCCGAAACAGATTTGCCAAACACGGTGATGGAGAATCCACATGAAAGCGAAGCAACAGAAGCACTCCGGTGGCCGGAAAGTTGTCGAAGGCCCACGACGAACGGAGGCGCACGAAGCGCGGAAAGAAAATCAGCACCACAAGAGACGTTTTAAGGCAGGACCGCACGCGCGTACAGACGCAAATGCCGGAAGAAAGACGCCGCTCATTCCCGATTCCAAGGTGGCGACGCCACCCGCCGGAATCGAACCGGAGGCACGCTCATGAGCCAAGAAGAAAACGCAAGCGCGTGGAAAAGGCATGAGACGAAGAAGGCCATCACGGACATCAATAAGAATCCGTTTGAACGGAACCGCGACAACATTGCCGCTCGAAATGCCGCCGCAACCGCTAGCGCCGCCGACACCAAAAAAATAAAGGAAGGCGCGCAAAAGCATTTCGACGCCACCCACCGGGTCAGTAGGACAGGAAGATTGATGGACCCAGCTCTGGCGGCTGCCAGCGACAAATACCACGCTGACTGGCTGGCGCGGCAGAACCAGCCTACGACGGATGTCCGCGTGACCAGTATGCTTTCACTCCGTGCCATCATCGAATTCTGGC
>Ga0210405_10004736_pt1 | contig 12664 bp, 7 predicted proteins | sample IncBWH11MmetaG_FD_155492 | JGI IMG/M metagenome (GOLD analysis project Ga0210405, IMG submission 155492) | Forest soil microbial communities from Barre Woods Harvard Forest LTER site, Petersham, Massachusetts, United States - Inc-BW-H-11-M | ecosystem: Environmental > Terrestrial > Soil >... | reverse complement strand
ACCGCATACGGTACCATCCTAACACTTATGAGTGTCGAGATCGCAGAAAAACTCTCAGTTGAAATTCTTCGCGCAGCGGAATCCTATGTTGGGGCTGCGCTCGGTGGGGCGCACCCAACTGCGATAAGCACAGGTATACCAGGACAGGCTCGTTCCGGTGTTTAGTGGCCGCTACGAACTCGGCGTACTGCGCGTTGGTGACTTGGTACTGGTCCAGGTAGAAGGGTGCTGGTCGCGCGGAAGTAAACCTACTCAAAACTCCAGTCGAATGCTGACCTGAGCGCGTCGAGCGTTTGTGCCGTCCGGGAATCCGGACGAGGCCGTAGGTGTGCCCAGACCGGCCGCCGGCGAAATATTCAATCCCGATGCTGAGTATCCCCGCGAGGTGAGGCCCGTAAAGGTGATGGTATTGGTCAGGTTGAACACTTCGAAGTTGAGCGTCGCCCGGAACCGTTCCGTGATCGGAAGGATTTTGGATAGGCGCGCATCCGCACGGTAGGTGTTCGGAAGACGGAGCGTGTTGATGCCAAGAAATGGAACCTGGTTCGATCCGCCGAATCCGTTCAGAGTGCTGGTGAAGGCCAGATTGGAAGATAATCCCAGAGAAGTTACCTGCGCCGCGGTAAGCGGGCTTGCTACGCTCAGCGATTCCGTCAAAGGCTGCCCGGTCGAGATCGTCGTGATGGTCGCCAGTTGCCAGTTGTTGACGAGCAACTTTGAAACCAGGTCTGTGCGGTTGCTGAAGGTGGGGGAAAAAATCCAGTTGAGCACGAGCCTTTGACGCTGGTCGAGGCTTGAGTCGCCTCGGTTGTTTTTGTAATCGCCGTTGAACAGGGAAGAGGGTGGGTTATTGCCCAGAAACAGATTGCCGCCCGCGTTTCCTATGTTGTCGTCGATCGCGTGCGACCATGTGTAAGCCAGACTGCCCTGGAAGCCGTGAGCGAACCGGCGCTGTACTTGTACCGCCAGGCCATTGTAGTAGCTGTTTCCGCCATTGTCGACATTCACGATGCGCGAATAGCGCGAGTCGATCCGGTCGGTGGCAAGGTAGACAGGGGTCGTAAAAGTTCCCACGTTGCCGCCGGCCGAATTCAGGATGTTGTAGGCGATCGTATGAGCCGGGACCACGGGCAGGTTCAGATCTCGGACCGTCAGCATTTCCGCCGCGCGGCTCCATAGATAGCTGACGGTGATCGACGTATTCGCGTCGAGAGCGCGCTGAATGGCAAAGTCGCCCTGCTCGCTATATGGCGTTCGGAGGTTGTTGGCGGCGAATCCTACTATGGCAGCTCCGGGTGTTCCGGCGGCGGAGCCGAGCAGGTTGGGGAAGACCGGAGCCACGGCCAACTGAGACGCTTGCGAAGTTTGCAGGGTGAGCGTCTGCTGATAGAGGTTGTTGGTGGTAAACAGCGAATTGATCATCGCGCCGGGGTAGCGGGCGTAGTAGATTCCATAGCCGGACCGGACAACTGTCTTGTCGTCCAGATTCCACGCGAGTCCCAGGCGCGGAGCGAAGTCCAGGCCATAACCGGCGATGTGCCCCGTCTGAGGATAATCGGAGTTGGTCAGCGGCGGTTTCGGCAGGAACGTCCGCTCGTAACGCAGCCCATAGTACAGCGTGAGCTTGGGAGTGAGGCGGTATTGATCCTGCGCGTAGAGGCCGAGCTCGTGGAGGATCGCGTCGACATCGCTCCGTCCGAACGCCTGCGAAAACGAGGTGTAGTCCTTGAGCCCCTGCGGATTGCCGGAATAGTCGAGCGCGAAGGCGTTGGCATTCGAGTAGCTGAAACTACCATTCCCGCTCAGCAATTGCTTGGTGTAGTCTTCGGTATGAAAGTAATCGACGCCGAACTTGAAGTTGTGTTTTCCAACGGTCCAGGAGAGGTTATCGGCATACTCGAAGCGGCTTTCGCTGGGCTGGATGCGCGGCAGATAATTACCCGATCCGATGGCCACTCCATTGACGGATACACTCAGCGCTCCGTAGTTGGGATCGAGCAGCTTGGGGTCGAGCGAATCCGCCTGACGATCCTTGAACCAACCGAATCGAGCCTCATTGACGATGCTGCTGGACACGATGTGAGTCCAATCCGCACGCGCGTAGCGGTTCTGAACGTCGTCGATTCCGTTGCTGTTAAAAGCGCCGCCGCTGGTCACCACCGCGCCGGTCTGGACGCCATCGGGAGAATTGAAGTGCTGGTAGTTGAAGCTGAAGCTGAGCGAGTTCCGGTCGTTGGGACGCCAGTCGATTTTGCCGAGGCCGGTCTGCTGGTTGGCGGTACGGGGAAGGGTCGTGAAAAAACGGTTCAGGGTGTTGTCGATCGCCGCGCACTGCTGGGCGCTGGCGGCGGGAAGACCGCCGGACGCCACGCCGCAGCCGATCCAGGTTCGCGTCGCGCCATCGACGGCCGCGGGGCTGATGATGCTCGACACCAGCGGGAAATCGCGGAGTTGCTCTTCGGTGTTCAGGAAGAAGAACACTTTGTCTTTGATGACCGGGCCGGCGATGCTGCCGCCAAACTGATGGCGAGCTTCGTGCGGATTGAAGCTGGCAAACGGGTCTCGAGCATCCAGGCTCCGGTTGCGGAAGAACCAGTACGCCGTGCCATGGTAGTTGTTGGTTCCACTGCGGGTGACCGTATTGATGACGCCACCGAGCGCACGGCCGTATTCGGCCGAGTAGGCGCCCGATAGAACCTGGAATTCCTGCACGGCATCTTGCGAGATCTGCGTCGGGATGCGGGTACGGCCGGCATTCTCGTTGTAGAACGTTTCGGTGGTATCGTTGCCATCGGTCATGAAGTTGTTACCACCCGGAATGCCGCGAAAGCTCAGAAGCCCGAAAGTGCCGTCCGGCGCGACACCGGGAGTGAGAAGCGCGAATGAATCCACACGCCGCCCGTTGATCGGCAGATTGTCGATCTGATGCTGCGTTACGTTCTGCGATACATCGGTCTTCATCTCAACCACTGTCGCGTCGGCCTCGACCTCGACCTGTGTGGTTGCCGAGGCTATCTGGAGCTCCGCCCGGATATTCAGATCCTGCCCCACCAGAATCGTGATGTCGCGGCTCTGGTAGCGCGCAAAACCAGCGGCGTTGATGGTGACTTGATAACCGGAGCTCGGAACCAGAGCGGGCGCGTTGAACACGCCTCCGGCGGTTGTCGCTAGCTTACGGTGTAGTCCGAGGCGCGGATTGTCCACCAGGACCTCGGCATTTGGGACAGCAGCGCCGCTCGAGTCGGTAACCACTCCTGTCAGACCGCTCACGCCGGCTGCCGTTTGGGAGAACGCTGCCGTACCGCTCAACAGCGCGAACACAGTTATAGTGCGAAGTAATGTCGTCATAGATATGGACCCAGATACGAATTACTTCTGAGCCTACCAATGCGACGTTACAATTTAATTGCTGCTCAGTTTCGTAGCGATGAAATTCCTGGCGCAGCGGAATCCGATATTGGGGCCGCGCTCGGTGGGGCGCACCCAACTGCGATAGGCGCAGGTCAGATACTTCTCGATGTCGGACCAGGACCCGCCGCGCACTACGCGGTACATGCCGTGGTCCGGACCTTTCGGATTCGCATCGGGCGATTTCTCGTAATAGTCTTTGTCGTACCAATCCGCGCACCATTCCCAGACGTTACCGGCAATATCGTAGAGCCCGAAATAATTGGCTTTGTATTTTCCTACCGGACCGGGGCCATCCAGCACGTTGAAGCGGGCGTCTTCCTTGGAGGGCTTGCGGTTGCCCCAGGCGTAGGTCGCCTTCTGCTCGATGCCGCGGCAGGCGCGCTCCCATTCGGCTTCGGTCGGCAGCCGCTTGCCGGCCCATTTCGCGTAAGCGCTGGCGTCATCCCAATCCACGTCGACCACCGGGTACTGCTCCTTGCCTTCCGGGATTTTGCCTTTGGGCCAGTTATACGGAGCGCGGTGTTTGGTAGCTCGTACGAACTCGGCGTACTGGTCGTTGGTGACTTCGTATTGGTCCAGGTAGAAGGGATCGATCCGAATCGGACGCACCGGGCGGTCGTCCTTCATCAGGGTGGGATACCACTTCAGGTTGTCGTCAGAGAGCACTTGCGAACGGCCGCGAAAGAACTCGCCGCCTGGGATAAAGACCATCCCCGGCGGTGGTGTGGCGAGTACGGATGCCGTCAGGAAAAGACTAGCAGCGCCGAACCGACAGGCGAAACCGCCTGTCCCACCACGGACGATCAGCTTACAGAGTTGGAGCCAGGGGCTGTTAGCCGTAAATAGTCTGAATGTCATCCGTAGGAATATAGCCGTGCGGTCCGAGCGGATCGACGTAGGGATAAGTGCGGCCGGAGGGAGTGTTGCGAATCTCCTTGCTCCAGTCGATACCGAGCGCCGAGTACATGGTGGCCAGGATGTTCTCCATGCGCGGCTGCTCCTTGTGGCCCCAGCCGGTATCGATGCACTTGGCCCCTTCCGAATCGGTGCGGCCCAGTATCTGACCACCCTTTACGCCCGCGCCGGCGAACATTGCCGGATAGCACTTGTTGTAATGATCGCGGCCGGCCATGTTGTTCAGCGCCCCAGGGGTGCGGCCAAACTCGCCCATCACCACGACCAGTGTCTCATCGAGCAAGGTCTTGGAAGGATCGGTTTTGGACCTGGTGGTGGACAGATCTTCCATGAGACTCGAGAGCGCGGGATCGAATTCGGCGCAGAGAGTGTAATGGTTGGAAGCGGCTTTGCGATCCCAGATCTGGACGTGGTGGTCCCAGCCGGGATGGCAGATGTGGATATAGTGCGTGCCGGCATCCTGCGCCAGCACATTGCGCGCCAGGATGCAGGAAATACCGATCGAGTTATTGCCGTAGCGCTTGCGGTCCTGCTCGGGGATCTTGAACGCATCGGGCCAGCGGGTGTCGCTGAGAAGCTTGTGGGCGGTATCGTAGAAGTCGTCGTACCCGGCCATGGCTTTTCCGTAAGTGGCGATGCGGGACTTCTCGACGTCCTTGAGCTCCCGCAGCAGGCGCCAGCGTTCTTCGAGCAACTCGATGGCTTTCTGATCGAGCGCGTTGCCTTTGACGGCGGCTTCGGGGTTGATGTCAACCACGGAGTATCGCGGCGGCAGAAAGCCCGTTGACAGTGCGCCGGCGGCGCCCTTCTCGAGGAAGAAGGACATGTAGGTGGGGAAGGTGTCCTCGTGGCGGCGGCGCGATTCCAGCTCCATTGCGACCACAGAGCCGATCGCGGGGATCTCACGGGCGAAGGCCAGATTAAGCTGGCGGCCGGTCTGCTGGTAATACTGGGCGCGGAAATGGACCTCTTCGTGGCTCAACATTGAACGCAGGATGGAGAACTTGTCGATGTGCTTTTCGAACTTCGGGAACAGGAGCTTGGAGAGGTACAGGTCGTCGGTGACCTTGTGGACGTCGAGGTCTTTGGGCGTGCCGGCGTTCTCCTTGAAGTCAAATCCTTCCACGTGGCTGATGGCGCCGGAGATCTCGTAAAACAGGACGTTCCGGGCGGTGCCCCTTGGCTGGACTTTTGGCTTGCCGCCTTCGGCTGCCGCCATCTTGAGGGGCCACACCGAATCGACCGATGCGCCGAGCAAACCCAATCCACCCAGCTTCAGCAGATCGCGCCGGGTTTGAAACATCTCACCTACGGTTCTCGAATTCATGATAGGCGCCTTTAGTGGTTGAAGAAAAACTCCACTTGATTGATGAGCGCCCATTGCAGATTTTGGGCGCCTTCCACGCGATTCTTATCGATGGCTGCCAGCGCTACCTGCTTTTCTTCAGCCGAAGGCTCACGCGACAGGGTGGCCAGGAACAGGTCCTCCACCACACGGTTATTATCCGTTTTGTATGTATCGAGCAGCCTTTGTACGCGGCTATCTTTGGCGGCCAGCACCCGGTCATTCACGACGGGAGACTGCATCAGCAGGATCGGCTGCAGCGGCGAGCCGGCCATGGGGCGCGGCGGATTGCTGCGGTTGGATTGCCCGAAAGTCTGCATGAAATATTTCACGTCACCACCGCCGGCGGGACCGCTCAACTGCATCGACATCCCCACTTTTTCACCGCCAGTGGCGAACGACCCGGGGCGGCTGGTGGCGAGCGCGATTGCATCGTGCAACTCCTCGGCGTCCAGCATGCGAACGAACTTGCGGGCGAAGTATTTGGTGTAGCCGTCTTTCCACTCGCCCTCGAAGCGGGCCGAGAGCTGATAGGCGTTGGAGCTGCAGATGGTCGCCAGCAGATGGCGGAGGCTGTAGCCGCTGGAGCGAAAATCGGCGGCCAGCTTTTCGAGCAGCTCGGGATGGGAAGCCTGCAATTGCCAACCTGCCGGCAGATGTTTCGGATCTAGCCTGGCAAGGTCGAATTCATCAAAGGGCTCAACGATACCAAAGCCCATCAGGCGCGCCCAAAACAGGTTCACGGTGGCGCGCGCGAACTGGGGATTGGAAGTCAACAGGCGGCCCATTTCCTCGCGAGGCTCGGCGCCGGGCTTAGGCTTCTCGCCAGTCAGGATGAAAGCCGGATCCTTGGGACCGCCGAAGCGCGGCACACGAATCATGCTGGCGCCCTTGGTGTCGTATCCAGGGTTGGCGTCGTCGATCAGAAATTCGCCGGACTGCGGCTTGCCATGCTCCCAATACATAAGGTAGCGGGAGTTGCCCAGAAACGAGGAGTTCTGGAAAAACTCGGAGCGCTTCTTGCCACTCAGCCAGACGTTGACCTTCTCCAGGTGCCCCTTACCATCGTGGCAGGAGATGCAGGAGAGATTGATGCCGAGGAAAGTTTTCCCGTAGAGGATGGCCAGCTCATCGTCGGTATCGAGCTGCTGGACCATGCCAAGATCGTCGCCATCGTCCGGCTGAGGCTTGCCCTGCACATGCTCGCGAGCAATTACGTTCGAGGCAGCCGAGACATGATTGCTCTTGGCTGAGGAGGAGATGATGGACCGCACCAGGTCGTCATAAGGCCGGTCGACGCGCAGGTTCTCCTTCATCCAGTAATGGAACAAGTTCTGTCCGCGGCCCATCTTGCCGTTGGCGCGGAAAAGGTCCATGAAGAAGTAGGCCCACTTGTCGACGTAAGCTTCGCTTGCGAGCAGCTTCTCGACGAGTTTGTCACGCTTGGCCGGGTCGCGATCGGCGGCGAACGCGGTCACTTCCTGCGGAGAGGGAATGCGGCCGGTCAAGTCGAGGGACACGCGGCGCAGAAATTCGTTGTCGGAGGTAAGGGAGGAATGGGGGATTCCGTCGTGCTCCATCTTGCCGAAGATCTGCTCGTCAATGAAGTTCCGCCTGGGGACGGGCGTGGAGACGATCTTGCCGCCGGGAAGCGAAGCGGCGATGCGCTCGGTGAGAGCGCCGGCGTCCTGCGACTTTGGAGGCTGAAACAGAGGGGCGTGAATCTCGGAGAACCGGTCTTGCGACATCGGCTCGACCTGAGCTTTTCTGGGCTGGTCATCCGCTGCCCAAAGTCCGGCTGCGACCAGGAACCCGACGCCAACAGGGGCGAATTGTCTCATTAACTTTCCCTCCACTGGGCTGGGAACATTATACGCCAAACGGGGGGCGATTCAAAGGGCCATTCGCGGGCCGGAAGTTGGCTCAAATTCATTTTGCGAAACAGTCCCATTCCCATAATCGAACACCTCCCAGAAAACATAATTGGCCACGGATGGACACCGATGGACACAGATAAAAAAAGACAATAGTGTGGGTGTACGAAGTTTGATGCGGGGTGGCATCGTCACCTGGCCGGCCCGGTTACTGCGAAAATATCAAACAAAGCCAAATTTCTTGCCTCCCGTGCATAGTCACCTCGTTTCCAAACAGTCCCATTCCCAAAATCGAACACCTCCGAGAAAAGAAAAAAGACATAGATTGGCTTCGCGAACTTTCATGCAGGGTGGTGGCGTCGTCACCTAGCCCAGTTACTGCGTAAATTACCAAACAAAGCCAAATTTCTTCTATTCGGGTTGGGCGCAGTTTCGCCTTGCGAACTTTGCTCCACCAGACGATGATCGGTGGGCCCACCAAAATCTCATCAGGCAATCCGAAAGCGCTGGACTACCTTCTAGTCTGAGCGTAGCAGTCGATGTCCAGTGGCAAGCCGGAAATAGCGGCTATATTATTGAAAATACAAGGCAAATATTTTTACTCACGGCGTGACCGGTCGAGGATGGAATTGCGGAATGCTGCGGGAGGGCTTTAAAATATGGAAAAAAGATGTTTTTGGCGGCAGGGAGACGTTGGATGTTGGAATCCTAAACTGGGGAGCCACGAAAATCTCTTCTCTAACTCGGTGACAGGCAGATGGCGCCCACTGTGGATTCGAACTGCATCGGGACGCCCTGGACCCGGTGGTACCAATGTTATGGTTGTTAATGCCGTCACAAGATAGATGGAATCCACCTGATCGAAATGAAGCCATTCGATCTGAAGAACGAAAATCAGCAGCCCCACGACAACCCCGACAATGCTAAAGAATGTGCCTGTATCGTGTCGTTTCCTAGGGGGTGACGGGAGTTTAGGTAATTCGATATTGTCAACCGACGTGTGTTGGGAAGTGCCCTAAATTTCAAATGACCCACTACCATATTTTCGCCGTTCAATCTCAAAAAGGGGCGATGTCGTAGGTTCGCTTTGCAATTCTGCATTTAGGCGGCTCATCTGGATGCGATGCCGCTGCCGCGACACGGCTCTCCTGTTCGAAGTATTCCGTCGTCAAACTCCGATGGCCGGGCGGCCACCCACAGGAAATGAAATGGGTGGCCGCCTGGCGGCTGTTCGACGACTCGGTACGCGTAGGTCTGAGCTATTCAATTTTCAGAGATCTGTGAGCCATCGCCGCCGACACCTTACGATGAGAACGGCCCGCCTTCGGTACTGCCTCGAATTCTATTCACGAGACAAAAAAACCCTGGAGGTTCGCAGAGACCAAACCTTCCAGAGTCGCCACCATCATACCGCGCGGACAAGCGCCGTTTGAGGTATAATTTAGGACGATCATTATGAAAACAAATAGTTTATAAATTCTAAACTCTTGTTGTGAACGACTTGCAGAACTCGGGGGAAAGGGACTTGACAAGCGGATCGCGTTTATGAAAAGACCGGATTCCAGTTACTGCTTGGTCCGCGCCTTGTCACCCACGTCCGGACGGGGATCGGCTACGAAGCCGTCGCGGTTCGGCATTTTCACCTTCGGCAGGGTCTTGGCATCCATGATTTGATTATTTCCGATGATGCCGTTGAGGTTTAGAATATATGCCGTCAGCGCGTAGACTTCCGGCGGCTTTAGCAGGCCGGGCTGATTGAAAGGCATGGCTCGATTGATGTAATCCCACACCGTGGTCGCATACGGCCAGTAGCTCCCTACGGTTTTGACGGGCTTCGCGGTAGCGAGGGTGCCTTGCCCGCCCACCAGCGCGGGGCCCACGGCTCCTTCTCCTTTGTCGCCGTGGCAGTGGGAGCAGCGGCTTGCGTAGACTTCCCTGCCCGCCGCTACCGTGCCCGAGGCGTCTGGAAGGCCGCTCCCGTCCGGCGCAATCGACGCGCCCAGGTTGAGGATCTGCTCCGGTGTCGGCGGGCGTCCTACTCCGTACTTGGGGGACTGCGCCGCCAAGGGGACAGCGGATGCCAACAGTAGCGCTGTTAGGATACGGCTTCGGAAGTTCGGTGACGGAGGGACAAACCGCTTGCTGACGCGCGCGGCTCTGATCAAAGACTCGACCGTTAGGGAATGGTTGGAAATAATTTTGCCATTTTGACGCTGGTTTTGCTTCGGGCAAACAAGCGACGACACGAGTGTCGGCGCTGCACGCAGGAGTGCGTACGCCACGTTGGGCACAGCAGACCTTGGCACAGCTATTTGGTGACCAATTCTAAACTTCCACATTGGTCACGGTCCCATCGGCATGCGCTTTCCATAGCTTGATGCCGTTATAGTGATAGCCGGAATTTGTGCCGCGGGCTTCGATCAGAGCTTCTCGGGAAGGCTGTATGTATCCGCTCTCGTCTGTCGCGCGCGAGGCGATCACAGCTTCGCGGCCCTCAAAGCGCCAGGGCAGGCGGAAGCGCGTGAACGCAATCGGAAGGCGCGGCTCCTGGAGGCGCGCGTCCACCCAGCTTTGCCCGCCATCGGTTGTAATTTCGACGCGCTCGATCCTTCCACGTCCGGACCAGGCTAAGCCCGTCAACTCATAAAGGCCCGGACCCGGCAAGCGCTGCCCGCCGGATGGAAACGTGATCACCGACTTGGCCTCCATCTGAAACGTGAAGATTCGCGCTTTGCCATCCGGCATCAGGTCGGTATACTTCGAGGTCTCGTCTCGGGCCATGTAGGGCTGATCGGTTACTCGCAGCCTCTGGAGCCACTTCACATTTGAGTTCCCCTCCCACCCTGGAATAATCAGGCGCAACGGATATCCTTGCGCGGGACGAAGGGCTTCGCCGTTTTGTCCATAGGCGAGCAGGACGTTGTCCAGGGCTTTCGCAATCGGGATGCTGCGCTCCATGCGGCAGGCATCGGCCCCCTCGGCAATCAGCCATCCCGCTCCGGACTGGATACCGGATTCGGAAAGCAGCAGCGACAGCGGGACGCCGGTCCACTCGCTGCAACTGGCCAGTCCGTGGCTGCGCTGGACGTCGGGCGCTGTCTTAGCTTGCCATTCACTTCCGCTGTTTCCCCCGCATTCGAGGACCAGGGTTCGCGATACCGACGGCAAGCGGCGGATTTCGGCGACGGTCAAGGAGAGCGGCCGGTCCACCATTCCGTGGATGACGAGCCGGTGGCGCTCGGGATCGATCGTGGGTATTCCCGCGTGATGACGCTCGTAATGCAGTGACGAGGGAGTTACGGTTCCGACCGAATCCTGCAGAGGCGTGAAACTGGAACCGGTTTCAGGTGTCTTCGAGTCGCGACGCCAGCGGACGGCTTTCTCGAAGGGGGATCGGTCCGAATATGGGCCCAGCGGGGCGCCCAGTTGACCCGGCGTGTTTTCCGCGGCTAGCAGCGTTCCGCCCAAGGCGGCGCCGATCCCGAGGATGCGCCGGCGGCTCGACTTTTCTGAATTCTGCATCGATCTACCTCGCTGAGATTCTACCCTAGCAGGGGGCGGATTGTTAGGCGCTCCACCAAAGCGGAGAAGTTCAGCCCTCCCCGGGTGAAGAAACGCTATAATCATAAGTTCGTTTCACCTCAATCCATCCCAAGATAAGGACCAAACTCGTGCGAAAGAAAGTTACTGTTGTGGGCGCCGGCAACGTAGGCGCCAATTGTGCGCTGCGCATCGCCGATAAGGAGCTCGCCGACGTCGTGCTCATCGACGTGGTGGAAGGAGTTCCGCAGGGCAAAGCTCTGGACTTGCTGGAATCGGGCCCCGTTCAGGGCTACGACGTCATGGTAACCGGCTCCAACGATTACGAGCCCACAGCCAATTCCGATATCGTTGTGATCACCGCCGGCTTCCCACGCAAGCCCGGCATGTCCCGCGACGATCTGCTGCTAGCCAACTATGAAGTAGTCAAAGTGGCCACCGAGCAGGCTGTCAAGTACTCGCCCAACTGCATTCTCATTGTCGTCACCAATCCGCTCGACGCCATGTGCCAGGCGGCATACATGGTCTCGAAATTCAGCAAGAATCGCGTTATCGGAATGGCGGGTATACTCGACACAGCGCGCTTCCGCACCTTCATCGCGCAGGAGCTGAACGTCTCGGTCGAAAACGTAACCGGTGTCGTGATGGGCGGCCATGGCGACACGATGGTCCCGCTGGTGCGGCTCAGCAATGTCGCGGGCATCCCGCTGACGGAACTTCTGGATCAGGCCACCTGCGACCGTTTAGTCGACCGTGCGCGCAATGGCGGCGCCGAAATCGTGAAGCACTTAAAAACCGGCAGCGCCTATTACGCTCCATCGGCGGCCGCAGTCGAGATGGTGGAATCGATCCTCAAGGACAAGAAGAAAGTCCTGCCTTGCGCCGCGTATCTTGAAGGCGAGTACGGTATACAAGGCCTGTTTGTGGGCGTTCCCGTGAAACTTGGCGCCCGCGGCATCGAGCAGATCTATCAGATCAAGCTGACCGCCGAGGAGCAAGGCATGCTCAAGAAAAGCGCCGAGGCGGTGAAAGAGCTGGTGGATGTGATCACGTCCAAGATGTAAGAAGGTAAGGCCACGGATGCACACAGATAAGTCTGTACACTATGTACGGTAGAATTGATTGCATGAGGCTCACTGCTTCTTAGCGATGCGATTCTGCCTGCCTATTTTCCTGTGGATGTCGGCTGCTCCCATCTGGGCGCAAACACAGAATCCCACTGAGTTTTTCGAAAAGAAAATCCGTCCCGTTCTGGTGAATAATTGCCAGGCGTGCCACAACCCCAAATTGAAAACAGCCGGGCTGGATCTTACTTCTGCCGAGGGTTTCGCACACGGCGGACAGAGTGGGCCGATCGTTGTGGAGGGCAATCCCGAGGCCAGCCGTCTTATTAAGGTTGTCGGCTATGGCGAAACGTTGAAGATGCCTCCAGCGGCAAAGCTCAAAGAGGACGAAATTGCGGACTTGAGCGCATGGGTGAAAATGGGCGCGGTTTGGCCGGGAGTCGCGGCTGTTACTGCTCCAGCGCAGCCTTCTAGCCGGCAATCGAGAGAATTCACGGCTGCCGAGAAGAGCTTCT
>Ga0210405_10004734_pt1 | contig 12666 bp, 17 predicted proteins | sample IncBWH11MmetaG_FD_155492 | JGI IMG/M metagenome (GOLD analysis project Ga0210405, IMG submission 155492) | Forest soil microbial communities from Barre Woods Harvard Forest LTER site, Petersham, Massachusetts, United States - Inc-BW-H-11-M | ecosystem: Environmental > Terrestrial > Soil >... | reverse complement strand
AGGACGCCCTTGCCGAACGGTGTAGTCCGACGGCACCGCAAAAAGCGTGGCCGCGGGTTCCTGGCGTTGAATATTCGTCAGCGTGTACGTGGTTGAGCCAAAGCGCGGGTCGGTCCGCGTGCTCTTCACCACCACTTGCAGATCTGCCGAATACCAGCGCTCGGTGACGGCGGTGATGGGCTTGTCGTTGCCGATCTGTCCGATGGGGATAGTGTGCGTGTAACGCGTTCCCTGCGCGGGAACTCCGTTGATTGTCTGGGTGCCAAGGTCTTCTTTTTTCACCGTGCCGTTGGCAATTTCCTGCTGGACGTGCGCCTCAAACTTATCCTGGAAAGCCCCGGGGGTCTTATTGCCGTGGTGAGGCGCGGGTAATTGGTCCGCAATTTTGGTGTCGGGATGAAGAACAAACGCGGTGCCCGCCACCGGGTCGTGAATCATCACGAACGAGTTGGACTTCCCGCTGGCAACCAGCGGCCCGATAACCGGAAGCGTGGTCTCGCGACGCACGCGTCCCTGCCCATCGCGAAAAATGTTGGCTTGAATCTTGCGGTCGATGGTGGTGCCGTCCGCGAGAGTTTGGATGGTCTCGGTGACGCCGACAGCAGAATACGGCGCACCGGTCACCACTTTCCCGGGATGCATCTCCTCGAAGCCCAGAATCTTCATGCGCGTGCCGATCGGCCCGCCGGGCATAAATTCATCCTGCGGCGCCGGACCCGGCGGAGGTTCCTGTGCGTTCAGGGCAACGGTGCTGCAGAGCATTGCCGCCCCGAAAACCGATAAAATCCATTTTCTGTTCATTCCAGCTTCTCCTCTGCTTCTCTCCTGTTGCTTCTCTCCGGAACGCGGCGAGCGCGCCGCGTGAAACTCAATTGCTCGATTGTGGCAGGCGATACGCCTGCGGCTGCCCATCGGCGCCAAGCAGCAAATCCACTTGCACCACGTCGTTCGCGTGTTCTTCATTGACCGACAATCCCAAAGCGCCAAGCGAGCCGCGCTCCATTTGCACCCGCACGACGGTGGTGTCGTCCAGCATTCCGGGGATTGCGCCGGGGATCAGGGCAAATTCCTCGCCATCGTTTTCGGCAATCAGCGTGCCGCCGAGTTCAGGCCCGGTGGCAACAGAGCGAATGGCTGCGGGCAGCGGCGACCGCTGTTGAGTTTTCGCGGTATTCACGGCGCCGTGCCTCTGCCAGAGAACAAGCGAAGTGGCAACAAGAACCAGCGTAGCGGCGGCGAGCAGCCAGCTTGCCACGACCACCCTGCCGCGGCTCTTCTCCGTCGTGTGCCGCGTCCTGAATTCCTGACGCAGCCGCATCTCCACTCGTGAAGGAGTCGTTGCCTCGGACGTCAAGTGCACCAGTTCGCGCAGGTCCGCGCGCAGAGCCAACGAGCTTTCGTAGAGCGCCGCACAGTGCGGGCAACTCCGCAAATGTTCAAAAGCCGCCGTGAAATCCAGTCCGCCAGTGTCGAGATCCCGATCCAGCCATGTGAGGTCAAATTCTTCGCAATTCATTTTCACTTCTCCCGCAAATTCTCAGAGTCCGGCATTCGCCCGCCTTGGCGTTTCGCGCAGTATTTCCAGTTTCGCCAGCAGCAGCGCGCGTCCACGGTGCAACCTCGAACGCACTGTGCCGATCGGACAGTCCAGCGCCTGAGCGGCTTGTTCGTAGCTCATCTCTTCCAGCTCGCAAAGGACTACGGTTTCACGGAACTCCGGCGGCAAAGACAACACCGCCGAGCGCACCCTTTCGCGCCGCTCGCGAACTTCGGCCCAGTGCGCTGGTGTGCGTTCGTCGGCTACTTCCAGCGCCACTGGGTCTCCCTCGCTGTTCTTCACTTCCAGCGAGAACTCGCGCGGCTGACGCTCCAGATGTTTCATCACCCGGTTCCGGGCGATGCCGTAGAGAAACGCTCCCAGCGGACCGCGCGCGGGATCGTATTTTTTCGGCTCGCGTACCAGGGTCATGAACACGTCCTGCACAATCTCTTCTGCTGCCCAGGCCTGGCCCGTCATGCGCAACGCAAAACGGTAAATCCGCGCCTGATTGCGCTGGTAAAGTAGCGTGAAGGCTTCTTCATCGCCCCTGGCCGAGCGCTTCAGCAGGACGTCGTCTCTCTCCTGTGACTCGATGTGCGTTTCTCCTGATGTGACGCCTGCTTTATTTGACTATTCCCCGGCGGGCCAGGAAAAGTTCCCGGGCAGGCGGCGCTTCTTTGGGACGGATACTTTACGCCTCTAGTTCCACTCTAAATCAAACCCCGTCAAAGGGTTAGAGTTGCGGGGAGGGGGTGGAGGGATGGGCCCTGCGGGAGTGAGCCAGGGAGATTTGTGCTGGGACCGGGCTTACCTTGCTTTCTTCCCTGGGCGAAACATGTTCGCCGCAACGCGTGTCACCAACCGGCGCGGCACCAGGCGCTGCGAGTGCGCACCCAAATAATTGCCCAATCCAGAGATCACGTAGCTCTTCCCCGCCGCCAGCGCCTGCAACCCGGTCCGCGCAACCTTATCCGCAGGCTCCTGATTCCGCGCGGTGAACGCTTCCTGGCCCGCGACCACGTGAAACTCCGATTCCGTCGAGCCGGGGCACAACGCACAAACGCGAATGCCGTGCGGCTTCATCTCTTCCGCCAATCCTTCCGCGAAGAAAAGATCGAACGCCTTCGTTGCGGCGTAGGTGGAGATGTACGGCACGGCCTGAAACGCGGCCGTCGAGGCAAGAATCAAAATATCGCCGCTGCGCCTTGCCACCATTTCGGGCAGAAAGAGTCGCGTCAGATGCACGACCGCCGTGCAATTTACTTCCACCATGTCCAGCAGGCGTTGCGTTTCCACTTGTGGCACTTCGCCGTACTGCCCGAATCCCGCGTTGTTGATCAGCAGGTCGATGCGCAATCCCTTTTCTTTGGTGAACGCGTAAATCTCCTGCGGCGCTTCTCGCTTGGCCAGGTCCGCCGCCACCACGTGCGTCTGGACGCCATGCCTTTTCCGCAGGCCGTCCGCAACTTCCTGCAAACGGTCAAGACGCCGCGCGGTCAGCACCAGTTGTGTGCCTCCCGCCGCAAGCTCTTCGGCCAGTGCCACACCAATTCCCGCGCTGGCACCGGTAATCAGTGCCCATTGGCCCTTCCATTCGCTTATCATTAAAATTGTCCTCAGGAAATCCGCGGTTCACGCCGAATCGGCCGAATCCGATTTGCGCAAACGCAAAACCGAACCCTTCAATCGCGTGCCCTGCTCTTTCATCCGATCCATCAATCGCCGGGCCCACACAAACTCTGCCGCCAGCAGGGTCAGTCCCAGAAAAATCACCAGCCAGCCTGGGCCGGGTGTGACCAGCATAACCGCTCCCAGCCCCAGAAGCGTAAACCCTCCGAGAATCTTAAAGAAGCGCCGGACTTGCTCGATAGTGTGAAAGAACATGTGCCCTCAAGGGCAGAGGCGGGGGAATCCTTATTGTGACTGGGATTCCTGCTGCAGACAACAGCCCGTAACTTGGATGCATGACCTGATGAAAATGGACTTTGAGACCCTATCAGGAACCCACTAGACATATTGTCGATGTCCCGAAGCTGCTGAATTGGGTTAAGCAGGATACGATGCGTCCAGGAGAGCAAACCTGGAAAGAGAAATTGAGGAAGTTGCTCGGGACGCGATAATTATTAACACGCCAGCGTTTGTTGTGGAGCGCGTAGACCACCGCTGGCCGACAAAGTGACGAACCGATTCACGGACCTCGCCCGGCGCGCCGCCAGCCCATCCAAAGTATCCAACGTGCGTTCTATTTTCAGACGTGGGTATTCTGAGCAGTTATCAAGCCGCACCCCTGCTCAGCTTGTCACGAGGAAGTAAAAAGCGTGTCAAATTGATTTTACATCTGCCCGTGGTGTCTTCGACCGATATTTCGACTACAGTCGTCTCGTTTCCTGCGCTGTGAATACACCTAACACATGGCCATTCGCGACACCCATTCCGAAATTCCGGGTCCGTCGCAACGGACAAAAATTGTGTGCTGCGAGCGAAGCCTCGAAGGTGGGACATGTCGCCCCAGAGGCAAAACGACGAACAAATCGCAGGGCCGTCAAGGGGGGAGTAATGAAATCAAATATCCTGATCGCGGTTGTAATTTGTCTAGGCTGTTCAATCTCAGGGTGTGGTGGTGGCTACAGCAGTCATAGTAACACTCCATTAGGTCAAACTTTGGCGGGAACCTGGGATTTCACCTATGTTTCCTCTAAAGGTGGCTCATCGACCGTTTCCGGGACATTCACCCAAACTGGCGGCGCCTTCTCAGCAAGCTTGACACTGACCGGCTCTTGCTCTTCGTCGGGGATGATTAGTGGCACCGTGTCGGGATCCGCTATCACCGGGACCCTCACTGAGACCAATCCGGAGACTATCAATGTCACGGGAGCCCTAGCCACCAGCGGCGGCACCGCTAGCGGCACTTATCAGGTTATGTCGGCCACCGGCGCCTGCGCCGCGGCGAGCGGCGACACAGGAACTTGGAGCGGCACGCGGACAGCTGTTCCAGTCGGTCCGTACACCGCCATGGTGCGATCCGCGGATCGCCTGCCGGTGCAAGTCACTGTCAATCTAAACGGCGACGCTAGCAACCTCTCCGGCATCGCCAACTTCACCAATTCCGCGTGCCTGCATTCCATGATGGTCACCGGAACCCAGACCGGATCGCATCTGGAGTTGCGCGGGGACAGCGGAAATGATGGTTCGATTGTCTTGAGTGGCACCACCGACAAGGAAGCCAAAATCCTGAATCTTAATTCGGCGGTATCCGGCCCTTGCCAAGCCGAATCAGGGGTCGGCACCTTCACAAAAATGCAGTGAAACTTCTTAACCCATTTACGCAACTATGCAACAGAACGGAGGAGGACATGTACTTGACGTCGGTTTTCAGATTTTGCAGGATGTTCATTCTGACCATTGCCTCTGTGCTTGCTTTCAGCACGCTGGGAATGGCGCAAGCCTACCACCAGACCAACTTTGTCTCAGATATTCAGGGCCTCGCTCCAACTTCTGACGGACATCTCCTTAACCCCTGGGGTCTCACCGCAAGTTCCGCCAGTCCCTGGTGGGTGTCAGACAACAATGGCGGTGTTTCGACTTTGTATGACGGCAACACCGGAGCAATTGTGCCGTTGGTGGTGAACATTCCGCCCTTAGACGCAAATGGAAACGGCACGGGAACTCCGACCGGCGTAGTTTTCACCGGCGCATCAAGTTTCATGTTTCAGGTGAACGGCAAAAAGGCGGCCTCCGTGTTCACGTTTGTCACCGAAGATGGCACGATTGTGGCTTGGGGTCCGGCTATCAATTCCGACCTTCCCCATGACGCATTCATCGTGGTAGATAACTCGGCAAATCCCACTGCCGCCACGGGTGCTGTGTACAAAGGCGCGACGATTGCGCAGATGACGGCCGGTGGACCGTTTTTCCTCTACGTCACGAATATACGTGGCGGGCGTATCGAGGTTTACGACACTAACTTCAATCCCGTGAGCCTTGGTGGTCACGATGATGACGATGCGTTCCGAGATGAAGAAATCCCCGAGGGTTTTGCTCCCTTCAACGTCCAGGAGATCAACGGAAGTCTGTATGTAACCTATGCCAAGCAAAGCGCCACGAAGCACGACGATTTCGACTTCCCGGGCTTCGGATTCGTGGACAAATTCTCTCCGAAAGGCAAGCTGCTCGAACGGCTGGAGCACGGTCCGTGGCTGAACGCGCCCTGGGGTGTGGCACTTGCGCCAGCAAACTTCGGCTTTTTCAGCAACCACCTGCTGATCGGCAATGCCGGGAGCGGGCAAATAGCTGTTTATGATGTCGACAGCGGGCGTTTCGATGGCCTCCTGCGCGACGTCAACGGACATGCGATCCAAAACGACCGGCTGTGGGCGCTGCGCTTCGGCAACGATCATGCTGCCGGACCGAGCGATTGGCTGTTTTTCACTGCAGGGATAAGCGATGAGGCGCATGGTCTTTTCGGCTTCTTCACGCCTGCGGACAACAGCGCTCCGGAGGCCGACAGCCACGATCGACACTAAAAAGGCCCTGCGACATCAGGTCTTCTTCCTACGCGTTGCCGCATCGATTGACATGAAAACGTAGGGATAGCACGGCTCCGGGCTTAACAGCGTCGGCATCGCGGCAAGCCGAGTTTTCGGAGCTGAATCTTCATGGCCTGCTTCCTTGCTGTGTACGCTTCGCACCCACCAGTCGCCCGGTGAATGGCAACACTCGCCATCGGCCTGCGTGTTCGCTTTGGCCGTGCGGGACTTACACCCGCTAGACTCCATCAAGGGTTTCACCGTCTCATCTTCGGTTCCTCCTCTTCCACGCTTTTCCCAGCGCGATAACAATGTCGGCCCTGTCAAATCCTTTTTGAGCGCACTTCTCCGTTCAAATGGGTACCGGGACCGATGACTTTAATTTTCCGGTCCGCTGAGGGTAGACTCTGGAATCATGAATGATGAAATGAGTCTTGATGAGGTCAGTGTGTTCGGAGGGAAGCTGAGCTTTCTCATCCCTCACGACTGGGAAGAGATGGAGACCGAGCAGGATAGGGAGTGGGTTCTGGCCACCACATCTCCTACTGCCCGTAGTCGCTGGGTACATCGTAAACTTCGTGCTCACGGCTTCATCCGCTAGGTGGTAAAAGAGCATAGAATGGCAGTGGGCTAGATATGGAACCCATGCGAGCAAAAGTCACCGGAATCCCGCGTAAAATCGTCGCCTTTCATCAAGACGAATGCTTCGACTGGGTTGCCGATCTTGAATGCGGACATCAACAGCATGTTCGTCACGATCCGCCTTGGATTACGCACCATTGGGTAACAACTCCTAAAGGACGGCTGGAACATATCGGTCAAGAATTGCCGTGTTCAGTCTGTGCGCATATTACTTCGAAGCGCAGCGACTAGTCTCAAAAGAAGTCCACGCGAGCTGATAGAATCCCGGCGAATAGCACGTAATGAAGCGATTCCGAATCAAACTGAAATCAGGCGAACACGCCGAACGCTATGTTGGGCAGTCGCTCGGCGGCGGCTTGGTCGCCAGCCCGGAAATGCAGAGCGACCCTCCACTTGATATCCACGGTACCAACTACGGCTCGTATGCGCAGGAACAAGGCGCGATTCAATTCTTTGAGCACGGCGCTCACAAAGCGTTCGTAAAGCTGCGAGCGTTGGGACACGAGTTGGAATTGATCGAGGTCAAGAAGCTCTGAGCGAGGATTGACCTCAAAGCCAGTACGGTCTGGCAGATTACCCGGGGCTTGTCATTCGCTTCCAGAGGGAATACGTTGTGACTACCGGCCTTTCTCCCATGGATCAATCGCCAGTCACACTCGGGCCTTCACGCGGTTCCGGCGAGAGGTTCTCATGGTCCTTAACTTCACCACCAGCAGAATAGCGGGGGTCATTGTCGTCTATCTCAGTGGCGCCATGTTGTTTGGCGAAGAGTCAGCATCTCTGCTAATTCTAGTGAAAAACTTGTTGAACAAATCCCACCAAATCGTGCTTGATCTCGGAAATGTCACCCACTTCGATAGTGGCAGCGTGGGAACTCTCGTGGCTGTGTGCGCCTCGGCTCGCAAGGTCGGCGGTGACATCAAGTTTGCCAACCTCGGCAATCACACAAAAGAGGTGCTTCAGATCACAAAGTTCTTAACAGTCTTTGAGATATTCGGCAAGACAGAAGACGCAATCGCATCTTTCAAAGGGTCCACGGCAACAAGGTAATCATCCCGGTCATGTCACCGAGGCTCGCCCACTACTCTTCTTTATCCCGATACTCGCCGGGAACGTCATCCTGCGGCACCTCATGCGTGCGAACTTCTCCCTCGTCAGAGTCCCCGGCGTCTTCCACGCCCTTCACCACCTCGGCCTCGAACGCGTTTCCTTGCTCAAGCAACTCGTCCACACTCTCCGAATCCGCACCTTGGACGTTGGACAATCCCTGCAAATCTCCAGATTGCTCTCCCGCCCGCACTCCCAGTCTCTCCAACGGGAAAGACACCGTCTCGACGCTTCGGCTTTTCCCCCGAACCTGCTCCTTGAGTGCGACCGCCGTTTTTACCTCCGCCTTTTTCGGAGCTGCATTCGTTTTCACCAACTTCTTCCTGGTAGTTGCCCTCCTCTTAACCAGTTTTTTATTAATCGCCTTTTTCATCGGTGCCACCTCCTTGCCCAGACTTCTCTTCGAGTTCGTCTGCTTCTTCGTGGCTTTCTCTTTGGTAGCCATACGCGCAGTCTACCACCCGGGGCAGACCGTCAGGTCACTTGGACGATTTACCGGAAAAATGGGTACTTACCAAATGCTCGGCCCATCGAATAGCAGCAAGTGATAGCTCTTCCGTCAGAACGCGTAATCAGAGGCGTGTCCTGGTTAAGGCGCATCATAATGCCACTGTTTCCCTTTGTCTTGCAGTGAGGGCAGATATCGAAATCTGAAACCATCAAAGCCTCCGTGGAACGCGAACAGACCGACCCTCCACGATAACACCCCGATCACTGAGATCGTTGTCGGACCAACGCCACATATGGAACTCTCAAAACGATCTGTCGAGCGACTCCTGTTAGCGCATGACATGGCCCACGTGCCAGTCATAGATTCACTGGTAGTGACTCTTCCATTTCGGCGGCGGCCATGCGGAGCTTTGCGGCTATCGTGGTGAGTTTCATGCGGCTCCCCATTTACCCGGTTCGTTTGCCGAAATTCTATGCGATTGAAGTCCGAGCGGCAATCGCGAGCTATTCGGCGTGCCAAAATGTAAGGGTGTCTATATAATTGGCTACATGAGCTTCGATATGGCTAGAATCACGGAGCGCATTCGACTTGCCCGAAAGCTGGTTAAGCGAATTGAGGCAGAAGCGAAGTTACAAAAGACCAGCGTTACCCGGTTTGTGCGTACTGCAGTAGAGAGGTATCTGGACGAACTGGCCAAGCACAAAATCTCAGCGAACAACACAGCCGGAAAACCGAAAGAAGTAAGCCTAATATTAGAAACGCCCGTCACTCTCTGGACCCAGGCTGAGAAGGAATTCGCTGATAAAGTGATTCAACAACATTTCGATGAAGATCGCTGACATGAGCCTGCGCAGATGCCACCAAAGAAGCGGTCAACAATTACGCCAATCAAAAGCCCGACCCTTTTCGAGATGGAAAAGCTGGAAGAAGCGGGGCGGCTAGCAAATTCACTCAATGTTGAACGACCTTACTTTGAGTCGCGGTTGTTTCTCGGCACATCGGCATTCACGGCGGCAGGCTGGCCGGGTAGTTTCTATCCCGCTGGAATGAAACCCGCTGATTATCTGACCTATTACGCCAGCCAGTTCAATACGGTCGAAGTGGACTCAACATTCTACGGCTGCCCTTCTGCGAGCACGGTCAACACCTGGTCCGCTCGGACTCCAGAGGACTTCATTTTCTGTGCCAAAGTTCCGCAGATCATTACGCATGAAAAAGTGCCAGTCAATTGCGATTCCGAATTCGAAGAGTTCGTGCAGCTGCTGTTTGGGTACGCAATTATTCTGTGGATTCCAGCTCTGTTGCATTCAAGTTGCCTATGAGCTATGGCGGAGAGGGTGGGATTCGAACCCACGGTACGGTTTCCCGCACGCTCGCTTTCGAGGCGAGTACTTTCAACCGCTCAGTCACCTCTCCGCGGCCGTTCACTGCATTTTATCAGAGAGGATGCTCCTGGGGCTATGCCGCCTTCCGGACAAATTGCTGTTCATTGCGTCAGGCTTACGGAAGAGACTTAGCGACGGGTTGCGAAGAAGGATTGGAGAAGGGAACTGGCTTCTTCGGCGAGGACGCCTGGGGAGACTTCGACATGATGATTCAGCTTGGGGTTGGTCAGGAGTTCGAAGCAGGTTCGGAAAGCACCGCCTTTTGGATCATCGGCTCCGTACACCACGCGCGGGACGCGGGCTTGGACGATCGCTCCGGCACACATTGCGCAGGGTTCCAAAGTTACGTACAACATCGTCTCGGCCAGGCGATAATTTTCAAGTTTTCGCGCAGCTTCGCGCAGGACCACGATTTCGGCGTGCGCGGTTGGGTCGCAGTCGCGGATCGTGCGGTTGCCGCTGCGTGAGAGAATCTCACCCCGAAAGACCAGCACGGCGCCGATGGGTACTTCGCCGGCTTCGGCGCAAGCCCGCGCTTCTTCCAGGGCCGTTTTCATGAATTCCTGATCGGTCATTGTTTCCCGATGAGAATATCACGCTCCCCGCAGCTCTCAAGGGAACGGCGAGTTTGTGTGGGCAAGTTGCAGCGAGAATCCTTGACATCCGGCCAATGGCAAAAGAGACTGTGAACATGAAGGAATTGATTGGGCGGTTGTTCCAGGTGGACGTGCTCAAGGGCATGCGTGTTACGTTTCGGACGCAGCATCCTGGCAACGTATACACCGAGCAATACCCGCTGGAGCGGCCGATGGTTGCGGAACGGTATCGCGGCGCTCCGCGTTTGAACAACCACCCCGAAAGCGGCGAGACGCTTTGCATTTCGTGCAATCTTTGCGCCCTTGCATGCCCTGAAAATTTGATTGTGGTGGGCTGGGAGCGCGACGAGGCCACGCGTCGCAAGGTGCTCACGACGTTTACTTACGACACCTCTCGCTGCATGTTCTGCGGACTGTGCGAAGATGCGTGCCCGACCGACGCACTGGAACTGACGCAGGATTTCGAAATGGCTTACTACAGCCGCGAAGGCGCTATTTGGGACCGTCACCGGCTGGAAGAAGGGCCTACTCCCACGCGCTATACGCGCTAGAAAATTCCATGGAAATTCGCAGAGATCCCGTCACACAGAGTTGGGTTGTATCCGGGCAGCGCGAACGGCCGGAAGATGGCGACACCGGATGTCCCTTCGATCCTCCGGCCATCGACAACGCGAAAACCATATTGTCGTGGCCCCCGGAAGGCCAGTGGCAAATCCGCGTGGTTGCTCATCCGGAACCGTTGTATCGCGTGGAGATCGATCCGGGCCGTGCGGCAGAGGGGATCTACGACAAGATGGGGCCGCTGGGCGCTCACGAAGTGGTGGTGGAAACGCCGCAGCACGACAAGCGTTTTTCGGCATTCAGCGACGAAGAGATCGATCATGTCCTGGGCGTGTGGGGATCGCGCATTGCCGACCTGAAGAAGGATCCGCGATTCAAGTACGCGACGGTGTTCAAGAACCAGGGGCCGCAAGCAGGACAGGAGTGGAGTCATGCCCACTCGCAGGTGACCGCGACGATCTTCGTGCCGCGCCGAATCAAGTATGAACTCGCTTCAGCGCACGAATGGTACAAGGATAAGGAACGCTGCGTATTTTGCGATATCGTGCGGCAGGAAGAAAAGCAAGGGAAGCGCATCGTGGATGTGCAGGGCGATTATTACGCACTTTGTCCGTACGCTTCGCGTGTGCCATTTGAGATATGGATCCTCCACCGGCGCCACAATCACCTTTTCGAACAGCCGCGACCCGGCGCCAATCGCCGGCACTTGGCCGCGCTGGTTGGCCGGGTGCTTCGGCGGCTGGAGAGAATCGCCAGTTCCTTTCATCTGGTGGTTCACACGGCGCCGAACACGCGGAACAAGAAAGGTGAGCTCTCCGGCTACTGGAAGACGCTTTCCGAGGATTACCACTGGCACATCGAAATCATGCCGATTCTCGAAAAGCGCAGCAAGTCTTACAGCATCAAGGAAGTTTATTTCAACTCTTTGCTTCCGGAGCAGGCTGCCGAACAGCTCCGCGCCGTCGATCCCAACACATGAGGCTGTCCGCGCGACGCAATTCGGAGCGTGGCGGCGCGCTGGTCAGCCTGATCATTCTTCTTGTTGTCATCGTGCTTGGTGCGATTTTGTATTGGGCGCGGCATCCGATTCTGCGATTTGCCGGGGAGTCCTGGGTGATTGATGCGCCCGCTGCGCACGCCGACGCCTTGCTGCTTCTGGGTGACGACAATTTCTATGCGGATCGCGCGACGCATGCCGCAGAAATGATTCGTCATGGAGTGGCTCCTGTCGTGGTCGCCAGCGGACGGCGGCTGCGTCCGAGCGCGGGGATCGCGGAGCTCCAGGAACATGACCTGATCGAGCGGGGCGTTCCCAAAGACAAGATCATCCGGTTTCCGCAGGATGCGGACAGCACTTTGGAAGAAGCGGTGGCTCTGGCGCGGCTATGCTCGGAGCGCCACTTTCATAGCGTAATCGTCGTAACCTCGAACTACCACGCCCGGCGTGCGCGATACATTTTTGACAAGGTATTTCCACCGACCATCGCGGTTTCGGTGGCGGGAGCCCATGACGGAGATTTCGACTCGGAGAATTGGTGGGAGAAGCGCAAGTCGCAGGAGCTGTTTCTGCATGAGGTTGTAGGTATGATGGTGGCGTTCCGGGAGGGTCGCGGACCCCATCCAGGCGAAAAATAAGAGAAGGGAATTGGCGGATTCTGGCCAAACCGTACGGTCGAACAGTGAACGCTCAGGTCACAATATCTTAGGAAAAAGCTTGCATTGCACTTTACATGGCATAAGTGCTGTAATATGTTGTCCTTTCTGAGTCGCAGTAAGCTCCCAGCCTCGATCAGCGACTTTGGAGACTCTAACCTAAACGTCGAGGTGTCCTTATGTGGCGAAAAGAAGATGGTCGGCC
>Ga0210405_10004733_pt1 | contig 12670 bp, 18 predicted proteins | sample IncBWH11MmetaG_FD_155492 | JGI IMG/M metagenome (GOLD analysis project Ga0210405, IMG submission 155492) | Forest soil microbial communities from Barre Woods Harvard Forest LTER site, Petersham, Massachusetts, United States - Inc-BW-H-11-M | ecosystem: Environmental > Terrestrial > Soil >... | reverse complement strand
GGCTCGAACCCACAAGTCACTAACCCATTCATCCCGCGTCATGGTTACGCCCACAATTTCTTCCCCTGAGATTGCCAACCAAGCCGATAACCAATTCGCTTCACCGATGGGTACTGGCAATGTCGCAAACAAATACGCAAAGGTCTCATCCGCGATGGCCTGCACTAACTGGTGCACCGAACTGTTCTCGTCTGGCCGCACGCCGCGGATGACTATTTCTGCGGGCATGCTCGCCACTATAGCAGCCATCGGAAGCTGTCAAGAGCATGCCGCGCGTGTGGATTGCGCACAAGGCATGCTCTTCAAAGGACATGGCGTGATTACGCTCATTTACCCCCGGTCAGAAGCCCGCAACTAGAAAAAACATCTAGTTGAACTTCAATTAATCTCAAACGCCGGACGTATAACACCCGCTCCAACATTTACCCAGTTCGCCCCAGCGTTACACGTGCCGACCAGGTTGAGGTAGAAGTTATTGAGTCTAGATTTATCGCTGTTGGACTCATTCCAGCCACCCTCGTCGGTTGGCTTGAGGGCATATTGACACAACCACAACTGGGTTCCGGCTCTGACCTTTAACGCCTTCCTGAGCTTATAGGTGCAGGGTTGATTCTTGGTCCCCGGGCAGCTCTTGGGTCCTGTCAATTTGGCAAGGGTAGCTCCCGGCACACCGTTGCTGTCCTTCAGAATAGCGGCGCCGATCGGCCCCGCTCCGGCGAACATGAGATTAGCTTCAATAACCTTTGTTAACGAAGCTGTTCCTTTCCAAGTAAACCGCACAGCTAGGGTTTGACCAGGTGCAACCGTGGCAGCCGTTCCGCTAATGTAATAAGCTGAGCCGCCCCAAGTAGTGCATCCGACCCCGCAATTCGTGTAAACGGGAGCCGGGGGCAGAACCACTGGACTGGTGGAAATCGCGGCTTGTGGTCTCTGGGCGGCTGCGAGTCTGACGCAGAGTAGCGCTACGCCAGCGGAGCAAAGCGATGTGCGAAGCATCTTGTTCACGATATTCTCCTGAGTTTCTGACTTCTTCAGAATGTCAGGGCTGTTCTTGCCATCTGCCGCGCCCGAAGCGATATAGCTCGCGGACAAAAATCCTATCCCGCCTAGAATCGAAGTCAAGCGAAATCCGGGCTGGACGTATAGGTATCAAGGAGGCAACTGCATGAGTCGCGACATCAAGTATACGAAGTACACCACGGCCTGACCTGGATCCAACTGTACGCTTGTCCGGTGACCGGCTCCTGTGCTGTGGTGATGATCCCGAGGAACGCGCTTAGACATAAAGCACCCCGAATCAAACTAAGAAGTAGCTTGGGAACTAGATTCCCCGCTTCGCTGTGAGGCTCGGCGAACGGTGCCAAGGGTCGAGTCTAGCTGCCGGGCAATCGCGCGCCAGGATGCCCCGGAATCGCGAAGTGCTTTGGCTCGGGATTCATCTACCTTGACCCGGGGACGACCCAGCTTCTTTCCTTTCGCGCGTGCATTGCGCAGACCGGCCTTTACTCTTTCCACAATCAGGCTGCGCTCCAGTTCGGCAACGGCTCCTAGAACCGTGAAGACCATCTTGCCAGTAGGCGTGCTGGTGTCTACATTCTCCGAGAGCGAGATGAAATCAATTCCGATCGCCTGAAACTGCTCCAGGACGCGGAGCAAATGAGAGACGCTTCTAGCGAAACGGTCAAACCGCCACACGACGACGGCATCGAAGCGTCGGCGACCAGCGTCGATCATCGAGCGGTTCAGTTCCGGTCGAGACGCTTTTGCCCCGGATACCCCGACATCGGTGTATACATCCGCGACTTGCCAGCCCCGGCGCTCGACGTACTCGCGCAACTCACGAAGCTGAACTTCAGGGTCTTGCCCCTTAAAGTCATGGTCATGGTTGTCGTGTTCGATGCGAATCTTTCCGCATTTTTCGCACTTGGCGGTGGACACTCGTGCGTAGAGAGCTACGCGAATAGAAGTCGGGTTCATTGCTGGCCTCCCTTGACCCTGAAAACCTGAAGCACAAAGCAGCCAGGCCCAACGCGGCCTTCTGCTTCGAGGCGCTGTCTCATGGCCTGGGCCGACTCGGCGAAAAGCAGGATTGTCCTCTGATGTCTCCATGGCTCGGTCCACCGCCTGCACGGTGCCTGAATGATAGCCGCGTACAAGCACACTGCGGCCGGTTGGCCTGCCGGCTTCGGGGGCTGAGGTTGAGAAGGGAAAAAGAGAATGTTACGGTAAAGATCAGCCACGTTTGCCTCCGTATTAGGCGAGCTGGTTAGGGCCGGCTGAGTGCTAGTAACACTCCCCCGGCCCGTTCTAATGTGCTGATAATTTCACCTTACCCCCTAAGGTGTCAAGGAAAATCAACATGCTTCCTAAATTATTGCGGCTTCACCTTACCCCCCATGGTAGTCTAGTGCCCATGCAGAAAAGACCTGTTCTCCGTTTAACCGACGCTCAGAAGAAGGCCGCCGTGGAACTCGGACGCATCGGCGGTAAAACCCGAGCCACGAACCTAACCCCAGAACAGCGGCGCCGCATTGCGATTAAGGCTTCCAAAGCAGCGGCGAAAGCTCGAACGCGGAAAGCGAAAGAACGAAAGGCCATTCAATCGGGGAAGTCCAGTCAATGAAGGCTGTGGCAATAAAGAAGGGACAGGGCCAAGAGAACGCAGCGGGTTTCCGGGAAATGGGAACGCTCCGGTGTGATGGTTGCGGCGAGGAGTTTGTCATCGGTCACCCGACGGTGCGGACATCGAAATCGACGGCGGTTTTGTCGGCGACACCCCATCGACCGTTGGGGTTGCGCCGGGACAGCACCAGTTGTCAGTGACGAAGAGCGGCTTCAAGACCTGGGAACGAAAGGTTACGGTTTCGAGTGGACAGGTGAACGTGAATGCGGTGCTAGAACCAGAGTCGAAACAAGAGAACCACTAAAATTTCCCGCTTCCCGCGGTCAATCAGATTACGACCCATAACCTCTTTTATGGATCGTAATCCTTCCAGCAACAAAAACACGGGAGTCGTTAATTTTCATAAATAGGCACATCATGTTGGAAGATCGTAGAGACTGCTCCTTATGAAAAATTGTTGCGATGTCACGAATAGACGAGTGGGATACCCACTCTTGCTATAATCCTGCCGCCCTATGCTTCAGTTTCTCGGGAATGACGACACTTGGCGAGAGCTCCGCGCAATTTCTCGGCGTCGCAACTGCCCACTGTACGTTGCCGTGCCTTTTCTTGGGGATGGTGCAGGCAACCTGCTACATCTCAAGCGTGGCGATGTTCTAGTGGTAGCTCTGACCGAAGCGAACTCCCGCAACGGTTCCGTATGCCCCGCTGAAATAGAACGCTTGCAAAGGAAGGGCGTAGAGGTTTTCCTCTCGCCCTATCTTCATGCCAAGGTTCTGCTGTGTGGGCGCAAGGCGGTAGTTGGCTCAGCGAACCTTTCGCAAAGTTCCTTCACTCATCTCGACGAAGCGGCTATCCTCACGACCGACCGGAGTGTTCTCAAACATATCCGCGTCTGGTTCCAACAGCGAATGCTAGAACCAGTCACTCCGGAATGGCTTGGCGTTTGCGCAAAGGCATACAGAGCACCCAAGGGCGGCTTTGGCAGTAGAAGAAATAGATCTGCGCATACCGTTGGCAAAGCGGTATGGCTCGTTGGCTTGCATTTGATCGACTACCCAGACGATGAAACGGCAGTTCAAGAACGCGGAGAAATGCAAGCCAAGCGCGAGTTATCTGATGCGTCGGCCTTCAAAGTTGAGACAATTCGATGGACCGGCCGGAGTTCATTTCTCGATCACATTCGGAAGGGAGATACGGTTATTCAAATTGTGCCGAGTGGAGCGTCGCGTTATATCGAAGAATTAACGCGTTTAATTGGAATCCGCAAAACCAAATCGCGTCGAGGGACTGAGGTCACATACCTATATCTCGAATGTCGAAAACGTCCCAAGCGTATCTCGTGGTCTGAGTTCAAACGGGGTTGCTTAGCGGCAGGTTTGAAATTGAGTCGAAACATCCGAACTCGCGAGATCACCAGTCCCGCCCAGGCAGCAAAAATCCTGGCGCTCGTGTCGCGACATTAAGGATTATGGAGCACCGCTGGGGATAAGGCTTACCCGAACAACCCGCAGAAAACAGCAGCTATGATGTCGATATCTTTAGCTGCGACGAAGCAAACCCGCGCCTCACAACGAGCGCTCCTCGCCCCAAAGTGGCTTACTTTCTGTCGGCGCAGGAGCCGGGGTCCTCGACCCATTGAATGCCGCCCTCGGACACGCGGAGTATCTCTACGGGCGGCCCCACGGCGTCGGGCATGTCCATGATTTCGTCCTCGACCAAGTGCCGCACCGCGACCTCAAGCCCGAGGTCCTTCCAGATGGCTGGGTGCTTCACGACGTCCGCCGTGACAGCGTCGTTGTCTCCCAAGGCCACGTAGCCAGTCTCGCAGTCGCCGGGGCAGGCATAGTTGCTTTGCGTCAGCACCACCCTGCCGTCCTTCTCACTCGCGGTCCAGTACCGCATGATCATCTTGGCCATGTGGTCCTCGAACGCGGCGAACACGACCGAGAACACGACCTTGTCCTTCACCAACTTGACATACCCTGGCGGGTCGCCTTCCCGCAGTTCGGTGCTGAGTTTGGTTAGCGGCTCGACGATGTCCCTGCTGAACGCATCCGCCCTGACGCTCAGGCCACCCTCATGGTCGAGCGCACGCCCCACTATGTCCGTGGCCACGAACTGCCTGCTCGGAACCATTAGTATCCCGGACTCGCCGTAGGCCACGTCATTGACGACTCGGACCTTGCACAGCAACCCCACATCCGTGCCCATAACCGTCTTGCTGTCCCCTGCGATGACTATCATCTTGGGCGTCCTTACGGCAACCACCGAGGTGGCCCTAGCCGTCAAGACCGAGGCAGAAGTCAGCGCAACAACCGCAAGCGTGCGAAATAGCCTGTTCACTTCAGCGGATTCTACACCAGGGAAGGCCCACGGAGTTCGCGTCTAGGAACAGGCGTGCTGCGGCGAGTTCAGAAGGCACGTGCCGTATTTGCCTGATCGCCACTCACGCACATCGTTCGTCACCAGGCGTCAGAGTGAGTTCAATCGCTCTGACGCGCCGTTGACGACTCTCCATGTGTCGACTCCTTTGCCGGTCGGAACTCAAAAGCCTCGGATTCGTTTTCTCCCTTCCCGGAAATGACTGCTTCCAGGTGGGCGAGGTGCGCTGAGCCCTCTGCGCACGAAAGCATCAAACCCAATTGTTTGCTTGGCGCGTCTTTCGCGGATGCGGCCACCACGATGAAGGATAGCTGCCTTCAGGAGCATCTCAAACGAGTGATCGAGAAGGATCAATGAGCTTGTGCTCCGCCTGCCTGACGAGATGGCTAGTTAGTAGGTTAGTAGGGGGCGTCTCACCGGATTCGTGGCCGGGTCGTCCGGGAGTCTCGGAGGAAGCCTCCGATCCCCTGGAGTTGTATTTGTGAGGACTACGTGCCCACTAGCGGGGCGCCGGACTGTCTTGCTTACGTGTGCTAAGGTATGCGCTGTCAACGTAGATGCGTGGCGCGGATGCTGTGTTGAGGCAACCGTGAATCATAAGATGTGGTGGACTGCCTTTCAGAACGGCCTGTAACTGCGGCTGTCCGGAAGAATGGAACGCTTAAAACTGAAAGGATCGGGAGGAGCTGCGATAATGAGTGACGAATCGCTTCACGTGGCCGTGATCGATGTCGGCAATTTGACCAACCTTGGACGGGTACCTACAGGAGCTGGTGCAAGAACTTCGGCATCAGGACGCAACAATTTTCGAGCCGTTTTGTCAGCGCGATTTCATGGCCGAAGTGGTCAGGAGCGTGCTGACAGGCGGTATCGCGTCCATCGATGACGTAAAGAACGAAATCGCAACGAGATTCGCGACCGGTATAACACGCGAGTCTTGGGACGTGCAGTGGAAGCAGCTTAGCCGATTGCAAATTGGCCTAACCGACAAAGATGCCACCCTGCCCTGGTTCGAGAAGCTGGCGAGCTACTTCGAGATGCGCAACTGTATCGTCCATCTGCAAGGTCGTGTTTCGCAGTCACTGCGCAAACGCGACTCCTTCTACGGGGACAAGAAGCAGGTGGAGATCTGGCCGCCGCAGCTTGACTTCTACCGGCATCAATTTATCGCATGCCTACTTCACATCGAAGGCAAAATCGAGGGGCGTTTCAAGGCAGGCCAAAAGGCACCCAACCATAGCTTCAGTTCGTCCGACACGGTATAGTCGGCTTCATTCTTCTGAGCCCCGCCGAATTTCGCCGGGTCCTCCGCCCGTGGCCAACCTCTTGAGTAGCACTCTTTCCACCGGTTGAACCGGTTTTCCACTTCACCTACTGGATGACTCTTGCGTTACAATCGCAATCCGAACCGGATAGCACGTTGGCGACGGTCAGCGCGCGATAAGGCCCGGCCCTTCTCACCGGGCCTTCCAGTCACTCCATTAAATCGAGAAGGTCACAACGAGAAGGTGACCGTGCCCGCAGCAACCGTCCCTGATCACCGAACTACTTTTCAAAGAGGGGATTTATCCGGACCATTCCACCCAGCCCTTGCCGCCTTTCGCCGAAGATTTGCCGAGGAAATGTCATTAGTTATTATGAAGTCCAGGACAGATGTTCTGGATCAGCTTCGCCCAGTCCTCGAGAATGTTACCGATTCGAACGATCAGGTTGAAATAAGCGAGAAATTACGCGAAGCGCATATCGTGTTTCACACGAGTCTCTTCAACTGCTTCGATTCAATGGGTTCGCTTGTTCGCGAATGGTTTAGCAAACTGATCAAGCTCGCAGAGCATCATCCCGAATGGACCATCGATGATTCACCACAATGGGTGCGTAGCCGCATGCAGGAACTGCTGGACATACAGCTCTCCGAACAACAGGAGTTGAAAGGACCGTATTTGGAAAGGCCGCATTTTGAAAGCCCGTATTTGGAAAGCCCGCGCCTACACGTAGTGGATCGTTGGTTCAGATGTGTGTGCCGTGATCTCTATGATTCGGAGACCGATCTTCCTCAGTCTTGGTGCGCGCCCATATGGTTTGCGCACCTTTTCTCGGTCTCATTATGGATTCGGAAGGGCTGCCCATACCATCTCACCGCGGAAGTGACGCAATATGTAGTCAAGCATTGGCGGGAATCGCTCGACGGGCGGCTCAAGAATGCGTTGGACCGGGCGGAGGACTACGCGCGGATTGAAGTCAGGTCCTCGCAAGACTTATCCAAAGCTGAAGAGAAGAACCCCAATCGCCCGACTGGGGAGAGACGGCCGCGAGACAAGCAACTGCAGGCTCGCCAGAGGAAAATTATAGAAGTTGCGAAGCGTGGTGTTACGGGCATTGGATACTGTGAGGTGCTCGGCACTGAGGGGCTTGAGACGCCGCAAAGATGGCAAAGCGAAGGCTGCCCCAAGGCATACCCAGCGGCTTATCGGCATTTTGATCCGAAGTGGCGCGCCCGCATTACGGACGAAAAGTACAAGGCTACCCACCAGGGAGCACTCGCCAAAACTCGCAATTAGCGAGTAAGTGCCTCAGGCACGAAACCGGCATAAATACTGCACAAAAACGACTCGCCCACTCGCCAAAAGTATTTTCTTTTGATTTCTCAGAAATTCCTCCGTAAAACTAAAATCGCTATCCGATGGCGGTGGTTGTTGTTCGCGACTGGAGTCTGAAAATGGATCGAAATCGGGTTCGACGTCAGATACAGCTAGTACGCAAAAAGATTAAGTGGTCGCAATACGACCTGGCTAAGGCCGCCGGCGTTGGACGGACGCGACTGTCACTTTTTGAAAACGGACACGTTGAACTTCGACCAGAAGAAGTGAATGCTCTGCAGGCCGCGCTCCGTGACGCAACGTCACACCTCGTTTCGGAGTTTCAACACGTGCTGTCAGAAGAACTGGCTGTGGTGGTGTAAAGCCAACCACTCATCGCTGAGGACGAGACATCCTTGGCTACTACAGGAGAGCACTGCTTTGGGACATCACGCAAATAGAGCCAGGCTGTACGACATCAACGGGAAATTTCTAACCGCCATGCCGACTACGGAAGCGGAACTATTGGTTGATCGAGGTGGTGCCAAGAGAATCAGCCGGCCCGGAGAATGCCCGTTGAGAATACGGCTCTTGGTCGCAAGAACGTGGCAGCCTAAACCGTTGACACCTACCTCTGGTTGTACTGCTCCCGCTTGTATCACGCATCGGGAATCCGAAATCAATGCGCTGAGTGCGGTTGGTTTAGGTCTCGGGGAACAGCGAAGCGTCGTGAGCCGGGCACAAACCAAGATACGAGAGTGGAAAACCAGAACAAGTGCTGAGGCGGCGCCTGTGCAGCCCCCACTCTTTGCTCCGCAGCGTTCGATGGATCCGAAAGAAGGGAGTCAACGCTGATGGCGGAAAACCGTTACCGCAAAATCGAGGTGCGCATGTGGGGCGATGAGAAGTTCCGCATGCTTTCCCCCCTGCCGCCATCAGGACAGAGCCTTTGGTTGTTCCTTCTTACCGGTCCCCACACTGGCCCAATTCCGGGACTATTTCGGGTTGGCCGAGCGGCGCTGGCGGAAGAACTTGGGTGGCCACAGGAAGCCTTTGACAAAGCCTTCGATGAAGTCTTTCGGTTAGGCATGGTGAAAGCTGATTGGAAAGCGCGCGTGGTGTGGATTCCTAATGCCATAAAGTGCAATCCACCGCAGTCGCCAAACGTGGTCAGATCGTGGGCCAGCGAGTTGCACCTCGTACCAGAATGTGGCCTAAAGGCTGAGGCGTATAGGACCATAGAGTCAATGATTTACGGCCTAGGAGATGGTTTCCGAAAGGCTTTCGCTAAGGCTATTCAAAAGCCATCCGTAGAGCCATTGCCTAATCAGGAACAGGAACAGGAGCAGGAGCAGGAAAGAAAACCTTCCGCCGCTAACGCGTCGGTGCATGAAAAACTTCCCCCTCAAACCGCCCAACATTCACCGGAAATAATTCCTCCCGATCGAACGGGAATTTTAGAAACTCCAGACGGTTTACACCCAAACCAATACGCGACCAGACTTCTCGAAGAGATCAAGTTCCCAGTTGTTCCGCACAACATACGCGCCGTGGCAGCAGCGATTGAGTGTGAAGCGAAGACCATGGGGCTGGTTGCGGCTTATGAGTTTGTTCTCGAGTGCACCAAGTTCGCGATCTTCGAGGAATGCGAAATCAACACGTTTTTCTTTACCGACGGGAAGTACCGACCAGAACGGAGAAATGGCAATGGACGACAACTCAACAAAGCCGAACAGCGACAACAAAGCAACCTTGCAGCAAACGCTCGTGCCAAAGAACTCATTCGAGCAAAGTTCGCAGCAACACCTGGAGTGGGTAAGTGATCAGGTCGCGGTACTGTTCCTGACGCTTGGGTACGCACTGACTGCCGAGCGACAGGTGTTATTTGCTCAGGCGTTGGCTGATATCGCGCAAGGGCCTTTGGAGTTGGGGTTCACAAAAGCAGCCCGTGAATCAACTTACGAACCGCGCCCTGCCGACGTTCGTAAACTTGCCGGGTTCCTCGCAGAGCAGCAGGAACTGGGTGAGGCGGATAAGGCGTGGCAGGTGGCGATTGAGTTTGTGGACAAATGGGTGGTCTCGGACCATGAAGGCATGTTCTATCCATCTCAAGGCGTGCGGTCGGAGCCAATGCCGAAGCTGGCGCAGAGGATTTTAGATGTCGTGAAGCGCACTGGTGGATGGGGACCGTATAAGTGGCGCACCGAGAAGAGCGTACCGTTTCTCCATCGAGACTTTGTGCAGGAATACAAAGTCTGGGCCTACGCGGAATCGGTTGACGAAAGCAAGATGCTGACGCCAGGGGACGCGCTGAAACAACTACCGGGAGCGACGGCAAAACTTTCGTTGGTTGCGAGGCCAGCAGAACCGCCGGCAGTGCCAACACTGAAGAAAACACCAGAGCCACTGACTGAGATTGAATGTAAGGACCGCCGGGAGATGCTTAAACAGCAGGCGGCTGCGTGGAAGAGTCGGCGGTCGAAGTGAAAGAAGCATTCAGCATCAGCGGACTTCCGACGGAAATAATTCCTTTTCAAGGGGCCGTCTGTTGAGCTTGGGAAAAAATGCTAAAGCTGCAACTCTCGACTAGGGGGGATGAACGTTCCACGGGGAACACTGTCAAAATGACCGACCTAACCTCGAGAGTTGCGCAAGAACGTGAACGGTTGCAAGCAGTCGAAAGGCTCGTGTCTTTGGCTGAGATTGAACGTAAGACCATCTTGTCGACGTTAGAACTGTGTCGAGGGAGTCGGGAGGAAACGGCACAACGGCTAGGAATCAGCGTATCGACACTCTATCGCCGGCTGGCGGAGTACAGGAGAGACGCAAAGGTGCCAGTTCAAGGCCAAATACGGGGGGCGTTCCAAAAACCCCTTCCAAGATGTCGCGGTAAGTCATTGAGTTTGCGTGGTCGGTAAGCCGTAAAAAGTAGCTGTCAAAAACATATGATTTCGGAACCGCAGCAACTCGGCGAGAAGCAGTCGGTGCAGATGCAAACCCCACAGCCTAAACCACTGCTCACCCTGGATCGCGTGGCTGAATTGTTGGGCGTTTCCAAGGCATGGGTACGGGATCACGCAACCCGCCGCAAACCGCGGCTACCTGTGGTTCGCCTCGGGGGGAAGAGGGCCATTCTTCGCTTCCGGTCGCAAGATGTAGAAAACTTCATCAATGCCCACCTACAGGTGCAGGAAGGCGGCGTATAGTGCGTGCGACATTCCAATTCGGAAGGGGGAGGCAGATGCGCGCACGACACCAAAATGGATGGGTGGAAGAAACGAGCGCCCGTACTTGGAAGGCGCATTGGTACGAATACGTTCGCGATCCAGAAACCGGGAAAGAACGGCGCCGGCACCATAGCCGAGTCCTCGGCGAGAAGAGCAAGATGCGGAAGTTCGAAGCGGAGGGTGAGCTCCTGAAGATCGTTTCTCCGCTCAACGCAACCCGTTCTTTGCGCCGGGATGACCGGGTTTCACTACGTTGGTTCGTGGAGCACCGATGGCTTCCCACAGTGGAAGGCGGTTGGGCTTCAACTACCCGTAGGACCAATGCGCATCTTGTCGGTGTGATCTTGAATAAGTTCGGCGATAAGCCGCTGCGAGAAATTGACCGCGTGGAACTCCAGGACTGGCTCAACCAGCTTGCGCGTGAGTATTCGCGGTCCATGGTGTTCCATTGCCACACGTTCCTGAAATCCATGTGCTCAGAGGCCGTCGAACAGGATTTTCTGGCCAAGGATCTCAGCCGGAAATTGAAACGGCCAAAGACTAGGAAGCCTGACGAGACCATTCTGGAGTGGCCGCAGTATCAGTCCGTGATCGATGCTGCGCAAACGCTCCGGGACAAGATGGCGATAAAGGTCGGTTCCGGAACTGCCGTGCGCCCGGGAGAGCTGTTTGGATTTCGCTGGCGGAGTCTCGAACTGCTCCAGAACGGTCGCCACGCACTGCGTGTTAAAGAGACGGTCTACAAGTGCAAGCTCCGACCGTGGGCCAAGACCGAGGAAAGTGAAGCCTACGTTCCATTGCCGAAACGGTTGGCTGCAGAACTCCTCGAGTGGAGAAGTCTCACGACCTGGGCAGGGGATCAGGATTTCATTTTTCCTAACAGCCAAGGCGGCTTCATGGATTACGAGAATTTCGAGTCCCGGACGTTGGATCCGATCCGGCTCAAGCTAGGGCTCCCAAAGCTTAATTTCCAGATTCTGCGACGAACTTTTGCGACGCTGGCAGTGGGCGAGCGCAAGGGCACCCTGAAGGATGTTCAGAAGCAACTGCGCCATGCGCGACCAGACACTACTCTGGAGAACTACATCAAAGACATCCCGGATTCCGTGTATCTGATGGTCGACGCGATGTATGAAGGCATCGCAGGTCCGGACGAGAAGCGGATCTTTGCAGCCGCTCCGGGAGCGGGAGGGGTACAGTGATCCTTGACAACTGCACACATTCTGAACACGACGCAGAAGGCACGGGGGCTAAGCTATTGAAAAATGGTGCGCCCGGAGAGATTCGAACTCCCGACCTACAGCTCCGGAGGCTGCCGCTCTATCCAGCTGAGCTACGGGCGCACGCCAGTATTTCCAGTGTACATGCGGAGCTTTACCCTATCAATTGGTGGATCGAAAGTCATCGTCACGCTCCAAGCAGCAAGAGCTGAACCATGACGCTGGACTGATTATTCTGATTTGCCGGAAGTCCGAAAGGAGTCTAATAGCGATTACGACCGCCGCCTCCGCCACCGTGTCCGCCGCCGCGTCCGCCACGATCTCGTCCGCCGCCTCCGCCGCGCTCGACCTTTGGACGCGCTTCATTCACATTCAAGGTGCGTCCGCCAATCTGCGTGCCGTTCAGCGCAGCGATGGCCTTCTCTCCGTCTTCTGCACTCGTCATCTCCACGAAGCCGAAGCCACGCGAACGCCCGGTATCCCGGTCGGTCATGATGCTGACCCGGTCCACCTGCCCATGGACCTCGAACAACTTGCGCAGTTCGTCTTCCGAAGTATTGAAGTCGAGGTTCCCAACGAAAATGTTCTTCAAGCGAATTTGCCTCTGAGTGAGCTATTTGAGCGTGGGCGACTTCGGCA
>Ga0210405_10004730_pt1 | contig 12671 bp, 13 predicted proteins | sample IncBWH11MmetaG_FD_155492 | JGI IMG/M metagenome (GOLD analysis project Ga0210405, IMG submission 155492) | Forest soil microbial communities from Barre Woods Harvard Forest LTER site, Petersham, Massachusetts, United States - Inc-BW-H-11-M | ecosystem: Environmental > Terrestrial > Soil >... | reverse complement strand
AGGTCGGGCGCTTGGTTAAAGAGGGGCCCGCGGCCTCGTCAGGGCTTTTCACCTCTGCCCGCAGCACCTCTCCGTGACTACCGGTGAAGCAACCAAGCCGGCATTTACAAAATCCGCCTTGCGCTTCTTCACGATTCTTCGCTGATTGTTCGGCGATTCTCCAGAACAGTTCATTCGCTAATTATCCTCCGAAACTCTTTTGCCCGAAACATTCCGAAAACGACGACCCTTCTGCCATCGACTCGGTCTGGGAGGAAAACCAGCGGACCCGATCCGGTTCCAAATTTCTCGCCGGATGGTTGACTTTAGCTATTAAATCGACAGTCGAAAAAATTCCAGTAGAATTTTTTTTGGCTCGAACACTAACCCGCAAAAATCACACGTTTTAAAAATCGACGAGCTCATGGCGGGTTAGGAAGCCCAGCACGCAATTGCAGGAACCAAACGAAATCGGTTCCTTTTCGCCGGGCAATGTCGTGACAGGCCATGCAAGAGGTTGAGGCGTTGCGCTGGAGATAGGTTTCCATCGTCGTATTCGCAATGTTGGTCATCGGCTCGGGACCCGTGAATTGACCTGGAAATGGCGCGCCATTTTCCCCTTCGGGCTGAGGATATTTCGGCCACTGAGTCATGACCAACTGATAATTCTCCCACACCGTGCCTCTGAGAAGCGCCCGATAGTCGTCGTTCGTCTTTCTTGTCGAATCAGCGATTTTATTAATTCGTATCACTTGCGTTGCCCTCGGATTATCCAAAGGAGGATTGCTATTCGAAATCGGCGGCGGAGCGGTCGACGGATCCAGCATCTGCGGTCGGGAGGGATCGTTGAATGAAAAGCGCCGTCCAATTGAGGGCGTCGTGCCGGGTTCAGGAACGTTATCTACATGCTCGAATGAGGACCAGACCCATTGCGGGCGGGTCGGCGTTTTCTGGACAATGTGGAGCCCAACCAAACCCATTTTTTGCAATTTGCATATCTTAGTCGTCGGATCGAGCACCATCGCATCAACCATGTAGTATCTGCCCTGGGCAGCAGGCAGTTCGTCTTCTTTGATGATTCTCCAGGCGGCTTTTACTGCGACGGAGTTGTCTGGAAATCGAAGCCTGGGGCTGCCGGCACTCGGCAACCTCGATTTACGATAGAGCTGCTGATCGCGGATAAAGTTGAATTCCACCCGATTCAACCGCACTTCAAAACGTACGTAGGTGTGATTTTGAGCGACCAACGGCCCTCCAAGCCGGCCGTTACCGACCTGATTGAAGTCCCGGAAACTCGAAAAAGAACCCAGGACCTCAACGTGCCCGGAGCCTTCAAATGGCAGGGCACGGCAAGGGGTGAAACCATCGAAGGAAGACCATTCCGTAGGCTCCATTCCTTCTTGTGGCAATAGCTCGTAATCAGCCTTCCAGGTCGCCCAGACGACTTTGGTGCCGGGAACGGAAAAATCGCCGATCTTTTTGGCTTCATCCGGCACGCTGCGGATTCCCGGTTTTGCCGGCCAATTGATAGCAATGAAGGCGCGCCAGGAATAATCATCAAAGACCGCCAGCGCATTTTCGTCCGGATCGACCGGAGCATCGACCTCGTCGGGCATCTCAAAGCCGACGACCGGTGTCGGATGAGGGAGATCTTCACCCGTTGCAAAAATGGCGGAAAGCAAGCAAATACCAGCAGTGAATTTCCATGGTCTCGGATTCATGGAACATTCATCCATTGTAGGCGAAGCGTTCCCCGCTTTGCTCCGGATTTAAGAAGCAAAGCGGGGACGCTTCGCCTACATAGCCGGAATATTCCGCTGCTTTGGAAAGAATTTCGAAGCGGCTTGGTTTGATTGATTTTCTAGCCCGCAATGAGCTCGTCGCTTCGGTCTTTGCGTCATTCTTGCGGGCTAATAGCCGTCCTTTTCCTGCCCTTTGTTGTTGATGGCGTACTCTAACTGTGAGGCGAGTTTAGGATTCAGTTGCTTCAACTTCGCCAGATCCTTCTGAGCATCGCCCATTCGGTTCATTTTCACGAAGAGAACGCCGCGATATTCGTATGCCTGGGCCAGATTCGGTTTGAGCTGGATTGCTTTGTTATAGTGGTCAAGCGCCTCGTTGTACTTCGCCGGTCCCTCGCTTCGAAGACAATAAGCAAGGTTGTTGTGTGCTTCGGCAAAGTCTGGTTTTGCTTTGATTGCCGCTTCGAAGTCGGCAATGGCCGGCGCATACCTCTTCTCATGCATCAGAGCGACTCCCTGATTGTAGATGGCCGTGGCATCTACCGTACTGGTTGTCTTCTTGACTGTCGGCTCCGGAATGGGTTGGCTACCCATTCCGAAAACAGCTGTGATCCCAGCTGCAAAAATAAGCCCTACGACTAATGCGCACGGTTGCTGCATAAACAACAAGAATTCCTAGGATTGAATGGACGAGTCAACTCTTGAACGGTATCAGAGCCACGAAAGAACAACTAATATTTATTTTGGCGGCAGCAAAGAGTTGAGTTTCTCGATGATCGATTCCACTTGCTGTTTCAAATCCTTGATAAGATTTGGGAGGCGCCGCATTTTCACCTCTCTTTCCATGAATTCTCGTAGCGGTAGAGCGGGAATGCCCATCATCGCTGCCCGATCTGGGACGTGACCAGTGATACCGGATCGGGCGTGAACGACAGCATCATCGCCCACGGTTACGTGATCCGGTAAACCCGACTGGCCCCCAATCACGACGCGATTGCCAATTTTCGAGCTGCCGCCTAATCCGACTTGGGATACAATCAGACAATTGCTGCCAATCGTAGCGTTGTGCCCAACCTGGATAAGGTTATCGAGCTTAGTGCCGCGGCCAATCCTTGTTTCTCCTAGTGTTCCCCGGTCGATGCAGGTTCCTGCTCCGACCTCCACGTCATCCTCGATAACGACGTTCCCCAGGGAATTGATGCGGATGATCTCGTTGTTGAAACTTCGAACTTCCCCGGTTTTACGAACAGATTCGACACTCCCTGGTTCAGGCGTCACAAATGCAAACCCGTCGCCGCCAATCGCCACATTTGGTTGAATAATCACGCGACTGCCAATTTCACATCGATCGCCGACACGAACGCCGGCGTGGAGTAATGTGTGGTCACCGATCTTGACCTCGGCGCCAACGCTTATATTGCTTACAAGTCTACAGTTATTTCCGATCACGCATTTCGGACCCACCCAGCAAAATGGGCCGATACAAACGTTCGCACCTATGCGGGCGGTAGGATCAATCACCGTCCAAGGATGTATCCCCAGCGCAACGTTCACGGGCCGTTCGAAGAGTTGCGTTAACTTGGCCAAGACCAACCTCGGGCGGCTCACCACAATTAGATTGGGAGTAGGTACGCCCTCGATACCGGCGGGCACAACAGCGTTGACAATCCTGCCGGATTCAAGAACCGAAGCCTCTTTGGGCGATAGGACAAAGGCAAGATCGGAATCTCCCTGCGCGATCGCAGGTTGGACTATTCGAGTAACGGAAACAGAAGCATCACCGCGCACTTCTCCTCCGATAAAGTCAGCGATTTCGCCCAAGGTTTTCATACGGGAGACTAATTGCGTCTTTCCGGGAGGAGATCAACAGGCGGCTTCAGTTTGGAGGGGAACTGCTTGCTGCTCCCGGGCGTTGCCAGCAACGCCCCTCCGATGCGGCGCCGAACCACGAACGACGATTTCAAACCGTCGCGCGGAGCGACGCCGGTCACGCCGGCGCGTGACCCTAACGAAGCGTTGCCCTCCAACATGACAGATCACAAAATTGTCGCATCAAAGAGCGGATTCATTTAGTTATACAGCGGTAGACGCAGCCCCCGAGCCGCTCCATAGCTTTTTTCTCCTTATGCAGCCATCAAAGAATGACGCTGAACTTGGCGATTTCAAATTGGCGACTCTGGAGCCATTGGCTCGCGAAATACCGAATATCGATTCCGCTGTCGCCGAGATCGCACGCCTGTCCGCGCAGCTCACGTTGCCCAAGGGTACGATCCACGTGATCAGCGACATTCACGGCGAAGACAAGAAACTTCGCCACATCATCAACAACGCCTCGGGTACATTGCGTCCTCTGGTCGAGCGGCTATTCAAAGACCGGATGCCACCGGATCAGTTCCAGGAATTCCTGACCCTGATCTTTTATCCTGCGGAGGTCGTTGGACGGCTCGAACAGACCCTTCGGGATCCGCAGGACCAGAAGGAGTATGCCATGCGAACTCTCCGCGACTTGTTCGATGTCGTGCGAGTGCTTGCCGCACGGCGCACTATCGAGGAGGCCAGGTGCCTCCTGCCCACGGAATATCGCGAATTGTTATCCGAAATCCTGCACGCACCCTCCCCTGAGCGAGAGCAGGACTATATCGAGGCAATCGTCGACGAACTCGTCCGGCGCGGCCGGGTGCTGCATCTGATTCATCTGACCGGCCGGGTTATCCGCAACCTCGCGATCGATGAATTGATTATCGCCGGAGATTGTTGGGATCGCGGACCGCGCGGTGACCGCGTAGTCGATTATCTGATGCAGCAGCCAAATGTCTCATTTATCTGGGGTAACCACGACATGGCCTGGTTAGGCGCCTGCCTCGGTCACGAAGCGCTTTTATGCCAGGTGTTGCGTATTTCCCTCCGTTATCGCCGACTGATGCAGCTTGAGGAAGGCTACGGAATCCCGATCGAGCCCCTCGATCTGTTGGCGCGCACGGTTTACGCAGATGATCCGGCAACCAGTTTTCAGGTTAAGGGGACAGGAATGCGAGAGAATATCATGATGGCCCGCATGCAAAAAGCCGCCGCCATTATGCAGTTCAAACTTGAGGGACAGCTGATCGCGCGCCACCCCGAGTGGCACATGGACCATCGCCGACTCTTACACCGGATTAACCGCAAAGCGAGAACGATCGAAGTGGATGGTCTCGACTATCCACTCAACGAGGTGGACTTTCCGACCATTGATCCGTCTAACCCCTACGAGCTGACGGCCGAGGAACGCCTATGCGTGCGCCGCATCCGGAGTTCATTTCTGGCCAGTCAGAAGCTTTGGAGCCATATGCGCTGGATGGTCTCGCTCGGGACCATGTACCTGCGGCGGGAAGAGCACTTGATCTTCCATGGATGCGTTCCGGTTGACGAGCAGGGCGAGTTTTTGCCGATGGTCATCGACGGCCAGCCTTACACCGGGATGGCACTGTTCAAAGCGATCGAGAATGTCGTCTATAGAGTCATCGACGGAAAAGCGCGCGGAGATCTCGATGTACTCTGGTACCTCTGGAGCGGCCCCGAATCTCCGCTCTTTGGAAAGGATCGCATCTCTACGCTTGAGCGCGATTTGATCTCCGACAAACGGCCCCATCAGGAGACAAAAAATCCGTATTTCCGACTTATCCATGAGCCCTGGTTCTGCGACAAAATTCTTGCTGAATTCGGCGTCGAACCCGATCAGGGTTTGATTGTCAATGGACACGTTCCGGTGGAAGTGGATAAAGGGGAGTCTCCTTTAAAGCGGAGCGGAAAGGCTATTACAATCGACGGTGCCTTTTCGGAGAGTCTCGGCGACCACGGTTTCACTTTGGTGCTGGAGCCGCATCGAACGATTCTGGCCCTGCATCATCATTTCGAATCAGTCGAGGCAGCGATTGTTCGCGGTGCGGATATCATCCCGAGCATAACGGTTGTGCGCGAATGGGACCGGCCGAGGCGCGTAGCCCATAGCCAACATGGCCGTCGCCTCCGATCGGCGATCGTGCAATTGGAACGGCTCATCGAGGCCTACCGGAATCACGAGTTAAGAGAGCGGACCACAACCGCAAAGGGCCTCTCTCTCCTTACTTTCCCATCATGAATAATTCAGAAAATTACTCCCGACGCCGATTTGTTCGGCACGGTCTCAGGTTAGCCGGGGTGACCTTCGCTTGGGGCGCACTCCGATCCAGCGGTTGGACTCAATCGGCGAAAGTCGGCCCACCGGTCGGCGCGGACGAAGCGCTTGCAGAATTGATAGCCGGAAACAAACGTTACGTGACGGGCAAGAATATTCATCACGACTTCGGCCCGGAACGTCCCGCCCTCGCGGAAAGCCAGCATCCGTTCGCCATCATTTTAGGGTGCGCCGATTCACGTGTTTCACCTGAACTCGCCTTCGACCAGACACGAGGCCGATTGTTCGTGGTCCGCCTGGCCGGCAACTTTGTCGACGACAATGGGTTGGCTAGCATCGAATTCGGGGCAAGCGTGCTAGGGGCCTCTTTGATCTTGGTCTTAGGTCACGACCAATGCGGCGCACTCAAAGCTGCAGTCGATGTTGTCACAAAAAATGCTCAACTTCCGGGACATTTGCCAGAGCTGATCGCGCACCTTAAAGCAGCGGTTGAGAAAGCTCAAAAAGAAGAAGGTTCGCTCCTCGACAACGCGATTCGCGACAATGTTCTCCTTAACGTTGAAACATTACGTAATTCCGAACCGGTCCTTTCTAACCTGATTAAAGAAAATCGTCTGCGCGTCGTCGGCGGCCTCTACGACCTTGCAACCGGCCGAGTGGAGGTTCTGACCTAGCCTCCCGCTTTGCCCTTTAAGCCCAAACTCCGAAATTTGGAATCGTCCTCGTCGTCGTCCTCGTCCTCGATCGGTCTGAGGCGTTTTCTCCGGCGAAGAGAGCCAGATTGTCCCGCAACTATTTTGTCCAGTTAGTCTGATTGTCAAACATCGAATTCTCGAGGACGAAGGACGACGACGAGCACGAGGACGAGTCCTCAAATTCGGAATTTTGGTTGAGTCAAGCTGTAAGCGAAGGCTCCAGCCTTTGCCTGCGTGGCGTGCGATGGGATGCAAAGGCTGGAGCCTTCGCTTACACAGGAGCAGGACGCTTACAGCCTGCCTTATCCAAACAATTTCTTAAATTCCTCAAGCTCGTTCCGCAAAGCGTGGAGTTCAGACCTTAGAGCGCTCAATTCGGATTCGAGAACATCGAGCCGAGACTTCTCCGGAACCGATTCCAGGGTTGGTACCGGTATGGCCGCGGACAAGTCCAAATCGCGTTGAGCTGAGAGCAGTTGGACGTACCTTTTCTCCTTCTGTCCAGGCCGCGCCGGAATGACCCGAAGTAGTGGATCGTCACCGCGAGCCAGGTCCTCCAGGCACGCCTCGACCTCCTGCAAAGTCATCGGACCGCACAGACGCTCGATTCGGGACCGCAGTTCACCGGGAGTTTGCGGTCCGCGCAACATCAGCACACAAAGAAGCGCTGCTTCGCGCGCGTTCAGATTATAGACATCGAGCAAGCTGTGCCGGTACTTCGGTACACGGGCGCCTGCGGTATGAATCAGCATCGCTAGCTTCTTTGCGCGCAGATCGTCAAGCCCGCGCTCAACCGTTTTCTCGTCATAGCCGACAATCGGATCCCGGTTCGTGGTTTGATTGCAAGCAGTGGTGAGGCTAACCAAGGAGAGCGGGTAGTATTCTGGCGTTGTCCGTTCTTTTTCAAGGAGACAACCGAGAATACGCGTTTCGATCGACGAAAGATCTAGAGGCATGGCATGTCAATTAAGGAAGCGCTTTCACACGCGTCCCGGCACTTCATGTTTCCCGCTATAAAAACGAATCCATCAGCCGTGCTGTATTCTGTACAATCCTCGCACCGAGCGAACATTTCCAGGTAGCAGGTTCCAACCGGTCGCTGTTCGCAAAATATCGCTCCTGAACGGCGCGCAGCTGCCATACCACGCCGGGATCATACACTATCAGGTTGATCTCCGCATTCAATGCGAACGACCGGATATCCATATTCGTCGAGCCGATCAGAGCGATGTGATTGTCGATCGTCAGATGTTTCGCGTGAAGAAAACGCGGCCGATACAGATAAATCTTAATTCCGGCGTCAAGCAAATCATCGTAGTACGACCGTTGAGCGAATTGCGTGATCAATTGGTTCGCGTGCATCGACAGGACCAGATGCACTTCGACCCCACGACGAAGTCTCGCAGCGCACATCGCGTGCAAAAACGGTTCGTCTGGCACGAAATACGGAGTTGTGATTACGATCCGTTCTCGTGCCCCGTAAATCATCGCGATGACTAGTTCCCGTCCGTTTTCGCGCGTGTAGCCTGGCCCGCTCGGTACGAGTTGGGCCGGCGAATTCCCGGCGTCCACCAACTTGGGGTACAGTTCCTCCGGCTCGAAGACCTTCCCTGTTTCGAAGTAATGGTCTGCCAAAAACATCGCCTGCAGCTGAGCCACGACCGGGCCGACCACCCGGACCATAAGTTCTTCGTTAGGGTACCCTTTCACGAATTCTGGATTGACGATGTTCTGGGACCCGGTATAGCCCACGCGTCCGTCGATCACCACGATCTTTCGGTGATTCCGGAGATCGAAACGCGCCGCATTCCGCCGGAACAAACCTACAGGCAACATCTCCAGCACTTCCACACCTCTCTTTCGCATTTTTGACGCAAGCCTTTGCAGCCCTTGACTTGAGCCAACCGCATCCATTAAGACCCGGCAGTTCACCCCGCGCGCCGAAGCACGCCCGAGAGCTTCGGCCACGCGATTTCCTGTCTGATCCGCGAGGAAGATGTAGAACAGCAAATGCACATGCTGCTGAGCCGCATCGATATCGCCGATGATGCGGTCAATCGTCCCGGTGTAATCCGGCAACAATTCTACCCGATTGCCGGCCAGCGTCTCGAAGTCACCCAATCGATGCGCCAGGTCCGGGATAAATTGCAAGGCGGCCGGTAAATCTGGCTCCACTGTGATCCGCGCCCCGATCTGCGCCTGCGCCTCGCGAATAAACCTCGAGGCACGGCTCTGCATTTGAACGCGGCGCGCAGGTAGATAGATCCTGCCAAACAGCCAGTAGAGCGCAACTCCGGGCCAAGGTAACAGAAAAATGAACAATAACCAGGTACGCGACGCTGCCGCACTCCGACGTTGCGGCACATAAATCAACATCACAAACCGGATGGCCCATTCGCTGATGAGATAAAGCAAACTCCAATCAATCATCCGAGTCGGTAGGGTCGCGCTTCCGAGCTCCTGTCGCAAGATTGGATTGGCTACGCCTGCATCGCTGGTAAGCGAAGGCTCCAGCCTTTGCCGGCGCGGCGTTCGCTGGGATGCAAAGGCTGGAGCCTTCGCTTACGCCGGACGGAACCAGTCGATTCCAGCGGTTGCTAGGACGACGACAAAAAACCGATCGAGAGATGCAGCGTTCGGATCGCGCGGGAGCGCGTCCCTACCAGCGGGGCGGCTCGCCGCGCGCCGACGATAATAAAGAAGGCTGACGCTCGCCGAGGGGTATCAAACTTTGTGATTCGTTATGTGGTGCCTTTCCAGGTCGCTCTTGGCCGCATCAACCGCTTCGTCAATAGTGGTTGACTTCCTGGCGCTTGAGCCTCCAACGCTGCATTCGTGGCAATTCCATGTGCCCCACATTACCGGACCATCAGCCTCTTCGACGTGGATCGTATAGCGTACGCCCTCTCTCACGTAATCCAGTTTTTGAATCTCTTTGACTGTCATAACACGCACCTCTTGAGGTTATACACTCAAACCTCGGACTAAAAGGAGGCAGTGTCCAGCGACGAAACGAGAGCCCCGGGTCCGTGGTCAGCCTGAGGGGAAAGAAAGCTCGTTCTAAATACCATATAATCCATATATATAACTAAAGTCCTCGGGCTGGCAGCCGAACGCTCTAATTGTGGCCCAGTTTCGCCCTTTGAAGAGAATTTCAGCCGCACGCATCAAAAGGGCAGCCCGCACCGGATGAAGCCGTCTACCAGAATCCTTACTGCAGCTGCCGTTTGTTCCGTTCTCTGCGTCTTATGTTCGGTCGTTGCAATCGTGGCAGTCCAAACTGCCTTTTCCCGATTCGGTCCTCAAAGCCCTTTAGAACTGAGCCAAGACCCTTTTTACGCCGTGAGCGGGTGGGCGTTCCTGCTCTATGATTTATTTCATATCTTCGTTATCGCCGTCTTTGCTTTGATCCTGGCTCGAGCCTACAGCTGGGAAGCCTGGATGGGAGGCGCCGCATCAGTTGTTTCATCGCTAGCCGACTTCGCATCGCTAAGTGTGAATATATTTTTCCTGACGGCCGCGTTGCGCGCCTTGGCGCAAGGCAGGGCCATCGGTTTTCCCAACCCGGGAGCGGGCTACGAAGTAATTTGTTCTACGCTCGATTTCGCACAGGCGTCGTTTGGTTTGGTGGGAACATTGTTCCTGGCTACCGCGGCCATCAAAGCCTCCGGGATTGCAAGGGTTGCCGGTTGGTTTCTCGTCGCCGGACTACCAATAAGCTTTTTTCAAATAGCAGAGGTCGGCCTACATTCATCTTGGACATTCGTCGTTGATGAGTGGGTGACGCCGATTGACGAAATCGTACTCCACATCGCAATAGGAATTGTGCTTTTTGCTATAATCCGTCACAGAGCTCGTTCCCAGGTTCAGCGATCCACCCTAGAACCAATCACGCGCCCACCCTCCCTGCAGAGTGCGGCGCCTAAGTCTCGTTCCAAGTTTGGCGGACTGAAAATTCTGAAGCCGATATGGGTTGTCGACCACTAACCCGCAAAAAATCACGCGAAAGCCGAATCGACGAGCTCATTGTCTGTTAGAAAGCCTGTACCGCTCACAAATCCTCGTAAGCGAAGGCTCCAGCCTTTGCCTGCGTAGCCTGCCAGGATGCAAAGGCTGGAGCCTTCGCTTACAAGGGTTTTGCGACGCTTTTCATGCAGGATGCTTCTCTGAGATCGTCCTCGTCCTCGAACTCGTCCTCGTCCTCGTCCTCGACTCTGGGGTAGCCTGCCGGCCCGCCGGGCGTTCCAAGCAACGCCTCTTCAGGCCGCATTCCCAGATCCAAACCGATTCCAGATCAAAAATCGAGGACGAGGACGATTACGGAGAAGCAAGTCAACGGTGCACGCTCGAGACGATTTCCTCAAGATCTCGAACCCGGACGTATTCACCGATATTTATCGCGGTCCGATTGGCTAAGAGTATGCTGCGTTCTCCGAAGGGATCTCCGAGCGAACTCACGACCAGAATTGCCTCATCAAAGCGTTCGCCCTGCGTAAAATAACTCGTTGTTACGACGGTGGTGATACCGGCGGTGTACGCGGATACCAGCCCATTGCGGGAATCTTCTATCGCCACACAGTTCTCTGCGCTAATCCCCAGGTTCGCGACGGCCATCAGATAGATGTCTGGCGCCGGCTTTTTCTTTGGTATGATATCGCCGGCAAGCACGAGAGCGAATCGCTGCGCTGTTTGCGGCCCGACGGCGTGCTGCAGCACCGCATCTACTGACGGCCTGGCGGAAGTTGAAGCAACCGCCAGTTTCCAGTCACGCGCCAACGCTTCTTCCGCCAACCGTTTCACTCCCGCGCGCGCGGGTATAGCTCCGGACGCTATGATGTCCTGGTAGATGGCCGTCTTCTCCGCATGCCATTTCGCCAGCAACTCCTTTCGTGCCGTTTCATCTTTCGGAACGTCGAAAACCTCCTGGAACTTCGGTTCGGCGAAAAGGCTTGCCATTCGCTCCTTGCCACCTCCGATTCTAAGCTTCTCGGCATACTGTTCGGATGACCATTGCCAGTTGATGCCAAATTTTTGCCACATCCGGTTGAACGCCACGAGGTGCCCATGGAGCTCTGTATCAGCAAGCACACCGTCACAATCGAAGATCAGTGCCTTACTCATGATCCACTCTTTCCGGCGCTGCCAAAGATCTCCATAAAGCCTTTCGCCATGGAAGCGACTTTGGAATGTACGGCTTTCAATAGCTTCAGCGGGTCGTATTCCTTTGGCTTAGACTCAAGATAGGTGCGGAAACCGTCCGCGAAGGTTATTTTCAGCATGGTCGAAATATTGACCTTCGCGCAACCTGATCCAATGAGCCGGTGGAAGGTTGACTCGGACAACCCAGTCCCGCCGTGAAGCACAATTGGAGTAGATACTCGCGAGACGATCTGTGCGACTCGATCGAAATTGATCGTGGGTTCGGTTTTATAGAGCCCATGCGCGGTCCCGATGGCCGGCGCGAAACAGTCGATCCCCGTGGCTTGGACGAATTCGACGCATTTGTCCACCGGTACCAGTTCCCCTTCGGATTCCGAGCCGACCTCATCCTCAATTCCCCGCACTGCCTCAAGCTCTCCTTCTACACCGGCTCCGTGCTTACGCGCCATCGCTACGACCTCCTTGGTCTGCCGCAGATTCTCTTCGTACGAAAGATTCGAGGCGTCAAACAAAGCAGAATTCCACCCCGCTTCGAAGCATGTCTTGATGATGGAAACGTCCGGACAGTGATCCAGGTGCAGGGTGGCCGGCACCGGGCGCTGCGAAGCCATCTCTACGAACATTTGCCGTACCAGTTTGGCTCCCCACATTTTGACCGTCTTCACCGAGACCTGCACGATTACGGGGGATTTCGCCTCGACAGCCGCATCCAACACGGCCGCCATCGTCAGATCGTCAACGATATTGAACGCGCCGACACCGTAGCGCTGTTCAAACGCCGGCTGTAGAATTTCCTTTAAAGAGACAACTCCCATAAAAATCTCCTATCGCGGTTTGGATTCCTGCTGCGCCGCCGCAGCGAAACACTGCGGCGGCCAAAGTCGGACTGCTCCGGTCTCAGAAAACCTTCCAAGGGATGTCTGCCGGCGCTTCGAGCAGCCG
>Ga0210405_10004728_pt1 | contig 12676 bp, 11 predicted proteins | sample IncBWH11MmetaG_FD_155492 | JGI IMG/M metagenome (GOLD analysis project Ga0210405, IMG submission 155492) | Forest soil microbial communities from Barre Woods Harvard Forest LTER site, Petersham, Massachusetts, United States - Inc-BW-H-11-M | ecosystem: Environmental > Terrestrial > Soil >... | reverse complement strand
TCTTCGTCCTGCCATCGCCCAGCCCGCTGTAGAACACAATTTCAAATCCTGATTCGAACCATGCCGTCGATGAACTGCCTCAGCTGGTTCCTGTCTTGTTCCGTCATCTCCGTGAACTTCACTCCGATGCCAAACCCCGGCGTGCTGGTGATAACTTCTGCGTTCCCCCATAACTTGAAATCTTGGACCCACAGAGCGATCCGGATCTGCGTCCCTACAGGAAGAGGGTTGGGCATCTCCAGGAAACATCCTCCAAGGCTGAGATCGGCGGTCCTGGTGCGGATGGGAGTGGCTTCACCAGTCGGGTAAACTTCCACGGAACTTGCGCACTTCACCCGCGAGCTTGCCCTGCGATCTCGCGCATCGCGAACCGACACATCGAAGCCGGGCGGCGGCAAGGGGAAGTCCCACAAGCTTTTTTCTGGAGAAAGATTCAGCAGACCCAAGCGTCCCGCTTTGGCGCTACCCGGTTGACCGACCCACCTGACTCGAAAATGACCCTTGGTGACGCCATAGGTGATGCCGACGATCTCATCCACGTTCGGCTGAGCTTGCACCCCGACGAGTTCCACCCCCTGCTGACTGACGTTGACGGTGAAAACCTTCTCGGAGAAGATCTGGCCGCCGCGGTCCGTCCCGAAAATTCGGACCGGCACTTTGATTTCCTTTCGGGGCTCTCGGCGTTTACCCATATCCTGACCAGCCTCGTCCAGTAAGAAGCTTGCGCCTGGGCTGACCCGATTCTACTTCAGACCTGCTCCTTGCCGAGTGACGGATGGACTACCCGATTGGGCAGCATTCAGTTCTGGAGTAGGGAAAACGCTGCAAAAGCTTGCATAAAAACTCCACTGCTTCGGAGATCGCTCGCGCAAAGCGCATTTTTACAAGCGTTTGACGACCAGCCTCCGGCACTCCAATTGCACTATCGCGGGCGTGCGTCCCAGGTCTTGTTATGTCTCCCCCCGGCGGTCGCGATTCGAGGTAGGTAATGACCACTAAAGAAAGTTTCTGGATGGCCTGTGACTCCGTCGAGCAGTTGCGAGCGGAGTACGGACCCTTTCAGACCCGAGCCGAGGCCGAGGCCGAAGCGCGCAAGCTGGGATTTGGCTTTCTGCTGCGCTATGAGCACGTGATCGACGCCAACGAAAATATCCAGGAAGTCCGCTGCATCTTCATTGAACTGCCCATGGCTCACTCTACCCCGACCGGCCCAGTGGTCCGCAGGCTTCACACCCGCTGCGCCACCTGCGGCGAGACCTCGGTTCATGAGGAACACTGGCAGGCTGAGGTTTGGGCCGATATTCACGAATTCGAGCACCTCCGCCATCGTGTCCGCTTGTTCGAGCAAACCCGTCGCGAAGGCCTCAAGGAAATTGGCGACTGGCGCGATCAGTGTGCCTGATCCTGATTCGGCTCTGCAAAACTTCAGAAGTTTCTGCTAGTCTGTTCTCCGTAAGCCGGGCTCGAATCGAGCCTCCTCTGAGAAACCTATGGCCTTGGTCATTTCGCTGTTCCTGGCGCTGATTCCTCTCCTGGGCATCGTTTATATCGTTCTATTCGGCTCTCTGACGACGGTGGATGGGCTGTTCATGTCTCTCATCCTGCTGTCGATCTCGGCCATTCTTGGGTTGAACGTCTTGATTGAGCTGCGCAAAGGGAAGTCCGCGTTTGCTCCGAGCCACAGTGCACTGGTCAGGCAGCCTGGGGGGCTGGTCTCGGATGGCTCCCGGCTGAAAACCCGCGGCAAAGTGAAGGAGGTCGTGTTCTTCGAGTCCAACGTAGGCCAGCCCAACAAATCCATTGTCACGCTTTCCGATAGCGGCGGTTGGTCCCACACCCTCGCCCTCGAAGGAGATGTGCGCAACGCCCTTCCCGTAGGCCAGACCCTCGAGATCACCCTACGCAAAGAAGCTGGAAAGAATGTTCTGGTGGATGTCAATCACGCCTGACGTTTCAGCCTTACCTAAGCAGCCAGCATCGATCCGATTACGAACGTAACCCACGATCCTACTTCTGCCTCGCTCCAAACTGCGTTTCCAATAGAGAATTACAACCATCGGTGCTCGCCAGGCGAAGTCGCCTGCAGCGGAGGGGGAATGTTGACGAAAGAGGAACAGACTGCGCCGCCGCCTACCATGTTGGCGCGCGCGGAACAAATCCAGCGGGAGATTCAGCAGCTCTCGGGACGCGATCTGCAGTTGTGGTCGATCGTAATTCTGGTCATTCTGGTACTCACCGCGGGCATGCTGGCGCTGGTTCTGCCCAACGTCCTTTGGGCGCAACGCGTCATCCGCGTGGAACACGCCTACCTGCCGCAGCTCTTTTTCGGATTGATTTCGCTGGTCCTGCTTTTCAATATTTACCTGGTGGGACAAAAAGTTACTCTGAACAACACCCGTCGCGCGCTGATCAGCGAGTTGGTGCTGAACGAGCGTCTGGAAAGCCTCTCGCTGATCGATCCTTTGACGCAACTGTTGAACCGGCGCGCCATGAACGAATTGATTCCCAGAGAAGTTGCGCGCGCCAACCGCTTGTCCAGTAACCTTACCTTCTTGACCATCGACCTCGACGGTTTCCGCGCCATCAATGCCAAGTTTGGAAACATCGAGGGCAACCTGCTGCTCAGAGAATTCGCCCGGATGCTCACCACATGTTTTCGAGGCGGAGACATTGTCTTTCGTCAAGGCGGAGACGAATTCCTCGTCGTCATGCCCGACACCAGTGAGGAAGACTCTGACTTTCCTGTGCGGCGCCTGCATCGCGCGCTGGAGCAATGGAATCTTACCAGCGGGAAGAGCTACAAGCTCTCCTTCAGCTGGGGCGTCGCTGCTTACGTGACTGGCAGCGAGGTTGAAGACGTGCTTCGCGCGGTCGACCGGCAGCTCTATCAGAAAAAACATAACCTCGTTCCGGTTTTCTAAAACCACTTTTCAGTTCACAACACTTGCGAAGTGTTCCACGTGGAACATTGTGTTGTTACCGTTATATATGTACATAAATCTATGTACGAAGAAGTTAAGTAGTATTCATTGATTGCGGTTAGCGGTTACTGCTTGTGGGGACGAAAGGCCAGATCGAACCACGGTTTCCAGGTTTTGCCGCCGTCGGTTGAGGTTACGCCGATTTCACGAACGCCTCCGCTTACCGGCTTCCAGGTGCCGCGAACCAGAGTCGGTTCGGCGGCGGCGGGGTCGACGCCGGTTAGGGCCATTTCGCCGGCTTCGAGTGTGCCTTCGATTACCAGCAGTTGGCCTCGATTGGTCACCCAGGTCTGGTGCCATACCTTTCTGGATGCGTCGTAAATACTGAAGCTCTGACCTTGGTGTCCGTCGGTGGCCTGGTAGTTCTCGCGCAGCGCGCAGCCCTCGAGGATGAGATCGACTTGAGTGCGAGCGACCTTGGTGGTCGGGTTGTCGAAGTCGAACGCATCCCAGTCGCCGGCCCAAAAGTCGAACTGGCGATACCCGGGCGCGGCAAAGGCTGCGGGTTTCGGAGAATCTGCCGAGGCTGCTGATGAGGAGACCGGGCGAGTGGCGTAGCTTTCAACTCCGGCAAAGAAGACGACCAGACAGACAAGGCCAAGGTTTAACTTTAACCATCGAGCAGTTGGGATCATTTTAAATTGTCCACAATCACAGTCGTCTCTGCGGATTTAGCGCCCACATGGATGAAGATAAATCGCGGGCGGAAGAACGTTGGACGTTTGCGGACCTTGTTTCTGTTCGATTAGGTTCCGGTCAATGAGTGGGATTTGCCCACGAAATGCGGCGATCCAGTTCAACTTCGACTTCGACGACCTCGTCCAAGCTTGTGCTCTCAAAATTGTGGACGAGCTGTATGTTTCCGGACGGAAATTCGGGGACGTCCCCAGTGCCCCCTGCTAGTCTTTCGAGCGGGGTGTGGCACGCTTTCCGACGGATGAAATCAACGGCGGTTGCCCGATTGCGGAGGGGCGGGGCGCTTCGCATCCCGGACCGACCGCCCTCATTGCCATTGTTAGAGTTGACCCTGCGGCTGGTTGAGGGTTTCGCGTCCCACCCTCCGCAAAGAACGCGGAAGGGTGGGGCACCCCCTGGGTTGGCATGAGCCAAAGGCTGGGCCAGCCCCCCCGTCCCCGCCTGTACCCCGTATTCTAGATGCTCAGTAGCTCCAAGGCGTCTTTTTCCCTTGCGCTCTCGCCTCACGAAGAACTTTGGCACGGTCCTTTGGAATGTATATATCGACCGCACTCTGTGCTTCGGCATCATCGAAATAGACCAAAGACTCTGCAGTCACAGCCGCCGCCTCCGCAGGAGATCTTTTACAGGCGTCGATGATTAGCGCGATCGAGTCTTTGTCTTGCATTTCCGCTAAACCTTGAGCTGCCACCATTTCAATCATGTGATTAGGGGATGACAGGGCTTGCCTAAGTAAAGGGATTGCCCTTGGGTCGCCGCTCATTCCTAGCGCTCCTATTGTCCCGGAAGCGAGTACTGCGGCCATTCGCCCAATTCAGCAGCAGACAACTTATGGGCCTTCGCCCAGGCGAGAAACTCCGGGGTGGGGCCGGGAACCAATTTCCCCTGTGCGTCGTAGCTCCAAAAGTCAGGAGCGTCAATTACTTGCGTTGCCAGTTTCACCAAGAAATCCCAATAGATCTCGTCCTTGTCTCCGAGCTTCATTAAGACGCTCGCAATTTGCGCCCTGTCGAGTGGGTCCTTGACACGTGCAAATTGTTCTCTCAGGGCAGGGATCGCCTCAACCGCCGCTCCCCTCCGGATCATATCTACGTCCACGCCCACGAAATTGCCTGATTTCACCCTTGCAATGGCATTGGCCACATTGGTTCTGTTAGGGTCATAGATCCCCCTGTTAGGTTGTGACTGACCTGTCTGGCCGTAGGAGCTATGAGCAATCAGCAGACAACACGCCAGAAGCAAGATTCCGCCAATCGCCACGCGCCAGTTCATGATCAAAGAGGTTTCTTCCCCTCCGCTCTACCTTCGCGTAATCTTCTGGCGTCCTCTTTGGAGACATACTTATCCATCGCTTTTTGTGCTTCCGGATCATCGAAGTACACTAGGGATCGTGCGATTAAGGCTGGCAGTTCGGCGGGTGCAGCCTTGCATGCTTGTACGATGTATGGAATCGAATCTTTGTCTTGGAGCTCAGCCAACCCTAGTGCCGCCGCATACTCGATCTGATGATTGGGTGACAGCAGGCCTTGCCGAAGCAACGGGATTGCCCTGCGGTCGTCGGTTGAGGCTAATAGCGTAAGCCTTGCCGGAAACCAAAGCATGGCGTCCCCACCCGCTTCCTGGGCATCCAACTTGTGAGCGTTGGCCCATGCAATAAATTCAGGCGAGGGACCAGCCGAATCTTTTGCTTGCGGGTCGAAGTTCATAAAGTCAGGGGCGTCGCTCTCAACCGCGAGGGTCGCCTGTTTCACCAGGAACTCCCAATAGGTATCATCCTGATCGCCCCCCAGCCTGACCAGGGCGCTCGCCAACTTCGCTTTTATGAGCCAATCGTGGCTTCGCGCAAATTGCTCTTTCAGTACGGGAATTGCCTCCACTGCTCCAGCCGCAGCAATCGTTTCAACGTGGACAGGCTCAAAGTCACCAGACTTTACCGCTGCGATTGCAGCGGACACGGCAGCCTTATCTCGAACGGCTCCCGGCCTGTTCGCATCGTTTTGTGTTTGCTGGCCATAAACGGCGGCGGCCAGCAGCGTGCAGAGCATTAGCAGGTAGAACTTCCTTCTACTTAACATTCTGTCCTCCATACCGCCTTCCGGTTGCATCCCGCTACGGGATCTGGGAAGGCATCAGCTGGTGGCTGGCCCACCTTTGCGGTTTCGGCAAAGGTGGGAACTCATGCTGCTGGTGTCGGGATTTTCATCTTGGCCTCGCCCCACTGATTGATTCCGCATAGCGCGCTTCCCCGAAAGCATAACTCCGCTAGCTGCTCCACGCCACTGCTGCGGTTCCAGGGGCAAGGCCAACTTACTCGCGCCAGCAAAGAAAAGCTATGATCGCCGACTTTTGGTCCCCACCTTTACAAAAATGTAAAGGTGGGCCAGCCACCGGTTCGACTGGCCGCGTCCGCGGAACATCAGCGATTGCTATCTTCTTCGGGTGGTCATTTGTCTCCGTCATGTTTTGGGATCGCTAGAAAGGCTGTGGTCGCATTGGTTGGGGCACAGCTTCCGGTGGAGCTTACGCAGGAACCTCCGGTGATCTCGCCCCTATCGTTAATGTCGCCGGCGTAGGCCAGGGCATTTTTGCCATGCGGGACCAGAGTGTTGAGGTCGGTCATTACGCCGTCTTGCCAGATGAAGGCGCGAGTGTTGCCGTTGGCATCGATCGACTGTCCTACGACCTGGCCTTGCTCGTTGATGCCGTAGGCGAGGCTGTTCAGATCTCCCGGAAGGGTGCCGAGGTCTTTGAAGCCGCCGTCTTTGGTCCAAAGAACAGCGTGGCAGGCGGGGGTGCATAAGGCCGTGTCGTTGGCCAGGTCGGCCCAACCCGCGATCTGACCTTTTTCGTTCACGGCGGCGGCAGTGTTGAAATACTTGCCTCCGAAAGTTGGCAGGTTCGTGATGCTGCCGTTTTGCCAGAAGACGGCGTGAGCGGCACCCAGTCCGTCATCGTCGCCGCAAGGTCCGGAGATGCCAACGATCAGCCCCTGGTCATTGATGGCGACGGCGGCTCCATCGTTGTCGCCGGAAAGGGTGGGCAACACCTGCATCTGGACATTCTTCGGCCCCCAGACGACGGGCTTGTACTGGTAAACGGCGGGCGAAATGCAGGTAGGATCCTGCGTTGTGTTCTCGGCCCAGCCGACGATCTGGCCCCGATTGTTGGCTCCGGCGGCGCGGCTGTTGTTGCCTCCGAGGGTGTTGGGGAGTTGGGTCATTACGCCATTGCGCCACTGGAATGCCTCGCATTCATAGCCGTCGCCGAAGGCGCAGAAGTTTTCATGAGCGGGATCCATGGTGGAAAGATCCGCAATACCTGCGACGATGCCGCGATCATCTTTGATGGGGAAGGGAACGGAGCTGTTGGGGCCTCCGAGGGTGCCGAGGTCGAAGGTTAGGCCGTCGATCCAGAAGGTGGCGTGTTGGTTGTTATTCGCGAGCGTGGCAGCGCCCGCTACCCATCCGCGCTGGTTGATGCCATTGCCCGCGCTGAAAGTTCCGCCGAGCGTGCCCAGGTTTCTGACGGAGTAGTGAGGGTGGTGGCGTGGTTGCTGATTCTGTGCGATGGATTGAAACGGTGCGGCCAACGCGGCAAGCAAGGTCATAGCGGTGATGCATGTGGTTATTGGGGATTGCATGTTGCCTCCTGATTCGTTTTTTGAGGAGTGGCGGGCCGAGCTGCCGCGTGCTCTTTTGCAGGTCCAATCGGTTTGCCCGAAAGATGTGCAGGACTACGGAGAGCGAGCCCGCATCAGTCGACATAGATGCCAGCGCGTTGGACGCTTGCGGACCTTTAAATCTGATGTCAGCGAAAGTTCACGCCCAGCGGCTGTTGAGGCGTCTGCACATTTTTGTCGCGGTCCGAAAACGTCCAACTTATTCCTCAGGATGGGCTACCATAAGTTCGCGACGATATGAATTTGGATTGGCAGGTATGTTCGCGGGCCCGGCTGTCGCGCGATGCGCGCTTCGATGGCAAGTTCTTCATTGGCGTGCTGACGACCGGAGTATATTGCCGTTCGATTTGTCCGGCGCGCACCTGCCAGGAGAAAAATGTTCGTTACTTTCCGAGTGCTGCGGCGGCGGCGGAAGCGGGTTTTCGGCCGTGTCTGCGTTGCCGGCCGGAATGCTCACCCGGAACTCCGGCCTGGTTGGGAACTCCAAACACAGTTTCGCGAGCTTTGCGGCTGATCAGCGAGAGCGGCCTGGAGGATGGCGGCGTGGAAGTTCTTGCCGAACGGCTGGGAGTGGGTTCACGCCATCTTCGCCGGCTGTTTCTGCGGCATCTGGGCGCGACGCCTCTTGCGGTTGCGCAAACGCGCCGTCTGCATTTTGCCAAGAAGCTGATCGACGAAACCAGGCTGCCCATGAGCCAGGTTGCGCTGGCATCGGGCTTCGGGTGTGTGCGGCGGTTCAATGCCGGCATTCGCAAGGTCTATAAGCGAACGCCAACGCAAATCCGGCGCCTGGCGCGGCAAATGTCCCCGCAGGCGGAAAATCAGTATTTCTTTCGCCTGGGTTACCGGGCGCCCTATGACTGGGATGTCATGCTGAAGTTTCTGGCGGCGCGGGCCACGCCGGGCGTCGAAGACGTGGAACTGGGCAGTTATCGGCGGTCGATCTCGGTGAACGGGAGCCACGGATATTTTGAAGTGTCGTTGGACGAGGCGAACGTCGGGGTCGCGGTCCGGGTTCAGTTTGGCGATCCGCGCGCTCTCTTCTTTATCGTCGAGCGAATTCGGACGATGTTTGACTTGAACGCGGATTGGACGGCCATCGCGCGAGGTCTGAGAAGCGACGGGGCATTGGCTCCGCGGATTGCTGCGCATCCTGGGCTACGGGTGCCGGGATGCTGGAACGGTTTCGAACTCGCAGTGCGAGCCATACTCGGCCAGCAGATCACGGTCAAGGGTGCAACCGCGCTCGCAGGCCGGATTGTGAAGACCTTCGGACCGCCGTTCGCTGCGGTAAACAATCTCACGCATTTGTTTCCTTTGCCGGAAGTTCTCGCCGACGCGAACCTTGCCAGCGTCGGCATGCCCGGGACGCGAGCCGAGACGATTCGCGCGCTGGCGCGGGCAGTGTGCGAGGGGCGAATCAGTTTCGATGGGGTTACGGATTCCGATGCGTTCCTGACACGGCTTTGCGAAATTCCCGGCATTGGCAAATGGACGGCGCAATACGTAGCCATGCGGGCGCTGGGAGAGCCGGATGCGTTTCCCTCGGGCGACCTCGGTCTTCTGCGCGCGTTAGATTTAGAAAGTTTTGCGGAGCTTGAGCGGCGAGCGGAAGCATGGCGGCCGTGGCGGGCTTACGCGGCAATGTACCTGTGGAATATCGCGAATGGGAGCGGGGCTCGCGAAAGCAAAATTAATGGCAAATCAAAGTGTGGGTTACTGGATTTGTCGGCGTCCACGGGTGAGCGTTGTAACGTAGCCGGTTCATCGTGATCCTTCTGCTTTCGAATCTCACATCTGAAAGGGTTCTTCCGGATCGGGCTCTGGCACCGGGAAGTCAGGATTTTCCGGACCATCCGGCGGTTCCTTTATCGGAGGGGGCGAAGGCTCGGGTAGTTGGCGTAAGTCAAATTGCACAACACCTAAGATGCCGATAAAGACTCCCGCGGCCATGGTTCGCGTTTATCGCTCGGTTGATTCGGTTGCGGAATTAATTCTGGCTTACTGTCGCTTGCGCTCGGCGTTATAATGTAGGTATGCGTCGCTGGCTGGCAGTTGCGGCCTTGGGCGCGGCTTTGCTCACGCTACCCGCGTGGGGGCAACGTCGCGGCGGTGGAGTCTCGGGAGGCTTCGCGGGACATGCCGGATTTTCCGGCGGCCACTCCATGGTCGGCGGTCGCGGCCCGATGGTTGGCGCACGGGGCTTCCCGGGCGTTCAACGGGGCGGCGTGAACTTCGTGATGGGTGGTTTTGGTCATCCGGGACACTCGCCATTTTTCTTCCACCACCATCATCACTTTTTCCGGGCCTGGCCCTACGCCGGATATTACGGCTACGCTGGTTATGGCTATCCTTGGTATTACGGAGACGATTCTTACTCGGCAGATTCTTCTCAGAACTATCCGGCCTACGATTATTCGAGTGCGTATGCTGAGAACGACCGAGTGCAGGCGCAGATTGATCGCCTGGAAAATGAAGTCGATCGTTTGCGCGAGGAGCGGGAAACGAGGGAGTCCCAGTCGTCTAAGTCGTCACGCTCGCAGACAGAGTCGCAGCCGACCGAGTTGGTTTTCCGCGACAAGCATACCGAGAAAGTGCAGAACTACGCGATCGTAGGTCAGACATTTTGGATACTGAATGCCGAGAAGGCAAGGAAGATTCCGATCGCGCAGCTCGATATCCCAGCGACGCGGAAATTGAATGAAGATCGCGGAGTCGACTTTCAGTTGCCCGAGTGATCTGTAGAGACGTAGCTAGCCACGTCTCCAGCTGTGGATAACTTAGTCCGCAGCAACGAGAGTTTCCCCGCTAGAATGAGCCCCAAGTACAATCAATAAGAGCCCCCATGCCCCAATTCGTTCATCTTCATCTGCATACTGACTATTCGATGCTCGACGGCGCCTGCGACGTGGATAAACTTTGCGAGCGCGCCAAAGAGCTTGGCATGCCCGCGGTCGCCATGACCGATCACGGCAATATTTTTGGGGCCGTGCATTTTGTGAATGCAGCCAAGCAAGCCGGGATCAAGCCAATCATCGGCTGCGAGCTCTACATCTGTAAGAAGGACGATCACAACATCGAACGCACGCCGCCCGATGGCGACACTTACAACCATCTGCTGGTGCTGGCGGAAAACGAAGAAGGCTATCGCAATCTGGTCAAGATTACGTCCGAGGCTTCGCTGCATGGGTTTTATTACAAGCCGCGGGTCAGCAAGAAATTTCTGGCGGAGCACTCCAAAGGATTGATTGGACTGTCTGGCTGCCTCAAGGGCGAGGTTGCGGAAAGGTTGATGGAAGAGAAGTACGAGGCCGCCCGGGATGCGGCGGTGTTCTATCGCGACATCTTCGGCAAAGACAATTTCTTTCTCGAGATTCAGGATCAAGGACTGGAGATGGAACACAAAATCCATCCTGACTTGTTCCGGCTGGAAAAAGAGTTGGGCATCCCCATGGTGGCTACAAATGACAGCCACTACCTCTGCGAAGACGATGCCCACGCCCAGGATGTGATGCTCTGCATTCAGACCGGGAAGTCCATTCAGGACACCAACCGGATGAAGTTCCAGGGCACGGACTTCTACGTCAAGAGTCACGACGAAATGTTCCGCGTATTTAAGGATGCGCCCGATGTGCTTTCGCGGACCCTGGCCATTGCCGAGCGTTGCAGCACGCGGTTAGAGAAAGTTAGCAATCCCTTTCCTCATTTTGACGTGCCTGCCGGGTATACGCTCGACAGTTACTTCGAGCATGTCACGCGCGAAGGCTTCGCGCGAAGGCTAGAATTGTTGCGAGCCTTGCAGGCGCAGGGACGGGTCAAGCACAGCATTGCGGAATACGAGCAGCGGCTGGCGCGGGAACTTGCCATCATTCAACAGATGCAGTTCTCGGGATATTTCCTGATCGTCTGGGACTTCATCCGTTACGCCAAGGAAAATAATATTCCGGTGGGGCCAGGTCGTGGGTCGGCGGCCGGGTCGCTCGTGTCCTACTCGATGAATATCACCGATCTTGATCCGCTGCAGCACGAACTGTTCTTCGAGCGCTTCCTGAATCCCGAACGCATCTCGATGCCTGACATCGACGTCGATTTCTGCATGAACCGCCGCGACGAGGTGATTGATTACGTCACTCGAAAATACGGGCGGGAGAATGTAGCCCAGATCATCACTTTTGGCACCATGGCGGCGAAGGCTGCGATCAAGGACGTTGGCCGCGCCATGGACATCCCGTATGCCGACGTCGATCGGATTGCCAAGATGGTTCCGACCACGCTCAACATCAAGCTGGAGCAGGCGATAAAGGATTCTCCCGCGCTACAGCAGGCTTACGAAAGTGAGCCGCAAGTACGCCAGTTGCTCGATACCGCGCGCAAGCTGGAGGGCTTGGTGCGCAACGCTGGCGTCCATGCTGCTGGCGTAGTGATCTCGCCGCGGCCGCTCACCGACCTCCTCCCGCTGTTCAGGACGAAGAACGACGAAATCGTCACCGCCTTCGACATGGTAGCCATCGAGAAAATGGGCCTGTTGAAGATGGATTTCCTTGGCCTGACGACTCTCACTATTCTCGATGACACGCTGAAGCTGATCGAGCAGACGCGCAATCAGAAAATAACGCTGCATGAAATTCCGCTTGAAGACACTAAAACCTACGAAAGCGTTTTTCACAAAGGATTAACCTCCGGTATTTTCCAGTTTGAATCCCATGGCATGCGCGACGTACTGAGGCGCTACCAACCGAACTCGATTGACGACCTCACCGCGCTAAACGCCCTCTACCGCCCAGGCCCGATCCAGGGCGGCATGATCGATCATTTCATCGATCGCAAGCACGGGCGCAAAAGCATCGAGTACGAATTGCCCGAGCTGAAGGAAATGCTTGAAGAAACCTGGGGTGTGATCGTCTACCAGGAGCAGGTGATGCAGATCGCCAACCGGCTGGCGGGCTACTCGCTGGGTGAGGCCGACTTGCTGCGCCGTGCCATGGGCAAAAAGAAGCCTGAAGAGATGGCCAAGCAGCGCGAGCGCTTTGTCGAGGGCGCAGTGCAGCGAGGTTACCCGCCCAAGAAGATCGAAAAGATTTTCGATCTGCTGGCCAAGTTTGCCGAGTACGGATTCCCCAAAGCGCATTCGGCGGCCTATGCGTTGTTGGCTTATCACACTGCGTATCTGAAAACTCACTACTCCGTGGAGTTCATGGCGGCGTTGCTGACTTCGGTAACCGGGAATACCGATGACGTGGTGAAATACATCAACGAATGTCGTGAAATGGGGATTGCTGTTGAACCGCCAGACATCAATGTGAGCGACGCCAACTTCACG